>Ga0164242_10007636_pt1 | contig 11803 bp, 9 predicted proteins | sample OricomgcompostMG_FD_108783 | JGI IMG/M metagenome (GOLD analysis project Ga0164242, IMG submission 108783) | Miracle-Growth compost microbial communities from Emeryville, California, USA - Original compost - Miracle growth compost (MG) ... | reverse complement strand
TTTCATGAACAGTTTCAATGCGATGGCTGCACATTCTGCTTACCCACAAGTAACAATGCAAACCACCGATTATAATTTGTATCCAGCTTTCATTAACGGCTGGCTGGATGCGGCTCCTCCCGGATTGCGGCTCATTGATGGTGACGAAGGGGCATATCGGTATAACGGCCAGCAAGATTATTTATATGCCGCTAACACCATGCGCAACACCGTCTTGAAACTGGTTGCACCGGAGAACCGTTCAAAATACCTCGCGCAAGTCAGCACCAGTTTCGGCATCTATTTGGATGCTTATATTAATCCGCCGACATCAGGTTGGTATATTGATCCTCGCGGATCGACGCCCACGCAGCGTTTTGGAATGAACCTTCAATACGCGTTAAATGCGGCCAATGAATATGTGTGGGTTTATGGAGAAAAATATCGATGGTGGCCTACGCAAAATCCATACGTGCGGCCTCAAGACTGGGAATCCGCATTGCCGGGAATCGTCCAGGCCATGAATCACGCGGTGCATCCTCTGAGGACAGCGGAGCAGGAACTCACAGAAATGAAAAGTAATGGCACGCTGGTAAACCTGCTACAAAACGGTGATTTTTCTTCTGCAAAAGCTAATGTGGCGGCACCGGCGGATGCTCCCAAAGATTGGAATCTCATCGGCGCTCCCGCTCATTGGGGCAACTGGCAATCCGGCAAATCGCACGGAGTATTTGCTCAGGACAATAGCGTTAATCATACGGGCACGAACGGCGGCGCGGCGCGCATGGCAGGAATCGATAATGGATGTTTCCTGCAATCCATTGAGGTGAAACCGGGCGAATCATACGCTGTGATTGCCTGGATGCGCCAAACCGGCAAAGGCGTCGGATGGATTCGTGTAGGCTGGCAAACGGCAGAAGGAAAATGGGTGGAGGAATCGTCTTCCGTTTTATTATCGAGTGATGGTAACGGACCAAGTGAAAACTGGCGGCAAATAAAAGGAGTTGTGAATGTGCCGGAAGGAGCCGGGAAAATGGTAATTCTCCTTAATGCTGCCAATCAAACTTCGCCGCAGGATGTTGTGTGGTTTGATGATGCGCAGGTGTATAAATTGGAATTACCAAGTGAACACAATTAAAGAAAAACCTGGCAAAGTACTTTTGCTATTACAACAGGATTTAACGGCTATGATGCCATTGCAGCGCGCTACCGGGTTCAATGTACGTGCCGCAATCTATCGTGCTGGGTGATGGAAGCTATTCTCGACAAAACCGGCCCATTCATTGGCGACAGCGTACACGATACAAATTTGATATTGTAGTATTGCTCGCTCGCACAACATAAAACATCACGAACTCAGGGCCCAACCGCTTCCTTCACCATCTAAGAGCCAGGAAATGATTCGCTCATCCGGGATCGAGAGCCACAGCCGAACAGCAATACCGGCATCGCCCACGAATGGGAACCGATTTCGAAGAGTTTAAACATCCGTTATCGCACGAGCATTTAGCCGAAGCCTCGAAAGTAAGGCATGGACGGTGATTATTTTATCTTGCGCAAACTTATCGTTGCGGTACGTGAACAACGCTCGCCAATGATCAACGTGTACGGCGCTGTCACCTGGCCGGGCATTACACCACTTTCAACGTTCTCGGTCGATCAAAATAATAATGCTGCGAAAGTACTGGATTTAAAAGACGAACAGTAACTTCTACGGGCCATGGAATATACTAACCATCGTTTAAACTAGCCTATTTGTTCTCTTTCTCATTGTTTTTATCATTAGAGCATAGTAAACAATGCCAAGACCTTAACAAATTACACACTCCTTAAATATAATTTGTTCATAAAATAATTCAGGAAAAAATGCGACTCATCAAACGAGCAGTTCACATCGACTTTCACACCATGCCGGATATTCCGGATTTCGGAAAGAACTTTGACGCGAAGAAATTCGCGCAGACGCTAAAAGACGCGCGCGTGGATTATATCAACGCCTTCGCCAAATGCAATATTGGTTTTGCCTATTACCCGACCAAAATCGGTATCGTCCATCCACATCTGGATTTCGACATGTTCGGCCAGACTGTGGAAGAATGCCACAAACTGGGTATCGGCGTGACAGCGTATTTTAATGTGGGGCTGGATCACGAAATGGCGCGCAAGCACCGTGACTGGATGGTGGTCAATGAAGACGGCCAAATAATTTATGGCGATCGCACCGCGAATTTTTTTCGCATGATGTGCATCAATTCGCCCTATCGCGATTACATGCTCGGCATGATTCGTGAAGTCGTGGAGCAATATCCGGTTGATGGCGTGTTTCTGGATTGCATGGTGATTAAAGCCTGTCATGGCAATGAATGTCTGGAAGCGATTCGCGATCGTGGCGATGATCCGCTGGATGAAAAAACGGTGCTGGATTTTAATAGCGAAAGTTGGCTGCGCTTTTCGCGCGATGTCAAAGAAATTGTGGGCGATGACAAATTCCTCTATCTCAACGGCCAGCCGCGCCCCAACACCGAAGGTTTGAATACGCACGCGGAAATTGAATGTTTGCCGTCCGGCGGCTGGGGCTATGATTTCTTTCCGGCGCGCGTGGCGTATGCGCGAAATGTCGATCCGCAAACTTTTTATATGACCGGTCGTTTCAATGTGAGCTGGGGCGATTTCGGTGGATTGAAAAGCAAGGAGTCGCTGGAGAACGATTGTTGGGACGCCATCAGCAACGCCGCGCAAACTTCCATCGGCGATCACATGCATCCGCGCGACGGCCTCGATCCGGCGGTCTATAAAATCATCGGCGAGATTTATCGGGAAATTGAAAAGCTGGAACCCTGGACAATTGAGGCCAAAGCCGTGGCGGATATTGGTATTTTGAATCTGCGCAATCATGCTCCCAGTGATTCTCACAACGGCGCGGTGCGGATGTTGGGCGAGTTGAAATATACCTACGACATCATCGACGAGCGCCACGATTTTTCGCGCTATAAAGTACTTTTGCTGCCGGATGAAATTACCATCAATGACACGCTAAAAAGCAAACTACAACAATTCATCGCGAACGGCGGCAGTGTGATTAGTTCCGGTCATTCGGGATTAACGGAAGATAAAAGTACTTTTGCACTGGACGAATGGAAGATGCAATTTGACGGCGAAGATACGTGGAATTCATCTTATTTCAAAATGTTAAAAGATACAAATGACAAAGTGCCCAACATGTTGTGCGGCATTTATCATCAGGCCATTTTGCTGCAAACCAAAGACGGCGCGGAAACGATTGCTGATTATTACCAGCCCTATTTCAACCGCCATTGGGATGGCTTTCAGGGATATTTTTATACACCGCCGGAAAAGTATGCAGGCCGTCCCGCCGTTGCCAGAGCGGGGAATATCTTTCAGATTTGTTTCGATGTATGCAAAAGTTATATAATCGGCCCCACGCAGGCGCACAAGTATCTGGTGAATTATTGCATCGAACAATTATTGCCGGAGCCGGTATTAAAATGCGAAAACATTCCTTCCACAGCACGCGTGACGTTGACGCAAAAGGATACCATGAAAATGATTCATGTCAAACTATCACATCCCGAACCGCGTGGGAGATTGAATATTATTGAAGATCACCAAACGCTGACGGATGCGGTGGTTTATCTGAAAGCGAATAACGTCAATCGCGTTTATATCGCGCCAGACAAACAGCCTTTGGAATATACAACCGAAAATAATTATATCCGCATCGAATTACCGAAGATTGATGGGTATATGATGGTTGTTGCCGAATAATAAAATTGATTCAACGGAATGTGACTAACATTGGTAACGGTCTTTTAATATGCCCACTGCGTCTTCCACGTCAAAATCGCTTTCCCCATTGTTGCGCACCCTACAAAAACAAATCATGCCTGCCGTACGGGAATCAGGCATGAGGGACATCGTTGTGGCGCGCCCATCTTTGCGGGAAATGCTGGCGGTGGAAGATGATCTGCCACAAGGTGTTTCCATCACGCATAAACCGCTGAAATCAAAACGAACTCTCGTCAAAGAACGAAATTCCCGCCAAAATTTCCGCTCGGTGCTCGTGGCACGCTGGCCCAAAGACGGATTGAACTCTAGCCGCGTGGCAATACTAATGTTCGTGATAGGCGGAAAAGTGGCAATACCTTTGGGCGATTACACTTTGCGTTGCGCGCCTTATCAAGGAGCGCTTATTTTGCCGGGCACACCACACCCTGATGGCACGCAACTTTGCCTCGATAATCTCGACCCAAAAACCCGTTTCTGCGATATGCTCTCTTTCCGAACATTGGGGGACGGCGTCTGGGGATGGATAAATCACTCGCGCGGCGAGCGGCATTGGGGCGGCGGCGTGCAAGCTGGAGAAGGATGCTACATTCGAAATTTGCAGGCACGAAAATACCTCGAAACATTAGCGGAAGAAGCTCAAAAGCGACACCCTTATTCCCGCGAAATGTGCGATGATTTATTGCGGCTTTTCATTACGCTGATACTGCGGGAAATCCAGGAACAACGCAGTTATCAACCACCACCGCTGCGGAGTGCCGCACTTTCCCTGGGGGCGTCGTCTTCCTTGCAGGAACAAAGTTTCGTCGCCCGTGTGGAAGAATACGTTCGGGATAATCTGAACAAGAATCTTTCTATCGATCGTGTGGCGAATTATCTCTTTATGTCGCGCGTTTCCTTCACCCGCCAATTCCGTGCGGCGACGGGAAAAACATTCAACGAATATGTCACCGAGTGCCGCCTTGAAGCTGCAAAAGTACTTTTGCAGAGTACAGAATGGCCCATCAACAGGATCAGCGCATTGGTGGGTGTCACACCAGCACGTTTACGAATATTATTTCAGCAGCACGAAAAAATTACACCCGGTGAATACCGGCGCAAAGCAGCAGATTATAGCACATAAATTTTGACCCGATAAATGCGCCAGTTGTCCAATAAGAACGTTTCAAAACTTCTCGAATGAGGAAAAATAAGAGTATTCTTTAATCAGGAGATTCAGTTTATGAAACACAAAAGTACTTTTACCGCGCGAAGAGGTTTCACCTTGATAGAATTATTGGTCGTCATTGCTATAATTGCAATTCTGGCTGCCATCCTGTTCCCCGTTTTCGCACGGGCACGGGAAAATGCACGGCGCGCCAGTTGCATGAGCAATTTGAAGCAGATTGGTTTGGGGATGATGATGTATGCGCAGGACTATGATGAGCATGTTATTTGTCATTCGCTTAGCGTATCCGGACTTTATTGGTATCAAACACTTCAGCCATATGTAAAGAGCAACCAATTATTTTTCTGCCCGAGTTCCAATAAGAATTCCGGCGCCACGATTTCTAATACCAATATATCTTATGGATATAACTATCGCGGCATGACGCGGCAAATTTCCGGGGAGGCAAGTGGCCACAGAGCAGGCATTTCGTTAGCAGCTCTTGACGCGCCAACAAGCATCGTCATGCTTGGCGATACGGGCGCAGACGCCACTTCCTATGTAATGGATCCGGCAGATTCCACTCGTTTACCAAGCGATATTCATCTGGAAGGCTGTAATTTTGCTTTCGCGGATGGACACGTCAAATGGCTGAAATCCGCACCTGTATTAGCCACGTACGGCAAATCAGATAGTATGTGGAATGAGGGTTAATTAATGTCTTCAAGGATATCTTGAAAACTCCGTTATGAATGGCGAATAAAATCATGAGACAACTTTTTCTTGTCCTTTTGGCATCTTTGGCGCTTTCTACTTGTGCAAACGCTCAAAATGCCGGAGTATTAAATCTGGCGCGGGATGGAAAAGCGTCTTACGTGATCGCATTAGCAAACGACGCCATTCCCGCCGAAAAAACTGCCGCGGAGCAATTGCAAAAGTACTTGTTGAAAATTACCGGCGCCACTTTTCCGATTTTATCTGAAACGGAAGTGAAAGCCAGCGCGCCGCAGATTTTAGTGGGCGCCGGCGCACGCGTAAAAGTACTTTTGCCCACGCAAGATTGGCAATCGCTGGGGCGTGACGGCATTGTCATTAAAACTGCCGGCAATAAATTAATTTTGGCCGGCGGCCGTCCGCGCGGGACTTTGTATGCTGTATTTCAATTTCTGGAAGATGTGGCAGATTGCCGCTGGTGGACGCCTACAGAAAATACTATCCCGCATAAAAGTACTTTTAGTATCGCTCCGCAAAATGTCGTCTACGTTCCACCGTTCAATTATTGCGAGCATTATACGACCGAAGTAAAAGACCCGGTATTCGCCACCATCATGCGCGAAAACGGCCATTATCAAACGCAAACTGCCGAGTGGGGCGGGCATTATAATATCCTGGGTTTTGTCCACACTTTTAGCCAGCTCTTACCGCCCGCAACGTACTTCAAAGCGCATCCCGAATGGTATAGTGATCCCGATAACGGCTACAAGCCATGCACTGCGGCTTCCAAAATGCCGGCGCCGCAGGCAACGCAGCTCAATCTTTCCGATCCGGCCGTATTGGACGAATTGACCAGGCAGGCCCTGGCGTGGATCAAGAAAAACCCGGATGCCGGCTATATTTCCATTTCGCAAAATGACAATGTGGATGGATATTGCCGCGATGAAGATGCGGTTAATCTGATCAAAGAGGAGGGTTCGCCCGCTGCGCCGCTCATCGAATTTGTGAACAAAGTGGCAGCGCGCATCAATCAACAATATCCCGATTTCCAGGTGGAAACGCTCGCCTATTATTATAGCGAGGAACCACCTAAAACAATTCGCCCTGCTAAAAATGTCATTATTCGTCTGGCGCCCATTACAGCTGATTTCGGGCATGCATTGAATAGCAAATGGAACGAAAAGACGCGTGATAATATTGTAGCCTGGGCAAAGATTTCCCATCAGTTATTCTTGTGGAATTACGTGACAAATTTCCGGGGAACCATATTGCCGCACCCGAACTTTGCTGGTCTTGCCGATGATTTACGTTTCTTCTCGCAGCATAAAGTGACCGGCGTTTTTGAGCAAGGCGATGCTTACACGAATGGCGTTGGCGACTTTCCGCAGCTCCGCACCTGGTTGCTGGGGAAATTGATGTGGAATCCGAAATTAGATCAGAACCAGTTAATCGATGAATTTTTGCAAGGATATTATGGCGCTGCCGCACCGTATTTGCGTAGGTATATCGACGCCGTTCAGCAATCTTTTCTTCGCCAAAACCGGACATTATCAACGTTTAACAGCGACTTTTTCTTTGTCACGGTAGATCTGGCAAATCAATCGCTGCGCTTATTTGATCAGGCAAAAAACGCGGTGCGAGATGACAAAGTACTTTTGCAGCGCGTCGAACGGGAATCAATATCCATTAGATTGGCACGTCTTTATCAATTTCAAAGTTTGCAGCGCGAGGCTTTGGAACAAGGAAAAACGTTGCAAGGAAATCCCGATCCGCAATTAGCAATGCAACAGCTCATTGCCGAAGCGGAAAGTTTCGGCGTGAAGAATTATCAGGAAGGCATCTCTTTCGCCTCCAAAATTCCCTGGCTATTAAACATAAATCCGTCGAAAATCCCTTTGCCCGAATTCGCGCAAAAATATGCGGCGCAAGACGTAATAGATGTGCAAGCCGGAGAGTTTTCATTGTTCGGGCGCACCAGCGGCAGTTCCAAATCAGGCAGTGGCGAACTGAGTAATTGGGAAGAAGACAGCAAAGCCGCCGGCGGCAAAGTTGCTACCATAATCGGCCAAACCAATCAGTGGGCAATCCAACTTCCTTTGGGCCGATTTATCGAAGGAAATAATAGCGATCACTGGCACATTTACGCGTATGCGAAAATAAAAATCAATGCCGGCGAAACGCCAAAACCCAATGCCCTTCGCAGCGGCGTTTATGATGCAATTGGGCGCAAAGCAGTGAGTGACAGGTCTATTCCCACGCGCCAATTCACAGATGATGAATACCAATTAATTGATCTCGGTGAATACCCGCTAAACGGCGGAATGTTCATCTGGTTTGCACCACTCAACGATCCGGGAATAGAAAAAATTTACATCAATCGCGTAATCCTGATTCGGCAAAGATAGAAAGCAATCTCTATACTTGCCATATCCAAAAGTACTTTTATTAAATAGAACCTTTCTTTTATTTTTCCCGTTGTGCCCATGACTTATTTACCAACTATTAACGAATTTCATCATCCACCACGCGAATTTTCCCTGCTTCCCTTTTGGTTTTGGAACGACAATTTGGACGAACAGGAAATCCTGCGCCAGATCGCTGATTTTGAAGCGCACGGCGTTTACGGATTTGTGATTCACCCGCGCGTCGGCCTGCCGCGCGACATCGGTTGGATGTCCGAGCGCATGTTGCATTTTATGCGCATAGCCGTGGAAGAAGCAGCGCGGCGCGGCATGTACGTGGTGCTTTACGATGAAGGCATGTATCCGTCCGGTTCCTCCAGCGGGCAAGTGGTAGCGGAAAATCCCAATTTCGCTTGCCGCTGTTTAGCGCTGGCGGATGCTGCGGATGTAAAAGTACTTTTACGGAAAAATACGAATTTAGTGACGGAAATAAAATCGCATCGCGGGCAAAATTTGACGATTGTGGATCGCCCGGTTGCCTCTTCTATTCGCGGTTTGCATTACATTGATGAAGGCCCGCAAGAAGACGCGCCGCCCGCTGCCGATTTATTAAATCCGCAGGCGATGGATTGTTTTGTGCGGCTGGTTTATGAGCGTTACGCGGAACATCTGGGCCAATGGTTTGGTTCCACTATTATCGGCATTTTTACCGATGAGCCGGGATTGCTGGGCAAATGCGAAGAAAAAAATGTCTGGCCGGGAACGACGGGAATTTTAGATCATGTCAATCGGATTTTAGGTTATGATTTCACGCCGCATCTTCCGGCGTTGTGGTTTGCCGATGAACCGGATGCCGAACACTATCGCGCCGATTATAAACGCGCCGTCAAAAAACGGCTGGAAGAAACCTATTACGCGAAGCTGAGCAATTGGTGCGCGGCGCATAGCGTGGCATTGATGGGACATCCTTCCGATCCGGACGAAATCGGTATGGAAAAGTACTTTTCCGTACCGGGACAGGATATCGTGTGGCGATATATTGAACCAGACAAACCCAGCGCGTTGGAAGGTGCGCAAAGTACGCAAGCAAAATGTACTTCTTCGGCAGCAATTCATCATGGCCGCCGCCGCAATAGCAACGAATGTTTTGGCGCTTACGGACACGATTTCACCGAGCAGGAAATGTGGTGGCTCGCCAACTGGCTATTTGTGCGCGGCGTGAACATGTTGTTTCCGCACGCATTTTATTATTCCATTCGCGGCGCCAGATTCGATGAGCGTCCGCCGGATGTCGGCCCAAACAGTGCCTGGTGGAACGACTATGAAAAATTCGCCACTTATTGCCAGCGTTTGTGTTGGTTGAATACCGATAGTGAACACATCTGTAATGTGGCAATTTTGGGAGAGGCGGATCGCTTGCCCTGGCGCGCCGCAAAAGTACTTTTTCAAAACCAGCGCGATTTTAATTATTTGGAAACGCGCGATTTGACGACGGCGGAAGTAAATGACAAAGGTATATTTTTACGCGGAATGCATTACGAGGCGCTGATTTTGGATGGCAGTTATAAGTTGAGCGCGGACGAAGAAAAAGCTGTAGATAAATTGAAAAACACGGGGCGAGCACTTATTTATTCAGTGAAAGAAGATTCTGCGCAGGACATTTCTTTTATCGAGAAGTTAAGCCATATTGCGCCGCGTGATATTTCAATTTCACCGCATCATCTCGATCTACGATATCGCCATATACGCAAAAATGAACTGCATTTTTTTCTTCTTTTTAATGAAGGTCCAGGAAATATTGAAGGAAAATTAGATCTCGGCGTGACGGGCGATGTTTTCTGCTTTGATGCATTTGAAGCGAAGCCGATGCAAAAGGCAACTTTGGATTTGAAGTTAAAGGCTTATCAAACAACAATACTCGTCACGCAACATCGCGAACCAGCATAAAAAAAGTACTTGGCTCATGTTCAGAATTTGTGCGAACGTCGTATTCTTGCATTGTCACACTGAGCGAAGTCGAAGTGTGGCAAGTGCTATCGTCGCTAAAAGTACTTTTGATAAAGGCTTCGACTTCGCTCAGCCTGACAATGCGCACAAATACTGAACATGAGCCAAAGTACTTTTGCCGGTCTTCTGGCAAAAGTACTTTTATGGGAAGAAGAAAAATTACTTCTGCGGAATACGCGCTACCGCGTCCACTTCCACCAAAATGCCGCCCCACAGTTTTGCTTCCACGGTGGTGCGCGCCGGTTTCACGCCGCTGAAATGGGCTTTGTAGGTGTTGCTAAATTCATCGAAGTCTTTGATGTCAGCAATGTAGCAGGTGCATTTCACCACGTCGCCCAGCGAGCAACCGCCCGCTTCCAACATGGTTTTTACGTTATTCAAAACGACTTTGGTCTGCTCTTCCACCGTGGTGCCGACGATTTTTCCGTCCACGAGCGGACCTTGTCCGCTGACATAAAGCCAGCCGTCCACTTCCACTGCGCCGGAATACGGATCGTTGGATGTATCTTTGTCTTGTTTGGATGGGTGTTTGATTTCTTTTAATGACATGTTCATTCCTTTAGGTTTTTAGGTAATTAGGTGATTTGGTTTTTAGGTGGGTAGGTGATAAAAGTACTTTTACCTAAACACCTAAGAACCTAATTACCTATTCCGTTCTTCAATCTGCTTCAATTCTTCGCGTACGACTTGCACGGATAACCGGCTATTCTGCGGCGTCACGCGTTCCATTTGGCGGCCATTTTTGAGGCAATCGATGTAATCATCAATTTCGTTTTGATAGGCCAAATCTTCAGGCAACGGAATTTCTTCCGTCTTTTCTTCACCATTTTCCACGGTCAAAACTTGGATGCTTTCGACATTCGGCAATTGATGCAGCAACGTCGCTTTTTCCAGAACGACTTTAAAACCAAAATCGAAACCGCCACCATTGTTATCCCATGCACCGTGCAGATGAACAACCGGGCCGTTGTCATAACGCCAGGTAGCTTCCACGGATGCGGGCATATCATCAATAATCACGCCATCGGCATGGATACTTTGCGGCTCGCCAAACCACCACAGCGCCGTGTCCACATCGTGGATATGCATATCCAACACGCAGCCGCCGCTTTGCGAACCAGTGGCCAGCCAATTATTCCAGCTCCACAACGGCGTGGCACTGATGCGGTGAAAACGCGCATAAAGTACTTTTCCATATTTGCCGCTGTCGATGATTTCCTTGGCTTTTACGTAGGCCGTCCAATAACGCAGGCAATGCCCAATCATCAACTGCTTGCCGGAAGCGTCTTTGGCTTCTTGCATCTGCTGGCAACCTTCCAAATCAAAGGCCATCGGCTTTTCGCAAAACACATCTTTGCCAGCCGCAAAAGCTGCCGCCGTCACAGGAGCGTGCAATGGCGTGGGCAAAGTAATGTCCACCAATTCCACATCGGGATCGTTGATTAAATCTTCATACTTTTCATATGTTTTGATACCCGTCAAATCCACGTTATCACTTTTGGAAGTGTCGATATTCAATCCGATGGAAGACCAATCGCCTTCCAATTTTTTGGGATCCACGTCACAAATCGCCACGACCTGCGCGTCGGCGTTGTTGCCATAACAGTTAAAATGCATCCGCCCCATGCCGCCGATGCCGATTAAACCCACTTTGATCATGCTGCAAAATCCTCCAATCTTTGCAGCCTATTTTAACAAAGTGAGAGATATTGAAAATGCAGCGGGCAAAAGGTTTATAATAATAAGTAAA
>Ga0164242_10007635_pt1 | contig 11803 bp, 6 predicted proteins | sample OricomgcompostMG_FD_108783 | JGI IMG/M metagenome (GOLD analysis project Ga0164242, IMG submission 108783) | Miracle-Growth compost microbial communities from Emeryville, California, USA - Original compost - Miracle growth compost (MG) ... | reverse complement strand
CCAGGGGAACCACCCTGGCTGTGCTTCGCGTCTTGCACTCGCCTCCGATCGACTCGGCGCAAATCGAAAATCGGAGTGCGCCGGACCGCCAGGATCGCGCGTTTCACGCTATTCGCGCGGCCTGCCGCTGCAAGACATGGCGCCGGTTTTCAGCGCCCACATGACCGACTGGCCGGGCCTACGCTTGCGCTTGCGCGGCAGGCATTCGACAGCGGCAGCGTGACGGTTACGGCCAACAAAATTGTGTAACTTATTCCTGCGCGGCGCCAAAGTACAGGGTTGGCGTCCTGCCGGCGAGGTATCGGCTGGCGGCGCATGCCAGCGAGCGACTGGAAATCCTGCAATGAAGTGATAGTCAAATCATGCCGATTGCTGTACACTTCGGCCCCTTCAGACGTGGTGACAAACGTCGCGTGTCCGGGTTCGTCGGACATGCAGCAGCAAGTTCAGGAGTGGTAGTTCAGTCGGTTAGAATACCGGCCTGTCACGCCGGGGGTCGCGGGTTCGAGTCCCGTCCACTCCGCCAGCAGTACCAGGGCGTGTCATCATTGATGACACGCCCTGAATCCCATACTGTTTGGATAGCTGTTATTTTCGGCGCGCGCCTGGGAAATCGCGCCTTTGGTCGCGATTCACCAACCCCTCGTCGCCCGGCAAGTCGCGCAACCCCTCCTTCACCAGGCGCAGCACTTCCTCATAGGCGACATTGGCCTACAGCACCATCGAATTGGCAACGCGGCGGCTATAGCGCTACCTGGAAGCAGATTCATTCGCGGCAATTGCTTGGCCGAGTGCCTGCGAGATATCTTCGATGTTCGTCTCCAGCAGGATCGCGTCTTCGTGATTCCCCGGCAGAACGCACACTGTGCTCGCCTGTCCTTGCCGCGTATGGCGCAGCCACTCGGTCGCCGCCGTGTCCGCCTTCATTGACGCTTGTGCCATGAATATATGGAGCGGCGCATCCACCATGCCGGGGACAAAGCCTGCCATCCATTCCGCGTGCAACTGGTGCAGGGCGTATTGTCGCTGCAGAAATTCAAGCAAGGGCTTCTCTTCCGCTTCGCTCCCGTCAGGAATCTCACCGGACGGCAGGCGCGCCTGAAGACGTTCGCCTTCTTGTGCGGCGGCGTATGCGAGCAGCCGGTCATGTGTCGCCTCCAAGTCGGCGCGCTCCCAATCCATGTTCGGTTGCGATGCATCTGGCGGAACGCGCATCGTCGCCGAGGCCAGGAACTGCGCGAAGTCCGGCGGCTTCGCGTGGTCATGCAAGCGCGTGTCGATGATTCCTGCCCAACCTACGCGGCGCCCTGCCTCTTCCAGCAACTCGGCGATCCTGAAGGCAAGTGCCCCACCCATGGACCAGCCGGCGAGATGAATCGGGCCGTCGGATTGCAGCTGCATGATCTCGGCCAGGTAGCGCCGGCAGAGGGAGTCGAAGTTTGGTTCCGAAACCTCAAGACCGGCAATCTCCGGCGACTGGATGGCGTAAACGGGATGGCCGGCTGGCAGGCGCGCCGCCAGTTTCCGGTAGCGATGTATCGTTCCGCCGGCAGGATGAAGCAGCCAGATCGGCACCCTGCCCGGCTCGCCCGGCCGTAGTCGTACCGTCAGCTGCCCGGTGCGCCCCTTCGCATTCAGCTTTGCGGCAAGCCGGGCAATGCTGGGCGATCGATACAATTGCGATATCGGCAGCGCGCAACCCAGCACATTGTCGATACGCGCCATCATGCGCGCCGCGAGCAGCGAATGACCGCCCAATTCGAAGAAGTTGTCATGCCGGCTCACCTGGTCCCGGTTGAGCAACTCGCACCAGATGTGCGCCAGCGCTTCTTCCGTTTCGCCTCGCGGCGCCTCGGACCGGGCCGTGACGCTGGAAATTTCGTCCGGCGCCGGCAAAGCATTGCGGTTCAATTTGCCGCCAACGGACAACGGCAGGGCTTCGAGTGGCACATAGGTCGCAGGCAGCATGTAATCAGGCAGCGTGCCTGTGAGATGTGCACGCAATGCGGCGGCGTCGACGGAATGCTTCGAGGTGAAGTAGGCAACCAGTCTCTGGATGCCGTCATCCTCGCGCAACACCACGGCTGCCTCGTGGACGGACGGGTGGCTTGTCAACGCGGCCTCGATCTCGCCCGGTTCGATCCGGAAGCCGCGCAGCTTGACCTGGCTGTCGATGCGGCCGACGAACTGGATGGTGCCGTCCGGCAGGTAGCGGGCCAGGTCGCCGGACTTGTATAGCCGCGCGCCCGGGGTCTTGCTGAAGGGGTCGGGGACGAATTTGTCGGCGGTAAGGTCGGGCCGGCCGAGATAGCCGCGCGCCAGTGCATTGCCGGCGATGTGCAATTCCCCGACCACACCGACGGGTACCGGATTCAGACAGGCATCGAGAATATGCACGTGCGTATGGGGAAGCGGTCGGCCGATCGGCACGTCGTCGCGTGCCCTGCCCTCTGCGGGTGGCAGATCGAACAAGGTTGCGATGATCGTGGTTTCGGTCGGGCCGTAGGTGTTCGACCATGTGCCCTGCCATCCTGCCGTATGCGAGATCCAGCGACGGTAATACTCGATTCCGACCTTCTCGCCGCCGACCGCGACCATCCGCACGGAGTCGGGAACCGCGCTTTCCCCAGCGTCCAGCCGCTGCACCCAGTCATGCCAGAACGCGGTAGGCAGGTTCAGTGCGTCGATGCGGTGCGTGCGGAGCAACTGCAGGAACGCGGTATCCGGCGCGAGCAGCGAAGAGGGACGGATGACCAGGCACGCACCGCAGATCAACGTGGAGAAGATGTCTGCCGCGGACATGTCGAAGCTGATACTGGCAAACTGAAGCGCGACCCGGCAACCATGGGCGCGCAGCCGCTCGGCCTGAAACGTCGCGAGGTCGGCCAGTCCGCCATGCCGCACCATCACGCCCTTGGGCTTGCCGGTGGAACCGGAGATATACAGGATGTAGGCAAGATGGTCCGGCAGCATGGCCGGACGTGGATTGTGGGCGGGCCGGGCAGCCAGTGCCGCGTCGGCTTCGTCGAGGCAAAACGCGTTCGCCGCCGCCGGCAGGCGATCGAGCAGGCCGCGCCGTGTCAGCACCACCCTCGGGGCCGCGTCTTCCAGCATATAGCGCAGCCGATCGAGCGGAAATGCCCGGTCGAGCGGGACATACGCGCCTCCCGCTTTCAGAATGGCGAGCAGCGCTACGACCAGATCGGTCGAGCGATCGAGGCAGACGGCGACACAGCGGTCGGGGCACACCCCAAGGCCGATCAGCCGATGCGCAAGCCGATTGGCCCCAGCGTTGAGTTCCGCATAACTGAGCCGCTCCTCTTCATGAATGACCGCTGCGTCCTGCGGAGTGCGCAATACCTGTTCCTCGAACAGCTGTTGGACCGTCATCCACTCGGGGCTTGCCGCAGAGACGGGCTGAAACGACTGGAGCATCGCCCATTCTCCCGGCGGGAGCACATCCAGCGCATAAGCGGGCGTGCCGGGCGCGTCTTCCAGCGCCAGGACGAGGCTCTTGAGTGCGGTATGCATGAATTCGCAAACCCTGTCGGGGCCGACCGCAGCGGTGGTCTGCGCCGTCAATCCAAAATTGCTTCCGAAATCGTCGATGGACAGGGCAAACGGATAATTGCTGCGCTCCACGCCGGACAGCAAGCGCACTCCCGGCCAGGCTTCCGCACCGGGGGTAGCATCGTTCTTGTTGCTGTAACGGTAGTTCAGCAGCGCGGAAAACAGCGGTGTCGGCGCTGGCACGGCGCTACAGCGCTGCGCCAGCGAGAGCGGCGCGTGCTCGTGTTCCAGCAAGCGGGCCAGCAGCGCATGCACTTCCCTCGCCAGCTCTGCCACTCCCAGCCGGCCGAGACGAATTCGCACCGGCAGGGTATTGATGAACAGGCCCATCGCGCGGTCGACGCCAGAGCCATGCAGGCGTCCGAACAGTACCGTACCGAACACAATGTTGTCACGCCCGGCAGTTCGCGCAAGTACCAGTGCCCAGGCAAGATGGCAAAGACTGGCCATGCCGATGCCGAGGTTGTGGGCCTGCCTGCGCAAGCGAAGCGAGAGAGCGAGGTCTACTTCCTTCCGGCTTTCAAGAAGATCGCCGCCATTGCCCATGACGTCCTGCAATCCGAATGGAAGGGTCGGCAGATCCACATCGCCAAGCATGTCCCGGAAGAATTCCTCGTGCTGTGCCTGCCGCCCGGCCGCCCGCGTCTGGGCCACGTAGTCCCGATACTGCACCGGGGCGGCAAGCGCATCTGCCCGTCCCGCCATATGGGCATGCAGCTCTTCCCGCAAGATGTCCAGCGAGGCGTGGTCGAGGACGAGGTGGTGACCGAGCAGGAGCATCAGCCAGCGGTCGTTGGCCGCATCGCGTGCAAAAGCCAGACGCAGCATCGGCGCCTTTCGTACATCCAGTTGGAAGTTCGCGACATCGAAGCAAGCCAGCAGCTGGTCCGCGACGTCGCCGTCCTCACTATCGAACTCGAGCGTCTCCACGCGCGGTCTCGCCTGCCGCAGCACCACTTGCACCGGTTCCGGCAATCCCTCCCATAACACTGCGGTGCGCAGCACATCGTGCCGGTCCACCACCGCCTGCAGCGCGTTCAGCATCGGAACGAAACGCTCCCGTGTGTCAGCCGCGAACAGTGCGCGCAGCGAAAAGGCATCACCGTCGGCAATCGCAAGACGATGCAGCAGCAATCCTTGCTGCTGCGGACCGAGAGGATAGATATCCTGCACGTTGGCCGCGCCACCCGGCACCGCCGCGACGATACGGTCGATCTCGGTCTGCGTCAGACACGTCAGCGGCAGCATGGCTGGGGCGATGCTTGTGCATTGCGGCGGAATCCCGCCCGACTGCGCCGGATTCGGGGCGTCCAGCACGCGTGTCGCCGCTGCAAGCTCCGCCAGAGTCGCGGCTGTCAGAAGAGTATGCACCTCGACATGGAGACCGCGCTTGCGCATGCGCTGTATCAGCGTCACCGCGAGCAACGAGTGGCCGCCAAGGTCGAAGAAATTGTCTTCCCGGCCGACGCGCTCGACCTTCAGCAAGGCGGCCCAGAGTTCGGTCAGGACGACCTCCGTCGGTGTGGCCGGCGGGACGTATTCGGCATCTTTCCGGTCGCGGCGCAACAGCGGCAGTGCCTTGCGGTCGATCTTTCCATTCTGCGTATGGGGCATCTCCCTCTGCAATATGAAGTGGTGCGGCATCATGTGCCTCGGCAGCACGCGCCCCAACGCTTCCTTCAGCATGCGGATCGCCTTGGTGGCGGCCGGTCCGGACAGCGGCTCCTCCGGCGGGCAGGCGCGCTCGTCCTGCGCCATGGGTTCGCCGTGGACCAATGTAGCGATCGCGTGCTCATGCATCACAACGTATGCCGCCAGCCGCTGGTCGCCCGGGGTCTCTTCGCGCAGCAGCACGGCCGCCTCGCGCACGGACGGCTGTGCCAGCAGTGCCGCTTCGATGTCGCTCAGCTCGATGCGAAAGCCGCGCACCTTGACCTGGTGATCGGTACGCCCCAGGAACTCGAGGTGACCGTCCGGCGTCCAGCGGCCGAGGTCGCCTGTCTTGTACATCCGTGCACCGGGCTGTCCGGAAAAGGGGCAAGGCAGGTATCTTTCCGAGGTCAGGTCAGGATTGCGCAGGTAACCCCGCGTCACGCCCTCGCCGCTGATGAAGATGTCGCCTGCCACGCCGACCGGCAATGGTTCGAGATGGCGGTCCAACACATGTACACGGATGTTTTCGATGGGTCTCCCGATCGGCACCGCTTCAAAATCCTGCCCGGGATCGCACGCATGCGCCGTGCTCCATACGCTGCCTTCGGTCGGACCGTAGCCGTTCACCAGGCCGGCTTGCGGCAGCTTCGCGAAATGCTGCCTGACGAGATCGGCGCCGCACGCTTCTCCAGCGACCATGACGGTCGACAGCGACGCCAGCTGCCAAGGCTCTGCCGCGTCGAGCAGCAATGCATGGAACGAGGGAATCGCGAGCAGATGGGTGATTCCGTGTTTCTCGATCAGGTTCACCATGGCGTCGGCATCGTTGTGCTCGTGCTCGGTGGCGAGGAACAGCGTGCCGCCGCCGGAGAGGGTCCAGAAGATGCAGAAGACCGAGCCGTCGAAAGCGAAAGACCAGGTCATCAGAAATCGCTCGACGGGCTCCGGGAAATAGCTGTGCTGCGCGCGCATCAGGTGGAGCAGGTTGGCGCGCGACACCGCCACCCCTTTCGGATTTCCGGTGGAACCGGAGGTATAGATCACATAGGCCAGATTGTGGCCATCGGCCACATCGGGCAGCGGATCGGCCGCATGCTGCGCGATGTCCTCCCATGCGCTGTCGAGCAAGACCACCGGGGCCGTCGATGCCGGCAGGCGATCGGCCAGCCCGTGCAGGCTCAGCAGCACCGCGGGTGCGGCATCTTCCAGTGTGCGCTGCAGACGCTCCGCCGGATAGGCCGGGTCCAGCGGCAGATAAGCGGCCCCGGCCTTGAGCGCGCCCAGGATGCCCACGATCATGTCGATGGAGCGCTCCACGAACAGGCCGACCAGCATGTCCGGCGCCATGCCGTGGTGGGCGCGCAGGAAGCGCGCCAGCCGGTTCGCGCGAGCGTCGAGTTCACGGTAACTGATTTCCCGGCCGTCGATCGCCACCGCCGGGCGGCTTCCATGCTGCCGCACCTGTGCATCGAATTTTTCCAGCAGAGCGCTGTTCCCATGGTATTTGCGGCTGGTGGTGTTCCACCGCTCGATACAGTGCGCCTCCTCCGGCAGTAGCACCGACATATCGCGTACGGGCATATCCGGCGCCTGCAGCGCGCCATCGAGTATGTGCAGCAGCCGCTGCTGAAGCGCGAGGATCTCCTCGTGTTCGAAGTAAGCCTTGTGATAGACGAAGTCCAGTTGTACCGGTTCGTCGTCGTGGAACTCGCGAACGTACATCATCAGCGGATGAACCAGATGTTCGTTAGCCAGCGGAATGGCGATGCCGCTGGCGCTGCCGAACGCGGCTTCGTAGTCGTGACGTTCGTAGGACAGCCCGATATCGAATAGCTGCGGTTGCTCGCTGCCGATGCTGCCTGCTTCGCGGTTCAGCCAGCTGACCGGAAAGCGCTGATGGCGATAGTTCTGCTTCAGTTCGCGCCCTATCGCCCGCAGCAGTTCGCCGAAGCCCAGTTGCGTTCCGAACCGGAAGCGGGTGGCCGTCACGCCGACGAACAGCCCCGCGGTCGCCTTGAAAGCGGCATTGGCCCGGTTCAAGACCGGCAATCCCACCGTCAGTTCGTTGCGCTGCGCGGTACGCGTGAAGTGCACGTAGAGCGCCGCCAGGATCGCGTGGAACGTGGTGCCGCCGTATTGCCGCGCGAATTCGCCGACACGGTCATACCAGTCGCGCTGCAATGTGAGCGTGCTGCATTTGCCGGAGCCGCAGGCGCCGTCCTCTGCGAGCGCGCGGCGGGCAGCGAGCAAGGGCTCGGGCGCCGGCTGGAATTTGTCCTGCCAGTACGCGCGCTGCGTCTCGAATGCGGGCGAGGCCGCATAGGCGCGGTCGTTCTCCACGAACCCGAGATAGGAAGGCGTGCAGACATCGGGCTGCGTGCCTGCGTCAAGCGCGGTATAGATGGCCCCCACCGAGCGCGCCAGCAATGCGACGGTCCAGCCGTCGGCGATCAGATGGTGGTAACAGACGAAGGCGTAGAAGGAATCGGGCCCAAGCTTGAGCAGCGCGTAGCGGAACAGGGGCTCCCCGGTCAGCGCGAACGGTTCCGCGAATCGCCGGCGCATCCAGTCAATGGCCACCATACGAGGCGCGGATTCAGACGACAGGTCGAAGAAGGGAACGACGACGGGCATATCCGGCGCGAAGGATTGCGTCGGTGCGTCTTCGCCATCCGGGCCGGCATGCAGAACCGTGCGCAGTGCGTCGTGCTTGCGCACCAGTTGCCGTACTGCTTCCTCGAACAGGGCTGGATCGATGCTCCCCGCGATACGCATGTAGCCGCCGATGTTGTAGCGCGGCGAATCGCCGTGCAGCACCTGATCCGACCAGATTTCGCTTTGCGGACAGGTCAGAGGAAAGGACGGGGCGGGATGAACTTCCGGTGGGGCTGCAGCGATTGGCATGTGATCAAGGAGGCGGTAATGGTTTCAAACGGAAGAAGAATTGTAATTTTCACATGTGACAGACGAATGACTTGCGCCACCAGGAGACAGGCTTTTTGGGCGGCCATCATGAAAGTTACTGACTGGAATTATCTATATGAGCGCAGTTGAGTTTTGTTGAGGTTTCAAGTCATCAATCTGAAATTTTCGGCACCTAGAATGGCCGCTCGTACTTTAGTCAAGCAGGACATTTCGAGGGTTCAAATCATGGAAGACATTCGCTACAAGGTCGTCGTTAATGATGAAGAGCAGTACGCACTGTGGATTGCCGGCAAGTCCAACGCGCCGGGCTGGCGCGACACCGGATTCGAGGGATCGAAAGAAGACTGCCTGGCGCATGTGCGCGAGATCTGGACCGATATGCGACCGCTGAGTTTGCGCAACGCCATGCAGTGCGGCGCGCAGTCGATGCAGGCGCGAGCCGGAACCGATCGGGCGTTTGCCTGACGGGGGCCGAACCGGCGGCCGGCGCATTGCCGCGGTTCATGGAAGCTGAAACGACGGGTGGAACCTCCCTGTCTGCCGGCCCACTTACGATTGCCGCCACTCTCGGGCGCACCGGGTCATGCCGGCGAAGGCCGGGCAGCGTTGCTTGCAACGTGTAGTCCGGTACATCCGTTATCCCTCGCATTGTCTTTGCCGTTCCGTGCGTACGACGGGATGGTGGGGCCTTTTTCAAAAGGAAAAGAAACCATGTCGGTACAACGATTTGAAGAACTGATCGAGGGGTTGTGCCGTATTTACGGTGTGGACCATAAGCGTGTCGTCGACGGCGATTCACTCGATTTTCACGGCGTCCGCATCGTATTGCGCCCTGGCCAGGGGCCGGTATCACAGCTGGTGATGATGTACTGCGATTTCGGGACCGTACCCGAAGAACTCCAATTGCGGGTCTACCGGCAGTTGCTGGAGGCCAATCTCACGACCTATACCGGACAGGGCGAGACTTATTGCCTGACCCCGGAAGGACGGGTGGTGTACGTCAATAACTATCACCTGCACACCCTGACCCCGGAAATCCTGGCCGGCTATCTGGGAATCAGCGCTGCCTACGCGAAGCACTGGCGGGAGGACTACTTTCTTGCGAACGGAGACGGAAAGGCCAGGAAGAAGCGGGCGAATCCGCTCGTCGATCTGTACCGCTCCAATACGGGCGCCCCGCAAGCCTGAACGTTTAACGAATACTCGATATCAAGAAGGAAGTACCGACATGCCGCCCCTCTCGTTAAGCAGTCTTAATCCCTGGCATCAGACTCCTCAGCCCAACAGCCGGGCACCGAGCGAGCGCAGCGCCGGCGCAGCCGCCGTTTCGCGAAGCGGCGCTTCCTCGGAAGCCGACGGCAGCAATGCCGATGCAGCACGCCCCACCACATACATGGAGCGTACGATGGAGTATGTGAAGGAGCGTGGGGCGTTTCTGGGCGCACGATTTTTGCGACAGCTCCCCGTTACGGTTATCGCTGGGCTGAGCGGCTATGGGGTGCAGGCGGCCGGTTTGAAAATCGCGGTCGCAAAAGGCGCACAGGGGAAGGACGCCCTTCCACTGATACAGCTCGCAGGCCACATGGCCGAAGCGTTCCTCAAGGAGGTCCTGGGTGAAACCGTCGAGTTTGCCGTCGGACCCAGGCTCGCCGTACCGGCGGGCGACCGCAGCTCCAGGTGGTTCCCGTACTCCCTTCAGTCCGGCATAACGCGCTTATTCGGTTCGTCCCTGAGCGAAGCCGGCTCTACGATAGGCGATGCAATGGTCCGCGCATATGCTTACGGGCGGATGCGCGCCAGATTCGGCAATGAAGTCCCTGGGAGCGGCGACCCGTCGGATGTCACGATGCGAATATTGGCAAACCTCAAGAACCTTGAACTGCTTGCCATCAAGGGAGTCAGCTCTGGCGCCTGGTTGGCTCACAAGGTATGGGACGGTGCAGTGATCGCAGCCATGCCTGGTGCCAGGAGGGACAATCCGCCCTTGAGAGAGATCGCGAGCAATCTGGCGGTTCGGGAAGGGATTGGCGTCGGGGTCCGCGCGCTCGTCGGCCTGGGCACCAGCCAGTGGCTTAAACATCTCGCCGACCGTGGCGAAACCGGCTACCTGCTTGGCAGGAATAGCGCCTCGGTACCTGCGGCCTTGCAAGCTGCGCAACCTCTTGTGATCGACATGCTGTATTACCTTTATCTCGTGCACATCGAACCCCGGCACAGGACTCGGGGCGGCGATTCTGAAACTGCGCCGGAGTCCCATCCCCTCCAGCTACTCGCGGGTCAGGAAGCAGGGCGTCGGGTGGAAGGAGGCGTCCCGGAGCACGACGGCGCCGGGCACGATCCGACGCTGCCACCGCTGCCGCCATCGGCGCCGGAAAGTGTTGCAGAGACAAGCTCGGGGCCATCGGGGACCAATGCGATGTCGGCCCCGACTATGGGGAACGAGCCAGAACACCAGTGGCCAACGGCGAGCGCATCGACCACGCCAGGCGCCGATGATGCTTCCATCGAGAGCAATGCCGCGGCAGCGAGCGCCGGTTCACCCATGGCCGGGAATATGGCCGGGACATCCCGTCCGGGATCGGCGGGCAAGCAGCCTGGCGTTTCTGCCGGAGACAATGCAGGCGGCAAATAAGGCGGAACGGGCACAGCCTCTGAAAGCATTGCCGAAACCGTATGTTGCAGGCAGATGAAAGCACCGTCGATGTCTGGGACGTCGACGTACCTACCTGCGCGCACTTCGATGCGGACGACTTCCGCTCTGCCCTGTCGCAGGACGAATTCCGGCGCGCGGAGCGTTTCAGATACGCGCCGGACCGGCATCGCTACTGTGCGGCGCGCCTGCTGCTGCGAACGCTGCTGGCGCGATACACGAAGCGCCGAGCGCAGGATATGCGGTTTGCGTACAGCCGACACGGAAAACCCCGACTGATCCGTGATGCTCCGCATCGGGATGTGCGGTTCAACGTATCGCATTCCCGATCCCGCATTCTTTTCGCATTTGCCCACGACGTAGATGTCGGCGTCGATATCGAACATGTTCAGCAAGGCATGTTCGATATCGAGGTCGCGCGTTCCCACTTCACCGATCCGGAATTTGCGCTTCTGATGCGCAGCGCCGAACACCGGCAGCAATCGATCTTCTTCGATATCTGGGTAAGAAAGGAAGCCGTCGCCAAGGCAGCCGGACTGGGCCTGTCGCTGGACTTGAAAACGTTCGACGTGCTGCCGGCCGTCTCGCCAGAGGCGACCGCGGCGGCCGTGATACGCCTGCGAACGAAAGCGCGGACACAAGACTTTCACCTGCAACAGCTCGACGTGGGCAGCGGCTTTGCCGCAGCGTTTGCCGTTGCTGGCGACGCTGCCTGTCGTGTCAGGCATATTCGCGCCGACGCGGACGACATCATGCGTTCCGGTGGTCCTGATTCGGCCTGGGCCAAAGGCGCACCTTGCGGCGCACCGTCAGATGCAGGCAAGGGAGCGCAAGACCGCGGTAAATTGTAACCAGCGGCCGGCGGGCGAAGTCGCCGCTGGCTCAAGGGGCAACTGGGTGATGCGCCGCACGCGGTTTTACGCCCTCTCCTCTTGGCCGCCGCTCAGGCCGCTTTTTTCTGCCGCTCCTCGCCGCCCAGCGCCTGTACCAGGTCGGCGATCAGTT
>Ga0164242_10007633_pt1 | contig 11805 bp, 5 predicted proteins | sample OricomgcompostMG_FD_108783 | JGI IMG/M metagenome (GOLD analysis project Ga0164242, IMG submission 108783) | Miracle-Growth compost microbial communities from Emeryville, California, USA - Original compost - Miracle growth compost (MG) ... | reverse complement strand
GGGCCGCGTTGCCGAGGGTGGTCGCCAGGTACTCGGCGTGGGAGTTTTCGTCTTGGCGGATCTGCACGAAGTTTTGAGCGACCGCGTGCGGGTCCAGCAGGCCGGTATCGGCCCTCGCCCTCTGCCCCAAGAGACTCGCCGGGACGACGGCCGCGGTCGTCACCGCCGCTTTCGTGAGAAATCCGCGGCGATTGGATCGCTTGTGCTCTTCGGCCACCTTCGCCAGAAGTTCGAGACTGCGGGTTTCGTCTGTCATGGGTCCCTCAAGGTGTGAATCAGTGGGGGATGGACGGCTTGTGAGCATTGCAACACCCACAACGATCGCAACGATCGGGCAGGCTTGGACGGCAAAGATAATGCCGCGGATTCAGGTTTTTTGAAAATCATCGTGACTTGGGTCTTAATGGAGTCAATCTCGCGAAAAATGCGTGATCTTTCGTTCGCAAGAGCGAAGTGAGGTCCGTGCCGCGGCGCGAGACATTGGGTTTTCGCGTTGTGATTGCTATGGTGGAAGGTGAGATTTCCGGTCGTGTAGGAATCTGGGCGTGTTTTGGAGACGAGGTTCTCGGCTCGAACGCGCGTTCGTGTTCTCAAGACCGGGCATTCCGGCACTCATACCTTTCTGTCACACGGGCGTTGGCCTTCGGTTTCTCGGGAGACGACCTTTGTTTGCTGGACCGATCATTGCGCGCGAGGTGCTGACCGCGCCTCGGCCGTCGCGATATTACATAGCGCGGGCGGCCTTCGCGGGCTTGCTCTTCATTTTGATGTGGACGGCGTGGCAGTCGCTGGTCGGCTGGCGCGAGGTGCGGGAGCTCGGCACCCTGGCACGCTTCGGCGGCATCCTCTTCATGATGTTCTCGATGCTGCAACTGGCGCTGATGCTCTTCTTCGCCCCCTTGGCCGCGGCGACGGCCGTCGCCCATGAAAAGGACCGGCGGACGTTCGTGCTGCTCTTGATGACCGACCTTAGCGACGTGGAGATCGTCATTGGAAAGCTCACGGCCAGTCTCTTGCAGACCGGCACCCTGTTGGCCGCCGCCGCGCCGGTATTCTTCTTGAATCTGCTGCTCGGCGGGATCTCCTTCGGCCAGGTCTTGGACATTCTCGGCGTCACCGCCGCCGCCGGTCTGGCCGGAGGCGCGCTCGGGCTGGTCGTCGGGCTGTGGCGAGACCGGACGTTCCAGTCGCTGGCGTTGACGCTGTTGCTCGTCGCGCTCGCGCCGATTGTGATCGAGGTCGCGGGAGCGTTGCTGCCGGAGGTCCGAATCTTTGGGTCGCCGCTGGCCACGGCGCTCAACCCGTTCCGCGTCTTGATGGCGGTTCTGTCTCCCTCATCGGACCAACTGGGCCGGTTCCGGGTGACGAGCATGATTTTCATCGGCTTCGCGTTGAGCCTGGCCTTCGCGTTGCTCGTGCTTGCCGTCGTCAAGCTCCGCGTCTGGAACCCCGGCCGCAATGAGCCACGCGAGGAACGTGAAGGGGAAGACGAGATCGTCGCCGTCGGCTCCCTGGTCGAGATCGCCCCCGACGCGAGCGTCGCGCCTCAGGTGGCCGGAAACCGTCCACCCCGCGGCGAGGGCGAGGTTTCCACCGGGCTGAATGTTCCCCGACGCTCGCATCGCCGGGTGCTGGGGGCCGCCAGGCCGTACCGGAAACCCTGGGCGAACCCGATCCTCTGGCGCGAGCTGAAAACCCGGGCCTACGGCCGCAAGCCGCTGATTATCAAGGGGGCGTACCTCCTCGCCTTCGTCATGGGCACCGCGCTTTTCGTGGCGATGGCGGCCGGCAAGGACGTTCCACTGGGCGAGGGGCGTTCCATCATTCCGCTGGCCCTGGCCGTGCTGAGCCTGATCCTCGTCAACGCCCAGGGCGTCACCGCGTTGACCAGTGAGCGAGACACCGGCGCGCTGGACCTGCTGCTCGTCACCGAACTGACTCCCAAGGAATTCATCTACGGCAAGCTCTACGGCGTGCTGTACAACGCCAAGGAGATGATCGCCCTGCCCCTTGCCCTTGTGCTCTGGCTGGGGCTGACGGGGGCGATGCCGTGGGAGTCGGTCATGTTCGTGGTGATCGACTTCCTCTTACTTGTTCACTTCTCGGCCATGCTCGGCCTCCACGCGGCGATCACGTACACGAACAGCCGCACGGCGGTCGCGCACAGCCTGGGGACGATCTTCTTCCTGATGATCGGCATCGGCCTTTGCGCGTTCTTGATCGTGCTGTCGAACCGGGAATTCGGCCGGCAACTGCTCAGTTTCCTGATCTTTATCGGCGTGGGAAGCGTGGCGCTTTACGGCTCGCTGGGGGCGCGGAACCCGTCGCAGGCGATCGCCCTGGTTGCGATCCTGACGCCGTTCTGGTCGTTCTATTGCGTCATCAGTCTCGTGAACGAGAACTACCTCGCCGCCTTCCTGTTCTCGGTCGGCATCTACGGATTCGCCTTGCTGGCGATGCTCGTTCCGGCGGTCAGCGACTTCGACATCGCGCTCGGCCGAACAAACGCCATTCAGGGCTGAGCGGATTTCACCCTATCGTTCGGCAGGAAACGGGAACTGGCACCTCGAAGACTCGGAGCCAGTTCCCGTTTCCGACCGAAAGCCGTAGAGCGATTTCCACTTGCGTGTGCCGGTGTGGCGGAAAAGGGGACAGGCACCTCGAAGACTCGGAGCCAGTCCCCTTTTCCGCCACACCGGCACGGTGAAAAGAAAATTGCTCTAGAGGGATTCCCGCTGCACCAACCGATCGATCATGCGGCCAAGCGCCGAATCGCTGATCGGCGGGACGCTTCTCGTCTCGACCGGATCGCCCAGCCGCGCGATCCAGCCACGAGTGGCGGTCAACGGCTTCGTAAGCACGCGAGCACCAAGACCGACCTGAAGCTCCGCGACACCGGAAGCCTCCCGCATGTCGGGAGGTTCCACGATAAGAATCCCGCACGTGCCGTGCCCAACGTCCACGACCAGATCGACGGTCCCCCGGAACACGGTCGGCCGTTCCTCATCGGGAGGCCAGGCGATCGACCAGGAGCCCCGCGCGTCTCGCCCGGCCCCTTGCGCGAAGAGGCGGCCCGGCTCGGTGTTGAGAAAGCTCTCAAGCCACCGGGCAACCTCGTTGCGTTCCGCCGGCGAAACAAGCCTTCCCAACCCCCGCGCCGCCCGATCGACATGCTGCTCAAGCGACAGCATGTTCAGATGGTCCCATCGCCGCACGACCTCCCGGAAGAGCAAAACCCGCGCGTAGGAGGCGGGTGGCGTCTCCGCCGGCGCATCCAGGTCGATCAGGCACGGCTGAGCGTGGTGCGTCGCCGTGGCTGACGCCTCGGACGCCGACGCTCGTTCGATCGCCGAGGTCACAGCCAGATAACGCGGCCGGCGACGGGGGCGGCGCGAAGTGGCGGCCTGGAATTCGGGAGGGTCCGTGACGACGTGAATCGGCGGAACGGTCGAGACGCGGGGATCGAGACATGCCCCGGTGGACCGATCGAAACGCCGGGAGAGGAGTTCCATCGCCGGTGATTTCGGCGGATCGGCCGGAGTGCCGCCGGCGGAGAGGATCAGCGCGTCCTTGGCCCTTGTCGTGGCGACATAGAACAACCGCAGGGCCTCCGCGTCTTCTTCGACGGTCTCGAAGTGACGTTCGAGCAAGCGGCCAAGGTCTTGTCCGGCAGGCTCCTCGGAATCGTCCCTCGCGCGGACGAGCAGGCCGAGGTTTGGCCGAAAGACGGCGTGGGAGGTCCGGTTTCCGCGGTCCTTGCCGAGATCGGGCAGAACGACGATCGGGAATTCCTTCCCCTTGGATGCGTGGATGGTCATGAATTGCACGGCGTCGGAATCTTCATCCGTCGTCGCGGCCTCGGCCTCCCGGGGTGGGTTGCGCAGGTCGTTTTGAAGCCGGGAGACGAAATCCGCCAGGGTCAAGCCGGACTCGACGTCGAACTGTCGGGCGCGCTCGACGAGTTTGCGGACATTCGCGCGTTTGCGGCGGCCCATCGGCTCCGCGAGCACGGCGGCCTCGAAGCCCGACTCATCAAGCGCCCGATCCAGCAACACGGCGATTGGAACGCGGTCCTTGACGGCGCGCAGTCGATCGAGAAAGTCGGCGAAACGGCTGAGTCGCTCTCGATCTTTCCGTGACACCGCCGGCAAATTCGCCCAGGCACCGAAACCGGCGAGCAGTCCGCCTTTCAGACTCGTCGCCATCCAGTAGAGGCCGTCGTCGCTGACGCAACCGAACGGCCCTCGCAGCGTCGCGGCCAGCGCCAGGGAATCGCAAGGGTCCTCGACGATCGAGAGCAGGTTGATGACGTCGAGAATCTCCTGTCTCGCATAAAACGCCGCGCCGCCGGAGATATGGAAATCCAGTCCTACGCTCTCCAGCGCCGATTCGTACTCGGCCGAGTCGTTCAAGGTGCGAAACAGGAAGACGACGTCCCCCGCCGTGGCGTCGCGCGAGGTTCCCTGGCGGGCGTCCCAGATCTTCCAACCGTCGCACAATCGCCGCGCGATGAGGCGAGCAAGCCATTGGGCTTCGATCCGTCTTCGCGCGCTCGCCGACGGGTTCGGCTCGTCGGGGTCGTGCGACCAGAGGAATTCGACCGCCGGCGCGTCGGACGCCGGCTTTCGATGCGGCTCCAGCGCGTGATCGCCACCGGGAAAGGTGTCGGCGAACAGGGCGTTGACGAAATGGATGATGTCCGGCACGCTCCGGTAATTGCGTCCCAACACTCGTCGCCCGGCATCGGGAAATTCGTTCCGCATCTCCTCGAACAGCGACGGCTCGGCCCCCCGGAACCGGTAGATCGACTGCTTGCGGTCGCCGACGAGAAACAGCCGCCCGTCGGCCCGCGATGGGCCGCCAAGCGCGCGGATGATCTCCGCCTGAATCGGGTCGGTATCCTGAAACTCGTCGATCAGGAGGACCTGGATTTCGGCGATGAGACGCTCGGCGATTTCCCGATGCTCGCGAAGCAGCCCGCGCGTCTTGCGCTGAAGGTCGGCGAAGTCGAGACGTCCGTCGCGCTGTTTCCGTTCCGAATACGCCTCGACGGCCTCCATGAGCAACCGTCCGAGCCGTTGGCCTCGATGGATGGCGTCGAGCGTGCGCGGGCGGTCGAATGTGAGAACATCGAGAATTGAGCGAGCTTTTTCGCGAACGAACGTCAGACCTTCCTTCAGCGGCTCGTAGACCGACGGGTCGCTGAGATGTTTCGGCTGGGTCCCTTGAATCTTCGCGTTGTCGGCAATCTGATGAAGGTCGCTCTCAATGGAAGTGGACGCGGCCAGGTTGGGAAAAACCTCAACCAGCACCAATCGTCTCGTTTTGGACGCGGGGTTGCTCGGCGGGTTGGCGGCCAGGAGGTCGATGACCGGCGTTCCCTGCTCGACTAGCTCCCGAACCAGGCGAGGGACGATGACCGTGTCCCGAAGCGCAAGCCATTCGGACAGGATCGATTCTGGGGTTTTCGCGAGCCAGGGAGCCAAATCGACCGGATCAACCGACGCGAGCAATTCGGCAAGCGTTTGGCGGAGCGGCGTCAGACCAATTTCGGCGGCCAGTTCAATCAGGTCGGCTTCGCGCCGCGCCAGCCACGACCGGCAGCAGGAGTCCAGGGCGTTCTGGCGGATCGAGGGGGCGACGGCTTCCTCCATGACGCCGAATGCCGGATCGATCTCGGCCTCGGAGGAAAAGCGCTTGAGCAACTGGCCGCAGAACGCATGAAACGTGCCGATCCGAGCGATTTCCAGGGAACGGAGAATGTCGCGCCAGTGTTCGAGGTCCGCCGGATTGTCGAGCCTCGCCAGGCGGCTGCGGCACTCGCGGCGAACACGTTCGCGCAGCTCGCGGGCGGCCTTCTCGGTGAATGTGAGGGCGACGACCTGCCGCAACGAGAAGCAGTCGGGACGATCCAGATAGCGCAAAAATCGCTCCGTCAAGACGTGCGTCTTGCCGCAGCCCGCCCCCGCGCTCAGGCCCACGCTAGCGTCTCGCACCGCGAGCGCAAGGGACTGTTGGGGGTCGAAACGTCCGTCGCCGTCGGTCATTCCTCGATCTCCAGCGTCGGCGCATCGGCCCAGACCTTGCCCACATGCTTCAGTGATCCGATGCGGCAAACGGTCGAATAATCACACCACTTGGCGCAGTCATGCGTCCGCGGCCGTACCGGCAGCCTTGCCTGCCGCAACTGTCGCACGAGGGCCACGACAAACCGTTCCAATCCTTCGCGAAGCGCCGGCCACGGAGTCTCCTTGGCGTCGGTCATGCGCACGAGCGACTTGTAGCCGTCTTTCTTGAGGCTCCAGTAACCCGCCGAATCCGGCTCGATCCCCTGCCCCGCGAAAATCACCGATTCCGCGGCCATCGCGTACAAGGGGAGCTGCAAGGCAAGCCCGTTCCGCAAATCCCCGGCACCGGGAGCCGTCCCGTTCTTGTAGTCGATGATCCGAAATCGCATCACGTCTTCAGTACCAAACGTGTCGATCCGATCAATTTGACCCTGGAGTCGGATCAAGTCTTGGCCGTGGCCGATTTCCAGACAAGGGCCGGCGGCTTCGGGAGCGGGGCCGAAGTTGATCTCAAAGTGAGAGCATGAGGCATCGGGATGTTTTTGCGCGTATTTGAGGAACTGTCTGGCGTACCGGCTTGAGGTATTCGCCAGGATGCGCGACTCAATCAGGCGAATTCCGTGGCCCTCTTCCGTCGGAGAGATTTCGTGTAATTCCAGGACTTGCAGGATGGCCGATTCGACGAGTCGCATGACGCGATCGGCGAGCGAATCGCCGTCGTCGGCCGGGGTGTCGCGGAGCTGTTCGTGGAGGTTCTGGAGGGCCTCATGCACCACGCGGCCTCGCAGGGCGAGGTCCTCGTCGAATTCGCCGCGAACCGCTGTCGGAGCGAGGTGGCAGACATACCGAAGGAAGAATTGAAACGGGCAGAACGCCAAGGTTTCCAACTGGCTGGCGCTGAAGGCGGGGCGATTCGGGCCGAAATCCTCGGCGATCTTCCGCACGGCCGCCGGATCATGCAGCATCCCGTCGAACGGGCCGAAGAGCCGGCGTGCTTGCCTCTGATGCGCGACCCGCAGCGCCACGGCGACGCCTTGCAACACTCCGCGGTGCAACGGCTCCGCCGCCAGGCCCGCAAGCAGTGGAAACGTCTCCCGGCCTGGGTTCGCGCAAGCCAGGCCCATTGCCCGCACCCGAAGCTCGTGCGGCGAACCGGCAAGATCCTCGCTCAAGATCGGCATCAAGCGGGGCAGGATGTGCGCGCAACCCTCCCACGTTTCCGATCCAAGTCGGTCCTTCAACTCATCGACGAACCCGGCCATGTTCAGCGGCACGCCCGATTGATCCTTGGTCGGATAGGCCAGCACGATCGCGCGATCGGCGGAGCCGAGAACGCGCAAGAAGCGGCTCATTTCTCCGCCGATCGCTCGACGCGCCGCCGCGTCGTCTCGGGCCGGGTCGCCGGTCTGATCCCGTACGTCGAGCGCATCCCGCGACGGGAACGTGCCCTCGCCAAGGTTTGCGAGGATCACGACTTCCGCCCTGGCCCCCGCCGCGGCGTCAACCGTGGTCACGCGAACCGGCGCGGCAGTGTCACCCGGTTCGGAAACCGTGAGGATTCGCACAAGCGAATCGACCTCGTTGACAAATTCGTCCCAGTGGATCGTCTCGGCGCTCAGGTTGAGCCGGCGGCGGATTTCGGCGACACAGGCAAGCTGATCGAGCAACGCATCCAGGGACCGGCAATCGTCGGAAACGTCGTGAAGCCCCAAACTCTCGGCGACACGACGGAACCGGGCGAGGTGGCCCTCCCACGTCGCGGGTTCCTCCACGCTTTCGAACAGCCCTCCCAGCCGTTCGACGATTGCGACGGCCATCGCTCGACGCCCGGCGGCGTCCTTCGCGGCGGCGTCATCATTGCGAAGAAGTGCGCGGCGGAGGGTCTCGCGACCACGGAACACACCCGTCTCGCGAATCGCCAGCGCGGCCAAGGACGGGTCCAGATCGGCCCACGACGAGCCGACCTGACCATGCCGCAACAATCCGGCCAATTGCGAGCAATCCCAACCGTCGCCCGGAAGCCTGGCGGCCCGAAGCAGCGCGGCGATCGACGGATCGGCCGTCAGAGGCCGCTTTCCCAATCCTTCGACGCCGATCCCCCACGAGCGGAGGGTCTCGACGATTCGCTCCGCTTGCTCGTCCCAGGTCGGCACGAGGATCATGATTTGATCCGGGAGCAAACCCGCGTTGATCCGTTCCCGCACCTCCCTCGCGATCACAAGCGCCAGCCCATCGCCTTGAGGAGCGCCGAGAATCCGCAAGCCGGACGGACTGTTCGCGGGGGGCGGCTCGTGATCCGCAACGTCGAAAAGTTTCGATTCCACGAACGTGAGAATCGGCGGCCGTTCCGATGCCGCGTCGATTCGCGTCTCGACGAACCCAAGTTCCACGATTCGATCACGCAAACCATCCCGCGCCGGGCTTACTCCCGATCGCCCCGAATGCGTCACGCAAATCGACTGGGTACGCTCCGCGAGCACAGTGAACGCCCGCCAAAGCGCTCGGCCCGAGAGACGCGGCTCGAAGACGACCACCCGCGAAAAATGCCGCCATTGAGATAACGTGTCGGATTCGAGGATTCTCGACGCCCAGGAGGCATAGCCTGGCTCGTCCTCCGCGTCGATTTCCGAGAGCATTCCTCGGTACGATCGATACAGTGCCCATTGCTCGCGCTCGATCTCCGTCGTGAACGGTTTCACGTTCGTGGATCGATGCTGTTCGCTTGAGGTCCAGCGGTCGAATGTTCGCAACAACGCGCGACGATAGCCGAGCGTCCGCGCGAGTAACGCCGTCTGCCGGAGCATGCCGTCGGAAAGCCGGCGATCAATCGCCAGGCGAAGCACGGCATGGCGGCTCGCGTCGGAGAGAAGCGCCGGCGATTCGAGACTGTCGCGACCGACCTCACGCCAAAGTTCGCGCCAGGTCCAGACGCGAGGACGCGCGAGCAGCCCCCGTCGTCGCGTCAGCCGAGCGAGGACCTGCTCGGCGGCCAGGGGAGAGGGGGCGATCCAGAGTGTTTCCGGGTCGATCGGCTGGGCCAGCACTCGATCGCGAAGTGCTGCGCCGTGAAGACCCGTCAGGAGCGACCGAGGGTGTTCCATCTCCACTTCCCCGTGGCATCGACCCGATTCCCAGCACGACCGCGCCGAGAATCACCAGGTATACGGAAAAATACCACAAACGGCCGTTCCGCACAATTTTCACGAGCCAGATGATCGCCATGTAACCGACAATTCCGGCCACGATCGCCGCGGAGACCGTCTGGGCGATCCGTTCCGAGGAGAGCGTATTTGGGTCGAGCTTCTTCAATTCAAAGACCGCCACGCCGCTGATGGCCGGAACGGCGATCAGGAGGCTGAATCCGACGGCCCACGACCGGGAAAAGCCCATCGCCAGGGCCGTTGCCACGGTCAACGCGCTTCGGCTCACCCCCGGCAACGGTGCGAACGCCTGCGCCATGCCAACCATCAGGGCGTCGATCCAGAGGGTCTCGCGCGGCCCCTTGGTCCCTTCCTTGAAGCGCAACGTCAGCGCCAGGACCGTCGCCGTGATGAGAAAGCCGACGCCGGTGGCCTTCAGGCTCTCAAACGCCTGCTCGATCAATGGCTTGAAATAAAGTGCGTCGGGCACGAGTGGGAGCGTCGCCACGAACGCGAGCAGACCGACGCGAATGACCGACGCCCGCTGATAGGCCGGGGCGACGGTCGTGGAGCCGAACAGTCCGCGTACCCCGGTCTTCACCACGGCCCGGTGATGCAAGACGATCGCCGCGAGCGTGCCGAGATGCAGCATCACGTCGAAAAACAGGTTGTCGGCCCCGACGCTTGTGCGGTTGCGGACGTAGTCGAAAATGTCCTGCGTGATTTTCAGGTGCCCGTCGCTGGAGACGGGCAGGAACTCGGTCAACCCTTGAACGAGTCCCAGAACGAGCGCTTCGAGCCAGGCCGTCACGTTGCGAATCTCCAGAGAAGCCCCGGCTCCGAGACGTGGCGGGAGCCTTCACGTCCCTTCCGCCATTCGTTTCAGATTCGGCCAGGCGAGGCCGACATAGCCGACGCCACTGTAGACGGTCATCACGACGCTCGACCAGATCAAGACGTCGCGAATCCCCCGCAGCGGGGCCGCCGCCTCCGTCCCCAGCACGAGCAAGATCGCGCAGACGGCGAGCATTTGCAGCGTCGTCTTGACCTTGCCGCTCCACTTCGCGCCGAAGGCCGTCCCCTTGCCTTCGATCGCGCTTCGCAAGCCTTGGACGAGCAGTTCGCGGCAGACGATCACCGTGACCATCCACGGAGCCAGGCCCGATTCGGGGACCGTCACGAGGTAGACCAGCACGCCCGACATCACCAGTTTGTCGACGAGCGGGTCAAGCTGTCTTCCGACCGCCGACGTCTGATTGAGCAACCGCGCGAAGTAGCCGTCCAGCGCATCGGTGATCGACGCCACGATGAACAACCCGAGTGCCGGGAGATATTGCCGAAAGTCAATCAGCGCGAACACGCCGACCGCCAGGACCAGGCGGCTCAACGTGAGCGTGTTCGGCACGTTCCAGAAACGTTGGGAGGGCGCGATGCTCATCGTTGTGATCCCCTCTCATCGGGATGTGTCGAGCGGCGATCACATCGACAGAATGTTGAACGGCGAGCCGGGCTTCTTCTTGCGCGGCTTCGGCCGGGCCTTCCGGCGAGCGGGCGGCCCAGCGGCGACGCGGGCGTGCAGGTCGTACCCCTCCGCGCCGATGATCGCGCAGGCGACAAGATCGCCGGCCTCCAGGCCGTCTCCCTCGACGTGGCAAACCCCGTCCACGTCCGGCGCGTCGGTGAACGTCCGGCCGGTGTAAATCCCGTCGCGCTCCCCTTCGGAATCAATCAGGACGTCGAGCTTCTGGCCGATCCACGAGGCGTTGAACTCAAAGGCGATCGGCTGCTGGGCGAGCATGATCCGTTCTTGCCGCTCGATCTTCACCGCGTCGTCGAGATGACCGGGCAGTTTCGCCGCCGGCGTGTCCGCCTCGAACGAGTAGGGAAACACCCCGAGCCGCTCGAACTTCGTCGCCTCGACATATTCGAGCAATTCCGCGAAATCCGCCTCGGTCTCCCCCGGAAACCCGACGATGAAGGTCGTCCGCAAGACGAGCTGCGGGATGCTCTCGCGAAGCCGCTTGATGATCGTCTCGGTCTCGCTTCGGGTGTGCCGGCGGTTCATCAGCTTGAGCATGCGGTCGGAGATATGCTGAAGCGGCATGTCCAGATACGGCAGAATGCGTCTGGAATTGGCGAGAACGTCGTACAAGTCGTCCGTGAAATGATTCGGATAGTTGTACAGGACGCGAATCCAGTCGATCCCTTCGACCTGATCCAACTCACGCAGCAAATCCGCGAGGCGGGGACGGCCGTAGAGGTCGAGGCCGTAATAGGTCATGTCCTGGGCCACCAGGTTCAGTTCGCGAACGCCGTCGGCGGCGAGCTCACGGGCCTCGTCGACAACCATCTCGATGGGCTTGGTCACGTGGGTCCCGCGCATCAGCGGGATCGAGCAGAAGGTGCAGAAGCGGTCGCACCCCTCCGAGACCTTGAGGTAGGCGAGATGCCTCGGCGTGATCCGCAACCGGGCCCGATCATCTTGCGCCTGCACGGCGGCCGGGCGAAACAGCGTACGCTGCTCGTGGAGTCCCCCGAGGATACGCTCGGAAACCTTGGTGATCTCCTCTCGGCCGAAGACGCCCACGACCTGGTCG
>Ga0164242_10007632_pt1 | contig 11806 bp, 10 predicted proteins | sample OricomgcompostMG_FD_108783 | JGI IMG/M metagenome (GOLD analysis project Ga0164242, IMG submission 108783) | Miracle-Growth compost microbial communities from Emeryville, California, USA - Original compost - Miracle growth compost (MG) ... | reverse complement strand
GTGACTTCCCCAGGCTGGTGCGGCGGGAGTGGCGCGCGGTGGGGCTCAGCTCCCTGATCCTGCTCTTGGGCGTGGGGTTCGGCTTCGGCGCGATGGCGCGAGCCCCGCTCGCCGCCGAGGTCCTCTTGCCCGCCCAGCACCTCCACCTCGACCCGGATCAGCGGGTGAAGGACGCGGCGAGCGGATCGAGCGCCGACGGGAGCACGCAGGCCACCTTCGCTAGCATGCTCTTCACCCACAACATCCAGGTGGCCTTCCTCTGCTTCGCGCTCGGGCTCACGCTTGGGGTGGGGACGGTGGTGCTGCTCTTCTACAACGGGCTGATGCTGGGCGCGTTGGCGTGGGCGTACCAGGCGAAGGGCCACGCGGTCTGGTTCTGGGCGTGGATCCTCCCCCACGGGGTGGTCGAGCTGTCCGCCATCTGCCTGGCCAGCGCGGGCGGGCTGGTCCTCGCGCGGGGGCTGCTCGCGCCCGGGGAGCGCAGCGCGGGCGAGTCGCTCCGCCTCCAGAGCCAGAGCGCGGTGCGGCTGGTGCTGGGCACCCTGCCCCTGTTCGTGGTCGCGGGCCTCACCGAGGGGACGCTCAGCCAGCTCCACCAGCCCGTCCTCCCCGCCTGGTTCAAGCTGGCCTACGCCGCGGCGATGGGCGGGCTCCTGGTGGCCTACCTGGGCTTCGCCGGGCGCGCGCCGGCGGACCGGCTCACAGCACCCCGCGACGCTTGATCTCCAGGTAGCGGTTCACGGTGTCCAGGGTGAGGGAGCGTGGGGTGACGTCCAAGAGCTGGATGCCCCCCTGCGCGACCAGGTGCCGCAGCCGGTCACGCTCCTCCAGCGCCTCCACCGCCACCGCCTGCTCGAACGCCTCGCCTGGCCGCGAAGGCACCCGCTCGAGGACGCGCTCCAGGCCGGGGTCGCGCAGGGCCACGCACAGCGGCACGTGGCGCCGGGCCAGCCTGCGCATCGGGACCACCAGCGCGCGGGCCTGCTCTTCGTCCAGAAGCTCGGTGAAGGTGACGATCAGCGCGCGGCGGGGGACGCGGACGAGCAGCTCGCGGAAGAGCGCGCCGAAGTCCACCGCGGTGAGCGACGGGGTCGCCCCGTAGAGCGCGCTCACCAGCCTGCGGTACTGCCCCTTCCCCGCGGCGGGCGGGATGAGCTTTTTCACCCCGTCCGAGAAGAGCGCCAACCCCACCCGGTCCCCGTTGCGCACCGCCACGAAGGCCAGGAAGAGGGCCGCGTTCACCGCGCAGTCCAACTTGGACACGGGGTTGCCGTGCTCGCCCTCCACCTGCGCGGCCATGGCCCGCCCGGCGTCCACGCACAGGAGCACGGTCTGGCTCCGCTCGGTGTCGTAGATGCGGGTGGCCGGCTGGCGCCTCCGGGCGGTGGCCTTCCAGTCGATGTCGCGCACCGGATCGCCCTGGACGTACTCCCGGAGCCGCTCCAGCTCGGATCCCGCGCCCGCCCGGCGCAGCTTGCGCAACCCCAGGCTGGCCAGCTCGCGCGCGGAGGTCGCCAGGAGCAGCCGCGCCGCGCCGCGCAGGTCCGGGTAGACGTGGGTCTCCTCCTGGGCCGCCACCCTCCGCTCGGCGTGACACAGGCCCCAGGGCCCCAGGACCCGGGCGTGCAGATCTCCGAACTGGAAGCGACCGCGCCCGCGAGGGGTCACCTGGTAGCGGTGCCGCCGCTCGCCGTGCGGTGCGAGCTCCAAGGTGGCCTCGGCCCCCGCGGCGGCGAAGGGGGGCGGCGCCTCGTCTCGCACGCGCACCCGCACCGCGCGGCCGTCCAGGTTCCGCACCCGCACCGTGACCGGGTTGGCCACCCCCACATTCAGGTTCCCGCGCGGCAGCCGCGTCAGCTCCAGGCGCACCCGGTCCGCGGCGCGGTAGTCCAGCGCGGCCAGGAGCAACAACGAGAGGTCCAGGAGCAGCACCGCGCGCAGCCCCACCCAGCTCCCGCTGGCCGCGAGGATCGCGACCACCCCGAGCGAGGCGAGCAGCGCCAGCCGCGGCGAGGGTACCGGCGCGGCGCGGGGGAGCTTCACCTGGGGACCTCGACCGTCCGCACCAGCTCCTCCAGGACGTCGTGGGCGCTCACCCCGTCCATCTCCGCTTCGGGCGAGAGCAGGAGCCTGTGGCGAAGCACCGGGCCGGCCAACCGCTGGAGGTCATCCGGGGTGACGAACGGCCGGCCAGAGAGCGCCGCGAAGGCCTTGGCCGCCAGGAGCAGGTGCACCCCCGCGCGCGGGCCAGCGCCCAGCCGCACCCGCGGGCTCTCCCGGGTGGCGCAGAGGAGCCGCCGCAGGTACTGCAGCACCGACGGCTCCACCTGCACCGCGGACAGCGCGGCGCGCGCGGAGAGCACCTCCTCCGGCTGGAGCACCGGGGTGACGCCCTGCCCCTCCAGATCGTACCCGTCGAACCCCTGGTGCACCCGCATCAGCACCAGGTCCTCGTCCTCCGGGGCCGGGTAGCCCATCTCGATCTTGAGCAGGAACCGGTCGAGCTGCGCCTCCGGAAGCGGATAGGTGCCCTCGCTCTCCACCGGGTTCTGGGTGGCGAGCACGGTGAAGATGGACGGCAGCGCGTGGCGGACGCCCTCCAGGGACACGCTGCGCTCGCTCATCGCCTCCAGCAAGGCCGCCTGGGTCTTGGCCGGGGCGCGGTTGATCTCATCCGCCAGCACCAGGTCCGCGAAGATCGGCCCCCGGGTGAGCGCGAAGGCCTGCGTCTTGAAGTCGAAGATGCTGGTCCCCAGGATGTCCGCCGGCATCAGGTCCGGGGTGAACTGGATCCGCTTCAGGTCCGCGGCGATCGCGCGCGCCACCGCCCGGCAGGCGAGCGTCTTGGCCACTCCGGGGACACCCTCCAAGAGCACATGCCCGCCGGCCAGGAGGCCCACGAGGATCAGATCGATCACCCGGTCCTGCCCCACCAGCACCTTGCTCACCTGGGCGTGGACCCGCTCGCGGACGATCCGGGCGAGCTCGAGCGCGTCGTGGGGAGAAGCGGGGGCTGGAGCGGGCGCTGCGATGGGCTGCGTCATGCAGCCTCCTTTCCGGGAGCGGGAACGTCTGTGTGCTTCGGGGCTTGGGCGGTGGCGCGGAGCCGGGCGGCCCGCTGGGAGAGCGCGAGCAAGCCCGGTTCGTCCAGCGCCGGGTCCGCGGCGGCGGCGTCCAGCGCGCGCAGGGCCTCCGCGGTTTCGGGCGCGCCCTTGCGCGTGAGCGCGGCGCAGACCGCCTCCACCGTGGCCTGGGTGCCGCGCCCCGCATGCGCCTGGAGCGCGCGGACCGTGGCCCGGACCAGCGCTTGCGCCGCGTGCGCGCGGTGACCGCCGAGCTGGTAGATGCGCGCCATCGCCAGCAAGGCGTCGGTCCCTTCGCGGAGGCCCGCTTCGTCCACCGGACGGACCCCACCGAGCCTGCGCTTGGCCCAGAGCCAGAGCGTGAGCGCGAACAGCCCCTGGACGATGGCCCAGGGCAGCCCGTAGCGCGCGGCGTAGCCCATCACCGACCGCTCGCCGGTGAAGCCGTGGTGGAACTCGTCGAAGGCGATCTTCGCGCCGTCCGCCGGCTGGAGCGCCCCGAGAACGTTGAGCCACAGGCGGGCCACGTCCCCTCGTCCCAGCTGCGCGTTGGAGGCCAAGGCCGGCGCGGAGAGCACCAGGATGCGCCCCTGTCCCCGGTGAAGGAGGAGCGCCACCGGCAGATCGCCGTCCTGAACGTCCACCAGAACCGGGAGCGCCCAGGCCAGGTCCTGCCCGGGCGCCGCGTCCTGGACGTTGACGGGGACCTGGCTGGTTTTTGGGGTCGCGGTGCCGCCGTCCGGCGCCGGCGTGGCGGAGGTGGCCGGGCGGAGCGTGCCGGCGAGGGGGACGTCCAGCGACGCCACGCCCCGGGTGAAGGCGGTGGGCGAGTACGGCACCAGCCGGCGCGGCCCGGTCACCTTCGCCGGCAGCGGCGCAAGCTCCAGCCCCAGCGCGCTCAAAAGAGGGCCTGTGCGGTTCACGGTGACGACCGCGGTCGCCCCACGCGACACCGCCGCCAGGAGCGCCTCGACCTCGAAGGAGGACACGCGGCTCTCCGCTGGAAGGAGGCCGCGCAGGGAGCCCTTCTCCACCGGCGGGCCCTCGACCTCCAGGAGCAGGAGCTCCGGGGTGCCTCGGAGGGTCTCCAGATCGACGTGACGGCGCGAGACCGGGAGGTGGGCCTCTTGCGCCAGGAGGAAGAGCGCGCGCGCCCCGTCCGGTTCGGAGCGGTAGGTCGAAGAGGGCTCGGCGAACTCCCCGCGCGCGCTCGACCGCAACACCAGCACCGTCAACACGCCGACCAGCAGCGCGCCGGCCAGCCCGACGAGCGGGAGCCGCTCACCCACCCTCCACCTCCTTCTGCGCGTCGCCCTGGATCAGCGGGCCGCTCAGCAGCCGGAAGCGGGCATAGCCCGGGCCATCCGCGCCCATCCGCCCGTACCAGCCAAAGTCGAAGCGCTGGGTGAGGTCCCGCAGGTCCTCCCGCGCTTCGAGGGGCCCCTGGAAGCGCTCGCAGTAGGCCCAGTTGGAGAGCGCGGGGTGGTAGTCGATTTGGCCGCGCCGGTGCAGGGCGGCGAGCAGCGCCAGGTAGAGCGCGCGGATCGCCTCCCGGAAGCGGCCCTCCGCCGCCAGCGCGTCCGCCTCCTGGCTCCAGGCCCAGCTGGTCTTGGCCAGCGCGTCCAGGGCCTGCGCATCTCCCTCCCCGGCCGCCTGGCCACCCGCGGCCTCACCCGCCCGCCGGCCGCCCCGTGCGAAGCGCCCGTGGAGCACGACCCCCAGCACCCCCACCGCCAGGAGGACGAGACCGTAGGTCAACACCTCCGCGACCCCTCCTCCCAACCCATAGCCCCCCGGCGGCGGCACGTACGGCTTCGACTCGTTCTTCTTCAGCAGCTTGTCGAGTTGCCGCTGCAGCCAGTCACAGAACCGCGTCCACCAGCCGGGGGCCAGGCGCGCGTCGTCGGTCTTTGACTTCACCTGCGTGCCTGTGGACTGGAACTCCGGACGGGAGAGGATCCGCTGCGCGGCCGCACGCGCTCCGTGTCCGAGGCGGCGCTGGGCCGCGCTGCCACGGTTCGAGGTGGGGAGCTCGGCCAGCGCCGCGCGCAACATTGTGGCAGCCCGCGCGAGATCCTTTCGCTCGAGCTCTCCCTCCAGATCGCGCACCAGCGGGGCCAGCGACGCCCGCCCTTCGCCGGAGAGCCGCTCGGCGTCGCGCAGGCCGTCTCGCACCGCGGGCTCACCGTCCACCCCCAGCCGCGCGGCCAGCGAAGCCAGCGCCGCCGCCGGGTCTTCCGGGACCTTGGCCTCCGCCGCGCGGGCGGTCTGGCCCAGCCCCACCGCCAGGATCACCAGCAGCAGGGCGGCGACCCGGCCGGTCCCTTCGCGGATCCCGCGCAGCGTCGCCAGCAGATCGAACGCTTCGCGGCGAACCCGGGCATCCGCGAGGAGCAGCGCGGAGGTGGCGCACCGCACCGGATCCAGCAGCACCTGGGCCGCCGCGATCAGGCACAGATCGTAGAACCCGTGGGAGAGCGAGGCGAACTGCTCGAGGAAGCTCACGTCCGCGGCGAACAGCGCATGGGCCAGATAGAGGATCGCCAGGAGCGAGCCGTGCAGGTTGGCGACGAGCAGGAACAGCGCCAGCCCGTGGAGGAGCCGAAGCACCACGGCGGCCTGGCCGCGTCCGCGCAGCCGCTGGCGCGCCACCCACGGGAAGTTCCAGCCATGCGCGCTCCCCTCCGCGATCAGCACCGGCCCGGTGAGCGGCAGAGACGCGAACAAGAGGGACAGCCCCAGGGTGAGCGGAAGCACCACCCACTGGAGCGCGGCGAGCAGGAGGGTGCAGGTGACGAAGGACGGGAGCCTCGCCAGCGCCGCTCGCAGGGCGTTCAGCGCGGAGGCAGGCTCCCCCTCCAGCTCACGCGTGGCGGCCAGCCCCCCCGCACCCTGGCAGACCTGGCGGAAGACCAGCGCGGCGGCGGTGAGGGCGCAGGCGGGCGCCACCGGGCCTCCGTGTTCGGCGGACCAGACCAGCCAGAGCACGCTCGCCGCCACCGGCGTGGCGCCCAGGAGCGCGAGCACCGGCAGCGCGCTCCGGGTCCGGACGCACAGGTGCAGCGCCGCGTCGTACAGCTCCACCGGCGACCGTGGCCTAAGCTCCTGCGACCGTCCGCCGCTCATGGTTGAAACAGCTGGGCCAGTCCCCAGAGCCCGGCGAAGAGGAGCGCGAAAGAGGCCAGCGCCCCCGCGACCGAACCCGCACCCCACTCGGCGAAGGGGCGCCGCGTCTGGGCGCGGGGGGCCAGCCGGGCCAGACAGCCCGCGCAGCGGTTGATGCCCTCGAATTGGGTGGAGCACTCGGCGCACACCACGGCCCTGCACTCGACGCAGATGCCGATCCCGGGACGGGAGGGGTGCTGTTGGCAGTGCGCGGCAGCCAGGCTGTCGCCGGTTCCAGAGCTCATCTCCTGAGATCAGCTCCCGGAGGTGAACTTCGGCTCCGTGATCCACGAGCCGTTGCGCAGGGCCAGGTAGACCCCCGCCATCACGAGCATCCCCACCGGGTAGCTGACCAGCGCTCCCACGCCACAGAGGAAGCACCCGGCCATCATCACCACGCCGGCCACCAGGAAGGCGCCGAACATGGACATCCGCTTGTCGCTCGCCAGCGCCCAGGAGCGGCGCATCGCCTCGAGCGCCCCGCAGGACGGATCGTTCACCAGCTCCAGCTGCATGAAGCTCAACCCGAGGCCCACGTAGACGCCGGGGATGATGAGCAAGAGCCCCAACACCAGCGCGACCACCGTGAGGGTATCGTTGCCACCGGCGACCATCCCGATCAGGCACCCCACCGCCACCATCACCGGCGCGCCGATCACCACGTACTGCAGGAGCGCCGGCCCGATGCGCCGCATCCCGAGGAAGAAGGAGCCCAAGCTGAGCGGCCTTCCCTGGTTGGCGTCGATGAGCAGCCGGTTCGCCCCCAGAGTGAGCCCGACGCTCGCCACCGTCTGAAAGGCCATGGCGAGCGCGCCGAACACGCCGGCCATCACCTTGGAGGAGCCGACCGCAAAGGCTCCGAGCATCTGGAGCACGATCCCACCAATCACCGGGATGAGCACCACCGCCAGGGTCATCACGATCAGCTCGCCCGCGTCGCGCTTGAACGCGGACCAGGCATGGGAGACCAGCCCGCCCACCTCCCACGCGTCGCGGCTGAAGGGGAAGCGGTCGATCCCCAGACGCTCCCGGCAGGCGCCGCACAGGGTCCCGGAAGTCCCGGTGCAGTCCCCACAGGCGTAGCTCCCACACCTCGAACAGGTTCCGGTGGCGGGGGTCTGGGTGTGGACCACACAGAAGGCCTGGTCGGCCTGGGGAGGACGGGCGAAGGCGTTTGGCGAATCGTGCATGTTCGCGAGCTTAACGGGTTGTGCAGGTCGTGCGGGAGGTCCCTTCCCTGGCGAAAGGTGCTTCGAGCAGCAAGCTGCGATCGGCGCACAGGTCCGCTAAGTTCGCCCGCCGTGAACGGACCCTCAGGCGCCATCGACCGCACGCGAAAGGTCCGTCAGGTGATGGCGTGGATCCTGGTCGCCAACTGGGCGGTGGCGATGGCCAAGGTGTGGATCGGGCTCTCCAGCCACGCCGCGGCGGTGACCGCGGACGGCGTCCACGCCTTCATCGACGGCGCGTCCAACGTGATCGGCCTGATCGCGCTCTCCATCGCCGCGCAGCCGGCGGACGAAGACCACCCCTACGGCCACGGGAAGTTCGAAGCGCTGGCCTCGCTCGGGATCGGGATCATGGTCGGGATCGGGATGCTGGAGCTGGGGAAGATGGCGTTCGCCTCCCTCCTCCACCACGAGCACCCGCGGGTGGACACCACCATGTTCGTGGTGATGCTCGGATCGCTTGTGGTCAATGTGGTCGTGACCACGATGGAGCGCCGGATCGGCAAGCGGCTGAACAGCCCGATCCTCCTGGCGGACGCCAGCCACACCTTCTCGGACGTGCTGGTCACCGTGGCGGTGCTCGGCTCCCTGGTGTTGATCAAGCTCGGGTATCCGCGCGCGGACGGGATCACCGCGCTCCTGGTGATGGTGATGGTGGCGGTGGTCGCCTACCAGATCATCCGGCAGGCGGTGGGCATCCTCTCCGACAGCGCGCGGCTGCAGCCGATCCAGGTGGCGGACGTGGCCAGCGCGGTGGAGGGCGTGCAGCGCTGCACCTCGGTCCGCAGCCGGGGGATGGAGAGCGCGGTCTACGTGGACCTCAAGATCGAGGTGCAGCCGCACCTGCCGATCTCCGTCGCCCATTCGCTCTCCCACAAGGTCGAAGCGCGGCTGATGGAGGCGTTCCCGGAGATCGTGGACGTGGTCGTTCACGTCGAGCCGGGCGAGGAGCCCGCCACCGCAAACCCAGCCGCGAACGGCGCTTCTCGGCCGTTCACCGCCTGAGGCAGGACGGGCTCCAGCGGTGTCCGATGACCTTCTTGGCCCGCTGACGAATTGCCCCCGATTGCGACACAGGTGTCACAGCTTCGTGGAATTCCATCGCTCGCCGTTGGCCCCTCCGTCCGAGAGCCATGGGCCCACCCCTTGCAGCCCGCGGCCCGGACCATGACCCCTGAGCGAGCACCACCGGGCATGCGCCCAAGGAGAAGCCGGGGGCAGCTCGCCGGGCTCTTGGCGGTGCTGGTCCTGATCTCGGGCTGCGTGACGGTGTATCAGCCGCTGGTCTCGCTCCAGCGGCCGGTGGCGATTGACCCGGGCCTGCCGAACTTCGAAGGGCAGCGCGTGCTGGTGCGGTGCTTCCCGGGCGAGTACCTCGATGCCCAGGAGGCCACGACCCTGTGCAAGCACGTGCGCAGGCTGTTCACCAACCAGGGCGCGCAGGTGACGGCCGTGGTCCCGCGGGGCGCGGTGAGCGTGGCCACGGACGCCAAGCCGGACCGCCCGGATCTGATCATCGATCTCCAGGCGAGGCTGCTCCAGGAGGACAACAACGGGCTGCTCTGGATCGTCTCCGGGCTGAGCCTGACGCTGATCCCGGCGATCACGGACACCACCTTCGCCCAGGACGTCACCATCCGGGATGCGGATGGGGCGCTCCTCCTCTCCGACACCCTTCAGGGCCGCTTCGTGCGGTACTTCGGCTTCGGGACCTGGGCGGTCAACGCGACGCTGGATGTCCTCGTCCGCGAGCCGTCCGAGAAGCTCACCGGCGACGTGGCGGAGCACGACTTCTCGCGGGACTTCTACCGCCAGCTCAGCCAGCTCGCCTTTCACGCCCGGATGCGGGACCGGGTGATGCACGGCTTCCCGTCCTCTCCACCCGCCCACGCCCAGCCCGGCACCCACCCCTGATGGCGCTCTTCCTCGCCTTCCTCCTGGTCACCCCGCTCCCCGCGCTGGTCTCGCGCGCGGATGATCCGGCGCCCGGGATCTGGCAGACCCGCTCGGACGCGCGCGGCCTCGAGTGCCGGACCCTGGATCAGGAGACCGCGCACGGCCTCTACCCCGCCCGCGTCCCGGACCTCGCCGCGCGGCGCAGGTCCGATCCCTCCAGCGTGTTGGTCTGCACCCGGCGGATCCTGGGAGACCAGGAGCGGCCGCCACGGGATGAGGCGATCCTCTCCGACCTGACCCGGACGGTGGAGGCCCTCACCCAGGCCGCTGCGCTCCGCGTGCCCAAGGGGATCACCTGGGAGGTGGACGCCTTCTATCCGTCGCCCCAGGTGGGCGCGAAGATCGCCGTGGCGGCGAGGACGGAGCTGGTCGAGCACGGGCACAGCGTGTCGGACCGGGTGCCGGTGCTGGCGCCGGGAGATCTCTCGGTGATCCACGCCCTGCCGGCGGAGCAGGCCTACCCGCTGGCCTGCGCCCGCTACTTCGCCGAGCACGCGCTGACCGACCAGGAGGCGTTCCTGGGGCTGATGATCCTGGACCCGCGGGAGACGCAGCTCCACGCCGGGATCTGCACCCAGGGGCAGTGGCGGTGGATCCAGTGATCCGCGCCTGGTGCTTGCTCGCGCTCCTCCTGCCCCTGACCGCCGCCGCGGATCCGGCGGTGCTGGACGCGCAGCGGGCCCAGGTGGAGACGCTGCGCCAGGAGGTGGCCGGGCAGATCCAACTTCGGGCGTACGACCTGCTCGACGAGCTCGTCTACGAGTGGACCCAGCACCCCATCTTCGAGACCGACACCCCGCTGGTGCTGGCGGACGTCAGCGTGCCGGTGGGCTTCGGCAGCGGCCTGGAGGCGCTGGTGGAGAACCACTTCGTCCACCTGGCGATCGAGAACCGGCGCACGCACGTGGTGCTGGCCCACTGTCCGCAGTGCACCGCGATGGTGGTCCACTCCGGTGCCAAGGGAACGCTGGTCAGCCGCGGCGCGGATGATCCGGAGGTCCTCGCCGCGGCCGGCGCGCTCGCGGCCAGCCAGCACGCGCTCTACCTGGACTTCGAGATCGAAGGGTCGTCGCTGGTGTTGCGGGCGCGGATCACCCGGCTGGAGAAGGCGTTGCCGATCATCTACGCCAAGACCCTCTCCAGCTCGACCTCCAGCGCGGCCCTGCTCCGGAGCGGCGATCAGCTCAAGAGCGCCGGCGAGGCCCGGGCGGAGTATCTGGACGCGCTCCAGGGCCGGAGCGCCTACGTGATCCCCTTCCGGATCGGCGTGCGCAGCTACGCCAGCCGCGAAGGCGCGTACGTGACCTCGGCCCCGTTCGTCTGGCTGCAGGTGGGTGCCGAGGCCGCCTTCAGCCAGGCGCGGGCCTGGACCGGGAGCGTCTCTGCCGGAGTGAGCTGGTCGCCCCAAACGCACGAGGGGGTGATGGTCCAGGGGCGGCTCTCCCGGCTCCTCTCCGGATCGGTGAGCTCTTTGACCCACCCGGATCTCTACGGCTTCCTCGGCGCGTCCTTGATCTATGTGCGCGGGTCGGACGCGCTGGCCTTCTCCGACGTCGCGCCCAGCATCGACAACCTGGCGTCGCAGCTGAAGGGAACCCCGCCCACCGCGACCTTCGCCGCCTTCCAGTTCGGGCTGGAGCTGCGGGTGAAGAACCGGCTGGGCGTGGGGGTGTTCCTGGAGGGCGCCCCGGCGCTGGACGACGCCCAGTCGATTGGGGACCACCTGGATCTGGGTCTGCTCAAGTTCCAGGCCCTGGGCGCGGAGGTGTCGGTGTGCTTCTAGCCCGCCTCACGCTCCTCATCCTGCTCGTGCCGGCAATCGCCTGGGCCCAGCGCGCCTCCACCGAGGCGGCCCTGGCCCGGGTGGAGGAGACGCTCCACGCGCGCCTGGGACAGAGCACCCTCTCGCTCGAAGAGACGGTGCCGGTGATCGTGGTGAGCGTCGCGCCCGCCTTCGAGGAGACCCGGACCTGGTACCCGGACGCGGCGCTGGCCACGCTGGTCCGCCTCTTCGGCGCGGCGTCGGTGCGCTCCTGCGAGGCGTGCAGCGTGGCCCGGCTCTACGCGGACTCCGGGAGGCTGGAGCAGAACAGCGCCGGCCTGGACGTGGCGGAGATCTCGCGGCTGGACCAGTCGGTCCGGGGCACCGCGGCGCCGGCGCGGGCGGCCATCTGGTTGGACGAGAACGCCCAGGGCGTGTCGCTGCGGATCGTGGATCTGAAGAACAGCCACTTGCTGGTCGCGGAGAACTTCGACCCGGCGATGACCGAGCCTGCGCGCACCCGGAAGAACGTCTCGCTCTCCGCGGACCTGGACCGCCGGGCGCGGGGAGACAGCCTGGCGCACGTCTTCTTCGACGCGACCCTCTACCCG
>Ga0164242_10007631_pt1 | contig 11806 bp, 14 predicted proteins | sample OricomgcompostMG_FD_108783 | JGI IMG/M metagenome (GOLD analysis project Ga0164242, IMG submission 108783) | Miracle-Growth compost microbial communities from Emeryville, California, USA - Original compost - Miracle growth compost (MG) ... | reverse complement strand
TAGCCGGCAATAAGCCACTGGATAACAGCGTAGCTGGCGCCCAAGTTTGCCTGAATCGACGGAATAGCAATGTTTACAATGGTGTTATCTACCAAGTCCATAACGAAAGCGAAAGCTACGATTAGAAGTGCGATAGTACGCTGGCGGCTGGTAAATTTGCTAGCGTGATGTTCGGCCGAGTGCTCGGGGTGGTTGGACATATTACTCCTTATTTGCCCTTATTCTAGCACAGAGGTAACTTAAGCATTAACAGTTGCAGCTTCAAGCAATATGCCGTTTTTTGATACCTCCGGTACAGTACAGAGATTGCGATTCCAGCAGCAGGGGCGACGTTTGCCTTGTTCCATTTTGGAAACTGCCACTCTAACGCGGCGAGCGCGGGTCTCGGCACTGTTGGTTGAACGTGTCCAGCGTACCCATTCCCAGCGGGCCATTGGTGTTATTTGTGCCCAAAGGCTAGTGGCTTTTGGGCTGGCCGCCACAGCCTTCTTCAGGTCTTGGGGCACTTCGGGGTCTGGCCAATGTTTGACTAGTTCGATTTCCAGGTCAACTATGGCACCTACCTTTGTGCCTGTCTCCTTCAGAAGTTTTTCGCTTACCTCGAACCAATGCCTAAAGTTGCCGTCCGGTTCTAGTGGGGTTTCAAAATGCGCGCCATTGAATAATCCCTCCACCATGACCTGACCGCGCGAGGGGAGCTTATCACTTGCATCACGCGGCAATCGCACAATAGTCGTATTGCCAATCTTAAATAATCTAGATTTAGACCTAATTACCTCTGTTGTCATTTGCTTTTTTGGCATAAGTTTAATTATAGCTCGTTTTGGTCTATCCAAGGATAAATGTCGTCATACAATAACAGTTGCGCGGCTAAGCCATTGGTTAAGGTTTGACTAGCGGCATCAATCACTTTAATATATTGTTATATTATGAAAAAACGGCGTGCATCGAAAACAGGGTTTATGCGCAATAAGCTGCTGCTCGCCGCGGTCGTGGTAGTTGGCCTAGCATCTATCGCCTACGCCGCCTTCTCTCAGACTTTAACTATCAACGGCAGTGGAACTGCCACCGGTGCTTGGAGCGTTGGTATCAGCAGCATAACTTTGACCGATTCAGATGGCGCTACCGAAAACAGCGCTGCTTCGCACACCGGTACTTCGGCTTCTTTCGATGTTAACTTAGCTTATCCGGGCGCCTATGCAACTTACACGGTCGTCGTTACTAACAGCGGTAGCATCCCGGCTATTTTGGATACCATGACAGACTTGACTACTAAAAACGCTGAAGATCCGTCATATATAACTTACACGGTCAGTGGCGTAACGGAGGGTACCTCTACGCTGGGCACTGACACTGGCGTTGACGATACTAACACCATTACCGTACGCGTCGAGTGGTTATCCGGCACCAACCCCGATACAAGCGAAAACAACTCCAAATCGGCCACTATTAACTTCAATTACGTCCAGAACACTTAGTATGTGCTAAGGGTGGGCTAAGCGATGCTGACAAAACTATACTCCATCCGCCCAGCTGCCTGGAGTATTTTAGGCCTGCTAGTCGTACTGGCAATTGTGTCGGCAACTGTGCGCGCTACCGGTGCACCTAATGTTTTTATGTATGTTGTGCAGCCGATGGCAGCACTGGCCGTGGCAGGATTGGCCTATGCTCTTGCCGGCCATCACCATCCCATCGTTAGCTCTGGCAAGGGCCGCACGTTTTTGGTGGCCAGCGTATTTATAATTTGGCTGGTAGTATATTTTCTGGCGGGCTTAATCAGTACTTACGTGCGCAACACCTTATTTACCGATGCTAAGGGCATAGCTATTAACCTATGGCAATTCGGTATGGTTGCTGCGGCTATAGAATATTCGCGTTACGCCCTCATGAAGCTGACTACGCGGCGCAATATGCTATGGTTCGGATTTGTACTGTCATGCGTGTTGGCGGTGCAGCAAATGAACTTAGGACAACTGCAGCATATTAAGGATGCAGTTGATTTTATACAGCTGGGTGTTGCTGATTTTGTGCCAGCCATATTTAGCAGCTTTGTGCTTACCTATCTGGCCATAACTAGCGGTCTGGGCGCGCAGCTTATTTATAGGCTTGGCTTGGTGGGTGTTTCGGTGCTATTACCGATTATTCCTAAGTTCGATTGGTACATGCAGGGCATATCGCTGGTACTGTTGGCTGTAATTATTTATGTGGTCGTAGACCGCAGCACCCTGGCCAGCGTGCAACATCCGCATCGCCGGGTTAATCGGCGCCGCCCTTTTGATGTGTTGTGGATTGGTGGCATTATTGTCCTGGTGTGCTTTATGGTCGGAGTATTTAACTACCGGCCATATGCCATACCTTCCGGCAGCATGGTGCCGACATACAGCCGTGGAGCAATGGTGGTAGTGCAAAAAATAAATAAGCACATGGACATTAAAGTCGGTGACATTGTACAATATCAAGCAACAACCGAATTGGTTACACACAGGGTAGTAGCCATAGATGCAGCCGCAGATGGGAGTGGGAATAAAGTGTACACAGTAAAGGGCGATAACAATCCTACGCCCGACGCACCGGTCGACCAGGATAAAGTGGTTGGAGTGGTCCGTGCTCATGTGCCTCTTATGGGCTATCCGACAGTGTGGCTTATGGAACTGTCAAAGGGAGGGCGCTAGACCATGCAGCGCACACGCCGCCCCATCCTGTTTGCTCTTCTGGGCCTGCTTATCTGGGCGGTAGCCGGCTACCTTATTTACGATTACCAACAGCCGCACAGCACGGTGCCGATTTCACAAAAGTACACTTACCAAATTACCCAAACAGCTAGTAGCGCGGCCCATTACAGGACCAATAAATTCTTTGGTTCCAACGGTTCGCCCGGCAACGACGACACGGCGTATGTGGCCAGCCTGACCGATTACTTAGACTCCGGCCTTAGCTACAGCTTTAGCGGCAGCGCCGTCACAACTCTAAACTATAGTTACAAGATTGATGCTGTTGTTCGCAGTATATTTAGCGGCAAGCAGCCAACCGACAGCTCGTCCAATGTCTGGACCAAAAAATATAGTCTGCTTGAACCGGTTAGCGGCAGCCGGACTGCCAAAACGCTTACCCTAAACCCAAGTGTCCAAATACCGTTTTCCGACTACGCCACAGCGGCTGATCAGTTTAGGACTGCCTACGATTTGGCGGTAGACAGCGAAGTAGACGTTATATACACCGTAACTGTCAGCGGTAAGGCAAATGGCGTGCCTTTTACTAACACCCAAACATCAACGATTAGCGCGCCGCTTAACCAGCGGCTATATAAAATTGCCGTCAAGTTCAACAAAGCTGACTCCCACCAAGTTGTTTCTACCGAAACGCAACACCTGCAAGATTTGGCTAGGCGCTACGAATTGCCGTCGGCGGTGGTGCTGGCGCTGCTGGGACTGGGGTCTATTGTCTACGGCTTTCGTCGGCAGATTATTAAAACTGCCTACCAGCGCGAGCTGGCCCGGATCTACCGCTATAACGACGGCATAATCGTCAAGGCCCGCCGACCGGTATCACTAGACCGAAAGACTATTGTAGACTTGGATAGCTTCGACGACCTGCTAAACGTCGAGGAAGAAACCGGCCTGCCCATTGTGGCCAACGAAATCAGCAGCTTTGCCACGCGCTTTATTATTGCCAATGACGACACGGCTTACGTTTTTACGCTGGGCGGCCAGACACCGCAAGAAAGCCATGACGATAGTATAGTCGAACCGGACAGACCCAGACAGCCAAAGCGGCGATCTTAGCAACCTGCCAGTACAAACTTGTATACTAAATTTAGATGGAAAATTACGTAATACTGCTACGTGGCATAAACGTAGGCGGCAAAAATAAGATCTCGATGGCGCTGCTAAAAGACCATTTGGAGTACTTGGGCTTCAGTAATGTTGCGACATATATAAATAGCGGCAATGTTATTTTGAGCTCCAATCTTAGTGCTACAGACATAAAGCTGAAGGTTCAAAAAGCACTGCTAGACAACTTTAGACCAGATGGTGACCCTGTAAAAGTATTGGTAATAACGCCGGAACGATTAGCGCAGGTCGTTAGTAACAAGCCTAAAGGTTTTGGCGAAGAGCCAGGCAAGTACCATAGCGATGTTATCTTTTTGATGGATATTGGCACCAAAGAAGCCATGGCCGTCTTTGACCCAATAGAAGGCGTGGATACTATTTGGCCGGGCAATGGTGTTATCTATTCTCAGCGGCTCAGCGCTCTGCGTGCCAAAAGCCGTCTAAGTAAAATTATGGGAACACCGGCTTATAAATCTATGACCATCCGCAACTGGAACACAACGGTCAAGCTGCTAGAGCTGAGCCATACAGGTCACAACGGTATTTAGTGAGGCAAACTTTCTCTTTCAACTAGCGCTTTTACGAAAATGCCGGCGTTATTCACGAAAATATGATAATCCGAGTTTCGGTTGAGCATCATTTTCCCGACATGTTCAAATTCAGGGCCAATTTCTTGCAGCGGTGCCGTGGGCGCTATATCAATAGCTGCCTCTAGCTGCTCAAAAGTGTAATCTGGTCGTGGCTCTGTATTTCCACGGTTAGCGGGCATGTTCATGGGGATAATTATACTAAGTCTTGTGATATAGAAACAAAAAAACTTCTAAGGGCACATATATGCCGCTAAGTCTGTCTGATACTGGGCGGATTTTGGTGCGAGTGCTCGAGTATGACGGCCAACTTGCAATGCTCGTTGGTAAGATTGTACCCGCCATATTTATGATCGGTGTCATTTACATTGACCAATTGAACGTGTTTGCCGAAGTGTACGACTCGCTTAATAACACGATCACTTTTGCCGAGCCCGAGCTGCAAAATGTCGTCGTAGTGTATCGGCCTACCTTGCTTATCTACAAAACCGGTCTCTTCGCCTTCCATTCTTAGCGCCAGACTGCCAAGATAACTGAATTAACAACCATTACCACCAAAAATAAGCTGGCATTGAGCCACCAGAACTTGAGGCCTAAGCGCGAGTACAGGGTATTGCCAATAGTGGTAATGGCCGTCAGACCGAACCATAGCATTAGGCCTGCTTCCGCACCCTTCTCAGCGGTTACAATATGCATAGAATTAAGCACAACGGCGAGCACGATGCTCTGAAGCAGGGCCGACAGGGCCACTAATACGATTGCGCGATTAGCTTCGCTCTTCGGCATTTTCATCATATTTACGCCACTCATTCTAGACCACAGCTTCTGAAACCCGGCCGGTGAGTACCAGATCGAACCGACAATTAAATTAATAAGCCAGGCAACTAGTATCGCCCAGTAGTTCAAGCCGCTAAACTCAATCATTGATATGTCCCTGCGTTACGTATATGTGGATTTTTGAACAGAACACAACTTATGTCAACAAAAAAGATTTCCAAAGAACTCTTGGCCCTAACGTTTCACTTGTTCTAAAATGTTGATAACAGATACAAACTAAAATGGCTGGGGATGAGGGATTCGAACCCCCGATCACGGGACCAGAACCCGTTGCCTTACCACTTGGCCAATCCCCACCTCCAAGCGTACGTGCCTACCTTGTTTTGCTTTACAGCAAAAGTTTCGGCCTAGCACTACGCTTCTCGTTTAAAAACTACATTCAGTCGCTTTGCTCCTTGGATTGTAGTTTTTGGCATGCTAGCGCATGCAGAGAACAGGGGCAAGTATAGCAAAAGTTAGCGTTTTAGGCAATGTCGCGGCGGCGGAATGCCAGGTAGGCCAGCAGGCCACAGGCTAGTGTAAAGACTGTAAAGAAAACAATATCGCCCCAGCGGAATGTGCCGCGCAATATGTCGGCCGTTTGGTAGTAGTGGTAGGGGAAGATAGGACTGACGTGTGTTAACCAGTGGACCGTACTGTCCAAAGAGCTAATTAGGTAGCCGCCAATGCCGTAGACCACCGATATACCCAGGGCTGCAACTTTGCCCCGCCCGGTAGATGTTAGCAGGAAAGCTACGGCGCCAAATGTCAGCACCAACATAAAGCAGGCAAAACAAGCTTCGGCAACGTAGACCGAACTCACATCCAAATTAACCAGCTTTGACAAGCCCACAGTAACCAGCAAGTTTACAAACGAGACAATGAGGATAATTATTACGCCAGCAATGGCTTTGGCCAGCGTTAGCTTGCCGCGCGAAACTGGACGTGCCAGCAATGACTCTAGGGTACCGTTTGATTCTTCGCGGCCAATCAGGCTAGTGCCAAGGCCAATCGCCAAAATTGCCAATATAAGCGGTACGGTAAAGTAAATAAGCTGGCTGTTCAGGTAACCGACGGGCGAGAAGAAGTCGGTACCGCCAAACAGCGACTGGGCACTACCGCTAAGGCCGCCTAAACTTTTGTTGAGCTGACTGGCTTGATCTTTGATGGTTGGGTAAAAGGCCAGAGTAAAACCGCTGAGTGCAACTACGCCCAACGACCACCAGAATGTACTCCAACGGCGTTGCCACAGGGTCCAGCGTATAACGGGCTTCATATTACTGCTCCTCCTCGTCATCGTAGAAATGCATAAAAAGTTCTTCCAGATCAAGCTGGTGCACATCCATTTGTACGACGTCGTACTTGGCGAGTGTGGCTAGCAATGGAGCCAGCTCGCCGTCTAGGCGGATGGCGGCACGGCGTTCGTCGTGCGGGGTAACTGTTACGCCCTTTAGTTTTTCGAGAACCTTGGTCGGCACACTTTCCCTAAAAGTAACTTCAAAGGTGTGGGCCGCTTCTTTTTCCAGTTCGGCTATACTGCGCTCGGCTACCAGCTTGCCGTTTTTAATTATGCCTACGCGGTCGCAAACTTTTTGCACTTCGCTTAGCACATGGCTGCTCATAAATATGGCCGCACCGCGTTCTTTGGCCTCGCGCAAAAGTTTATAGAAAGCCTCCTGCATGAGCGGATCAAGCCCACTGCTTGGCTCATCAAGAATCAGTACCTGCGGTTTGTGCATAAAAGCTTGGATAATGGCAAACTTTTGTTTGTTGCCGCGGCTAAGGTTGCCCAGTTTTTGGGCAGGATCGGCTTGGAGCAAATGTATGAGTTGGTTCTTGTACTCTTCGTCGACATTGTGCTGCAATTGGCCCATGTAGTCCAGAAACTGAGCACCGGTCATTTTTGGGTACATGGCCATATCGCTAGCCAAGTAGCCGACCGACTTTTTAATGGTCACGCTGTCTTTCACGACATTTTTACCCATGATATTGGCATGCCCATCGGTTGGTTGAATAAAATTCATAAGCAAGCGTATGGTGGTACTTTTGCCAGCGCCGTTCGGACCCAAAAACCCATAGATCTCTCCGCCGCCGACATGCAAATTAAGATCTCGCAGAGAATAGGCTTTATTACCCGCATACCGTTTGCTTAATCCCCAAGTATCAATTAGTGCATCTTGCGCCATACTGCTTATAGTTTACACCCATGGTACGCCAGACCCAACACGCTCCATACCCGCACGTAACGCTGTTCTGCCAGATCATTCGGCTAAGTGCATATGCTATCATAAAAGTTAATGGGTATATCACAGTTTCCGCTATCAGGTGGCGGTGCAAACATTACTGAGAGCGTAACAGAAACGCTCATTACTACGGCTCAAACATGGACTAAGCCGTCAGGTGCCGTTGAGTTCGAGTTCTACCTTGTAGGTGCTGGTGGTGGTGGCGGCAGCGGCGCCGTCACTGGCTATCAGGGCTCGCTTGGCGCAGGTGGTGGTGGCGGAGCCGGGGCGCAAATTTTCTGCCGAATCCCTGCTCATCTTGTACCCGCCACTCTCACTGCGATCGTCGGCGCTGGCGGAGCTGGCGGAGCTGCCAAGACTGGCTCTACTGGTACTTATGATATCAACACGGGCAATGTTGGCGCGCAGGGCGCTTCTACTTCCCTGACGTCGACTGCGCCTGGTTCGGAGTTTTCCTTGATTGCGGGCGGTGGTGGTGCCGGTGCTGGCGGAAATGCGGGGACGACTACTGCACGCGCAGGCGGTGCCGCCGGTACATCTACCGCTGCCGATGCATTTACGCTTGTGAGTCCGGCTGGGCAGGGAGGAAGTAGTAACTACAATGTTTCCTCTGACGGTGGATCTGCGGCCTTTCCTCTGACTGTGCTTCCATGGGGCACGGCTTTTGGCGGTGGCTCTGGACAGACTGGCAGTATCGCTAACGCCAATGGCTACGACACAGGCAATAGCGTCGCAACTGCACCTAACAGGCCTGGGAGCCGCGCGGGCGGAACGTCGGTAGCAAACACGGGCAATGCACCGGGCGATGGTGCCAATGGCAGTGGTGGAGGTGGCTCCGCTACAGTTACTGTTACCGGGGGAACCTCGCACGCGGGCGGCAATGGCGGCAATGGCTTCATTGTCATCCGAGCTATTTATCAGAAGACAGCGTAGTTTAGGGTAATAGGTCTAAATCTTTGAGCTCTGGTGGCAAAAAACCGTCCTTGGCCTGGAAGCCTGCTTGCCATTTATAGCCTTTGTTATAGCCTAGATCTTTCATGAGCTTAGTTGGGGCGTTGCGCAATGTTAGTGGCACGGGCAGGTCAGGGTACTGCTTTGCGGCCGCTAGGGCACCGTGCATAGCATCGGCTACCTCGCGCGACTTGTTGGTTTTGGCTAGCACCGCGGCGCAGTGAAACAGGTTGTACTGACACTCGGGCATGCCGATTCGCTCAACCGCCTGAAAGGTGCTAACAGCCAAGTTTAAAGCCGCCGGTGCAGCTAGGCCTATGTCCTCGCTGGCAAAAATTACCATGCGACGGGCAATAAACTTCGGGTCTTCGCCGGCCTGTAGCATGCGTGCCAGGTAATATAAGGTCGCATTAACGTCGCTGCCGCGCATGCTTTTTATAAATGCGCTTATAACGTTGTAGTGGTTCTCGCCCTTTTTATCGTAACCGGGCAGTCTGGTTTGAGCGGCCGTTTCGACAATTTTAGGAGTTATCGTTTTTTTGCCAGCCAGCTGCGCCGCCAGCTCTAAGTTGCCTAGGCCAACACGGGCATCGCCGCCGCTTAGCTCGGCCAGCAGGTCTAGTGCTTGGGGCTGAATTTTGATTTTCTCATCTGTTACAGCCTGTTGTAAAATACGCAACACATCTTCTTTGCCCAAGGGCTCTAGCACCAGAACACGACTGCGTGACAGCAGCGGATTTATGACTTCGAAGCTTGGGTTTTCGGTGGTGGCGCCTATGAGCACAATAGTGCCGTCCTCGACATGCGGCAGCAGCGTGTCTTGTTGAGCTTTATTAAAACGGTGGATTTCGTCGACAAATAAAATAGTGCGCTGACCAAGACGCTGATTCGCTAATGCATCAGCGATTGCTTTAGTCATGTCGGCCTTGCCGGCCGTTACGGCGCTTAACTCTATAAAAACCGCGTCTGTCTCGCGGGCAATTATACGAGCTAGCGTAGTTTTGCCGCTGCCTGGCGGACCCCACAATATCAGCGATGTAGGCTGTTTTTTGTCTATGATTTCGTGAATAATCCGGCCAGCACCAGTTAACTGCTCTTGGCCGACCACTTGGTCAAGTTTCTCTGGTCGCATACGTTCTGCCAATGGCCTCACATCCATGCTTACATTTTACACCCCAGTAGTTGCCATTACCTATCGCTTCAAATAAACTAAAAAGCATAATGGGGATAAATGTATATCCAGATCCGCTGGATGGTAAGGCGCCGCTAAACTCGCCGGCACTAACCGGCACGCCGTCTGGTCCTACCGCCGCGTCTGGCTCTAACAACACTCAACTTGCCACTACAGCCTATGCCGATCGCAATATAGGCGTTGATGTGTCGCTTGGTTCGGTGTCTGGTGCCATATCGCTTACGTCGTATGTTGCCCAAAACCAAGCCTTTGAACTTACTGCCACCGGCAACTTAACCTTTGACGGCTCGGCTGGCAAGCCGGCTATTGTAGCAGGCATGGCGCCGTCCATATTACTCAAAATTACCCAAGACGCCACCGGCGGGCGCACTATAACTTGGAGCAACGTAAAGTGGTCCGGAGGTGCGGCCGGTGGAACATCCTCAGCTGCTAACGCCATAGATATATTTGCGTTTACGTGGATTGGCGGTGTCTGCTATGCGTCGGTAGTTGGTAAGGCATTTGCGTAATGCACCGCATGCAAATCTCGCCAGCCATAGCGACTGCCGCAACGGTTACTGGACCAGCTACTGCGACTGCCGCTACTGCGACAACCCTAACGGCATCTGTGGCAGCTACTCAGAGAGGGGCTGTTACTGGTGGAACCGTTACGTTTTATGTTAACGGATCGTCGGTCGGTAACGCATCAGTTAGTTCTAATGCAGCGTCTTTGTCATATACGTTTCCTGCTTCTGGCAGCTATACGGTCACTGCTAAATACAACGGCGCCAACAGTGGCAATGATGGAGCCTGGCTGCCGTCAGCCGTTTCCGCCAACTTCACTACTACTGTATCCAAGCAGAGCACGACAGTAACAATTACCGGCCCAGCCACTGCCACCATGAACACGGCAACCAATCTTACGGCTACCGTATCTCCGGCTGTTGCCGGAACCGTTACGTTTTATGTTGATGGCATAGGTAGTGTAGGCACGGCTACGGTCAGTTCCGGCACGGCAAGCCTTAGCTACACCTTTACAAGCTCGGGTTCCCAAAATCTGCAGTGCGAGTTTGATCCAACAAATACTGGTGCCTATACGGCGTCTAATGATACTTCCTTCGCGACTACGGTCAATGTACCTTCGCCCGATGTTCAGCTATTTAGTACCAGCGGCACCTGGACTAAGCCAAACGGCGCCGTTTCCGTTCTGGTGGAACTATGGGGCGGTGGCGGTGGCGGTGGGACTCAGAACTATGACAGTCCGTCGGCTGGCGGTTCTGGCGGTGGCGGTGGCGGTTACGGCCGCGTTACAATCGCGGCAAGCTCTCTGGGCAGTTCTGTGAGTGTCGTTGTGGGGGCAGGTGGTGCCGGAGGTACTGGCGGCTATGGCCTTGATGGCGCTGCTGGTGGCACCTCGTCGTTTGGTACATCTTATTTCGCGGGTGGCGGCGGAGGTGGCGGTGGCGCGCCTTTTGATAACGGCGGTGGCGGCGGCGGTGGTGCTTTTCGGTCGACGGCTTCCGGTGCTACCGGTTCCAATGGTGCTCATGGTAGCAATGGCAATGGAGGCGCCGGAGCTACGGCTAACATAGCGTCTGACACAACTGGTGGCAATATGAATGGCGGCGTGGGTGCCTCCTACAGCTCGTCTAGCAATGCAGGCTCAAGCTATTATGGCGGTGGCGGCGGATCATCGGTAAACCGTACGGCCGGTGGTGGTTCTAGTACCTTTGGCGGTGGTGGCGGCGGCATGCTTAATAACGGTGGTGCGGGTGGTAACAGTGTTTATGGCGGTGGCGGCGGTTCGGGCGCCAGCGGAATAGGTACCAGTACTTATGGAGGCAACGGAGGCTATGGCTACGAAGCAACCGCTGGTGGTGGCGGTGGATATTTTGCCGGCGCCAATGCTAGCAGCGATCAGAATGGCGGTGCGGGTGGCGGTGGGGCCGTAAGAATTACGACCAGCTTCTCATAGGCGCTAGCATTTTGTATAAAAAATGTTAAAATAACACCTTGGGGCTGAGCAAGTCTGCTCATTCTGTTCATTCGACTGAAAGTGGTGATGATACGTGGCGGTCCGCGCACGCGAGCCGTTTCGCCGTAGGGTGAAGCGCGAGCTGCGGGAGATCCTGACGCGGCTGGTTACATATGCGCCAGCAGCACTTATTAGCCTGGGAGCCAATTTGCTGATTTTTCGCTTTTTGCTGC
>Ga0164242_10007630_pt1 | contig 11807 bp, 14 predicted proteins | sample OricomgcompostMG_FD_108783 | JGI IMG/M metagenome (GOLD analysis project Ga0164242, IMG submission 108783) | Miracle-Growth compost microbial communities from Emeryville, California, USA - Original compost - Miracle growth compost (MG) ... | reverse complement strand
CCGGGCTGAATGCCGACCGGACGGCCGGCGTCCGTCACGCGGCAGCGTAGCGCGCCGGCACGGCGCGCTCCAGCACCTCCCAGCCGGCCCCGGGCCGGTGCGCCTGCTCGCTCAACGCACGGCGCAAGCCGCGCGCGCCCGGCTCGCCCTGGTACAGGCCGAGCAGGTGCCGGGTGATGTGCTTCAGCGCGGTGCCGCGCGCCAGCTCGGCTTCCACGTAGGGCCGCAGCCGCCGCAGCACCGCCTCGCGCGACGGCAACGGCTCACCGTACAGCGCCGCCTCGATCCGCGCCAACACGAACGGATCGTGGTAGGCCGCACGGCCCAGCATCACGCCGTCGACCTGCACCAGGTGCTCGCGCGCGGCCTGCATGGTCGCGATGCCGCCGTTGATCACCACCACCAGCTGCGGGAACTCGCGCTTGAGCCGGTACACGCGACCGTAGTCCAGCGGCGGGATCTCGCGGTTCTCCTTGGGGCTGAGCCCCTGCAGCCAGGCCTTGCGCGCGTGTACCACCAGCACGCCGACACCCGCCTCCAGCATGGTTTCGGTGAAATGCTGCAGGTCGGCGTAGTCGTCCTGGTCGTCCACGCCGATCCGGCACTTCACCGTCACCGGCACCTCCACCGCGTCGCGCATCGCCTTCACGCAGTCGCCCACCCGTGCCGGCTCGCGCATCAGGCAGGCGCCGAAGCGGCCGGACTGCACGCGGTCGGACGGGCAGCCCACGTTGAGGTTGATCTCGTCGTAGCCGGCCGCCGCGCCCAGCCGCGCCGCCTGGGCCAGCTCGCCCGGCTCGCTGCCGCCCAGTTGCAACGCGACCGGGTGCTCTTCCCGGTTGTGCTCGAGCAGGCGCAGCTGGCCGCCGCGCACCAGCGCCGCGCTGGTCACCATCTCGGTATACAGCCGGGCATGCGGGGACAGCAGCCGGTGGAAATACCGGCAATGGCGGTCCGTCCAGTCCATCATCGGCGCCACGCACAGGCGCCAGGGCTGGGGATCGGTCCGCGCTCGAAGGGGGATTGCGTCGCTCATCGGACGGCCATTTTCCGCGATTGGCGCCGCCGCTGCACGCACTCGCCGGAACGGGAGGGCCGGTGAGCGGCATCCCGCATGCCCACGCCGGCCACTTCCGCGGGACTGCGCAGCCGCCTCCGCGGCCAGGCACCGCCGCCCCGGATCGCGTAAAATACCGCCGCAGCCGCGTTTCCCGCGCGGCCCTCGCCAGGCGCAACGGCCCCGCCGACTCCCCCACGCGAGCAACGCGCCGCGCCCCGCGCGGCACCTACCCATTGCAACGACTTCGAGACGACCACCATGGTAGCCATGGCGACCGAGCACGTGATCGACGTGCACCACTGGAACGACAGCCTGTTTTCCTTCCGCACCACCCGCGACCCCGGCTTCCGCTTCGACAGCGGGCAGTTCGTGATGATCGGCATGGAGGTGGACGGCCGCCCGCTGATGCGCGCCTACTCCATCGCCAGCGCGGCCTGGGAGGAGCACCTGGAGTTCTTCTCGATCAAGGTGCCCGACGGCCCGCTCACCTCGCGCCTGCAGCACCTGAAGCCCGGCGACCCGCTGATGGTGACGCGCAAGCCCACCGGCACGCTGGTGCTGACCGACCTCAAGCCCGGCAAGAACCTGTACCTGCTCGGCACCGGCACCGGGCTGGCGCCGTTCATGAGCATCGTGCGCGACCCGGACACCTACGAGCGCTACGAAAAGATCGTGCTGGCCCACGGCGTGCGCCGCGTCGACGACCTGGCCTATGCCGACTACCTCGAACGCGAGCTGCCGCGGCACGAATACCTGGGCGAGCTGGTGCGCGAGAAGCTGATCTACTACCCCACCGTCACCCGCGAACCGTTCCGCAACCGCGGCCGCATCACCGACGCCATCGCCGACGGCGCGATGAGCCAGGCCACCGGGCTGCCACCGCTCAACCCGGACACCGACCGGGTGATGCTGTGCGGCAGCCCCGCCATGCTGGACGACCTGTGCGCCCTGCTCGACGGCCGCGGCTTCCAGGCCTCGCCGCGCACGCGCGAGCCGGGCGACTACGTGATCGAGCGCGCCTTCGTGGAGAAGTGAGTGCTCTAGAGGCGAGGAGTGAGTGCAGAGAAGTGAGGAGTGAGAGAAGGCGCAACTGCTGCCGGACCTTGCCGCCTTGCGCTTACTTCTCACTCCTCGCTTCTCAGCTCCTGACCCGCCCCTGGCCCTCGTTGTCCCAGTAGCCGAACACGCGCCGCGCGACCAGCTTGTACAGCCGCTTGCCGGTGGCGCGCCATAGCCGGGAATGCGGCGCGGGAGCGCGGAGGATGGCGCGCTGGCGCGCGCTCAGCGCGTCGGGGCAATAGGTGCGCTTGTGCTTGAGCAGGTGGCGCAGGTCCTCGCGCGCCAGCAGGCGGAACAACCGGCCGCGGCGGCCGCGGGTCCAGGCGATCTGGAAGTCCACCAGCGCGGGACGGCCGTCCTCGCGCACCAGCCAGTTGGGCTCCTTGGCCAGGTCGTTGTGCACGATGCCGCGCCGGTGCAGCCGCGCCAGCAGGCGCAGCGCCTCGCGGTAGTAGGCGCGGTCGCGCGGCTGCGCCTGTTGCATCGGCCAGCCGGCGATGTAGCCGCGCAGCAGTTCGCGACCGTCCCAGCCCAGCAGCGCGGGCACGCCGTCGATGCCGTGCAGCTTGGCCAGCGCGCGCGCCTCGCGCGCCGCCGCGCGGCGGGCGAACGCGCGCGCCCACCAGCGGGCGGCGCGGACGTCGCGACGCACCGCGCGCGCGCCGCCGCGCTCGACGATCTCGATGCGGCCGAGCTCGTCGGCCTTGAGCAGGATGGATTCGCTGGGCACCGTTTTCCCGTATCGGTTTGAAGAAAGCGGCATGCCGGTGCCGCGCCAGGCCGCCGGCGCACGCCGGCATTGCCATCGCCCGGGCAGGAAACGCGGCGACGCATCGCCCGATACCGCCACCGCACTTGCCCGCCCTGCGACGACCGTCGAGTATTGTGGCCGATCCGCGGCAGCCACGCCGCCCCGACCGGACGCCCCGCCGCATGCTCGACATCGCGCTCTACCTGCTCGCCGCCGCACTGGTCGTCGGCGGCCTCGTCGGTACCGTGCTGCCCGCACTGCCCGGCCTGCCGATGGTATTCGGCGGCATCTGGCTGGCCGCCGCGGTGGACGGCTACCGGCACTTGGGCCTGTGGTGGCTGCTGCTGCTCGGCGCGCTCGCCGCGCTGGGCGTGATCGTCGACTTCGTCGCCGCCTCGCTGGGCGCCAAGCGCGTGGGCGCCAGCAAGGCGGCGCTGTGGGGCGCCAGCCTGGGCACCCTGGTCGGCATGTTCTTCGGCCTGGCCGGGCTGGTGCTCGGCCCGTTCGTCGGCGCGCTGGCCGGCGAGTTCGCTTCCAGCGGCAGCGTGCTGCGCTCCACCCACGTCGGCGTCGGCACCTGGCTGGGGCTGCTGTTCGGCGCGCTGCTGAAGGTGGTGCTGTCGCTGCTGATGGTGGGGCTGGCCGCGTTCGGCTGGTGGCTGGGCTGAGCTGCGTGCGTTGCCGCGCCTATCGCGCGTCCGGCAGCACGTACAGCAGCACCGCCAGGAAGTGCAGCACGCTGCCGGCCAGCACAAAGGCGTGCCACACCGCGTGGTGGTACGGCAGCCGGCGCCACAGGTAGAACGGCACGCCCAGGGTGTAGGCGATGCCGCCGGCGACCAGCAACGCCATGCCGCCCGCCTGCAGGTGCGCCAGCAGCGGCTTGAACGCCACCATGCCGACCCAGCCCATCGCCACATACAACAGCACCGCCGCGCCGCGGCGCTTGAGCAGGCCCAGTTCCAGCGCGCTGCCCAGCAGCGCCAGCGACCAGATCGTGCCGAACAGGGCCCAGCCCCACGCGCCCGGCAGCGCGACCAGGGTGAACGGCGTATAGGTACCGGCGATCAGCAGATAGATCGCGATGTGGTCGAGCGTGCGCAGCCAGCGCCTGGCCGCCTCGCTACGAATCGAGTGGTACAGCGTGGATGCCGTGTAGAGCAGGATCAGCGAGCTGCCGTAGACCGCGCTGGCGGTCACCGCGCGCGCGTTGCCGTACATCGCCGCGAACGCCACCAGCGTGGCCAGGCCCGCGATGCTGAGCAGGATCCCGATGCCGTGGATCACGCTGCTGGCGACCTCGTCGCCCAGCGCGTAGCGCGGCATCGCCGAGGGGGTGGCTGCGGTCGTCATGGAAAGCGCTCCTGTACGTCGGCGGCATCGTCGCCGCTCATGCCGCTACGATACCCGGGCGGGCACCGGCCTGCATGCCCGCGCGCCGGAACCGCCGGTTCCGTTCCCATCCCGGCACGCCTCGCCCGCCATAGCCGCGAACCGCCAACTCACCGTTAAACCGCCCGTCACGCGCGCTGCACGCCCGGCCAAACATGCGTCATCGAAAATGGGGGCGCGGACTACCCCTCCCCAAGGTCCGCCTTACCCAAGCCCCGTCCGCACGGGGCTTTTTTTCGTCGCGATCCGGCGACCAGCGGCCACCGAACACCCGCGCAGCAGCGCGCAGGCACGGGGGCCTGCAGACGCATGGCGCGAATCGCCATGCAGCCCGGCCGTCACCCGGGCCGGCCGCCCCGGCGAGACGCCCGGATCAAGGCGACGGACGAGCCGCCGGCGCGCGCCGCGTGCCGCGCGCGACCGCCCATACCAGCGCCGCAAGCAGCAGCACGGGCAGGCACAAGGGCAGCAGCGCCAGCGCCACGAACGGCGCCGCGACCAACAGTGCGATGCCGCCCAGCAGCAGCCCGACCGCGCCCGCCGCCAGGCCGAACAGGCCGCCGACCAGCACGAAGGCCAGCTTGAATGCCAGGCCGAGCAGTGCGCCGGCCACCCACAACGCCCCAACCACCAGCAGTACCGCCATGCACAGGCCGATCATCTCCGTTCTCCCGTTGCCGGCGTGCACGGGCACGCCCGATCGCCCCTGGGATGCGCTCCGCATCGCGAGGGTTTAAACACCCGCCCACCGTTCTTGCCCCGGGCGGTCTTACGCCGACTTAACGGCCTGCGTGCTCCACTGGCGCCGTTTTTCCAGGGCGCGGTTTTCGTTTCGATATGCGCAAACATCGGCACCATCTGGGCGTACTGCGCGACATCGCGCTGGCCCACGCCAACGAGTCGCATCCCGACCTCGCCGAGCTCGCGCGCGAGCTCGGCAGCGTGGTTCACCGCGACGCCCGCGGGCTGGCGCACGACCTGGACAGCCTGCGCCCTTCGCCCGGCGGGATCCGCCGCTGGCTGCTGACCCGGCGCGAAGCCGCACCGGTCAGCGTGCTGCTGCTGGCGTGGCCGCCCAACCACGCCACCCCGTCGCACGACCACGGCGGCCTGTGGGGGGTGGAACTGAGCCTGCGCGGCGCGCTGGAAGTCGAATCGTGGACGCGACCGTCCGAAGCCGATGCCTGGCGGCACCGCGGCCGCGACTGGCTGGGGCCGGGCGACGCGGTGTGGTTCGACGCGGACATGCGCACCATGCACCGCTGCCGCAACCTGTCGCGCCACGACACCGCGCTCACCCTGCACGTCTACGGCGGCGACCTGACCGACTGCACCGCCTACGAACCGGACGCCCTTGGCGGGCGCTGGCGTCCGCAGCCGCAGCGCATGGCCATCGACGGCGCGCTGAGCGTCTGACCCGCCCGACGCATCCACAACCCGGGACCCGCATGTTTCGACGTGTCGCCATCATCGGCGGCGGCGCCGCAGGCGCGTCGCTGCTCAGCGAACTGGCCGGGCGCCGCACCGACGGGCCGCAGCATCTGGACTGGTTCGTCGGCCGCGGCGCGCCCGGCCGCGGCGTGGCCTACGCCACCGCTTCCCCGCGCCACCTGCTGGACGTGCGCGCCGCCTCGATGAGCATGTTCGCGCACCGCCCGAACGGCTTCCTCGACTACGCCCGACGCAGCGACCCCGCCATCGCCGGCACCGCTTTCCTGCCGCGCCGGCTCTACGGCGACTATCTCGAGGAAGAGGTCGCCCGTGCCCTGGCGCAGGCCGGCACGCACGGCCACGACATCCACCTGGTGCCGGCAACGGTCGACGCGGCCGTGCCCGAACGCGACGGCGTCACCGTGCTCCACGGCGACACCGAAAGCCGCGTCGAGGCCGCCGTGCTGGCACTGGGCGCGCTGCCGCCGCAACCGCTGCCCGGCGTCTCCGTCGCGGCGCGCGACAGCGGCCGCTACGTGGTCGACCCGTGGCCGTTCCTGGCCGCCCCGTTCGACGGTCCGCCGCCGCGCCGCGTGGCCCTGGTCGGGTCCGGCCTCACCGCGATGGACGTGCTGCTGGAACTGTCCGCGCGCTGGCCCGAGGCCGAGTTCACCGCGGTCTCGCCGCACGGCCGGCCGCCGGAATCGCATCTGGCCAAGCTCGGCTTGCCGCCGGACGACGGCGATGAACTGGTCGCCGCGATGCGCGACGCGCCCGGTGCCCGCGCCTGGCTGCGGCTGGTGCGCGAGGCCTGCCGGCAACACCGCGACTGGCGCGCGGTGATCGACAGCCTGCGACCGTACACGCCGTCGCTATGGATGGAACTGCCCGGCGAGGAGCGCGCACGCTTCCTGCGCCACCTGCGCGGGTACTGGGAACGCGCGCGCCACCGCATGCCGCCGCAGGCCCACGAAGCCGTCGCCGCACTCGAGCGCGACGGCCGCCTGCGCTACCTGCGCGGCCGCCTGCGCGCGGCCGACACGGCCGCCGACGGCAGCCTGCGCCTGGACATCGGCCAGCCTGCCGCATTGGCGGCCGAGCTCGCCATCCAGGCCACCGGGCTGGACACCGACGCGGCCCGTTCGCCGCATCCGCTGGTGCGGCAGCTGCTGACCAACGGCCACGTCCAGGCCGACCCGCTGGGGCTCGGCCTCCAGGCCGAACCCGACGGCCGGCTGCGGCACCACGGCGAAGCGTGGCCCACGCTGTTCGCCATCGGCAGCCTGCTGCGCGGCACCCTGTGGGAGTCCACCGCGATGCCGGAGATCCGCCAGCATGCCCGCCTGCTGGCCGACCGCCTGCTCGGCCGGTGACCCCGGCCGCGGCCTGCGGGCGCCGGGCCCGGCCACCCTCGCCCACGCGCTGCAGGTAATCTTGCCGCGATGAATCTGCCGCTGTTCACCATCGCCATCGTCCTGGTCCACCTGGCCGGCCTGCTCGCCGCGATGCACGCGGTGATGTACACGCGCACGCCGCAGGGTGCCATCGCCTGGGCACTGGGCCTGGCGCTGCTGCCCTGGCTCACCCTGCTACCCTACCTGTACCTGGGCCGGCGACGCTTCCGCGGCTACGTGGACCGGCATCGGCGCCATCGCCAGCACCTGGACCTGGCCCGGCCGCGCGACCGCGAGGCGGTCGCTCCCGAATGCCAGCGCTATGCCTCGCTCGCCGCGATGCTGGGCACCGCCTTCCACCCCGGCCAGCAATTGCAGCTGCTGGTCGACGGCGAGGCCACCTTCGCGGCGATCCTCGACGCCATCGCCCGCGCCGAGCACTACGTACTGGTGCAGTTCTTCATCTTCCACGACGACGGCATCGGCCGGCGCATGCAACAGGCCCTGCTGGAACGCGCCGCGGCCGGCGTGCGTGTGTGCGTGCTGTACGACGGCATCGGCAGCCACGCCCTGCCGCGCCGCTACGTGCAGACCCTGCGCGACGGCGGCGTGGCGATCCACCCGTTCGCCACGCAGCGGCGGCACAACCGTTTCCAGCTCAATTTCCGCAACCACCGCAAGATCGTGGTGGTGGACGGCGAGCATGGCTTCGTCGGCGGTCTCAACGTGGGCGACGAATACCTGGGCCTGAAGCCGCCGCTGGCGCCCTGGCGCGACACCCACCTGGGCCTGCGCGGCCCGGCCGTGGCCGACCTGCAGCGCAGCTTCGCCGAGGACTGGCACTGGGTCACCGGCGCGCTGCCGCCGATGCGCCCGGCACCCGCCGGCGCCGGCCATGCGCACACGCTGGTGGCAGCCACCGGCCCGGCCGACCGCCAGGAAAGCTGCTCGCTGTTCTTCGTCGCCGCGATCCACGCCGCGCGCCGCCGGCTGTGGCTGACCACGCCCTATTTCGTGCCCGACCACGCGGTGCTCGCGGCGCTGCAGCTGGCGGTGTTCCGCGGCGTGGACGTGCGCGTGCTGATCCCCTCGCGCCCGGACCACCGCACCGTGTTCCTGGCCTCCACCCTGCACGCCTACGACGCGCTGCGCGCCGGCATCCGCGTGTTCCGCTACCGGCCCGGCTTCGTCCACCAGAAGGTGATGCTGGTCGACGACGACACCACCGCGGTGGGCAGCATGAACCTGGACAGCCGCTCGTTCCGCCTCAACTTCGAGATCGCCGCGCTGAACGTGGACCGCGCCTTCGCCGCCGAGGTGGAGGCCATGCTGCGCGAGGACTTCGCGCAGGCCGACGCGATGACCCGCGCCGACTACGAGCAGGCGCCGTGGTCGCGCCGGCTGGCGATGCACCTGGCCCGGCTGTGCAGTCCGGTGCTGTAGCGCTCGCCCCCCGGTTTGGCAGGAGCATGATCTTGCCGGAGCGACTTCAGCCGCGACCGGGCCGACCGCCACGGCGACCTTGGATCGCCACCACGACCGACATTGCTCCCACAAAACACGGCCCGGCTGGCCCGCAACCGTTCACCCCGGGCACCGCGCAGCGAAGTCGACGGCGGCCTGGACAGTACCCCAGGACCGTCGCCCCGCCACCGGGCCAAGCGCAGGCGCCTGGTTTTTCCGGTCCGCCATGCCGAACCCCGGGTCCGCTCACTTGCGCCCGAGGAAACGCCGCTTCCAGTCGCCGCTGCACAGGCCCCAGCCCACGTACACGCCGATCGCGGCGCCGAGCAGTTCGAACAGCACGCGGGTGCCGATGTTGTCCGGGTCGTGCACCTCGGCCAGGCGCGCCTGCAGCAGCTGCGGCGACTGCAAGCCCGAGGTGTAGTTGAAATAGAACAGGTTCCACAAGTCGCCGCTGACGGTGAACACCAATGCCAGCAGGTACGCCCAGCCGATCCGCGGGCCGTCCTTCCAGCCCCAGCGCCGGCCCAGCGCGTGGAACAGCAGGTAGAGCAGGAAACCGGCCACCAGGCTGATCGCCCCGGCCTCGAGGCCGCCGACCACGCCGTACCCCATCCACGACTCGTCGTATTCCATCGCCAGACCTTGCCCCCTGATGCTTTTTCGGTTCGCTTGCCAACGCGCTAGACTAGCGTGTCCGCTACCGGTTCACACGCCATGCCCGCCCTTTCCCCCGAACGCACCGCGCTGATCGTGGTGGACGTGCAGCCCGATTTCATGCCCGGCGGTGCGCTCGCCTGCCACCAGGGCGACGCCATCGTGCCGGGCATCGACGCGCTGCTGCGCCGGCGCCGTTTCGGCCACGTGGTGGCCACCCAGGACTGGCACCCGGCCGGCCATGTGTCCTTCGCCAGCGCGCACGCCGGTGCCCGCCCGTTCGATCGCATCGAGCTGTACGGCCACGCGCAGACGCTGTGGCCCGACCACTGCGTGCAGGGCACCCCGGGCGCGGCGCTGCACGCGGGCATCGACTGGTCGCCGGTCGACCTGGTGCTGCGCAAGGGCAGCGACCCGCGCGTGGATTCGTACAGCGCCTTCCGCGAAAACCACGGCCCGGGCGGCATGCGGCCCGCCACCGGCCTGGCCGGCTGGCTGCGCGAGCGCGGTGTCGACACGGTCTATGTGTGCGGCCTGGCGCGCGACGTGTGCGTGCTGTGGACGGCACAGGACGCGGTGGCCGCCGGCTTTCGTGCGCACCTGCTGTGGGAGCTGAGCCGGCCGGTCGCGCCGGGCGGCGACCAGGCGCTGCGCGGCGCGCTGGACCAGGCGGGCGTCGCCATCGCGTCAGCGCAGGCGCTGTAGGCCGCGCGGCCGGTCCGGCCATGCGTCATGCGTCGTTCTCGCCGCGCACGTAGGCATGCGGTTCGCCATCGTCGCCCACCGTCACGTTGATGCTGATCGGCCGGCAACAGACCTGGCAGTCTTCCACGTAGGCCTGTTCGCCGGCCGACGGATCGAGCAGGATCCCGATGCGTTCGCCGCAATACGGGCACGCGATGGTGGCAGGCACGAGCATGCGGGCGGGCGTCCGGCGGGAAGGCGCCGCTATACTCGCCTCCCGCCCGTGGATGAACCGTCATGGCAGAACGCAGCTTCGACCGCTACCGGGTCCGTTCCGGCGCCACGCTGGAAGGCTCGCGCTACACCGCCTGGCTCGCCGTCACGCCGCTGCAACGCGGCTTTCCGGTGTACTACGCGATCTGCGAGAACCGCAGCTTCCGCCAGCAGGCGCAGGCCGAACAGGCCGCCGACGCCGCGCTGCAGGCCGTGCTGGGCCTGGAGGACGACGGCACGCCGGTGTTTCCCGACGGTTACGAAGGCCCCGGCGAGGCGCCGCCCGGGACGCGGGACTGACCCGTCGGGAAGACCTGTCCGCCCGCTTACGGCACGGCCGTCCGGGCCGCCGCGCGCTCCGCCAGCGCCGCCACCGCCGCCGGGATGCCCTCAGGCGCGTCCACGGCGAGCATGTGCCGTGCGTCGTCCTCGTCCAGGCCGTGGTCCAGCTCGTGCGACCAGGTGACGTGGTAGGGCATGTGCACGCCCCAGCCGCCCAGGCGCAGCACCGGCTCGATGTCCGAGCGCAGCGAATTGCCCACCATCGCGAACTGCGCCGGCTCGAGCCCGAACTCGCCCAGCACGCGGCGGTAGGCGGCGGCGTCCTTCTCCGAGACGATCTCGATGCGGCCGAACAGCTCGGCCAGGCCCGACTGCGCCACCTTCTTTTCCTGGTGGAACAGGTCGCCTTTGGTGATCAGCACCACCGCGTAGTCCGCCGCCACGGCGGCCACCGCCTCGCGGATGCCCGGCAGCAGCTCCACCGGATGCTGCAGCACCGCCTTGCCCAGCGCCACCACGCGGTGGATGTCGGCCGCATCGATGCGCCCGCCGGTGACGGCGATGGCGGTTTCCACCATCGACAGCGTCATGCCCTTGGCGCCGTAGCCGAACAGCGCGAGGTTGCGCCGCTCGGTGGCCAGCATGCTGGCGTGCACCTCGGCGTCGGCCAGGTCGACGTAGCGGCCGACGATGGCGGCAAAGGCCTCGTTGGCGTGCCGGTAGTAGTCCTCGCTGCGCCACAGCGTGTCGTCGCCGTCGAAACCGATCAACCGGAGCATGGGCCTGCCTTCCTGCCGTGGGCGCGACAGGTTAGCGCAGCGCACCCGGCACGGCACGGGACCGGGCGCTACCGCCCGATCCGGCGCAGCGGCAGGCCCGCCATCAGCCGGCGCTCGATCTGCTCCAGGCTGACGCCGCGGGTTTCCGGCACCAGCCAGGCGGTGAGCAGCAGGAACGCCACGTTCAACGCCGCATACAGCGCGAACGTCGCCGCGTCGCCGATGCCGTTGAGCAGGCTGAGAAAGGTCAGGCCCACCAGCATGTTCGCCACCCAGTTGGTGAAGGTCGAGCAGGCGATGCCGAAGTCGCGCCCCTGCAGGGGCTGCACTTCCGAGCACAGCGTCCAGATCAGCGGCCCGGCCGACATCGCGAAGCCGACGATGAACACCAGCAGCATCGCCACCGTGAACAGCCGCTCGCCGTCCGTGGCCATGCCCAGGCGCATCATCGCGGCGACCACGCCCAGGCCCGCCGCCATCACGGCGAAGCCGGCGTAGAGGATCGGCTTGCGGCCCAGCCGGTCGACCAGGCCGATGGCGATGAAGGTGGCCAGCACGTTGACCAGGCCCACCGCCGCGGT
>Ga0164242_10007629_pt1 | contig 11807 bp, 13 predicted proteins | sample OricomgcompostMG_FD_108783 | JGI IMG/M metagenome (GOLD analysis project Ga0164242, IMG submission 108783) | Miracle-Growth compost microbial communities from Emeryville, California, USA - Original compost - Miracle growth compost (MG) ... | reverse complement strand
TCACCACGATCAGTCCGGACCAGCATCCAGTCCGGCCGACGGATCCACGCCTCCACGTCGGACCCGTCGGCATGACGCCGGCGCAGGTGCAGCGTCGACCAGCGCCACGGGCTGCTGCGCGCCAGGGCACGGAAGGAGTCGTCGGTCGGGACCACGACCCCACCATGCCCCGGCTTGGCCGCCGGCGCGAGCCGTTATCCGTCCACCCTGTGACGCGCTCGGGGCCGAACGTGACCCCTCGCCGTACCCTGGTGTCGTGAAGGTGCTGCTCCTGGAGAACATCCATCCGGTCGCCGTCGAGACCCTCGAGAAGGCGGGCTACGAGGTCGAGCTGCGCTCGTCCAGCATGTCCGAGGACGACCTGATCGCGGCCCTCCCGGGCGTGGGCATGCTGGGCATCCGCTCCAACACCCACATCACGCCCCGGGTGCTCGACGCCGCCACCGACCTGGAGGCGATCGGCTGCTTCTGCATCGGCACCAACCAGGTCGACCTGGTCTACGCACAGGAGAAGGGCGTGGCGGTGTTCAACGCGCCCTACTCCAACACCCGCAGCGTCGTCGAACTGGTCATCGCCGAGATCATCAGCCTGGCCCGCCGGCTGCCGGAGAAGACCGAGAAGATGCACGCCGGCGTCTGGGACAAGTCGGCCAAGGGCAGCCACGAGGTGCGCGGCCGCACGCTGGGCATCGTCGGCTACGGCAACATCGGCACCCAGCTCTCGAACCTCGCCGAGGCGCTGGGCCTCAACGTCATCTTCTACGACGTCGCCGACAAGCTCCGGCACGGCAACGCCCGCCGGATGCCCTCCCTGGACGCCCTGCTGGCCGAGGCCGACGTCGTCTCGCTGCACGTCGACGGCCGGCCGGGCAACGCCGGCATCTTCGGCGACGAGCAGTTCAAGAAGATGAAGCCGCGCTCGCTGTTCATCAACGCCGCCCGCGGCATGGTCGTCGACACCGAGGCGCTGCGCGAGCACATCCTCTCGGGCCACATCGCCGGCGCCGCGCTCGACGTCTTCCCGATCGAGCCGAAGGCCCAGGGCGACCCGTTCGAGTCGCCGCTGCGCGGCCTGGACAACGTCATCCTCACCCCGCACGTCGGCGGCTCCACCCAGGAGGCGCAGGAGGAGATCGGCTACTTCGTCGCCGGCAAGCTGCGCGCCTTCCAGCAGGAGGGCTCGACCGCGCTCTCGGTCGACCTGCCGGCCGTGCAGCCGCCGCCGCTGACCTCCGGCTCGCGGGTCGCCTACCTGCACGTCAACGTCCCCGGCGTGCTGGCCGAGGTCAACAACGTGCTCGCCGCGGAGGGCGCCAACGTCACCGGGCAGTACCTGGCCACCCAGGGCGAGAAGGGGTACGTCGTCACCGACGTCGCCGAGCCGATCTCCGAGGCGGCGCTGGCCAAGCTGCAGGCGTCGCCGCACACGATCTGGCTGCGCTCCTACACCGCCTGAGCGCGCACAGACGCATCCCGTAGTCTCTCGCGGCATGGAGTTGCCTCAACATTGGCCGCTGCCTCAGGCAGCCCCTCTGCGTGACGAGCTGGCGGCGGCGTACGCCGACCCGAGCCGCCGCTACCACGACATCCGGCACCTGACCGAGGTGCTGGTCCGGCTCGATGAGCTCGCCGCCGCCGGCACCCCGTTCGACACCACGCCGGTGCAGCTCGCGGCGTGGTTCCACGACGCGGTGTACGACGGCGAGCGGGACGCCGAGGAGCGCTCGGCGGCCTGGGCCGAGGACGCCCTCGCCGAGCTGTGCCCGACCGAGCTGGCCGCCGAGGTCGCCCGGCTGGTCCGGCTCACCGAGACGCACACCCCTGCGGAGGACGACCGCAACGGCTGCGCGCTCTCCGACGCCGACCTCGCCATCCTGGCGGCGCCAGCCGCACGCTACGACGAGTACGCCGCGGCGGTCCGGGTGGAGTACTCCCACATCGCCGACGACGAGTTCCGGCTCGGCCGCGCGGAGGTGCTGCGCGGGCTCCTGGCCAAGCCGACGCTGTTCCACACCGACTACGCCCGCGAGCACTGGGAGCGGCCCGCCCGCGCGAACATGGAGCGGGAGCTCGCCGGACTCGGCTGAGGCTCGGATAACGATTGGATCACTCGGGATCGGCGATGGGATCCTGAGTCCTCGTGACCCTGTCGACGTACGCCGCGCTGCTCCGGCACCCCCAGGTGCGCCGGATCCTGGTGCTGGGCTTCCTGCTGCGGGTCCCGCTGTGGGCGGCCAACGTCGCGATCACCCTGCACGTGGTCACCCACCTGCACCGCTCCTACGCCGAGGCGGGTGTGGTCTCCATGGTCGGCGCGATCGCGCTCGCGGTCAGTGGGCCGTGGCGCGGCCGGCTGCTCGACCGGGTCGGGCTGCGCCGCGCGATCGCGCCCTCGCTGGTGGTCAACCTGGTGGCATGGGGCATCGCGCCCTGGGTGGGCTACTGGCCGATGCTGGCCTTCGTCGGGATCGCCGACCTGTTCGCGGTACCGAGCTTCTCGGTGGTCCGCCAGGTCCTGATCAGCGCCGTCGGCGACACCGAGCGCACCGCGGCGCTGTCGATCGACTCGGTCGCCACCGAGGTGTCGTTCATGGTGGGCCCGGTCCTGGGCGTGCTGGCCGCGACCTACCTGCCGACGCCGAGCGCGCTGGTGCTGTGCCAGGTGTGCGGCTTCCTGGGCGGCCTGGCGCTGTGGCTGGCGAACCCGCCGCTGCGGACGCACGACGACGCGGGCGAGACCGGGCCGCGGCCGGCGCGGCGTACCTGGGTCTCGGCGCGGGTGCTGATGATCCTGCTGGTCTGCGCGACCGCCACCGTCATCCTCACCAGCGAGGACCTGGGCTCGGTGGCGGCGATGCGCTCGATGCACCACACCTCCTCGCTCGGTTGGGTGCTGGCGGTGTGGGGCGCCGGCTCGGCGGTCGGCGGGCTGGTCTACGGCGGGCTGCACCGGCATCCGCCGGCGCCGCTGCTGCTGGTGCTGCTCGGCGCCTCCACGGCCCTGGTGGCGGTCGCGCCCGACCGGCTGTGGTTCACCGTGCTGCTCTTCGTCAGCGGGCTGTTCTGCGCGCCCACGATCACCGCCACGGTCGACGACCTCTCCCGCGCGGTGCCGGCGCGGGTGCGCGGGGAGGCGATGGGGTGGCACGGCTCGGCGCTGACCCTGGGCAGCGCCCTCGGCGCCCCGCTGATCGGGCGCGCCATCGACGGCGGCGGCTGGGCGCACGGCTTCGCCTACGGTGGTCTCGCCGGGCTGGCCATGGCGCTGGCCGCGATGGCCGTCAGCCTCCGGCCCGCTTCCGCCGGCGCAGCCCAGCCGCAGTGAGCCGGGCGACCAGCTCGCGACTGGTCACCGCCGTCGCGCCGGCCGCCAGGACCGCGGCGTAGCGCTCGGAGGGCACGTCGTAGTGGTCCCGGTCGAACCCGCGCGCCGGGATGCCGAGGTCGCGAGCGAACGCGTGCAGCTCGTCGTACGATGCGTCGCTGGCCAGGTGCGACCACAGCCGGCCGTAGCGGGGCACCAGGGGCGGGTCGATCAGGATCACCGGACCAGTTTGACCGGTGAGGCAGCATGGTGCGTGATGGACCACGCGACACTGCTCTCCGCCCGCGCCCGTGTCCTGGCCGACCTGGAGGCGCGCCACCTGGCCACCCCGGCCGCCGTCTCGGCCCTGGAGGACGCGATGTCCGAGCGCGGCTGGTGGGCCGAGCAGTGGCCCGCCGGCATCGAGTACGTCGCCGGCCTGGTGGCCCAGGACGTCCAGGACGCGCTGTTCGAGACGGTCGGCCGCTGGCCGCTGTGCCTCAGCTGCGGCGACGGGGCGCCGCAACACTCGCTGTTCATCCAACCGGACCTGGGTGGTCCCGACCCGGTGTGGGTGTGCGAGGAGACCGGCGACGTGGTCGCGCCGCTGGGCGGGCTGTAGCTCAGTCGCCGACGCCGAGCTGCAGCCGCAGCGTGAACCGATCGGCGCGATAGGCGGACCGGGAGACCTCCAGCACCTTCTCGTCGGAGAACGCCCGACGCTGCTGACGCAGCACCGGGCTGCCCGGCTCGACCTCCAGGTGGCCGGCCTCCTCGGCGGTGACGATGTCGGCGGTGACGGCGTCCTCGGCCCAGGTGGGGCGCAGCCCGCGACTGGTCAGCTCGGCGTACAGCGAGGTCGGCATGCCGCCCTGCAGGAAGCCGGGCAGCAGCACCTCGTTGAGGTAGGCGTCCTCGATGCACATCGGCACGCCGTCGGCGCGCCGCAGCCGCTTCCAGTGGATGACCGCGTCACCCTCGCTGATGCACAGCGCCCGGGCCACGCCGGGGCCGGCCTGCTCGCGTCGGGCCAGCAGCGTGACCGACTCGGCGAGCAAACCGCGCCGGGTCATCTCCTCGGTGAAGCTGCTGACCGCGCTGGAGGTACGGCGCGGGCGGGCCACGAACGTGCCCCGACCCGGAATCCGCTCCAGCAGCCCCTCCACGACGAGCGCGTCCATCGCCTGTCGGACGGTCATCCGAGCGACGCCGAACAGATGCACCAGCTCGCGCTCGGAGGGTGCCGGCGAGCCGGGCACGCCACCATCGACCAGGGCACGCACATACTCACGCACCTGCACGTGCTTGAGGCCACGCCGTTCGGTGGCCAGAACTTCCCCCATGGCTCACACGTTAAAGCCAGACGACACGCCGCGTCCTACGAATCCACTACTTCGAACATCTGTTCGATCACTCCGGCTAGGCTGACCTCCATGGACTTCCAGACGATGCTCTTCGAGGCGACGGCGGAGGCCGGGCCGGAGTGCGACGGCATCAGCCGGACCGTCCTGGCCCGCGGCGCCTGGGTCGACGTACGACGAGCGTGGCTGCCGGCCGCCGACGACGTCTTCGCCACCCTGCTGCACGCGGTGCCGTGGCGGGCCGAGCGACGGCAGATGTACGACCGGATGGTCGACGTGCCGCGGCTGGTGCACACCTACCTGGTCGACGACCCGCTCCCCCATCCGATGCTCACCCGGGCTCGGGAGGCGCTGAGCGCCCACTACCTGCCCGACCTGGGCGAGCCGTTCCGGACCGCTGGATGCTGCTACTACCGCGACGGTCACGACTCGGTGGCCTGGCACGGCGACCGCATCGGGCGCGGCCGCAGCCAGGACACCATGGTGGCCATCGTCTCGCTCGGCGACCCGCGCCGGCTGGCGCTGCGGCCGCGCGGTGGCGGGGAGTCGCTCTCCTTCGAGCTCGGCCACGGTGACCTGCTGGTGATGGGCGGCAGCTGTCAGCGCACCTGGGAGCACGCGGTGCCGAAGGTGGCCGGCGCCGGGCCGCGGATCTCGGTGCAGTTCCGGCCGATCAACGTCTTCTAGCGCGACCGGCGCAGCCGGCGTACGACGAGGAGCGCACCGACGGCAGCCGCCACCACCGCGACCGCCTGCCGCCAGTAACTGCGGGCCAGCACCGGCAGCACCGTCGTCCCGAGGTCGATCGCGTCGTCCCCGCCGCCCGGCGGCGGGGACGACGCCGGCCGGGCGGCCTCCGGCTCCTCCACCGGGGCGCTCGCTGCGCCGGCATCCGGGTCCCCCGCCGGAGCCTGGGTCGCGGCGACGCCGGTGGGCGCCGAGGCCGGCCCGGCGTCCTGGTCGCCCGCGGAGCGCTGCTCCAGGCAGGCCACGAACTGGGCGAGCAGCTTGTCGGACACGTCCTGGAGCACACCCCTGCCGAACTGGGCGGGCTTGCCGGTGATCGACAGGTCGGTGTCCACCTGCACATCGGTGCCACCGTCACCGGCGCTCATCGCCACGGTGACGGTGGCGCCGGCGGTGCCGTTGCCGCGCTTGTCCCTGCCCTTCGCCTCCACCACGAACGTGTGTGCGTCGGGGTCCTTCGACGTGAAGGACCCCGAGCCGGCGTAGACCAGCGCGATCGGGCCGAGCTTGACCTTGACGGTGCCCTCGAAGGAGTCGCCCTCGACCGAGGTGACCTGGGCGCCGGGGAAGCACCGCGTCAGGTCCGCGATGTCGCCGAAGCGCTCCCAGGTCTCCTCGACAGTGCCGGGCACGGTGAACCGGTGGGTGAGCTGCACGGTCACGCCCCCGACAGAGCCGACGTCAGGGCGCGCCGGGTGAGCACCTCGATGAGGTGGCGCCGGTAGTCGGCGTCGCCGTTGAGGTCAGCCGGAGGGTCGACGCCCTCGGCCGCCCGCGCCGCGGCGGCGCGCACGCTCTCCTCGCTCGCCGGCCGGCCGACGAGCGCCTCCTCGACGCCGCGGGCGCGCAGCGGCGTACTGCCCATGTTGGTCAGCCCCACGCCGGCGGCGGCGATCGTGCCGCCGTCCATCCGGACGGTGGCCGCCACCGCGCAGATCGGCCACTGGTGCGCGACCCGGACGAACTTCTCGTAGCAGGCACCCCAGCCGGTGTGCTTGGGGATCCTGACCTCGGCGAGGATCTCGTCCTCGCCGATGGCGGTCTCGAACAGGTCGACGAAGAAGTCGTCGGCGCCCACCGTGCGCCTCCCGCCCGGCCCGGCGATGACGAACTCGGCGTCCAGTGCCCGCGCCGGCGCCCCCAGGTCACCGGCCGGGTCGGCGTGCGCCAGCGCACCGCCGAACGTGCCGCGGTGCCGGACCTGGGCGTCGGCGAGATGGTCCACCGCCCGGGTGATGAGGGCGGCGTGCTCGGCGACCAGCGGATCCGCGCCGACGACGCTGTGCGGGGTCATGGCGCCGATGACGATCGCGTCGCCCTCGTCGCGTACGCCGCGCAGCGACTCGATCCGGCCGAGGTCGATCACCCACTCCGGGGCGTTGAGGCGCATCCGCATCACCGGCAGCAGGCTCTGCCCGCCGGCCAGGATCTTGGCGTCGTCACCGTGCTCCTGCAGCGCTGCCAGCGCTTCCTCGAGCGTGCTGGGCGCGAGGTAGTCGAACGTTGCCGGGATCATTCGGGGCCCCCGTTCAGAGCGGAGCGAAGCGAGCATGGGGATGGGGCGAAGATCATTCGTCTGCTCCTGTCGTGCGGTCCGCTGTTCCCTGCGTGCCGGTAGAGGGGTCGAAGTGCGGCATCGCGCCGCCCACGGTCTCGCCGCCGGCTCCGGCGCCCTCCCCCTCGGACTGACGCAGCGCCCTCCAGACCCGCTCGGGCGTGCACGGCATCTGCACGTCGTGGACGCCGAACGGTCGCAGCGCGTCGACGATCGCGTTGACCACCGCGGGCGTGGAGGCGATGGTGCCGGCCTCGCCGACGCCCTTGGCGCCGAGGCTGTTGGTCTTGGCCGGCGAGGTGGTGTGGTCGATCTGGAAGCTGATCGTGTCGGCGGCCGTCGGCAGCAGGTAGTCCACGAAGCTGCCGGAGACCAGCGTTCCCGACTCGTCGTAGACGGCCTCCTCCCACAGCGCCTGGGCGATGCCCTGGACCAGGCCGCCGTGGACCTGGCCGGAGACGATCAGCGGGTTGATCACTACGCCGATGTCGTCGCAGGCGACGTACGTGCGCAGCTTCACCTGTCCGGTCTCGGTGTCGACCTCGACCGCGCACAGGTGGGTGCCGTGCGGGAAGTTGAAGTTCACCGGGTCGAACGTCGCCTCGGCGTCGAGGGACGGCTCGACGCCGTCGGGCAGGTTGTGCGCCGCGAACGTCGCCAGCGCCACCTCGGTCAGCCCGAGCCCGGCATCGGTGCCACGGACCGAGAACCGGCCGTCCTTGAACTCCAGGTCCTCGACGTTGGCCTCGAGCAGGTGCGCCGCGATCGGACGCGCCTTCTCGATCACCTTGTCGGCCGCGCGCACCACCGCCTCGCCGCCGACCACCAGCGATCTGGAGCCGTAGGTGTCCAGGCCCTTCGGGGCGATCTGGGTGTCGCCGTGCAGCACCTCGACGTCCTCGAACGGTACGCCGAGCCGGTCGGCGACGATCTGGCTGAACGCGGTCTCGTGGCCTTGGCCGTGCGCGCTCGCGCCGGTGACCACCTCGACCTTCCCGGTGGCCAGCATCCGGATCTGGGCGTGCTCCCAGCCGCCGGCGCCGTAGTCGAGGCTGCCCAGCACCCGCGAGGGCGCCAGGCCGCACATCTCGGTGAACGTGCTGATCCCGATGCCCAGTTGCACCGGGTCGCCGCTCTCCCGCCGGCGTCGCTGCTCCGCGCGCAGCTCGTCGTACCCGAACATCTCCTTGGCCCGCGCGGTGGCGGCCTCGTAGTTGCCCGAGTCGTACTCCAGCCCGGCCACGGTCGTGAACGGGAACTCCTCGTGCGTGATCCAGTTCTGCTCCCGGACCTCGAGCGGATCCCGGCCCAGCTCGGCGGCCAGCTCGTCCATCAGCCGCTCGATCGCGAACGTCGCCTCCGGCCGCCCGGCGCCGCGGTAGGCGTCGGTCCAGGTCTTGTTGGTGAAGACCGTCTGGCAGGAGAAGTGGTACGCCGGAAACTTGTAGATGGCGTTGAACATGAACGCCCCGAGCACCGGCACTCCGCCGCCCACCAGCGCGACATAGGCACCCAGGTCGGCCAGCAGCTCGACCTTGAGCCCGGTGACCTTTCCCTCGCGGGTCGCGGCCAGGGTGAGCTTCTGCCACTGGTCGCGGCCGTGGTGACCGCTCATCAACGACTCGGAGCGGGTCTCGGTGTACTTGACCGGCCTGCCGAGCCGGCGGGCGAGCGCGAAGACGATCATCTCCTCCGGGGTCTGCTGCAGCTTGCCGCCGAAGCCTCCGCCCACGTCGGGGGCGATGACCCGGATCTTCGACTCCGGCACGCCGGTGGTCGCGGCCAGCGCGAACCGCAGGATGTGCGGGATCTGGGTCGCCGACCACATCGTGATCTGCTCGCCGGTCGGGTCGACCACGACGCTGCGCGGCTCCATGAACGCCGGGATCAGCCGCTGCTGGCGGTACTCCCGCTCGATCAGCACGCCGTCGGTGCGCGCCGCGGCGATCGCCTCCTCCACGTCCCCGCCGGTGCCGGCCTGGGCGCTGTCGAAGACCCAGTACGCCGACTTGTTCGTGCCCAGGTCGGGATGGGCCAGCACCGTGTCCTGGGCCGCCTCCTTGAGGTCCAGCGCCGCGGGCAGCTCGTCGTACTCGACCTCGACGAGCTCGGCGGCGTCGCGCGCCTCCGCCGCGGAGCGGGCCACCACCACGGCGACGATCTCGCCGGCGAAGCAGACCCGGTCGACCGCGATCGGCGGGTGGGTCGGCGCCTTCTGCTCCGGCGTGATCGGCCAGGCGTTGATGCACACCCCGACCGACTCGCCGAGGTCGGCGGCGGTGACCACGTCCACGACGCCCACCGCGTCCTTGGCCGCACCAGTGTCGATGCTGGTGATCCGGGCATGGGCGAAGGGGCTGCGCACCATCGCCAGGTGCAGCATCCCGGGCAGGGTGATGTTGTCGGTCCAGCGGGTGCGGCCGGTGATCAGCCGGGCGTCCTCCTTGCGGCGGCGGTCGCGGCCGATCTCACGGGTGCCGATCGGCGGCGTCTCCACGGCGGTCATGCCGGGGTCACCTCCTGCGCGGCGCCGTTCGGCGTGGCGGCGGTGGCGAGCTGACCGCTCGCGTACTGCACCGCGCGGACGATGTTGTGGTAGCCGGTGCAGCGGCACAGGTTGCCCTCGAGGCCGAGCCGGATCTCCTCCTCCGACGGGTGCGGATGAGTGGTGAGGAGATCGACGGTCTGCATGATCATGCCGGGTGTGCAGAAGCCGCACTGCAGCCCGTGACACTCCCGGAAGGCCTCCTGCACCGGGTGCAGCTGCCCATCGCGGGCCAGTCCCTCGATGGTGGTGACCTCGTGTCCGTCGGCCTGGACGGCCAGGACGTTGCAGGACTTCACCGACTGTCCGTCGAGGTGGACGGTGCAGGCGCCGCAGTTGCTGGTGTCGCAGCCGATGACGGTGCCGGTCTTGCCGAGCTTCTCGCGCAGGTACTGCACCAGCAGCATCCGCGGCTCGACGTCGTCGGCGACCCTCATGCCGTCGACGACGAGGTTGATCCGGGTCATGAGCACTCCCTTGGGCGCGCGCCGATATGGTCCAGATCACACTAGGAATGCGCCGGTTGGTCAGTGGTTGGCGGCCGGCGGCAGGGAGGGCAACGATGGGCACACCGCACGACGACGGGCTCCGGCCGCTCGAGGAGGGGGTGCGCACCGACCTCACCACCGAGATGACCTACGGCGACTACCTCGGGCTCGACCGGCTGCTCTCCGCCCAGCATCCGCTCAGCGACCACCCCGACGAGCTGCTCTTCATCATCCAGCACCAGACCACCGAGCTGTGGTTCAAGCTGGTGCTGCACGAGCTGCGCGCGGTCCGCGATCACCTCGACGCCGACGACATCCGCCGTGCACGCAAGGGCCTGGCCCGGGTCAAGCACATCATGCGCACCCTCACCGAGCAGTGGTCCGTGCTCGCCACGCTGACGCCCAGCGAGTACGCCGAGTTCCGCGGCGTACTCGCCTCCTCGTCGGGCTTCCAGTCGGCGCAGTACCGGGCGGTGGAGTTCCTGCTCGGCAACAAGCACCCGGGCATGCTGGCCGTCTTCGACGGCGATCCGGCCGCGCACGCGATGCTGGGCGAGCTGCTCGCCTCGCCGACGGTCTACGACGCGTTCCTGCGGCTGCTGGCCCGGCAGGGTTACGCGGTACCGGCCGCCGTGCTGGAGCGCGACGTCAGCCGGCCGTGGGTGGAGCAGAGCGAGCTGCTGCCCGTCTTCGCGACGATCTACGGCGACACCACCACCCACTGGACGGCGTACGCCGCCTGCGAGGACCTGGTCGACCTCGAGGACGCCTTCCAGCTGTGGCGCTTCCGTCACCTGCGCACCGTGCAGCGCACCATCGGCTTCAAGCGGGGCACCGGCGGCTCGTCGGGCGTCGCGTTCCTCAAGCGCGCCCTCGACCTGACGTTCTTCCCCGAGCTCTACTCGGTGCGCACGGAGATCGGATGACCGAGCTGCCGGGGGTCGTCGACCACCACGTGCACCTGGGCCTGGTGGACCACGTCCCGTTGCGCGGTGGGCCGCTGGTCGAGGTCCACGACCTGGGCTGGTCACCGGCCCAGGCGGCGACCTGGCGGCGGCAGCCGCCCGGCGACGTGGTGGTACGCGCGGTGGGCCGGTTCCACACCGCTCCGGGCGGCTACCCGACCGGCCGGGCCTGGGCGCCTGCCGACGCGGTGCGGGCGGTGGTCGACGAGGCCGATGCCGCCGCCGCGGTCGCCGAGCTGGTGCGGGACGGGTTCGACGCCCTCAAGATCACCCTGCATGCCGCGATGCCGCTGCTGTCCGACGGCGTCCTGCTCGCGCTCGTCCGGGCCGCCCACGAGGCCGGCCTGCCCGCGCTCGTGCACGCCGAGGGACCGGGCCAGGCGGAGCGGGCGATCGACGCCGGGGCCGACGTGCTGGTGCACGCGCCCTGGACCGAGCCGCTGCCGGACCCGGTGCTCGCACGAGCCACCCAGATGACCTGGATCTCGACGCTCGCCATCCACGACGAGGCCGGCCGCACGGTGGCGATCGACAACGTCCGGCGGTTCCGCGCCGTGGGCGGCACGATCGTCTACGGCACCGACATGGGCAACGGCCCGACCCCGGTCGGGCCGAACCCGACCGAGATCCGGCTGCTGGAGCAGGCCGGGCTCACCGGCGACGCCCTGCTCGAGGCGGTCCTCGGACCGCTCGCCGCCCCGGGCCCCCAGCGCACCCTGGTCTCGCCGCTGCCCATGCCGCAGACCGCCGCCGACCTGATCGCCTGGCTCGCCTCGGCGACCCGCCTCACCACCCAGGAGACATCGTGACCGACCAGCACGCCGCCCAAGCCGACCTGGCCG
>Ga0164242_10007628_pt1 | contig 11807 bp, 10 predicted proteins | sample OricomgcompostMG_FD_108783 | JGI IMG/M metagenome (GOLD analysis project Ga0164242, IMG submission 108783) | Miracle-Growth compost microbial communities from Emeryville, California, USA - Original compost - Miracle growth compost (MG) ... | reverse complement strand
GCGCCGCTGAGCAGGCCTTCGACGACGAATCGCCAGACCAGCACGACCAGCACCAGCGATGGCACGATAGCGATGAAAATCCCCGTATTGAGGAGGCTCCAGGAGACGTCCGTATTGCGCGCCAGCGCGGCCATCACGACCGATACCGGACGGGTCGAGGCATCGCCCGAGAGCACCATCGAAAACAGATACTCGGAATAGGACAACATGAACGCGAACAGCCCGGTGGCGCCGATCGACGGCAGCGCCAGCGGGACCGCCACGCGCAGGAAGATTTGCCAGCGGTTGCAATGGTCGAGCACCGCCGCCTCGAAGATCTCGGTCGGTATCTTGCGGAAAAACACCGACAGAATCAGCACCGTGAAGGGCAGCGCCCGCGCCGTGTGAACGAGAATGATGCCGAGATGCGTGCCCACCAGCCCGAGATATTGCAGGGTGATATAGATCGGGGTGATCAGGGCGATGGTGGGAACCAGCGGCGCCAGGATGAGAAAGAGAAAGCTCGCCCGCTTGCCTCGAAAGCTATAGCGCGAGAAGACAAAGGCCGCCGGGGCGCCCAGCAGAAGATTGAGCACCATCGAGGAGACGGCAATAAGGCTCGAGTTGATCAGGCTCCGCGGAACCTGCCGGGCAGCATCAGAAATCATGGCGCGGTTGACGCCGGCGACAAGGTAGGAGGAGGGTAACTGGCCGGTAAAAATGTAGCGGTAGGTATCGAAGTTCAGGCCTTCCGAGAACAAGCCTCTGGTCGGATCGAGCAGCACACGGTCGGGCACCACGCTGCCGATGAACGACAGGATCACCGGGCCTCCCGCAAAGAGCAGAATCAGCGCCGCGAAGACGAAGGTGAGAGCCGGTTGGAGCGCCTGTCGCATGTCACTCGCTCGCGAAGAGGTCGGAGGGCAGGGCGCGGGTGATGGCGATGATCAGCGCCGCCGACACCGCGACCACGATGAAGGCCACGGCCGATCCGGCGCCGAAATCGTACATCGAGAAACTCTCGTTCCAGATCTCGAAGGACAATAGCGTCGTTGCCGTGCCGGGACCTCCGCCGGTCATGGCGTAGACGAGGTCATAGCTGGTGAAGGCAATGAGCGCGTTATAGACCAGCAGGACGACCACCATCGAGCGGATTTCCGGCAGGACGACGTAGCGGAACCGCTTGAAGGAACTACGGCAATCGATGGCCGCCGCTTCCAGCGTCTCGGCGTTGATCGCGGCCAGCGCGGTCATGGTGAGCACCACCGCGAACGGGATTTGCGTCCATACATGCGCGACGATGACGGCAACGGGCGCCAGCTGCGGCGAGCTCAGCCACGGAATCGGATCGCGGATGAGGTGCAGGCCGCGCAGCGCCCAATCGAGAATGCCGAAGGCCGGATTGAACACCCACATCCACAACACGGCGCTGATCGCCCCAGGGAGCACCCAGGGCAGCAGCACGACCGAGCGTACGACCTGCGAGCCGAAGAAACGCCGCTTCAGGAAGAGGGCGATCAACACGCCCAGCACCACCACGCTCGGTGCCGAAACCAGCGTGAAAAGCAGGGAATTCACCAGCGCCGCGGTGAAATAGTCGCTGGTCAGCACGCGCTGATAGTTCTGGAAGCCAACGAACGGCTCGCCGGGGAGGAGGAGCATCACCTGGTGGAGGCTCGTCCACAGCGCCGAGGCGACGGGATAAATGGTCAGCAGCGCAACCGGCAGGAGCGCCGGGAGCAGCCACAGGCCCGGATAGCGGTTGGCGGTCCACATCGAATTTGCAATCCAGCCGGAGCAAATCGGGGCCGGTGACGCAGGCATCACCGGCCCTCTTTGGTTGAGCAATTATTACTTCACGAACTGGGCGCGAAGCTCGTTCCAACGATTTGCCCCGTCCTTCATCACCTGATCTACGCTCTCCTGACCGACCATGGCCTTGGCGAGTAACGGGCGGAAATAGGCGGACCATACCGAGCCCCACTCGGTCCAGGTGCCGGCCCGGGCGGTGGCGGCCTGCTGCTTCAGGGTGGTCATGTCGATCCACTTGCCCCAGGCATTGACCACGTCGGGGTCGGAAAAGAGCGGCAACTCGCCAAAGCCGAGGCCTTTTTCCACGGCCCAGCGTTTGGCGACCGTGTAGGGCTTGCCGGCCATGAAGTCGATGAACTTCCAGGCGGCGGCGGCCCGCGCCGGATCGGCCGCTGTCTTGCTCGTCACCGCATAGAACTTCGAGAAACCGAGCGTGGCGTGTGTCTTGCCAGGCATCGGCGCCAGCGCGAACTGGCCCGCCAGCGGCTGGCTGCCCGCATCGTTCAAGGCCGCGAGGTTATAATTGTAGAGCACGCTAAAGGCGTATTTGCCGGTATTCATGGCCGGCACGATCTTCGATTCGTGGACGGAGGACTCGACCAGATCCTTCTTCCACGCGTCGGCCAGCCACTGCAGCTGCTGGTAGGCGCCATTGCTGGGATCGTCGAAGACGGCTTTCTGGTCAGCGTCGAACAGCGTCGCGCCACGGCCATAGGCCTGCGCCACGAAGGCGTCGAAGAAGTTCGGCAGGGTCTGGTTGTATTCGTAGATGAACGGATGCTGCATCCCGCCCGCCTTGAGCTTCTCGGCGGCCGCCATAACATCGTCCCAGGTCTGCGGCACCGGAATGCCGGCGTCCGCCAGGATCTTCTTGTTGTAGAGGAACGAGATCGTGTCGGCGTAGTAGGGGAGCCCGTAAAGCTTGCCCTTGAAGGTCATGTCACTGAGCGCAAAGCCGGCGATGTCCTTCTTCAGCTCATCAAGCTCGCTCTCTGGCGCAATCTTGTCGAGCGGGGCCAAATACCCGGCGGCCGCCCAGGCCGGCAACCAATCCTGACCACCATAGATCACGTCGGTCGGCGTGTTTGCGCGGAACCGCAACGTCAGGCTGTCCTGATAGTCCGGCCAGGTATAGTCGGTGACATTGACCTTGATGCCAGGGTTGGCGGCCTCGAATTTGGCGACGTTGTCCTGAACGACGTCCAGCGAATAGTTCCAGACGACGAATTGCAGCGTAATGTCGTCCGCGGCGGCCGGCTGAGCCACCGCGCCGGCAGCAGCAAGCGCCGCAGCAACCAGCAGGTTCCTAATCTTCATTTGGATCCATCCTCTCTCTGACGGCCAGCGGCGCCGTTCCCCGCGCCTCCAACCGGGCCCCGTGGTCGTTGACAAGGGGCGCGCAGGTCGGGCATTATGAACCAATAACGATCATTTGCAACCTAGTTGTGAGGCGGATCCAGCGTGAGCCAGGGCGGCGATACCAATTTCATTGCCGGCATATGGCGGGGCGACCCCGCCGGCGAGCTGCGGCCCGTATTGTCGCCGATCGACGAGAGCGAAATCGGCCAATTGTGCTGGAGTTCGCGCCGGCTCGCGGGCGAGGCGGTAGTGGCGGCCAGCGCGGCCCAAGGCGGTTGGCGGAAAGTTTCGACCTGGGACCGCGCCCGCCTGCTGCGGCGGATTGCCGACGCCATTCTCGCGCGGCGCGGCGAGCTTGCGGACCTCCTGACGCTCGAGCAAGGCAAGCCATTGGCGGAGGCCGATTTCGAAGTCGGCAAGGCGGCGGAGGGGTTCAATCTCGCCGCCGAACTGGTGAAATACCTCGAGGGGAACACCATCCAAACCGAGGACCCGAGCAAGCGGGTCATGACGTTCTACCAGCCGCGCGGCGTTTATGCGGTGGTGACCCCGTGGAATTTCCCCGTCAACATCCCGGTCGAATACATCGCGCCGGGATTGGCCGTGGGCAACACCATCGTGTGGACCCCTGCGCCGACGACCTCGCTCATCGCCGTGGCGCTCGTCCGTGTGATCGAGGAGGCCGACCTGCCACCCGGCGTGCTCAATCTTGTCACCGGAGCCGGTGCGGTGGTGGGCGACGAAATCGTCGGCCATCCTGCGACCAACGGCGTCGGCTTCACCGGCAGCGCGGCGACCGGCCGATCGATCAGCCAGCGTGCCGCGGGCAAGCCGCAGCTCATGGAACTGGGCGGTAATGGCCCGGTGGTCATCCTCGATGACGCCGATCTTGATCGGGCCGTGGCCGCTACGGCCGACGGGTCCTTTGTCAACGCCGGCCAAGTGTGCTCGTCGTCTGAGCGCATTCTCGTGGCGACAGACATCTATGACGAGTTCGCCGAACGCATGGCGGCGGCAGCCCGGGCCGTCGTCTTGGGCGACCCCCGCCGGCAGGGGGTCACGATGGGACCGCTCAACAATGCAGGCGTTGCCACGAAGGTGGCCGAGCACGTCGCCGACGCGCTTGGCCGCGGCGCGACCGCGATCACCGGTGGCAAGGCGCCCCAACAGGCGCCAAGCGCGCTCTATTTCGAGCCCACCGTCCTGACCGGCGTATCGCGGGAGGCCTTGATCAATCGGGAGGAAACCTTTGGTCCCGTGGCGCCCTTGCTGCGTATAGAGAACGACGAGGAAGCGTTCGAGATCGCCCGCGACAACCGCTACGGGCTGGTTTCGAGCGTCTTCACGCAGGACCTCGACCGCGCTTTCCGCTATATCGAGGCGATGCCGACCGGCATCGTCAACGTCAACGACACGTCCAATTACTGGGAACTGCACATCCCGTTCGGTGGCGCCTCGGGCAAAGACAGCGGCTCCGGCCGCGTCGGCGGCCGCTATGCCATGACGGCGATGTGCGATCTCAAGACGGCAACCTTCACGGTGAAATAGGTGCGTTGGGAGGAACTGACTTCGCCGCAGGTCGCGGGGCTCGATCGCAACAGCACCGTCGTCATCCTGCCGCTTGGCGCGGTGGAGCAGCATGGCCGACACATGCCGCTCGGCACCGACACGCTATTGGTGCATGCTGTGGCGCTTGCCGCGGCCGCGAAGACGGGTCCCGTGGCAGTCCTGCCGCCGCCCTGGTACGGTTTTTCAGCGCATCACATGCGCTTTGCCGGCAGCGTTTCGCTGCGCGCGGAAACGCTGATAGGGCTGGCCGAGGACATCGTCGGCTCGGTCGTGTTGCATGGGTTCCGGCGCGTCCTCATCGTCAACGGTCACGGCGGCAATGGCGGCGTTATCGAGGTCCTGGCCTCGACCCTCGGCCATAAGCACTATGGCAAGGCCCGTGTCGCCGCGTTGACCTATTTCCAGCTGGCGCGCGAGGCAATCGCAGCGCTGCGCAAGTCGGCGACCGGCGGCATGGGGCATGCCGGCGAATTCGAAACCGCGATGATGCAGCACCTGCGTCCCGACCTCGTTAACATCGACGTCGCAGCGACTCGTTACCCGGATCCTGGCTCGCCTTATCTTACGACCGACCTCATCGGCAGCTCGGCGATACGCACCTACCACGATTTCGGCGACCTCTCCCCGACGGGCACTCTCGGTGACCCCTCGCTCGCCAATGCGCAGGCGGGTTCGATGTTCTTTGCCGCCGTCGTCGAGGCGCTCGTCGCCTTTCTCGAAGATTTCCGCAAATGGCCCGTTCCGGAGTCGCAGCCATGACTCGAAGCCTGGGGGTCGGTGTCATCGGGCTCGGCTTCTTTGGCTCGCGCCACGCCCGCATCCACGCCCGGCATCCGGCCGCCGAACTGATCGGGGTATGCGATTCCGACCCCACGCGGCGCGGTGAGATTGCCGACCTCCTCGGTGTGCCGGCGTTGGACGACTACCGCGCCCTGCTGGCGCTCCCTGAACTCGACGCCGTGAGTATCTGCCTGCCAGACCGCCTGCACGAAGCGGCTGCCATCGCCGCGGCGGAAGCTGGCAAGGCCATTCTGCTCGAAAAGCCACTGGCCCATGACGGGGCGGCAGCCCGGCGTATCGCCGACGCTGTCGAAGCCAGCGGCGTGCGGCTGATGATCGGACATATCCTCCGCTTCGATCCGCGCTATGTGCAGACCTATCACGCCGCGGCGCCCGAACGACTGGGGCGGCCAATTCACCTGCGCGCCAAGCGGAACGGCGTTCGCTCGACCGCGCGCCGGCTAGGCGGGGCAAGCTCGATCCTTTTCTACATGGGGGTGCATGACGTCGACGCCCTGCAATGGATTGCCCGGTCGCCGATCCGCCGCGTCTACGCGCAAAAGCGCGAGGTTCTGGGCACCGGCAACGAGGACGCGCTCTGCGCCGTGGTGAATTTCGAGAATGGAGCGATTGGCACGATTGACTTGTCCTGGGCGTGGCCGGAAGGACTGATGAACGGCTTCCGCAGCGCGCTCGAAATCGTGGGAACGCGGGCGGCGACATATCTCGACTGTGCCGATCAGGGGTTCTTCACCGTCGAAGACGGCGGCACGCAAGGTGGCGACACCCACCTTTGGCCGGAAATCAATGGCCGTATCGTCGGGGACCTCGCGGACGAGCTGGATCATTTTATCACCGCGACCCTCAGTGGTACCCCCTATCTTCAGCACTATCGCGAAGCGCTCGCGGCTGTGCTCGTCCTCGACGCCCTCGCCGAGTCGGCGCGTACCGGCAAGCCCGTTGAGGTCGCGCCAGTAAGCGGACCGCAATCGTGAATGGTTGACATACTGGACTGATTCTGCTCATTGGCAACCTCTCCCGAGGATACCACCGTGATGCCGCCGCCAGCTTCCCTGCCGTCCCCGTTGGTCATTGCCACCAATGAGCGGGCGACGCCCTCGCTTGTCTATCGGGCGCTGTTGCGGGGCATTCGGGATGGACTGATGGTGCCGGGCGCCAAGCTTCCCAACGAACGTGACCTCGCCCAGCAGCTCAATACCAGCCGGACGGCAGTCCGCAGCGCGCTCTCCATGATGGAGCGGCAGGGGCTGATCCGCCGCCGGGTCGGAAGCGGCACCTTCCTGAGCGAAGATGCCGACGGCATCTTCGAGCGTATGGACCAGACCAGCGTCGGTGACCATGTGACCGTCCCCTCCTTCGCTGAAATCGTTGAAGGCAGGCTGTTGTTTGAACCGGCGATGATGCATCTGGTGGTAAGCCGCGTGCAACCGGAAGATCTTGAGGAAATGAGACAACTCCTCCAGGACATTTTGGAGGCGCCCACCTGGAAGGATTTCAAGGAGAACATTTACTCCCTGCACCGGCAGATGTTCGCCAGCACCAGGAACCGCTTTCTCGAGCAGATCATGGCCAGCATCCTCGACGATCGCCGGGCGGTGCACTTCGATGGTCGAAATACTGAAAGGCCGGCCCCTGAGGCTGTGCGCCGGCAGACCTATAAAGAACTCGGGGCAATCGTCGATGCCATCGCCCGCGGCAACGGCACGCGGGCAGAAGAACTCGTCTCCGACCATCTGATGCGCACCCTCGCGACGATCAACATCTGGCAGTAGCCGCCGCGTCCACCCGTTGTGAAACACCTGCCCGGCCTTTGCTGCCTTACAATTGGAGTTCAATCGGCGCAGAGGTGCCTCGGCAGGGCACGCTACGACCGGGCCCCAAGTCGCGCTCGGTTCGCATAATATGCGATCAGAAGGATCGTAGAGCGCGGTGGCGACGCTCCCGGCGCGTCACTCCCGTCATGGGAATGCGCCAGTAAAGCCAAGGCCAAAACATCTAGCGGGCCAGCCAGCCGCCGTCCACGGGCAGGATCGCGCCGTGGACGTAGTCGGCGGCGCGTGAGGATAGAAACACCGCGGCGCCGGCAATATCGGCGCCTTCGCCCCAACGTCCGGCGGGAATGCGGGTCAGAAGATCGTGGTTCCGCTTCGGATCGGTTCGAAGTGCCGCAGTGTTGTTGGTCACAATGTAGCCGGGTGCGATCGCGTTGACGTTGATGCCCTGGGCGGCCCACTCGTTGGCGAGCAGGCGTGTCAGGCCGGCGAGGCCGCTTTTGCTGGCCGTGTAAGCGGCGACACGGATGCCGCCTTGAAAGGAGAGTAGCGAAGCGATGTTGATGATCTTGGCGGGTGCTTTGACGGCCAGTGCCGCGCGCGCGAACATCTGGCTGAGGAAGAACGCCGACTTGAGATTGACATCAATGACTGCATCCCAATCGTCTTCCTCCATTTCCAGTGCCTCCGCGCGGCGGATGATGCCGGCATTGTTGACGAGGATGTCGGGTCGCCGCAGCGCGGCTGTCGCACGCCCGACCAGTTCCTTCGCCTCGCCGATATTGGCGAGATCAACGCGGAGAGAGGCGAAACGGTGGCCCGCCGGGGCCAGCAGGGCGGCGGTCTCGTCCATGGCGGAGCGGCCCGCTCCGACCACGTCTGCCCCCGCCTGCGCCAGGCCCAGTGCGATTGCTTGGCCGATGCCGGTATTGGCGCCGGTGACCAGCGCGCAGCGCCCGGTGAGGTCGAACGAACTCACCGGAGTGCGTCCATTGGCACTTGGTCCATGTCGGTGAAGGAGACATTGTCGCCGGCCATGGCCCAGACGAAGGAATAATTACCCGTGCCCGCCCCGGCATGGATGGACCAGCCGGGCGACAGAACCGCCTGCCGGTCCTTGATCACAAGATGCCGGGTCTCGTGCGGCTCGCCCATGAAGTGGAAGACGCGTGTTTCGGGGCCCATGCCGAAATAGAGATAGGCCTCCATGCGACGGTCATGCACGTGCGCCGGCATGGTATTCCAGATCGAGCCCGGCTCGAACATCGTCACGCCGAGCAGCACCTGGCAGCTCTCGCAGACCTCCGGATGCACATATTGGTTAATGGTGCGGGCGTTGGCTTCGCCGGCGCTGCCAGCTTTCAGCTTGCGGGCGTCTTCGAACCCGATGCGGACGGTCGGGCAGGTGCGGTGCGCCGGCGTGCTGACGAGATAGAATTGCGCGGGCGTGCTCGCATCGTCGGAGACTAAGCATGTGGGCCCGGCGCCGCGCCCGACGTAGAGCGCCTCGAGCCGCCCAAGGGGATAGCGCTCGCTGCCTGTTTCGACATGACCGGGCGGGCCGATATTGAGGACGACCAGTTCGCGCCGGTCAAGGAAGCGGTCGGTGCCGGTCTCGCTGACGGCATCAAGAACGAGCGGCGCGTCGATGGGCACGGCGCTGCCGATGATCATGCGGTCGAGGTGGGAATAAAGCAGGTCGATCTCGCCGGGTCGGAACAGGTCCTGAACGAGGAAGCCATCGCGCAGCTCATCCGTATTGCGCCGCGCCGCGTCCTCGGGTCCGATCGCCTGCCGAACGGAAACATTGATCGTCACCTGCGCTACTCCCATTCTATCAAATCTGGCGAAAGCCCTTGCGCGTCAGCCTTTGACGGCGCCGCCGGTTAGGCCGGCGATAATCTGGCGCTGCATAATCATGAAGACGACGACGGCCGGGACGCTCGCGGCGACGGAGCTTGCCATGGTCTGTCCCCAGTCCATGCCGGCGCTCTGATTGAGGAAGAGCGCCAGGCCGACCGGAAGCGTGTGCTTGTCGTCGTCGCTGGTCATGATCAGCGCGATGAAGAACTCGTTCCAGGATTCGATGAATGTGTAGATGGCAACCGCCGCGATAGCGGGCCGGGCCAGCGGCAGGGCAATGCGCCAATAAACGCCGAACCAGGAGCAGCCGTCGAGGCGTGCGCCCTCCTCGACCTCGCGCGGCAGGTCGAGGAAATAAGCGCGGAACATGAAGACGGCAAACGGCAGGAAGATCGCGAGATAGGCTAGAATCAGCCCCGGCAGGGTGTTCACCAGATGCAGTGCCGTCATGAGAATGAAGAACGGAATCAACAGCACCTGGAACGGGATCATAGTTGTGCTGAGCATGCCGGCGATGACAACGTTGCGGCCGCGATAGGGCAGCCGGGCCATCGCGTAGCCGGCCATCGAGGCAGCCAGGACCGTGGCGATCGTCGTCACCAGGCCGACGATGAAGCTGTTGAGGTAATAGGTCCCGAACGGCGCTGCCTCAAAGGCCGAAATGAAGTTCTGCAAGTAGAGCGACTTCGGCAGCCATTGCGGCGGGTAGGTGAATATCTCCGGCTTGGTCTTGAGGGCCGTGCTCAGCATCCAGAGGAAGGGCACGATCCAGATGAGGGCGATTATTACCGTGACGATGTTGGTAATGGCGGTGACGGCCACCGGGCGCCGGTCATAAGGGGCGATTGCGCTCATTTGTGCCGTTCCCTGATGAGCCAGGCCTGCCCGACGCTTAGAATGCCAACGACGAGGAAAAACACCACGCCCGCGGCGCCGGCGAAACCGAAGTCGAAATATTCAAACCCTTGCCGGTAGAGGTACATCAGCATGGTCTCGGTCGAATAAAGCGGCCCCCCTCCGGTCATGATGAAGACCTGATCGAAGGTCTTGAAGGAGCCGATCAGCTTGATCGTCACGACAACCAGCAGCGTTGGACGGATTGCCGGGAGCGTCACGTGGAGCAACCGTTGCCAGGGATTGGCGCCGTCGAGCGCGGCGGCCTCATGCTGCTCACGCTGGATATTCTGCATCGCCGCGAGGATAAGCATCGACGAGAGTCCTGTCCCCAGCCAGAGGTTGACGATGACAATCGACCAGCGGGCGGTGACCGGCGAATTAAGCCAGGGCAGGCCGGTGCTGGTCAGGTGGGTGAGCTCGAGCATCTGGTTGATGAGGCCGTTCTGGGTGTCGAACAACCAGATCCAGGCGAGGGACGCGACGGCGCTCGAGACGATCACCGGCAGGAAGACGCAGAGCCGCAGGACGCGGGCGAGCCAGGTCGGGCGGTTCATCAGCAGCGCCATGCCGATCGACATCGCGGTGCCGAAGAGCACGTTCCAAAGCGTATAGAACAGCGTGTTGCCCACCCCGGTCCAGAAGATCGGGTCGGTGACGAGGCGGTCGTAATTGGCAAGTCCGACGAAGGTCGAGTGCTTGGGCTTCCATTGCACGAAGCTCAGCCACACCGCAAAAAGCAGCGGATAGACCATGAGGACGACCATGATCACCATCGCCGGCAGGCTCAGCACGAAGCCGGCGCTGCGATCGAGCCACTGACCCAGCGAGCGCGGCCGCGGACGATGCACGGCGCGCGTTTGAAGCGAAGAAAGAGCGGTTGCAGGCAAGGGCGGTATCGGTTCTCTGAAAGCGGCGCCGGCTCGTTACGCCGGCGCCTTACGCTCACATCAACTTGGTGCGGGCAATGAGTGCGTTGCAGCGCTGCGCCGCCTGGGTCAGCGCCTGCTGCGCCGTCTGCTGGCCGAAGGCGACCTGCTCGAACGCGTCGCGCAGATATTGCTGCAGTTCCACATAGTGCGCCGTGCGTGGCGGCTCATGAGCGTTGAGGAAGGCGGTGAGGAACGCCTTGTAAGTGGGATGGCTCTGATAAAAGGAATCATCGCTGACTTCTTTGCGAACCGGGGTATAGGCCGCCGTTTGTTCCCAGATCTTCTGCCCATCGGGCGAGGTCAGCCATTCCAGCAGCGTCGTCGCCGCTGGAACCTTTGCATCATCGATATTGGACATGATCACGATGTTGTCGCCGCCGCCGAAGCTCTGAGAAGGCGTCGAGGCATCCGGAGTCGGGTCCTGCATCACGCCGAGGGGGAATTTCGGCGCATCGCGGGCGATGCGCGCATTGATCGCCGAGCCGTCGAACAGCATGGCAACGCGCCCCTGCAGGAACTCAAGCTCGTCGTCATTGGATGCCTGCGCGCCGATGTCGGAGGGCGGGATGACGTGGTATTTCGCGTTGAGGTCCATGAGGAAGTTCATCGCCTTGACGCCGGCCGGGCTGTCGAAGGTGCATTTCATGGTCTTGGGATCGTTGAACTCGCCGCCCGCCATCCAGAAGAACGGCAGCCAGTAATAGGTGGTGAGCCAGGGCTGCGACGGCACGAAGCTGAAGCCGTAAGTGTCGATCTTGCCGTCGTTGTTGCTATCGAAGGTCAGCTTCTGCGCGGCGGCGGTGAACTCGGCCCAGGTCTTGGGCGG
>Ga0164242_10007627_pt1 | contig 11808 bp, 18 predicted proteins | sample OricomgcompostMG_FD_108783 | JGI IMG/M metagenome (GOLD analysis project Ga0164242, IMG submission 108783) | Miracle-Growth compost microbial communities from Emeryville, California, USA - Original compost - Miracle growth compost (MG) ... | reverse complement strand
CGGGCTCCCTCCGGCTGTCGATAAGGGGGATAGAGGCAAAAAGGTACAGGCAAAAAAGGTTAAGAGGCACAGAGAACATAACAAGCCACAGGCTCTCCGGGCCACGATGTCGGGCTGCGGTCTCCAATCAAAACTACCAGTCAGCAATCGAGACCACCTTTGGACGATCCAGAGCCTGGGCCGCCGCTTGCTGCATGAAGTAGGTACGTACCGGCCCCCCTGGTGGTTCGGCAATGCGGCGCTAATACATTTTGGGCGCGTTTAAGCTGCCGGCCGCGTTCCACCGGGCGGCTTCCCTTTTTTTATTTTTGAGATGTCACGCAGTTCCTGTAAGCAAGGGTGAGGTGGGGCGGGCCAGGTGGTCCGCCTCTCCCAGGTACCGTCCAAGCCAGTTGTGCCCCGTACTGTACATCGCATGGGGGCCTACGGAGGTACCTAGGTACTTACCTACGCTGCTCGCAACGCGTGTAATGCACGGAATACGTGTGTACTTTGGTTTTGTACCTCCACAGCTCTTCTCTCTTATTAACACACATCCACGCTAGTGCGTGCCGTATTTTGGCTTTGTTCCATTTCTGGTTCTTCTTCCCTTCCCACATCCATGTGCTGCTCCTTCCATTATGTTTGGTTCCCCATCCCAAAGCTCGGCTGCTGCACGCGGGTCTCTCCAGCCTGCAACACGTTACCCTCCCCCAAAGATGGTATTCTCCATTCTGGATCGCCTGGTCCTGGGGCTTTGGGCTTTGGGCCATGTTGCCTGTCGGCTCGCCGGTCACAGCTTGTTTTCCCTCTCACCCGGTCTCCCCTTCCCCCTTCGCTCGGTCGCGCTCTCGCCTTCCCTTTGCCATTCACTCGCCCCATGCATCCCCGTCTGTCTCCTTCCCTTTCCCCCCCTCTCTCTCCTCGCTCTCCCCCTTGCTAGCCTGGCGTGCTGATTCGGGTTTTAATAAGAAAAAAAAAGGGACCGTTGACTCTATCCCAGGTGGTCACGGTCCCGTTTTTCCTCGCCCATCTCCAAAACATTTTTGTAGCCATCCGCACCCCGTAGTCTATCTGCCTTTTCCAGCTCCCCGCCCTTCGCCCATCCCAAAATTTCCCTCTTTTCTCTCCTCTCTTCTCACCACCAACAACCACCACAAGTCGTAGTGTTTAGTCTCGATTTATCCATTCCACCCCCAACTCTCATCGACTGCATCTTCAAATTACCATCATTCGGTGCAGCTCGTCAGCCTCGATTGACTCCTCCCCGCTGATTGCAGCTCTCTGCAATACTCGACCCTCTTTGCTCCCTTGAAATTCCTCGCATCGTCGTCGTTGGTCAGGCAAGCTTTTCGGGTGAGGATATTCGCGACGGGGCAGCTCCGCCAAGCCCGGACCACCTCCAACCCCCAAATCACCTCTCCCCCACGGTCACGTTACCTCAAAAATTACTCGCCGCCTTATCACTTACATACACCTGACGCGGCCAAACGCATTCGAGGCGCGCGCCGGCCATTCACCAATTTAAGCCTGTTGATGAGGCTATTCGCCCATTCAAATGACCACCAACTGAGCGATCGTGTACTTAATAATTCCCGGAGGGTTTCCCCCTCGTACACGACCCCGACATCTTGGGAGAAAGAAAGAAAAAGACCATGGCAACTGGAGGTAGAGACTCGGGAGTACCGATTAATTACAGTTCATCCCCAACATCACTATCCTCGCCGCCTTCAGGCCTGTCAGAACCCGGATCGCCAACAAGACTACTCAACCAAGGACGCGCAAACATTGAGATGGATGAAATAGTGGTTGATCCAGGCTCGGCGCACCGATTTCCATCAACCCAGCGACCTCCCGCACCGCCTAGCGTCGTCTTGACTGCTGCGGGTCTTCCGCGCAAGAAACCTGGCCGGAAACCCGGCAGCACCGTCAAGCCTAAAGCGGCAACTGATGGCAGCTCAACCAACACCGAACCAAAGCAACGCCGACAGCGAAAGCCACGAGATCCCAACGCACCCCCCATCCAAAGGAAGCGGAAGGCCCCCGCTACGACCGCCGCCGAGAATGCCGAGGAGCCCATGCAGATCGACTCGGATTCGTTTACGGGCCCGCCTGCAACCCGCCAGCCCAGAATTCACGAGTTGACCTCGATGAGAATGGCCCTGGACGAGCCAGCCGCCCCTCATAACCCCCCCAAACGTGATACCATGCCCGGGTCCATGATGAGCATTCTTAACGACGACCCTCCCCCGAGACACCAACCCCCAGCGCCCGCCGCCGCCGCTACTACTACCGCCACCACCTCCCGACCGCGATTCGACCCCGTCCGAGACTATGACCCCGTACGGGAAAACATGTTGACTCGCGACCCGTATGGGACGGGACCGCTAGGGTCACCTCGAGCACCATCTCAAGTGGTTAATCGGGCGAGTGCATCGCCGTCAATTGCCAGTCTCGTCGACCCTCCTACGCATATGTCGCCAGGACCACTTCACCAATCCCCGTACAATAATAACGCGACTGTCCAATCCCGCTTCCAAGACTCAACCTCCCTACCACCATCACCTTCCCAACCCAGCCGCAGCACTTCCAACCCCACCGCCGCCGTCAAGCCCGCCGCCGCCTCCGAAATGAAGCGCCCACCTCCACCACCACCTGCCCCGACCCAAATCAAGCCAGAGCCGCCTAAGAACGGCTTCACCTCGATGACAACCATACCCTCCACGGCCATCTCGGCAACCAATGGTGCCCCGGCTTCAGCCCTAAGCAAGAAGATTGCCGCCGTCGCCCAGCAGGACCGAGAGAAGCACCACAAGACGAGCGCGGCCTCGTCATCGTCACATGTCAGTGGGGTCAATAAGGACAGTGCTGCCGCCTTCTCTACCGGTGCAGGCCGGTCTATCCTCGATTTCGGCAAGGCCAATCCCGGCGAGGAATTCCAGGCACCAAGTATTGTACTGCATATTCCACTCAATGGCGAGACCAACAAATATGTCAACTTCATGCGCATGGCCGAAGAACGCTTCGGTTGGGATGCCCTCCATCCTCGCTTAGCCGCACACCGCGAACGCAAGGCTCGCATTGCAGCTGCAAGTGCGGCTCTAGAAAAGACCGGCAGCGGCCGGGAATCGGGCGACGAGATGTCTGTTGACCTACAGTCCGACGGTGAAGGCAGCAACGCCGAAATGGGGGGTATGGGCAACGGCGCGGGTGGAACTAGCGGACCCGACGGTGCCCCGGCGAAGCCAGCACGGAAGAAGCGCAACTTCAAGGAGGACGAGTACGACAAGGCCGACGACTTTGTTGATGACTCCGAGCTCTTGTGGGAGGAGCAGGCGGCTGCTAGTCGTGACGGCTTTTTCGTCTATAGCGGCCCGCTCATCCCGGAGGTTGAGAAACCTGCCGCGGGGTATGTACATTTAACATATTTAACCAAGTACCGAAGACTATATGCTAACCTTTTATCGTCATAGTGAGGCTGCTCCCCGGCGTGGTCGAGGCGGACGCGGAAGTCGCGGTGGTGCTAGAGGTGGCACGACGCGAGGCGAAGGTACCGGGCGCGGACGCGGTGGCGGTCCCGGGTCTCGCGGGGGCGCTGTCGCTCGTAAGCCTCGGATCACGAAGCTCGAGAAGGAGCAGCGCGATCGCGAAAAAGCCGAACGGGAGAAGCTTGCCCAGACGGCCTCCAAGTCCGGTCCTGGCTCTGGCCCTCACTCCGGGCTGCAGCTCGGTTCCGGTGTGGGCCAGAGCAATGGTACCGGGGTCGCTACTTGACCGGCGTTTTCCCTGGCATTTCCCCTCCATTTTGTCGAGTTCACCTCTCGAAACACACGCCCATACACCCTTTTTTCTTTCTTTTTATCTACATACCGATGTCCTCGATCAAGTCTCCTCTAGATACCTCGGCCTTGACCCGAGACTTGGGGCTAGCGGCGTCCAGACTCTCTGTACTTTGTTTACTTTGCACAACTAGCTGCACTGCGCGCCTAGCGGAGTTTGGTGTTAATTTTATGGGGGCACACACTTAGAACACTGGTGGGTGGGTGGGCCGACGGTTAGCTGGTCGGGAGGCGCAAAACGGTTGTCTGCTACTCTTTTTTTGACGATTACCCCGATGTTGCGATTTCAAAATACCACTCTCAAGACTGATTCGGAATAATGGAAAGGTGTCCCAGGCGAGGCTCAGGCTGGCCTGGCATGGAACCATGTAGCTCTCAGCTATGTTGAGACAACGACAAACAATTATCAGTTATGATAGAAGCCCACGAACGATGCGGTAGAGAATATCGGCAAGAACAATTCTAGTCAATTACAGTGTTGATTACGAGTCGCTTCCCTGACTGGTGCACCACTCGCTGCATCTGCTGCAGGCCATGCGTCAACAAATACCTGTTGACTACCCCTTGTACCGTCAAGATAATCCTGTATTCCGCTAGCCACTATTCCTAATCTCATCAAAAGTAAATATCATCCTGTTCCTCTCTCCTAGCATTCCGCTCTATTTCCGGTGGTAGGTTCCTCTCCTAGACCTTGACCCTGGCCTTCTATCTGGATGTAGTATGTAGATAGTAGGTAGACCCGGGTAGGCTGGCACCTTACAGTTTCTGCCCCCGAGCTGGGAAGCCCACTTTGGTAGATATAGATACCTACCTACCTAAGGTAGGTAGGTATATAAAACCGGTATCCTCGTATAGATCCAGCCAGTGACCGAAGAACCCACAACAGTTGTGGGCATTGCGTAGTCACCGTGGGCTGGTAATTTGAGGCGCTCCCTTCGAGCTAATCCGTAAACCAACTGCTGTACGATTATATATGCCATGCATATACCAGAACTATTCCATCGAGCGGCAAGAGAAAGCGCAATGCTTAGGGAGCTCATCAAGTTTCTCATCAAGCTCCTGTGGTGGTGGGTATGCGGCTATCGGGCAGTCTTAATCTGGGCAGTCTATGCCGCGCACGACGCCCTACACAGTGTATTCTGTAGAAACATTCCCCGCTGCCCAGCCGAGTTCGTTAGCGATCATAAATATTGGGCGACCGTCAACCTCGCCGCAGCAGAGTCCATTCGCTTCATCCACCGCCAGCGGCAAGCACTCAAAATTGCCTGGCCTGACGATGCGACCCCGTCCAGCAAGCCATCCGTTGTGCCCGTCATGTCTCTTCCCCCGGGAGTTAGGCTGATAATTTGGGAATACGCCTTCGAGAGCTACCCCGAAAATCGGGCGATGGTGTTAGCGGCGTGCTCTTCCCGCGGCGATGATACCAAGTACCTCGACTCACCCGACACATACCACATCTTAAGACGATGGAATAATCCGATGATTGAGAATCAGCTACGAGACCCGGGCGTTTGCAATGAGCCGATACGTGAGGGGGTATGTTCGACGTCGGGACCGGCACTGGGGATTTGTCTATCCGCCAGGGGTACGGACGGTAACCAAAAGGCAAAGGGTACTCCTCCAGTGAGACCGAGACATATTCGTCCTTCCGTCGCACGAATGCGATGCCGGCCCTAACTTTCCCTGCCGGGAAGTCGAGGCGACCCTAAAACATTACGACAGTGAGGGAGGTTGCCGGTTTCCCAACCTCCTCATCTCCATGAAGATGGCGTAATGCCTCCGCTCGCGCGGCCTATTCGACCAAATCAGTCACCATGACGCCACGTGGGAGGGCCTCAAACCCCCTCATGGCATCCTGCGCTCTTGCAAGTACAACATGCCCAAACGATATCCGCTGCTCAGTCGGCCCCACCGAGGAGCTCAGCCGCTGCTCCTCGTCGGGCTGGTCGACGACTGGACCTTCGTGCGGGCCTTTGCCGTAGCGTGCCGCTGTGGCGCGACCACCTCGTAGTCGAGCCAGCATTTCCGGACTGGGTCAGCGGGACGCGCTGGCGCGGACATCGGTTCATAGGACACTCCTCCTTTCAACAGGACGCCGGGTACGTTTCGCAGGCGGCGAAATCGGACCACCTGGGCCTCCCGCATCGGATGCGCTCCGCTCGCTGGGAGTGGAAAGTCGAGCTGTATCGCCTCCTCTCGGGACTCCGCGAGTCGGTCGAGGGCGCCGGGGTGAATATCCAGTTTGTGGGCAGGAGGCCGTTCTGGGATGTGATGAGGAGGAGGTGGAGGGATTGGAATGGCTTGGAAGTGGCCGACTGTGTGAGCTCTACTTGTGGAGCAGAGGCGAGGGAGGAAGTTGCTATCAAGGGGATTGGGCCAGACGAAGGGTTTTGTACAAGACGTCCCAGATAGGGGTTACCCATATCGTAATAAGTCGGACTGACGACACAGGTAGGTAAGGGGACAGTAAGGCTGATTTGTGTGAAAGGGAACTGGAACATGAAGGGCGAGTTGGTGAGGGTGGCAACTTGAAAAAGGGATATTCAACTCTCACCATATAATTGTTTACCATAAAGAAAACAAGGAGTATATCACAAAAAAAAGAAAATTAAAGGTGAGCAAAAAAAAGCTCACGATGGGGGTCGAACCCATAGCCTTTGGAGTAACTTTCTTGTAGAAATCCAATGCGCTGCCATTGCGCCACGCGAGCTGTTACCGCCATTTGCTCGGCTAATATCGAAAGCTCCTAATTTTGACTTATTACCAGAGGAAGGAGACCTAACGGGGATATGTTATCACGTGATTAACACCGTAATGAACAAAAATAGTTCTCATAGGTACTGTAGCCACCACTGTGAAAGGCCATCAGATCAATAGTGTGCGAATATGACCGGTCTTCCGCCCCCATCTTCGCCAGGCGGTTGAAACAAGCTTCCGCAAGGGGCGGTTTCCTTCATCTCCCGGCTTTCGAGAAAAGCAGTTTCTCACAAATCACGAAGAGATCCGAGCGGAATCCCTGGGGCGGAACACTAGCGGGTGCGGAATCAAGTGCGACCACACCGATCGAAAGCGAGGCTAGCAAAATGCGATCCCCTGCCCGGCCGGGTTGCTCTGAGATTGGGCGGATGGGGAACCTGGAAGGATGTATGCGTACGTGTATATTGGCTGGAGGTGGGTCGACCTCGGGTTCCAAAGACTCCAGGGTTCTCGCGCCCAGGCCCTTGAGCGCGAGGCCGGCTCCCGGAGATAACGAGCCGGCTCTGGGAATACCGGCAACGGCAAGCGTTACAGCGAATGCAAGCGGACGAGCAACCCCACTCGCACTTCTCAACGGGGGTCGGCAAGGTCGGCCATGAAGTCAGGTATGTTGCCATGCCCACGCTAATTTGCGATTTCGGGGGTCTAAGATGTTTTCGGGGCGATTACAAATTGTTTTTTTTTTCTGCGAAGCTATCTTGTAAGAAGCCCCGGCTCTCCCGGACTCAATTCGTTGCCGATCGACTTTTCCTTGGCAATCCGTTTTGAAGCTTTGATCGGGGTCGGGTTTTTTTTTCGTTTGTTTCTTTCCTTTCGGCGGGCCGTATCCCCAAATACCATTTCCGAAACCGGCCAGCCAACCAAGACCGAGAGACCTCGGCATGGCCGATCTCCACGACAGGGAGAAGCCGGAGCAGGTCGGTGCTTCAGAGACGACGACGACAGACGACAAATCGTCGGAGTCAGGGGATGGTTCGCCCCAACTTCAGCCGTTGAAAGTGAAAGCGAGCAATCGCAGCCGGAGCCAAGTGGAGGAGACTTCGGACCCGTATGACTCGGATCCGTATGAAGCACTCGAAGACGCCCTAGCCGCCCCCGGTATGGGAACAGAAGCCGAGAGGGCGATCTCTCATGCCTGGACGGGGACTAGCATTGCAAGCAACGCCTCAAGGCACCCCGATTTCGAGGTCACCTTCGAGCCTGGTGATCCTTTGAATCCCAAGAACTGGCCTCTATGGTACCGCGGATGGACCATTTTCTCCGTGTCTATCAGCACCTGGGTTGTTGTCCTGTACAGTACTAGCTATACAGCGTCGATATCAGGTCTGATGGAAGAGTTTCATGAACCCAGCTCGACCGTAGTTACTCTTGGTGTCACGACTTATCTCCTCGGTCTCGCAACTGGTAGCCTGGTTGTTGCCCCTATGAGTGAGCTGTACGGGCGTCGGCCTGTATACATTATTTGTATGGCAGTGTTCACCTTGTTGGTGATCCCCTCTTGTCTGGCGACATCCTTGACCGAGATCTTGCTTGTGAGATTCTTTGGGTAAGACTTAACAATCACATTCCCCCGATAATACCTACGCGGACATGCCCTAACTTGAAGCAGGGCCTTATTCGGAGCTGTTATGGTATCAAACAGTCCCGGAACTGTGGTGGACATTGCGAGTGAAGAGTACCGTGCATTGTGCATGTCTCTATTCAGTATCGCCCCTATGAATGGGCCTGTCAGCGGGCCCGTCATTGGCGGTTTCATCTTCCAGTACCTCGGGTGGAGGTGGGACAATTGGATCGTCCTAATCCTAAGCGGCGTCGTCACCTTGATCATGTCCACCGTCAAGGAGACCTATGCACCTGCCATTCTGCAGAAAAAGGCTGCTGGGATGCGGAAGGAACTTGACGACGACCGTTGGTGGTGCCGCTACGACGAAAAGATCTCGACATTTGAGCTTATTAAGCTCAACATGAGCAGGCCGTTCGTACTCAGTTTCACAGAGCCGATCCTGTGGTTCTTTAATATCTGGTCAGTGTCACCCTGCGTGGAGATTCCTTGGCAGTAGGCTTATTAACACAACAAATATTGTAGGATCTCTCTCGTCTATGGCATTCTGTGAGCATAGTTATCAAGACGTTAAGCATAGAAGGCCCCTCTGCTGACCACGTTCATCACTAGGTACCTATGCTTCGTCGCATACCCCATCGTGTTCACCCAGCATCGGGGTTGGGGACCTGGCATATCCGGCCTTGCTTTCGTCGGCATCGGCATCGGCACTATGATTGCCATCGTGTGTGAGCCTTTCTGGCGTCATATTGTCAACTCGCATAAAAAAGATCCGGAGACGGGGAGGGCCCCGCCCGAAGCGACGGCTGCTATCATGACCATCGGGGCGATTCTGACGCCGATCGGGCAGTTGGTTTTCTCGTGGACGTGCCTTCCGGTGACGATCCACTGGGCCATCCCTATTGCTTTTGGCATTCCCTTCGGCATCGGGTAAGAAGTCCCTCCCGGCAGGACCCCTTTATGAGCAGGCATTCTGACTCTCTCCGTGCATAGGAATACCCTGGCATTCATCTACGGTTCTGCCTACCTCGCCGGCGCTTACGGCATATACGCCGCGTCGGCTCTCGCAGGCAATACTGTGATGCGCTCGGTCTTTGGCGCCACGCTACCGCTCGCCGGGCCGGCCATGTACGAGAAACTCACCCCACAGTGGGCAGGCACGCTCCTCGGCCTGCTGGAAGTGTGTCTCATCCCTATCCCATTCGCGTTCTACCGATACGGCGAAAAGATCCGGTCCAAGAGCAGAATAATCCGGCAGATGAGGGAAGATCTGGCCAAGAACGAGAGAAGAGAGGCCAAGCAACATCAGAGGTTGGAGAGGAAGGCACAAAGAGCGAACACGGAAGCAGATGTGGAGGAGCATGTGGAGGGCGGGGTGTTGGGGATGACAACAGGGGAGGGCACTGGGTCGGATCCGGAGAAGAACTAGGTTCCAATCTGCCTATCTTCCTGGGTAGGAAGGTTTGTTGGTTACGGAATCACCACTTGTACATATAAAAATGCATCGTACGGTAATTGGATATATAATGGGATGACTTGGTGCGATAGACGACATTTCCAGTTACTAAATACTAGCAATGGATTCTCAACTTGCTTCGTCCCTCACCTAAACCCCCTCCTATTACACCGTATAGACCAAAGAGCCATCCTTCTTCAGGCACTTGGCCATTCCATACCGCTTGCACCGCACCCTGTAATAGTCATCTTCGTTAGCTTGCCATCTCCCTGAGGCGTTGGGCCTGGGGTTACTTACGACCAGAAGAAGTTGCCCGTCATGATGTGTTTGAGGCAGCCGATTACGCTCTTGGCCACGCGCTCCGCCTCTGGGCCAACTTTCTTCTCGCTGTATTGGACTTCTAGAGTATCCAGGGCTTGACCAAGCGAAGTGGCTGCCTCCCTGATACGGAAGAGGACATGGGCGACCGCGAGGTCCAGATCTCCTTTGGCAAGGCCATTGTATAGGATGGGAATGGCGCTGAAAACAAAACGTGCGCTCTACTTCGAGGTTAGATATCTGTCGAGCATGGACGAAGCATAGCAAAGACACTCACCATCTCCTTCTTCATGGACACTAAGTCGTTGGTCCTATGTGGAAATTAGCTGGGAGCTTAAACGAACCGAACGTTGTGTGTCACTCACAAGCTCACGACGATGTTCAGCGATTTGCACGCTGTCACAAATTCTGATGACTCGAAGAAGGCCTTGGGGAGGCCTGGCCCAGCCACGAATCTATCCCTTGTTAGCTATGCTCATAGGGCTCGGAAAGGACAACATACTCAAGCACACCGAGCAGGGGGCTAACCCCGCCGGCGCGACCTCGCAGCTCCCAGTACTCAAACCACTCCGGGGTGTTCCCTGCCTCAACCATGACCTCCTCTTCCGCTGTGGCATCGATGTACCGGTGCAGATGGTCCCGGAAGCGGCGGCGTTGTTCTAGGGGCGGGGGGAGAACAGGTCAGTCGACATTTGAGGAGTCATGTCCAACCCAGTGCACAGCTTACCTTCGTCGTAGCTGGACCAGATGCCGTCGGCGACAACCTCAAAGTTGTGGGTGATAGCTGTGTCTTTGAAGCTATCTGGCACGTTGGAGAAGGGAGAGATGGCAAGGACATTGTTGATGTAGTTCTTCATCTCGGCGCGGAGGAGAGTGGACTTCTCCGGGGCGTGTTTGTTGTGCATCTCGATCTGGTCATCAAAGACACCCTGCCAAATGACCAGGTGGCAGAGGATCCGTAAGGTTGGGATGGGCGCCTTGGGCCAGAACCTGCCAAGGGGTTAGAATAATATAGCTTGAAAAGAAAGGGGCCAGGGGTTTGAGCTTACATGGACACAATTAAAGCTGGGTCGGCAGCCCGGACCTTTCGCCGAAGGTAATCATCTGGAAGGATGCTAGTTCGAATACCAAAGTTAGCATTTCTGTTGGTCGCAGGCACCTCCAAGGGGTTTACATTTCACCACTTACGTCTCCATCTGGCTCTCCAACTCGGTCTTCAATTTCCAATATTCCGGGCTGGTAGCATGGGGCCAGCAGGTAAATACACCGGCGAAATTCGGAATGACGATCTTTTTGCCTTTCAACCTAAAGAGGAGGGATTCGGTAATGTCCAGCTCGTCCGGTTCCTCGGTGATGTTGACCACATTTTTGGCCACGCTCCCCATGCTCGGATGTGCTTCGTTAAGGGGTTCTGGAGATGCCTGGGCTGTGGGTATCTGACCGGCAACGGTTTGGTCGGCGGGCAACTGGTCAGGACTTGAAGATGTCGACATCGTTACAGTTCTGCAGTTGGCTAGAAGTGGTTGGTAGGGTTAGGCATTACAAAGACCGCAGATTTGTGATCGTCGTTGGTGTGTTGAGTACGATTAGAATTTGCAGATATGTCGAGGGTGGGTGGTAAAAGAACGCGAGCAGATTTGCACATTTTAGGGGTCGTGAAAAAGGGGTGGGTGAGGTGGGAGTGAATAGTCGGTCATATCAAAACAATACTTTGCTTTTACTGAAACTTCTCCTATTGTTGGCATTGACCTACTGGCGTGTTACCTCGCTCCAGTGTTATACCCTTTTTCATGACCGTTCTCCAGAAGTTTGGTATGTTAGATGGGATAATTTGGTCGGTGTGAATGTGAGGAAGCCCTATCAACACAATTTTAGGGGCCCCCTGAATAGAGGAGCTT
>Ga0164242_10007625_pt1 | contig 11810 bp, 10 predicted proteins | sample OricomgcompostMG_FD_108783 | JGI IMG/M metagenome (GOLD analysis project Ga0164242, IMG submission 108783) | Miracle-Growth compost microbial communities from Emeryville, California, USA - Original compost - Miracle growth compost (MG) ... | reverse complement strand
GAGCTGCTCCGGATGCTTGCGGATGTTGAGTCCGCTACGGGTCAGGTGTGCGCTCAGGTCCGCCAGCGAAGGAGCCGGCGCGCCGGCTGCGGTGACGACCACGGCGCAAGCGAGTTCCCCGGTGGTCTGGCTCGGCAGCCCCACTACCGCGACCTCGGCGACCGCGGGATGCCCCAGTAAGTGGCCTTCCACCTCGCGGGCGGAGATGTTCTCCATGTTGCGGATGATGACGTCCTTCAGGCGACCGGTGACTGTCAGGTAACCGGCGTCGTCCAGGAAGCCGAGGTCGCCGGTCCGGAAGAAGCCGTCGTCGTCGAAGGCGTCCACGTCCAGGCCGGCGTCGACGTACCCGACCATGAGCTGCGGGCCGCGGACCCGGATCTCACCGATCTCGCCGATAGCTGCCGCGGAACCGTCCGTGCGCGCGATGCGGATCTCGCCCCCGGGCCCTGGCGGTCCCTCCGTCGTCGCGTGCTGGTGGTCGCTGTCGTCCGCGTGACCCCAGCTGATGTGCGGGCATTCGGTGAGGCCGTACCCGGAGACGACGCCGATACCGCCGAGTTCCTGCTTGACTTGCTGGTGCAGGGCTTCAGGGCGGGGCGAGCCGCCGCACAGGAACGCCCGTGCCATCGGGAAGAGCCGAACCTGCGGGTGCAAGCGCTGCTGCTGCAGGTAGGCGCGGATGAACGGGACTCCGGAGCCGACCACGGTCACGTCTGCGGTGGACAGGAACTGGGTGGTCCGGACCGGATCGAAAATCTCGTCGAGCACCAAGGTCGCGCCCCGGCGTAGTGCGTTGCAGATGTGCGCGATGCCAGCGATGTGGCCGATCGGCGCCAGCGCTGCGATGCGGTCGGTCGACTCGATCCGCAGCGCCGAGCCGAACGTGTCGGCTGCGGCGAGGATCGCCCGGTCGGTGTGCCGGGCGCCCTTCGGGCTGGACGTGGTGCCGGAGGTGTACAGCAGCCATCGCACTGTCGGCTCCGGTGATGCCGGCGGAAGATCGGCGGGATCACCGGCCGGCAGCCCGTCGTCGATGACGTGCGCCGCCAGACCCGGGATCCTTGCGACGACGGCGGCAGCGAGCTGCTCGTGGTCGGTGCCGCGGTACGTGCGCGGGACGAACAGGTGCCGGCTGCCCGCCTGGCCGCAGATGAACGCGACGTCGTCCTCCCGCAGCATGGTGACCAGCGGGTTCTGTACCGCCCCGATCCGGGCCAGCGCGAGTGTCAGCACGACCGTCTCGAACCGGGTGGGCAGCTGCCAGGAGACCACCTCGCCGGCACGGAACCCGGCGGCGTGCAGACCGGCCGCGGTGCGCTCGACCTGGCGGAACAGCGCGCCGACCGTCATGTTCCGGCCGCCCCGGTCGAGGGCGAACATCGCGTCCGGAGTCGCCTGGTACCGGGCCTGCAGCAGTTTCCAGATGGCGGCGGCGCTGGAGACGGCCGTCATGCCTGCGTGGCGGAGCCGGTGCGCAGCTCGCGTTTGAGGATCTTGCCGGCCGGCCCCAGCGGCATCTCGGCTCGAAACCGGTAGTGGCGAGGCTGCTTGTAGCCGGCAAGCTGGGAGCGACTGAGGTCCCTCAGCGCGCTCTCCAGCCCGGCGGTGTCCGCAGCTTGCTTGGGCACCACCACCGCGACCGGCGTCTCGCCCCATTCCGGATCCGGCTCGCCGATCACCGCCACCAGTTCGACCTGCGGGTGCGCACCCAACACCCGCTCCAACTCGGCCGGGTAGATGTTGAACCCGCCGGAGATGATCATGTCGGTTTTGCGACCGACGATGTGCAGGTAGCCCTCCTCGTCCAGTCGGCCGAGGTCCCCGGACCACAGGCCCTCCGGACGGAACGCCGCCGCGGTGGCCGCCGGGTTGTTCCAGTACCCGCGGGCCATCGAGTCGGCGCGGATCACCACCTCGCCGACCTCGCCGGCGGGCAGATCGTTGCCGTCGTCGTCCACGACGCGGATCTCGGCTTGCGGCGTCTCCCGGCCGCAGGAGGTACGGCGCGACTCCGCGCCCGCGACGATCGCGCGGTGGTCCGCCGGCGTCAGGATGGTCACCTGACCGCCGGCCTCAGTGAGACCGTAGCGCTGTTGCAGGTCGCAGCCGAGCAGATCCATCGCTTCCTGGGCGAGGCCCGGTGGTACCGGGGAGGAGCCGTAGCTGATCCGGCGCAGCGAGCCGACGTCGGCTCGGTGGCCGTTCTCCAACAGCCGCAGGGTGCGCTGCAGCATGGTCGGGATGAAGGTCGTCATCGTGACGTGTTGACGATCGATCGCGTCCAGTAACGCGTCCGGATCGAATCGCGGGTGGATGATCATGGTCTGGCCGAGGAACAGCCAGCTGAGAGTACGGATCATGCCGCCGGCCGTGAAGAACGGCGTGGTCGCGAGCATCACGTCATCGTGTACGGCTTCGGTGATCAGGCAGGTGTCGTAGACCTGGGCGATCATCGCCCGGTGGTCACAGACCACGCCCTTGGGTCGGCCGGTGGTGCCGCTGGTGTACAGCAGGAAGTGGATGTCGTCCGGGGTGTGCGTGGCCGCCGTCGGGTCGACGTCCCGGCCGGACTCGATGGCCCGCTCGTATCCGGTGCCGAACTGGTCACCGCCGATCTCGAGGGTGACCTCCAGTTCGCCCAGCCCGCTGGTCACCAGCTCGGCCTGGTCGGTGTGCGCGATGACAGCGCGGCAACCGGAGTCCTGCGCGATGTAGGCCGCCTCGTCACCGGACAGTCGCGCGTTGATGGGTACCAGCACCAGGCCGGCCTTGGCGAGCCCGAAGGTGATCTCCGGCCACTCGCCGGTGTTGCGGGCGCAGATCGCCACCCGGTCCCCGGGCGCCAGACCGCGGCTGAGCAGGGAGCTACCAAGCCGGTTCGCGCGCGCGTCCAGGCCTTGCCAGGATAGTTCCTTGCCCTCGAAGACCACCGCTGTCTTGGCCGGGAAACGGCGTCCGTTGCGCCGCGAGATGTCGCCGATCAGCATCGATCCTCGTCTCAGAGCAGGAAGGCCAGGGTGGGGACGGCATGTGCCGCGTTCACCAGATGCACTGTCTTGCGCGCCAGCCGCAGTTGTCCGTCGGCGGTGCGACGGATCACGTAGACGTAGCGTCCGGCCCAGGTGGTGGTGTCCTCGCGGTGCTCGAACAGGACGAAGTTCGCCCCTACGGTGACGGTGTCGGCAGTGCGCTCGAGCACCTCCAGGTTGGCGAGCAGCCGGCGCATCACCGATGGCGGTGTCTGTGCGTGCCGGGCGCCCGAGTTGAGCTGCGCGATCCGGCTCCGGATCCGACGCCGGTTGTCGTACACGTACGACAACCGCGTCGCCGGGTCGTCGTCGGGGTGCATCGGCACCCAGTAGAGGGCGTCGTCGTCCCAGAGAGATTCCCACTCGGAGTAGCGGGCCTCGTCGGCGAGTCGCGCTTCCAGGAACAGGAATGCGCTGATGTCCTCGTCCGGGATTCCCTGTGGGGTAGGCGGATCCGCGGTCTCGTTTCCGGCGACGGTCTCGGCTGTGCTCACGCGTCCCCCTCGCCGGCGCCGAGTCGCCCGTCCAGTACCGCGGCCCAGTGCCGCCACCAGCCGCGCTGCGGTGTCTCCGCGCTCTTGTCGTGGTTGACCACGCCGGTCTCGTCGGTCAGGTCGTCCTCCAGGCCGCGGCTGAGCTCGATCCACTCCGGCTGCCGGGCAGCGAGGCCGAGCTGGTTGCGCCGGCCGATCTCGCCGTCGTCCGCGATCAGGAATCCGGCCGGGCCCATCGCGCCCTCAGTCCGGCGCAGCATCCGGCCGTTCAGCCCGCCCGCGCCCGGGATCAGCGCCGGCGTGGTGTACGCGATGGTCTCGCCCGGACCGAGCGGCTCGACGGTCATGATGTTCATCTCGGCCAGGAACAGGTTCGGGAAGATCAGCGTGTGCGGTGGACCCACCACGAACGCCCGGTGGGTGCGTTCCGGTCCGTGTGCGTGCTCCATCGCGGCGACGTACTCCGGCGCCTGCTCGCGGCGTAACCGGCCGAACCAGACGAACTCCTCGTCCAGCCGGGTGTATTCGGGCAGGTAGTCGATCTCCGCATGCCCGTTGCCCAGGTCCCGGACGTAGACCTCGACCTTGCTGGGGACGTGGGAGACCTTGGCCGGCCGGACTGCGTCGTACACCGACTGGTGTGTGAACAGCGCGTGGTAGCCGTCCACGTTGTTCTCCATCACCATCTTCCAGTTGCACTGCTGATGGTGTTTCATCCAGCCGGCCGTCAGCTGCAACGTGCCGGTGGGGGAGAGCGCGAGCAGGCGGTCGATCGCACCGGTGGCACGGCCGAGGTGTTCGAGCAGGCTGATTCCGGCCGGTGCCAGTGACGCGAACACGAACCCGCGGTAGCTGTCCAGGCGCGGGGTGGGCACCAGCCCCAGCCCCTCGCGCACCTCGTGCAGCCGTTCGCCGTACCCGTCCCGCATCGGGACGGCGACCAGGCTGCCGTCGTTGCTGAACGTCCAGCCGTGGTACGGGCAGCGGAACGACGAGGAGTTGCCGGCCTCGGCGTTGCACAGCCGGTTGCCGCGGTGGGCGCAGCGGTTCGCGAGCACCCGCACCACGCGGTCCTTCCCGCGCACCACGATCACCGGTTCGCCGGCGAGTCGCCGGGTGATGTAATCGCCCGGCTCGGGAATCTCGCTCTCGTGCGCGACGAAGACCCAGCCTTCGCGGAAGATTCGCCGCAGCTCCAACTCGAACACATCGGGCGACGTGTAGACCGAGCCATGTACGCGGTATGGCTGCACGAGTTCCGCCGCTCGTACCCGGGACGTCGCGGCCTGCTCGGTGCTCATGCCGGCTCCTCCTTCGTCGGATCGGTGTCGCCGGTCGGGACCGCGGCGGGCACCGGCACCCCGCCGACCCGGCGGAAGGCCACCCGGACCCGGTCGCCGATCTGCCAGTCGCGGGTCGCGGGCTCGAGGGTGGTCATGACGACACGGTGCGCGCTGTCGAGTTCCACGTCGAGCACCGGGTACGGGGCGGTGGTCCGCAGCAGTGGGCTCGCGGTGCGATGTACCAGTGTGCGGGCGTGCACCACGCCGCTGGGTGGTACCGGCCGCCAATGGGCCCCGGTGCCGGTGCACCGGTCGCAGACCTCCTGGTCGAGTTCGAACGGCTCCGCGCACTCGGCGCAGAACGGCATCGCCAGCTCGCCACGTTCGGCGTGCTCGAACAGTGGTGCGAGCGCGGTCCCCTCGAAGCTCGGCGCGAGCTCCGGCGAGACCAGCCAGTCGGCGGGGTGTTCGGTCATGAGCCGGCCTCCCGGCCCAGCACCAGGCAAGCGTGGTGGTCGAGCCTTCCGCCCAGACCGGTCACCAGCGCGGTACTCGCGCCGTCCACCTGGCGGGCGCCTGCGCTGCCGCGAAGCTGGGTCAGCGCCTCTACCAGCGGGGTCATGCCCTGTAGGTAGAAACCGGCCAGTTGGCCACCGCCGGTGTTGACCGGCAGCGTCCCGCCGGGTGCGATCCCGCCGCCGCGTACGAACTCACCGACCGGACCGCCGTCGGGTACCAGACCGTATTCGTCCAGCAGGCACAGCGTAACCGCGCTGAACGGGTCGTAGAGCTCGACGATGTCCAAGCCGCTGCGGGCGATCCCGGCCGACCGCAGCGCCGTCTCGACGGCGACACGCCCGCCGCCGAACCAGGATTCGCCGGGACCGTGCCGGCGCCGGCGCGGGTGGGACTGGCCCAGCCCGAGAACGTACGCCGGCGGCTGTACTCCGGCGGTGGGATGGCCTGCGACGACGACCGCGGCGGCTCCGTTCACCGGGCGGGCGCAGTCCAGCACGCGCAGCGGCTCCGCCACCATCCGGCTCGCGTGATATCCGGCGCAGTCGAGCGGAGTCCGACTCACCGCGTCCGGATTTCCCACCGCCCAAGCCCTCGCGGACACCGCGACCGCGCACAAGTCCTCCTCGGTCCCGCCGCTAGCGGCGAGATAACGGGAAGCGAGTAGCGCGTAGGTCGGCACCGAGCCGAGCACGCCGGACGCCCGTTCCAGTCCCCGGACGCCGCTGACGCCGCCGCTATTGTCATAGCTGGCACCGGCTGATCCCCCGGGCCGTAACGGCGCGTCAGCGAAGACGCAGAGCACTCGACGGGCCAGGCCCGCCCGTACCGCGAGGGCGGCGTGCGCGACCATCGCGACGGTTGTCGCGCCCTTGATCTCCAGGTGCTCCAGCAGCCTCAGGTCGCCGAGACCGGCCTGTCGGGCCAGCTCGACGCTGACCCGGTCCGGCCGGATGCCCTGGCTGGAAGCGACCAGCAGCCCGTCAACCTCTTCGCGGCGCAGCCCGGCATCACTCAGCGCGGCTTCAATTGCGACCACCGCCAGATCTCGGGCGCGGCCACCGGGCTGTGTGGTCATCGGTGTCGTCCCCAGCCCCACAATCGCCGGGCTGGTCACGTCCCGCCTCTGCGGTATGGACCGACCCGCAGCCAGCCGGTCCGGTCGTCGTCGGTGGCGAGGCAGAGGCTGGCCAACTCGATAGGCGACAGCAGGATGTGCGCGCCGGTTTCCAGGTCCTCGACCAGCAGCCGCGGACCATTGCCGCGGTGATCCACCGAGACGCGGACGGAGGCGAACTCATTGCGCAGTTCCTGCCCGCCGGACTCCGAGGCCGGCGAGCTGTCCGCCGGATCGTCCGCAGCGTGCGTCGCTCCCACCCGATCATCGTATACTGACTGTCAGAAACGGGCCGGGATGCATTGCGCCGGTCACGGCCGGCGGAACTGGGAGCCTCGGATGGATGCGCACCCCCCTGCTCAGCTCACCCACGTCGGGCTCTTCGTCGATGACCTGGATGCGATCGTCGACTTCTACACCCGGCTGATCGGGCTGGTGGTGGTCGACCGCGGCGAGTTCCTCGGGCGGGAGCTGGCGTTCCTCAGCCGCAACGCCGACGAACACCACCAGGTGGTGCTGGTGACGGGGCGCAACGTGCCGGCAGGAACCCAGCTGCTCAGCCAGGTGTCGTTCCGGCTGGCGGACGCCGACCTGCCGGCGCTGCGCTGGTATCACCGGCGGGCGCTCGAACTGGGCGCGACCGGGATGGAGGGACGCGACCACGGGAACAGCTGGAGCATCTACTTCCTCGACCCGGAAGGGAACCGGGTCGAGATCTACACCCCGACACCGTGGTACGTGCGCCAGCCGTGGCGGATCCCGCTCGACCTGGGGCTGACCGATGAGCAGATCGCGACGAACACGAAGCGTCAGATCGAGGCGACGGCGACGTGGTCGCCGGTGCAGGAGTGGCGGGACGAGATGGCCGGCCGGATGGACGGATACGCGGCCGGGCGCCCGCCGGCCGCCGGGCCTACCGGCGACCGGCCGTACCGGAGCATCTGGACCGCGCTCAAGGACGTGGCCTTCACCCAGGGGTGGGTCGACGTGGACGGCGTGTCCACCCGGTACGTCGAGGCCGGTGACCGCACCGCGCCGGCGGTGCTGATGCTGCATGGGACCGGTGGGCACTGGGAGACCTACGCGCCGAACCTCGGCACGCTCTCCCAGCATTTCCACTGCATCGCGATCGACATGGTCGGCAACGGCTTCTCCGACAAACCCGACTACGACTACGAGGTCGCCGTCTACGTCCGGCATGCGCTGGGCGTGCTGGACCACTTCGGCATCACCACGGCTGCCGTGATCGGGATGTCGCTCGGTGCCTGGGTCGCCGCGCAACTGGCGCTCGATGCGCCGGAGCGGATCACCGACCTGGTGCTGATGTCGCCGGCCGGCCTGGTCGCCACCGCGGAGAACATGGCCCGGATCCGGGCGCAGCGCACCCAAGCTGTCGAGAACCCGACCTGGCCATCGATCAAGGCGATGTTCGACCACCTGATTGCCGACGAGGAGAACCGGATCCCCGACGTCATCGCCCTGCGCCAGGCCATCTACCGACTGCCGCGCACCCGCGACGTCATCGATCACGTGCTGGTGCTGCAGGACCCGCAGGCCCGGGAGCGCAACCTCATCCCGGAACAGCAGTGGCGGCAGATCGCAGCCCGCACGCTCGTGGTCGCCTCGGGCAAGGACTTCAGTGAGTACCAGAGCACCGCACGGCGGGTGGCGTCCTACATCCCGCGCTGCGAGGTGCTGGAGATGCCGCACGTGAAGCACTGGCCGAACTTCGAAGATCCTGAGACGTTCAACGCAGCCGCTGTGCAATTTCTGCGGCACTGACGGTACGACCACCAATACCGGACCGACGGGAGCGACGAGCGCGCATGGATCCGACCACTGCGGACGAGATTGCGCATGCGCTGGACGAAGCGGAGCGGACCGGAATCCCGATCCAGCAACTCTCGCTCGCCCATCCGGAACTGTCCGTGGACGATGCGTACGAGGTGCAACGCCGGTGGGTCGAAACGAAGCTCGCGCGTGGCCGGGTGCTGCGCGGTCGCAAGGTCGGGCTGACCTCGCGCGCGATGCAGCAATCGTTGGGCATCGATGAGCCGGACTTCGGCGCGCTGCTGGACGACATGTTCTTCGACGACGGTGGGACCGTCCCGCGCGACCGCTTCATCTTTCCCCGGGTGGAGGTCGAGCTGGCCTTCGTGCTTGCCCAGCCGCTGCACGGACCGGGTATCAGCCTCTACGACGTGCTCGACGCGACGCGCTATCTCGCGCCGGCGCTGGAGATCCTCGACGCCCGGGTGCAGATGCGTGACGAGCCGACCGGGCACACCCGCACCATCGTCGACACGGTGGCCGACAACGCGGCGGACGCCGGCGTCGTCCTCGGCAGCCAGGCGGTCCGCCCGCATGAGGTGGACCTGCGCTGGGTCGCGGCCGTGCTCACCGTGAACGAGACCGTCGAGGAGACGGGCGTCGCGGCCGGCGTGCTGAACCACCCGGCGCGGGCGGTCGCCTGGCTGGCGAACAAGCTCGACCGCTACGGCCTGGGCCTGGACGCGGGGCAGGTGATCCTCTCCGGCTCGTTCACCCGCGCCATCCCGGCCCGGGTGGGGGACACCTTCCACGCCGACTTCCGCGATCTCGGCACGGTCACGTGCCGATTCGTCTGAGGGGATGTGCGGATGGACAGCACCCGGGCGGCGTTCAAGCAGCGGCTCGCCGAGGCGCGACCGGCTATCGGCATGTGGGTGGCGACCGGCAGCCCGTACTGCGCCGAGATCTGCGCCGGAAGCGGTCTCGACTGGCTCCTGCTCGACAGCGAGCACGCTCCGAACGACCTGCGCTCGCTGCTGGCACAGCTGCAGGTCGTCGACGGGTACCCGGGTCACCCGGTGGTGCGGCCGCCGGTCGGAGATCCGGTGCTGATCAAGCAACTGCTCGACATCGGTGCGACGAGTCTGCTGATCCCGATGGTCGAGAGCGCCGAGCAGGCAGCGGGTTTGGTGGCGTCGGTGCGATACCCGCCGGCCGGGATCCGTGGGGTCGGCAGCTCGCTGGCCCGGGCGTCCCGGTGGGGTCGGGACACCGGGTACGTGCACGGAGCGGACGAGGGGATCACGCTCCTGGTCCAGGTGGAGTCGCGCGCCGGACTCGAGCACCTGACAGAGATCGTCGCGGTGGACGGGGTGGACGGCGTCTTCCTCGGCCCGGCGGATCTGGCTGCGTCGCTCGGGCATCTCGGTGACCAGCAACATCCCGAGGTCGTCACCGCGGTGACCGGTGCGCTGGCGGCGATCCGGGCCGCCGGCAAAGCGGCCGGCGTCAACGCGTTCGTCCCGTCGCTCGCGGAGCGCTACCTCGCCGCCGGCGCGACCTTCCTGCTGGCCGGTGCGGACGTGATGTTGTTGGCTCAGGGCAGCGCCGCGCTGGCGGCCCGGCACCGCTGACCTGGCAGCGAACTACACCGGAGGTGCCTATGGAGAGCGTGACGATGACGATCGGCGCCGAGCGCCGCGCCGGCGCCGGCACGTTCGGGTCGCTGGACCCGTACACCGGCGAGGCGTGGGCGCAGGTGCCGGAGGCGAGTCGCCGTGACGTGGACGACGCCGTCACGGCAGCGCGGGCCGCGTTCGAGGGGGAGTGGGGTGCGACGCCCGGTGCCGAGCGCGGCCGGCTGATGCGGCGGCTGGCCGCCCTGGTCAGTGAGAACGCCGATGCGCTCGGTGACGCCGAGACCCGTGACAACGGCAAGCTGCTGCGGGAGATGGGCGGGCAGGTGCGGAGCCTGTCGTCCTGGTACGACTACTACGCGGGACTGGCCGACAAGATCGAGGGCCGGGTGGTGGACACCGGCAGGCCGGACTTCTTCGGCTACGTCACCCGCGAGCCGGTCGGGGTGGTGGCGAGCATCCTGCCCTGGAATTCCCCGCTACTGCTGCTGACGTTCAAACTCGCACCGGCGCTCGCTGCCGGTTGCACGATGGTGGCCAAGCCGTCCGAACAGGCACCGGTGTCGATCTTGCGGTTCGCGCAGCTCTTCGCGCAGGCCGGCTTCCCGCCGGGAGTGTTCAACACCGTCAGCGGCGCGTCGCGCGAGGTCGGTGAGTGGCTGGTCGCGCACCCAGACGTCGACCACGTGTCGTTCACCGGCTCGGAACGGACCGGCGCCGCGGTGGCGGCTGCGGCCGGCGGCCACCTCGCCCCGGTGACGCTCGAACTCGGGGGCAAGTCGGCGAACATCGTGTTCCCGGACGCGGATCTGGACGCCGCTGCGAACGGCTTGGTGGCGGGCATCTTCGCGGCCGCCGGTCAGACCTGCATCGCCGGCTCGCGCGCGCTGATCCACGAGTCGGTGTACGACGCGGTGCTGGACCGGGTGGCCGAGCGGGCGAAGCGCATCGTGCTCGGAGACCCGAAGGACCCGGCTACCGAGATGGGACCGATCTGCTTCGCCGGTCAACTGGAGAAGATCCGCACGCTTGTCGCCGCAGCCCGGCGGGACGGCGCGCGGGTGGTCACCGGCGGTGACGACGGGGGCAAGGGCGGACTGTTCTTCGCGCCGACGATCCTGGCCGATGTCGGCAACGATGCCGAGATCTGCCAGGAGGAGGTGTTCGGGCCGGTCCTGACCGCGCTGAAGTTCTCCTCGGAGCAAGAGGCGATCGCGCTCGCGAACGCGTCCCGCTACGGCCTTGCGGCTGGTGTCTGGACGCTGGACGTGCGGCGTGCACTGCGGGTCACCCGCCGGCTGCGGGTGGGCACGGTCTGGGTGAACGCCTACCGCACCCTCAACTTCGCGATGCCGTTCGGAGGTGCCAAGCGCAGCGGATTCGGCCGCGAGAACGGCCTGGAGGGCCTGGCCGGGTTCCTGCAGGAGAAGGCGGTCTGGATCGAGACGACGGGCGACACCCGCGACCCGTTCGTGCTGGGCTGACCCGGTGTCGAACGACACCGTTGCCCGGTCCGGTCCGCTCGACGGGATCACCGTCGTCTCGTTGGAACAGGCCGTCGCGGCACCGTTCGCGACCCGCCAGCTCGCCGACCTCGGCGCCCGCGTGATCAAGATCGAGCGACCCGGCGCCGGTGACTTCGCTCGCGGGTACGACCACAGCGTCAAGGGGTTGGCGAGTTACTTCGTCTGGCTGAACCGGTCCAAGGAGTCGCTGAGCCTGGACGTGAAGAGTGCAGCCGGACAGGAAGTCCTGGCTGCGCTGGTGGCGAGGGCAGACGTGTTCGTGCAGAATCTCGCGCCCGGGTCAGCCGCTCGGCTCGGTCTGGGTACGCACGAGCTGCGTGCTCGCCATCCACGGCTCGTCAGCTGCGACATCTCCGGTTACGGATCCGACGGCCCGTACCGAGACCGCAAGGCGTACGACCTGATGATTCAGTGCGAGACCGGCTTGCTGGCCGT
>Ga0164242_10007624_pt1 | contig 11811 bp, 9 predicted proteins | sample OricomgcompostMG_FD_108783 | JGI IMG/M metagenome (GOLD analysis project Ga0164242, IMG submission 108783) | Miracle-Growth compost microbial communities from Emeryville, California, USA - Original compost - Miracle growth compost (MG) ... | reverse complement strand
GCGTCGGGCGCGCGGTTGATCCGCTCGCGGTCGAGCCACGGCGGGTCCGCCTCGACGGTCTCGAAGAACCGCCGCAACGGCTCGGGGGCATCCGGCACCGACGCGATGCCGTGTGCGGTCGCCCGGTCGACCATCGGCCGTGTCTCCTTGGTCCCGGTCGCGACCATCCACTCGACGAGGTCGTCGGCGAGCGGGTCTCCGACGAGCAGGTCGCGGCCGAGCAGGTCCCACTCCTGCGGGGTGGGCGACTTGATCCGCAAGGCCTTCGCGATCCCGCCGGCGCCGCCGATGTTGCGGGGACGCTCCGGGTGCCGCCGCGGGACGTCGTGGTCGAGCGCGGCCTCGATCGGATTCTGCAGACGCATGTCTACAGATTAGCGTACGTACGATGCCCGCGTGAACTCAGAGGTTCCCTGGCGACCGAACGACACCCCGAGCACGCAGACGTCGGCGACCTACCCGACGCTGACCTACGAGGTCGACGGGCGGATCGCGCGGATCACGTTCAACCGGCCCGAGCAGGGCAACTCGATCACCCCCGACACACCTCTCGACCTCGCGGCCGCCGTTGAGCGGGCCGACCTGGATCCGGCCGTGCACGTGATCGTGCTCAGCGGGCGAGGCAAGGGCTTCTGCGGCGGGTACGACCTCGCGGCGAGCGCCGAGCGCCTGATGGACGGCGGTCTCGCCGGCTCGCGCTCCGCGGCCGGCACAGTGCTGGACCCGGCCGTGCAGATGGCGAACCACGACCCCGCGGGCACGTGGGATCCGATGATCGACTACGCGATGATGAGCCGCTTCACCCGCGGATTCGCCAGCCTCCTGCACGCGAACAAGCCCACCATCGCGAAGATCCACGGCTTCTGCGTCGCCGGCGGCACCGACATCGCGCTGCATTGCGACCAGATCCTGATCGCCGCCGACGCCAAGATCGGCTATCCGCCCACGCGGGTGTGGGGTGTCCCCAGCGCCGGCATGTGGGCGCACCGGCTCGGCGATCAGCGTGCGAAGCGGCTGCTCCTCACCGGCGACTGCCTCTCCGGGGCGGAGGCGCACGAGTGGGGGCTGGCGATCGAGGCCCCGTCTCCCGAGGATCTCGACGAGCGCACCGAGGTGCTCGCCCAGCGAATCGCGGCGATGCCGATCAACCAGCTGATGATGGTCAAGCTCGCCCTGAACTCCGCACTTCTGGCGCAGGGCGTGGAGAACAGCCGGATGATCAGCACCGTCTTCGACGGAATCTCCCGGCACACGCGTGAGGGGTATGCCTTCCAGCAGCGCGCGGCGGAGGTCGGCTTCCGGCAGGCCGTACGCGAACGCGACAGCGCGCCGTACGACGACCCCGGGCCGTCGACCCACAAGGGCTGATCGAAGCCCGACGGCGGAAGGGCGACTAGAGTGCGTGCAGAGAGCCGCATCGAGCGGCTCCCGTCGTGTGGGTATCGCTGCATCCGGGGGGTCCGCGGGATCCATCCGAGACCCGTCCCAGCACCCGGGAGCTCCCCCAATGCACCGACCCCCTCCGTCGTTACCCGTGCGCGCGGTCCTCGCCGGCCTCGTGGCGTTGAGCGGTCTGTTCGGCGCCCTCGCCCTCGCGGCGCCGGCGACCGCAGCCGCACCGGATCTGTCCGTCTCGGTCACCGTCCCGACCCAGGTGATCGCGGGCAATGACATCGACTTCACCATCAGGGTGACCAATGACGGCGACGCAACCGCGCACAGCGTGACGGTCAGTGACACCTTCCCCTCCGCCTTCCTTGGGGTGAGCCTGACGGACACCCCTCCGGGGTGCACCGGCCTCCCGTGCACGCTGACGACCCTCGCCGCCGGGGCGTCGGTCACGTTCACCGGTACCGCGACCGTCGACCCGAATTTCAGCGGCACGTCCCTCACGGACACCGCAGAGATCAGCTGGCCGGACTTCGCCCCGGACCAGGTGGCCGGCAGCGACTCCGGCGACGGCGACATTGAGATCAACCACCTGTCAGACGTTGCGGTCACGACGACCCCGGACAGGTCCAGCGTGCGGGTCGGGGAGGACGTCACCTGGACCATCGTCGCCACGAACAAGGGCCCGAGCCGGGGAGTGCCCGACCTGAGCGTGCCGGTCCCGGCGGGCACTGTCCTCGTCGGGTGGACGACACCCCCTGGCGTGTCCTGCAACGCCGCCGGCACTTGTTTCCTCAGACCGATGCTGGCCGGTGGCCAGGTGATCATCAAGATGACCGTCACCGTGCCACTGGATTACGCCGGTACGTCGGCGACGCTCGTCGCGACCGGGGCCGACGCCACCGACACCACACCGAACACGGCCAACGACACGGCGACGTCCACGGTCACAGTCCTCCCGCTCGCCGACCTCACCGTGACCAATCTCGGTCCGACCACAGCGGTCGCGGGAACCTCGGCCACCTGGTCCCTGGTCGTCGACAACCACGGGCCGTCGGCGGCGCCCGACGTCAAGGTCAGCCAACCCTTCCCGGCCGGGGTCACCGTCACCGGGGTGTCCGGCGCGGGCTGCAGCGCACTGCCGTGCACGCTGTCCACCCTGCCCAAGGACGGTTCCGCGACGATCACCGTCACGGCCGCGATCGCCCCCGGCTTCACCGGAACGACGCTCAGCACCACCGCAACCATCGACTCACCGGCAGACGAGCCGACAGGCGACCCGGACGGCGGCCGCAGCTCGACCGCCAACACCGTGATCACCACGTCGGCGGACGTGCGGGTGAGCGCCTCTGGCGTCGGCGTCCCGTTCGTGGCGGGCGACGCCGTCGCCTGGGACATGGTGGTGACCAACGACGGCCCGTCGACGGCCCGCAACCTCACCATCGTCGACAACGCGCCGGCCGGGGTCTCCGGGCTCAACCTCAGCGGGCCGGCGGGCGTGTCCTGCGCCGCGGGCGGCCCTTGCACGCTCGCTGAGCTCGCTCCGGGCGCCGGCAAGGCGATCACCATCCACATCACCGGAACCCTGGCAGCCGACTACGCGGGCAGTGCGATCAGCAACTCCATGTCGGCCACCTCGACGACGGCGGACCCGGACACCCTGAACAACACGGACACCGCGACCACCAGCGTGGTCAGCTCCGCCGACCTCTCGATCACGGCATCGGGTCCGTCCGGCACGGTCCTCGCCGGTGAATCGGGCAGCTGGACGGTCACCGTCAAGAACAACGGCCCCTCCGATGCCCACGGCGTCGTCATCGCCGACCCGCTGCCGACCTCGATCACCGGCGTCACCGTCACCAGCACGAACTCCCCGTGCGCCGCCGTGTCCTGCACCCTGGACACCCTGGCCCCGGGCGCCGTCGCGACGCTGCGGATCAGCGGCACCGTCGACCCGTCGTACGCCGGCGCAACGGTCACCGCCACGGCCACCGTCAGCTCGGCCACACCGGACAACGACACGGCCAACAACATGGCCACGACCGTGACCGGCATTGCCACCTCGGCGGACCTGTCGATCGTGAAGACGGTCGACCAGGACCCGGTCGTGCCCGGCGAGGATCTGACCTACACCCTGACGATCGCCAACAGCGGTCCCTCCCAGGCCACCGCGGTGACGGTCACCGACGCCCTCCCGGCGGCCGTGACCAGTGTGACCGCCAGTTCGTCGATCGGCAGCTGCGACCCGGTGACCGGGGTGGTCCTCACCTGCACCGTCGCTGCGCTCGGCCCCGGTACGCCGATGGTCGTCACGATCACCGGCACCCTCGATCCCGACGTCGACCCGGGCACGGTGAGCAACTCCGCCACGGTGACCTCGGCCACGCCTGACCCGGACCTGACTAACAACACGAGTCAGGCCGACACCTCGACCGCTCCCGCCGACCTCGCTATCACGACGACGGCGGATGTGGCCAAGGTGGCGCCGGGTGGAGCGATCACCTGGACCGTCCGCGTCAGCAACGCCGGGCCGGGCCCGGCCCGGGGCACGGTGCTGACCGATCAGCTACCCGTCGGCGTGAACATCACGGCGATGCACACTTCCCAGGGCAGTTGCGGAGCCGCGGTGCCCGGGGCGGACCTGACCTGCACGCTCGGCAAGGTCGCTCCCGGCGGCACGGTCACACTGACCGTGACCGGAGTCGTGGGCGCTGCCGTCCAGGGCGCCCTGGTCAACGCGGCCGCCGCAGTCTCGCGCGACGAGTCCGACCCGTCCGACAACGCCGACCAGATCACCATCCCCGTGACCGTCGCTGCCGACCTGCGGCTCACCCAGAGCGTCGCGGCGCGCTCGGTCGTTGCCGGGCGCTCGGCGGAGTGGACGGTGACGGTGACCAACGTGGGTCCCGCGCCGGCCCCCGCCGTCACGCTGACCGACGTACTCCCCGCCGATCTGAGTGGGGCGACCACCAACGATCCAGGATGCGCCCTGGCCGACGGTGTGATCACCTGCGCGGCCGGCGACCTCTCGGTGGGCGACTCCTTCCGCGTCACCATCTCCGGGACCGTCAAGCCGGCGGCCCGAGCCGCCCTGGTCAACGCGGCCTCGGTGGCCTCGTCGGTGCTGGACGTGCGCCCGGCTGACAACGCGGTCCAGGCGCGCGTGAGGGTGACCGCCCTCGCGCCGGTGACCGTGACCAAGGTCGCGGCCGACGACCGAATCGAGGCAGGCGACTCGACGACGTACACCATCACCGTGGCCAACATGGGACCGTCCACGGCCACGGGCGTGATCGTGGACGAGCAGCTGCCCGGCGGTGCCGCGGTGCTGAAGGCGTCCTCGACGGCCTACGACACCGGAACGGCGCATTGGATCGTCGGTGCCCTGCAACCCGGCGCCTCCGAGGTGCTCACCTTGAAGGTACGGCTCGAGGACTCGGGCCGCGCCGTGAACCGGGTGCGGGTCCGCTACGCCGAGGATCGGCACCGCCCGGCGGCGCGGGCAGTTGTCCGGGTCCGACCTGCCGCCGCGCCCGCAGGGACGGTGAAGCCGGCGAGTGCGACGACTCTGCCAGCTACCGGCTTCGTGGATTCCTACCTGCTGCCATGGGCGCTGCTGCTCATGGCCTCCGGCGGAGCGCTCCTGGTGTTCAGCCGGCGGCATCGTTCAGGGGAGACGGCCGGCACGAACCGTTGATGACCAAAGGTGGTGGACTCGGGCCCCCGACCCGTGCGAACGTCCCAGCTCAGTAGTACCAGGGGAAGCGCGGCACGCTCAGCGGGTGTTGCTGGTCGTTGACGGCACTATGCGGCTGACCTGCACAAACGTGACTGTCGGTGATGGCCGGCGACGGGCGCAGATGATCCTGCTGCCACGTTTTTGCCACGCACAGTCGACTCAGTCGTCGAGGTCGAGGATCGCGTTGGCGACCTCTGACGGAAACAGAGTCGACCAGATGACCTCCCCCGGACCCGGGTTCATTCCAGCAACGGACGAAGGCTCAGGTTGCCAGTCGTCACGATCGATGCCGGGCACGCAGTCGAGTAGCAAGGCGATGATTTGCGGGTCCGGAACGCCTTCCGCGACGATCGCCAGGTAGGCCGCGTGGCCGTTAGCCGCTCTGACGAGCGCCATGACCCGATGGCTGCGGAACTCCGCGACCGCGAGATGCCGACGGCGAGTGGCGAGCCGTATACCGTTGAGGAAGTCCAGCCAGGGGGATTGGTGCTGTCGCGACAGAACAACCGTTCTGACGCTGTCAACGACATCAACTTCTACTTCGCGCCGTTCTGGACGGTGGCGCGGATCTTGGACCGCGGTGTCAACCCGAACGACGTCGCCGTGGCTGGAAGCAACTACGACGCGCGCCGAGAGGTTGCGCGCAGCCTTGAGTTTCCTCCGGATCAGCTCGCGGGCATGTCGCACATCGCGGCGGTGGCCAGGGTGCTGTCGAGCCAAACCGAGGAGTACGTCCCTGTCGACCAAGACGTCGTGTTGGTGATCGATGAGATAAATCGCGCTGACTTGTCGCGAGTGTTCGGTGAGTTGATCACACTCGTGGAGGCCGACAAGCGGGAGCACGCTGCCGAGGAACGCTCAGCGGTCCTGCCGTACTCAGGGGAGGTCCTCACCGTGCCTGCGACCCTGCACATCATCGGAACGATGAACACCTCGGATCGCTCACTCTCGGTGTTCGACTACGCGTTGCGGCGCAGGTTCTCGTTCGAGTATATGGCGCCGGATCCGTCGCTCTGCCCGGGCACCTACGGCGCGGTCGACGTCGCCCGCACGTTGAATCGTGGGTGAAGGTGTCCGCCGAGAAATGGGCGCCCACGACCGTCAAGGTCCGATTCGTCATCGTCCGGTCTGTGTTCCGAGCCGCCGTCAACGACCGAGTCATCGTCAGCGATCCGTGCGCAGGCGTAGCACTGCCGCGCCGACGCAAGACGACCGCGACCATGCGGATACCCACGGTCGAAGAGGTCGGCCGGCTTCTGGCGCATGCAGACAGCGCCCGCGTCTCAACTCGGAAGGGTTTCCGCGCATACGTCGCCTTGTGTGCCTTCGCCGGGCTCCGGAAGGGCGAGGCGGCAGGGCTCCAAGTGGGAGACATCGACTTCCTTCGGCGGCAACTCACCGTCTCGCGGCAACTGCAACGCGACGGCAAGACCTGGGTGGCTCGTCCGCCGAAGTATGGATCCGAGCGCGCCGTCTACTTGCCGGACGACCTCGTCACGATCCTCAGCGAGCACGTCGCGACCCATCTGCCTGATACAGATCCTTCGAGATGGCTCTTCACGGTCGGCGAGGAGCCGATGTACGACAACGCGATCACCTGGAGATGGCGCGCGACCCGCGATGCGGCCAAGCTGCCGGACGTCCGGCTCCACGACCTCAGGCACTTCTACGCCTCCGGCCTGATCGCCGCCGGCTGCGACGTCGTCACCGTCCAGCGGGCGCTCGGGCACTCGTCGGCGACGACCACGCTGAACACCTACAGCCACCTGTGGCCGACGGCGGAGGACCGAACCCGGGCTGCAGCGGGATACCTGATGCGGGATTCCGTCGCGTCGAGCGCGCCCAGAGAGCGGGCAGACAGAAGTCGTCAAGCCACCGAGCCGAGATAGCGTCGGAGAGGCGTGATGGGATAGAACACATGTTCGAAGATTGCGTGTCCGGCGTGGAGGCTTCGCTGACGATGAATCACGGTTACCCTTACGGCGTGTACGTGTCCTCGCTTGACGAGCAGGCGGCGCTGGTTGCGCTGCTGAAGACGCGGCCCGACGGGTTGTCGTGGCCCGAGCTGACGACGCGCATCCGCGACGCTGCCAGCGTCCAAAGCGTGATCGATGCACTGCAGCCGAGCCAGGGCCTATTCCCTGACCCAGAGTTCGGGGCCGCACTGGAGGCAGCCGAGAAGGAGGTCGTGTCGTGGCAGCGGGACGGGTTGACCTTCCTCACGATCCTCGATGGTCGCTACCCCCGGGCGATCCGCGACATTCACGAAGCGCCACCGTTCCTCTTCGCCAACGGAGCGCTTCTGGACAGTGATCCGGGCATCTCGATCGTCGGATCTCGCGAGGCGTCGCCGGCCGGGCTCAAGATTGCAGAAGCGGTCGCCGCGGCAGCTGTAGACGCAGACCTCACGGTGATCTCCGGACTCGCGGCCGGCATCGACACGGTTGCGCACAAGACGGCTCTCAGCCTCGGCGGTCGCCCGGTCGGCGTAATCGGCACCGGCATCCGCAAGACCTATCCCGCCGCAAACCGCGATCTCCACGCTCAGGTCGCCGCGCGCGGGCTGCTCCTCTCGCAGTTCTGGCCGGACGCGGCTCCTCAGAAGTACACCTTCCTGATGCGCAACGCGACGATGTCGGGCTACGGGATCGCGACCGTCGTGGTGGAGGCGGGCGAGCATTCAGGAGCAAGGGCACAAGCCCGGATCGCCGTTCAGCACGGTCGGCCGGTCATCCTGACCGACCTCGTCGTTGACCGGACAGAGTGGGGCAAGTCGCTCGTGGGTCGCCCAGGCGTCACCGTCGCGTCGTCGACTCAGGATGTCGTCGAAGCGATCGACCAGATCCGCTCCGTCGACGACACCATCAGTGACGCGCTGAAGACCCTCGTTTCGGCTTGAACACCTCCCAGCCGGACGCATACGGCGTCATCCGACAGTTGGTCATAGACCATGCTGGTGGATACCTGCGCAACGTCGTCTGGGGGCCGGCCACATGCAGTTACTGCGCGGGAATCCCTGGGAACGAGGGGTTCTCCACGTGCTACCGGTGCGACGGCTACATCGCTCGCGCGGGGCATCTCTCGGATCGGCGAGGCTTCATCACCTACGCGCTGGCCGGGGCCCAGTCGGGCGCCAACATGTACCGCTACAAGGACGAGGTACCGCCTCCCGCAGCGACCCGCATGATGACCCTGCTGCTGGCCGCGACCCTGACCAAGCACCTGGCATGTGCGGCTCATCCGAGCCACGGCCCGGTGACAGCGTGGACAACCGTGCCATCCCTGAGCGGACGTTCACACCATCCCCTGGCCGGACTAGCAGCACCGTTTCTCCAGACACTGCCGTGGATCGCCCTACGGGCAGCCGCCGACGCGAGGAACGTCCGAGAGCTCCGGCTCGAGAACTACGTGGTGACGGATGAAGGTGCCTCTGTCTCCGGCCAGCACGTCCTACTCCTCGACGACACCTGGGTCACGGGTTCGAACCCCGAGTCCGCGGCAGGGGCCCTGAAGCGCGACGGGGCAGCGGCGGTCACGAGCCTTGTGGTCGCGCGCTGGCTAGACGTGAGTCGCGGCGCCACCAAGGAGTTCATCAAGGCACATCTCACTCAGGACTTCGATCCAACCGTCTGTCCCTTCACCGGCCAGCCCTGCTAGACACCGGCTCGAACAGCTCAGCCGCACACAGCACAGGTGTCGAGTCGCCACTCCTCCGCCGCCTGCTCATCGAAGATCTCCCGGGTACTGCCGTACGCGGTCGCCCGGTTCAGTTGACGACCAAGGGTCAGGACCACAACTCGGGTCGCTCCCGCGCGTTTCAGCGCGGCCGCCGCGCTCGCGGCCGAGCTGCCCGATGTCCACGTGTCATCCAGGAGCAGGACGCGGGAGCCCTCGACTACGAACGGCGCCACGACATACGCGTCAGGCGTGAGACGGCCACGGGCGGGCCGAGGCGTGGCCGGTGCTCTGCTGAGGAACGACGTGTCCCAGTTCCACAGTCGGACGAGGGGGTCACCCTCCACGACGCCAAATACGAGCTGCTCCAGATGGTTGAAGGCCCGTTGGTCGTTCGACGGCACGATGGTGGCGACGTCGACAGCGCCGCCCGCCTCGGCCTCCACGCATCCACTGTGCGCTTCCAGGAACTCGTGCAGCAGCGACGACAGAGCCCAGCCGAGCCAGTCGTAGCCCTCGAAGTCCTTGTATCGGTGCAGCATCGACTCCAGCCCAGAGTCGACGCTGTAGGTGATCGGGATGAACGAATCGACGGCGTCCGCGTAGCCCCTGCAGTTCGAGCACCTGTTCCAGGTCGCCGGACCGCCGTCGAGATAACCAGCAGACCCGAGGCATAACTGACACGAATGCGGGTGCCGGGGCGCCACGGGGACCAGCACGCCGTCAAGATCGGCGAGCCAGTCGATCCACTCGGGCGTGGCGTGGGTGCGCTTTGCGAATTCGGGCGCGACGAAGCTCCGGTACGACATGGGTCCTCCCTGCCGCCAAGCCTAGGAACGGACCCGTCCTCCCGCAGCCGAACGGCGACGGTCACAAACGGGCACCGTCGGCTTCTTGCGGACTTTTTGCGGACCAGACGCGGACTTTTCTGCCCACACCGGGTCTGACCTGCGCAACCGCGCCAGATCAGTAGTACCAGGGGTACGGCGACCAGTCTGGATCCCGCTTCTCGAGGAACTGGTCGCGGCCCTCCTGGGCCTCATCAGTCATGTACGCCAGCCGGGTGGTCTCGCCGGCGAAGAGCTGCTGGCCGACGAGGCCGTCATCCAAGAGGTTGAAGGCGTACTTCAGCATCCGCTGGGCGGTGGGGCTCTTGCCGTTGATCTTCCGGCCCCAGTCGAGGGCGACCTTCTCGAGCTGCGCGTGCTCGACGACGCGGTTGACCGCACCCATCCGGTGCATCGTCTCGGCGTCGTACTCCTCGCCGAGGAAGAAGATCTCGCGGGCGAACTTCTGGCCGACCTGGCGGGCGAGGTAGGCCGAGCCGAAGCCGCCGTCGAAGGAGCCCACATCGGCGTCGGTCTGCTTGAACCGGGCGTGTTCGAGGGAGGCGAGGGTGAGGTCGCAGACGGCGTGAAGCGAGTGCCCGCCGCCGGCGGCCCAGCCGGGGACGACGCAGATGACGACCTTGGGCATGAACCGGATCAGCCGCTGGCACTCCAGGATGTGCAACCGGGCGAGCTTCGCCTTGTCGATCGGGTTGGGTGGAGCGCCGGCGTCGTCGTGGCCGCTCTCCTCGTACTGGTATCCGGCCCGGCCGCGGATGCGCTGGTCGCCGCCGGTGCAGAACGCCCACTTGCCGTTCTTCGCCGAGGGCCCGTTGCCGGTGAGGATGACGCAGCCGACGTCCGCGGACGTACGCGCGTGCTCGAGGGTGCGCAACAGCTCGTCGACGGTGTGCGGGCGGAACGCGTTGAGCACGTCGGGGCGGTCGAAGGCGATGCGTACGGTGCCGTGCTCACGCGCCCGGTGATAGGTCAGGTCGGCGAGATCGTCGAAGCCGGGGACGACGTCCCAGTCGGCGGGATCGAAGATCTCGGAGACTCCCTCAATGGCGCTCATGGGACCGGAGCGTAGTCCCGCGCGTACACCCGGGAAGAAACGCGTAGGCAGACGCGGTTGCCCACGCGTAGGGTCGTACAGCCCTCGCCGGCCCCTGGAAGGAATCCGATGGCAGACCAGACCGCGAAGCAGGCCACTGCGCCCGGCGACGCCTACCCCGACCAGATCGATGGCGCCGTGCTGAAGGTCGCCGGCGTGGTCGTCATCGGGGCGATCATGTCGATCCTCGACATCACCGTGGTCAACGTCGCGTTGCCGACCTTCCAGTCCACGTTCGGGCACGGCAGCTCCGAGCTCGCCTACTCCCACGTCGCCTGGACGGTGACCGCCTACACCCTGGCGTTGGCCACGGTGATCCCGATGACCGGCTGGGCTGCCGACCGGTTCGGGACCAAGCGGCTCTACATGACCGCGATCGCGCTGTTCACCCTCGGCTCGGTGTTGTGCGCCACCGCCTGGGACATCAATGTGCTCATCGGCTTCCGGGTCCTGCAGGGGCTCGGCGGCGGCATGCTGATGCCGCTCGGCATGACGATCATGACCCGTGCGGCGGGCCCGAAGCGGATGGGCCGGCTGATGGCCATCCTCGGCGTGCCGATGCTGCTCGGACCCATCGGCGGTCCCATCCTCGGCGGCTGGCTGATCGGCGTGGCCAGCTGGCACTGGATCTTCCTGATCAACCTCCCCCTGGGCATCATCGCGATCACGTACGCCGCGTTCGTGCTCACCCCCGACAGCCCCGAGCCGTCGGAGAGCTTCGACTTCCTCGGCATGGCGTTGATGTCGCCGGGGCTCGCGCTGTTCCTCTACGGCGTGTCGTCCCTGCCCACCCACGGCGGGGACTTCGGCGCGACCCAGGTGTGGCTGCCGATGCTCGCCGGGGCGCTGTTGATCGCCTCGTTCGTGTGGCACTCGTTCCGTCCGGCGCACCCGCTGCTCGACCTGCGCCTGCTGGCGCACCGCGAGCTCGCCGTCGCACTGCTGACGATGTTCTTGTTCGCGGCCGCCTTCTTCGGCGGTCTGCTGCTGGTGCCGACCTACTTCCAGCAGATCCGCGGCGAGAGCACCCTGCATGCGGGCCTGCTCGTCGCACCCCAGGGGCTCGG
>Ga0164242_10007623_pt1 | contig 11811 bp, 11 predicted proteins | sample OricomgcompostMG_FD_108783 | JGI IMG/M metagenome (GOLD analysis project Ga0164242, IMG submission 108783) | Miracle-Growth compost microbial communities from Emeryville, California, USA - Original compost - Miracle growth compost (MG) ... | reverse complement strand
TCTGCGCCGGTCCGGAGCGCATGCCCAGGCCGAATTCCAGGAAGTACAGCAGCAGCGTCGTCGTCAGCGCGTTGGCGATGTTGACCAGCACCCGGCTGCCCAAGGTCCAGCCGAAATCGGGATACCGCCGGGGCGAGATCCAGAAGCCCTGGACGAAGGACCGCACCGTCACCGGTGGACGCGCCGCGGCCGGCAACACCTCGTCCGGCATCCGTACGACGAAACCGACCGTGGCGACCAGCAGCACCACCGCGACCACCAGATAGCCGGTGCTCCTCGACAGTCCGAGCGCGACGACGACGGCGACGCCGAGCAGCACCCCGACCGGCTGCGGTGCGGCCATCCATCCGGAGACCGTCGCCCGCTGGCCGACCGGGACCTGGTCGGAGATCACGGCGGTCAGCGAGGCGGTCAGCACGCAGAAGCCGACCAGCGCCAGCGGCCAGAAGACCGCAACCCCGCCGATCGCCTGCTGGCGGCCGAGCAACACCAGCGCAACCGCGAAGATCAGCGCCCCGGCGATGATCCAGGGACGGCGGCGGCCCCATCGTGAGGTGGTCCGGTCCGACAGCGCGCCGGTGAGCGGGTAGGCGATCGCCGCACAGGCGCCGGCGATCCCCGACACCACGCCGAAAGCGACCACATTGCGGACCCAGGCATCCGGGTCGAGGTCCAGGACGTCGGTGACCCTGGGCCGGCAGCAGTAGTTGGATCGGCGTCAGCTGGGCGATCCAGACCCCGAACCAGGTGACGGCGAAGAGCGCGATCCAGCGTCCGCCCACCCGGTCGGTGGTCGCCGCCGGTACGGACGCAGCCGAGATCCGCGCATCTGACATGGTCAGAAGATCCTGGCACCTCGCGGGCCGAAAGCGTACGGATCCGGGCGATCAATTCCCGGCAACCCTCGGCCGCGACACGGCTGTGGGGATGGCACGCGGCATCATGGTGAGATGCTCATCGAGGTCTATGCGGATGTCGTCGACGTCTGGGCGTACATCGCCCGGCGGAGGCTGCGGCGGGCTCTGGAGACGATCGCCGAGGCGGACCAGCCGACTGTCCGGCCGACCGTGGTCTGGAAACCCTTCCTGATCGACCCGACCGCTCCCAGTCCCTCCGAGGAGCTGGTCCCCGGCGATGAGCTGATGGACAGCGTCCTGCAGCAGTCCGCGCCGGGCGTCGGAGCGGCGATCCGACGATTGGAGGCCGGCCAGGCAGCCCGGGACGAGGGGCTCGAGCTGCCCGATCCACGCTGGCGGCCGAGCAGCTGGGCCGCGCACCGGCTGATCGCGGCCGCACTCGAACACGGGCCACAGACCCAGGACGAGGTGGTCGAGGAGATCCTGAACGCCCATTTCGTGGCCGGGCGCGACATCAACCGAATGGACTTTCTCGCGCCGCTGGCCGAGCGGTACCGGCTGCCGGCCCCCGTACAGCTCGACCGCGAAGGCTCCGGGCCGGCGTCGGCACTCGCCTACCTGCAGCCGGGCTTCCCGCCTGACGACCTGCTGGAGCGGGCGACCCGGGAGGCGCAACTCTTCGGACAGGCGATCGGCGTGGCCGAGTCGCCGACCTTCGTCATCGATCAGACCATCGTCGAGGTCGGGGCGGTGTCGGCGGAGGTATTGGCTGCGCGGATCGCCGAATTCTCCGGACGGCCGGTCAGTCCGGTGCCCGAGGAGGTGCGCCGGGTGCGCGCGGCCCGATCGCTGCTCGAGGCCAGGAATCCGCGCGGCTCGCTCTATCTGCTGGCGCCGCTGCGCCCCGAGTACGACGGTGACCGCGGTTTCGAGACGCTCACCGCGCGCGCCCTGGCGGCCTCGGCCAGTCTCGAGCCGGCGCGGGCGAAGCTCGCCGAGCTGCTTCAGCGCTGGCCCGATGACGCCTATCTGCAGTTGCTGATGGGCAAGACGCTGAAGCGTCTCGGCCACCCGGACGCCGACAAGCACCTGGCGCTGGCGACCGCCATGGACCCGGAGTATCTGGACTTCTGAGCGGCGCGGAGACGCCTCGCTGGACGGTTTGTTAGGTCGGTTGCGTAACGGGTAACTCCCACAGCGATTCGAGAGTCGGGCGACGGCCCGCCGCGAAAGGAGTCGTTGTGATCATTCTCGGCATCATCTTGTTGATCCTGGGATTCGTGTTCAGTATTTCGATCCTGTGGACGATCGGGATCATCCTGATCGTCATCGGGGCGATCCTGTGGATCCTCGGCGCCGCAGGGCGCCAGATCGGACCACGAAAGTTCTATTTCTAGTGTCGTGGGTCAGCACCCCGCCGGGTTGAGCAGCGGCCCGGCACCGCTACCAACCGTGGAGCCCGCGCACCTGGACGATTGTCCGGGTACGCGGGCTCTTCGTACGCCACGGACCGGCTTGCTGCGAAGACGGGCGACATGTGATCAGGAACTCGCCGTCGGCGGGCGCGGGATGGTATGAAGGACGCCGCAAGCGCGTAACGTCTGATCGCGTTGGCGTTCACGCACCGTTTCTTCACCGCGGAATGCGCGACCTCACCTCGAAAGGGCGCACGGCATGCAGATCGCTGTTACCGGATCGATCGCGACCGACCACCTGATGCAGTTCCCCGGCCGGTTCACCGACAGCCTCGTCGACGGCAAGATGGAGACGGTCTCGCTGTCCTTCCTGGCCGATCAGCTCGACATCCACCGTGGTGGCGTCGCGGCCAACATCAGCTTCACCCTCGGCTGCCTCGGGATGTCGCCGATCCTGGCCGGCGCCGTCGGTGCCGACTTCGACACCGACTACCGGCCGTGGCTGGAGGAGCACGGGGTGGACACCAAGTCGGTCTACGTGTCGAGCACCCACCACACAGCCCGGTTCGTCTGCACCACCGACCGGGCGCAGAACCAGATCGCGACCTTCTACGCCGGAGCGATGCAGGAGTCGGGCAAGATCGAGTTGAAGCCGATCGAGGACCGCCTCGGGCAGCTGGACCTGGTCGTGATCGCCGCCAGCGACCCGGACGCGATGATCGCCTACACCGCCGAATGCCTCCGCAACGGCTACCCCTTCGCCGCCGACGTCTCCCAGCAGCTGGCGATCATGGACGGCGAAGGCATCCGCAAGCTGGTCTCCGGAGCGAAATACCTCTTCACCAACCAGTACGAGTCCGAGCTGCTGATGCAGAAGACCGGCTGGTCCAAGAGCCAGGTGCTCGGCGAGGTCGGCCTGTGGATCATCACCCAGGGATCCCAGGGTGTCTCGATCGAATCGGCGGACGGCTCCGCTCTGAGGGTCGGATCGGTTCCGGTCGACCGTGTGGTCGATCCGACCGGCGGTGGCGACGCCTTCCGCGCCGGCTTCCTGTGGGGGATCGACCAGAAGTTCCCGCTGGAGCGGGCCGCGCAGGTGGGTTGCGCGACAGCCGCCCTCGCGCTGCAGACGGTCGGCCCGCAGGATTTCACCCTGGACCGGCAGGCATTCGTCGCCCGGATCGGCCAGGTGTACGGAGAACAGGCCGCGGCCGATGTCCGGCGCTGCCTCCTCACCGACTGAGGGTGGCCTCGTCGGGTGCCCCGACGCCGACGCCCGAGATGATCATGGAAGCGACCGAGGGCGTGCTGCGCCATTGGGATCTCGAGCCGGTGACAGGCGTGGAGCGGGCAACCAGCGGGGTGATGAACCAGACCTATCTGGTCTCCACCGCACAGCGGCGGCTGGTGCTGAGGCGCCATCGCCGGTCAGTACGCGACCAGGTGGAATTCGAGCACGCGGTGATCGCTCACGCCCGGGCACACGGAATCCCTGCCCCCGCGGCGGTCCGCACTCCCGGCGGTGAGGTGATCGTCGATCATGATGGTGCCTTCCATTCGCTGTTCGCCTTCGCCCGCCGCCATCAGGTCTCTCGCGGAGCGTTGACGGCGGAACACGCCCGGTCGATGGGCGTGATGCTGGCGCGGCTGGATCTGGCTCTGGCCGACTTTCCGGTGCCGCAACGCGCTGTCCGTGAACGTCCCGCTGATCTTGCTCCGGTGGCCGCGGCGGTCGATCACTTGCTGGAACGGATCGGCCGGCGCGGTGAGCAGACCGAACAGGACCGCTGGGCCTTGGATCTGCTGCGTACGAAGGCCGCCTGGCTGCAGACCGCCACTCCGCCGATCTGGCAGCAGCCACCGGCCGACGAGCTCCAGCTGGTCCACGGTGACTATCAGGAGTCGAATCTGTTCTTCGACACCTCCCGGACGGTGGTCGACGTGATCGACTGGGACAAGGCCGATGTGGGTTGGCCGCCGGCCGAGATCGTACGGACCCTGGATCTGGCGCTGCGGCTGGATCCCGAGCTCTGCACCGCATTCATCGACGGCTACCGGACCGTCCGCCCGGTCTCGATCGACGATCTTGATCAAGCGGCCGGCAACTGGGACTACGACCGGATCCATGATCACTGGGTCCTGGAGGGCGTCTATCTCCGGGATGACGACCGGCTGCGGATCTTCCTCGAGCCGGGGCCTTTCGTCCCGTTCGCCGACCGGTGGAGCCGGATCCGGCCGCTGCTCGACTGAGCGCCGTCAGATCCCGGCGGGAAGGGCGGGATCCGACCGGGTGCGGCTGCGGCGCACGGCCGCGACGATCAGGATCGTGACCAGGGCGCAGCCGTAGCCGATGGTCTGCAGGACGGGATCGTGGTCGTGCAGGTAGCCGAAATAGGCCGCGGGCCACAACGTCAGCCATTCGAAGCGTCGTGCCAGCACCACCAGGACCATGAACGGCAGCAGATACCAGGGGTAGGCCGGTGTCGCGACCAGGAACGCGGCTCCGTACAGCCAGCAGCAGGTCATCAACACCGGATCCCGACGCGATCGGACCATGGCGACCACCGCGCAGCTGGCAGCGATCATCAGGGCCACCGGGAGACGGGCCCGGTCCGGCAACAGGATCAACAGCGCGAACCGCCGCCGGCCGTCGTCGAAACCCTCCTCGGTGAGATAGCCCGGAAGATAGCCGAGCACCAGCCCACCGACCGCGAGCACATGCGGCAGATAGCTCGCGGCGAGCGTGACGACCGAGGTCGTCGCGGTGCGAAGCGGTTGCCGGCGGACGAAGACCGGCAGCAACAGCATCGGGACCAGCTTCACTCCCCCAGCGAGGCCGAGCATGATGCCGGCCAACCAGTGCCGGCCGCCGACCAGTGCCCATCCCATGATCACCAACAGCAGCGCCGCCAGGACATCGACGTGAGCACCGTTGGCTGCCTCCACCATGGTTGCCGGACAGGCGCCGTAAGCCAGCGCCCACCCGGGATGCGAGCCGGTTGCCGACAGCACGCTGCCGATCACGACGGTGGTGATCACCACGGCGACAGCGGAGCCGATCTGCAGCCCCAGGACGCCCACCCGCCACGGTGTCACCGCGGCGATCAGCGTGAACCAGAGCTCGGCGATCGGTGGATAGATCGTGTGCACCCACGGCCGGTTGATCAACGGCAGCGAGGAACCGGGCGGAAACAGCAGCGGATCGCGCAGCCGCGCCAACGCCGGACTCAGTGGCGGGTAGCGGTACGGATCGATCCCGGCCAGTTGCACCCGACCGTCCCAGACGTAGCGGTAGGAATCGTCGCTGAGCAGCGGGCGGGCCAACAGCCCCGGGACCTGGGCCAGGACGGCGATCGCCGCGACGACCGGTGGCCGGAGGGCGGGGATCGCGCGGCGGCACCAGAATCCCACCGCGCCGAAGAGCAGAACGGCGACGAGCACCCCGAGTCGGGCATGATCAAGCCGCCGCAACCCAATGATCGCCAGCTCGCTGCCGACGATGATCAGGACCGACACCAGGATCCGTCCCGAGGGCATCGCTTGCAGGGCACGCGTGCGCACAGGTGCGTCGACGGCCGGAGAAGTCATGCCCTCACGCTCCCCTGCTGATCGCCGGATTCCCCAGCCCACCAGGAAATCCGTAGCCGGTAGGTAATCGCACCGCCACTGGCCCGCGCCCTCCGCGCTGCTTAGGCTCGTGATCATGGTGCGATGGCCGCTGCGATCGATCCGGCGCCGGATCCCGACGCCCGCGGCGGTCACCGGCGCGGTGCAGTCGCCGGCCGTCGTGACCCGTCTGGGACTGTTTCTCGGTCCGGCCTTCGGGATCTGCTTCCTCACCGGCCTGATCAGCCACAACGCCCAGTCCCCGACCGGCGTGCTGCTGCGACCGTGGCCGGTGTGGGGGTATCGCCTCACCCAGGGCATCCACGTCGCCACAGGCATCGCGTGCCTGCCACTGCTGCTGGCGAAGATCTTCGCCGCCTACCCGCGGATCCTGGACCGGCCCGACGGCCCGGCGCGCCGGCCATCGGTGATCATCCGCTTCGCCGCCGACCGACTGCTGATCGGCATCCTGACCGCAGCCGGCATCGTGCAGGTCGCGACCGGACTCTTCAACATCTTCCAGTGGTACGTCTTCAAGTTCGACTTCGTACCGGTCCACTACGCGGTGGCCTGGGTCGCCATGGGCGCGATCCTGATCCACGTCGCGACCAAGCTGCCGACGATCATCGAGACGCTCCGCCGTCGCCGACCGACCGAGCAGCGCCGCTCGCCCGATGCCCGCCGCGGCTTCATCGGCGGCGTCCTCGGAGTCGCCGGCGGGCTGACGATCTTCAGCATCGGCCAGACGGTCGGGCCGTTGGACGGGCTGGCGCTGCTCTCGCCCCGCCGGCCGAGATCGGTCAATCTGCAAGGCGTTCCGATCAACCGGACGGCCGCACAAGCGGGAGTTGTCGACCGCATCGACAGCTGGAGCCTGACCGTCACCGGACCCGGCGGCGAGCACACGCTGCACCGGGACGCGTTGGCCGCAATGCCCCAGACGACGGTCCGGCTGCCGATCGCCTGCGTCGAGGGCTGGAGCGTCAGCGCCGAGTGGTCGGGCGTCCGGATCAAGGATCTGGTCGATCTTGTCGGTGGTGCCGGTCGCGATCTTCGGGTGCAGTCGATGGAACGCGGCTCGCGGTATGCCCGAACCCGGTTGCCGGCCGATTTCGTCGCCGACCCCCGCAGCATCCTGGCGATCAGGATCAACGGCGACGTGTTGGCTCCCGACCACGGCTATCCGGCCCGGATCATCGCCCCCGATCGGCCCGGTGCCCTGCAGACCAAGTGGGTCGAGCGCTTGGAGGTGCTGTGACCGAGCGGATCGTACGGTGGTCGCTGGCCGTTCTCGGCGGCTGCGGGATCGCGTACGGCCTGGTCCTGGTGCTGACCAGGGTGAGTCCTGCGGACTGGTTCCGGCTGGCGCGGTGGGGACTGGCGGCCTGGATGATCAACGATCTGGTGCTGATGCCGGTCGCGCTGCTGCTAGGCCTGACGGTCCTGCGGCGGGTGCCGCCGCGGCGTCGGATGCCGTTGCGCATCGGGCTGCTGGGACTGGCCAGCCTGGTGATCATGACAGCGATAGCAGTCGGCGCGCGGGCCCACCAGAAGAACCCGACCGCCGAGGTCACCGCCCCGCTGCCGGCACTGTTGATCACCGGAGGCGTCCTGGTGCTGGTGATCCTGGTCGCCGAGATTCTGGCCGGGCTACAGCGTCCGGAGCGCGACGAAGGTCCGGCCGCCGGCTGACCATCGTTCGTTCACCATCAGATTCAGCCGTCGCGCCCGCTCCCCCAGAGCATCGGCGCCGATCTGCGCCCAGCGGACGTAGCCGGAGGCCGATCCCACAGTGAGCAGCACTCGGTGGGTCCGGTCGACCGCGGCCTCGGGATCGGTCTCACAGATGATCAATCCGCCTGCCGTGACCAGGGACCGGCAGCGACGCAGCAACCCGTCGGCGTCACCGCCGAGGCCGAGGTTGCTGTCCATCAGCAGTACGGTCCCCCAACGCCCCTCACCGGGGAGCGGGCCGGTGACGTCCCGGCGCAGCGCGGGGGCCCCACGCCGCAGACTCGCCTCGACCGCTGCCGCCGAGAGGTCGACCCCCAGCGCCGAGCGTCCGGATTCGGTCAGCGCGGCGACCATCCGTCCCGGCCCACAACCAAGATCGAGAACCGGAGCCTGGCAGCGCGCCACCACCAAACGGTCGACGGCGTCCGCGGGACGCCGCCACAGATCCGCCGACACCCTGAGCGGATCGACACCGGCGTCGGTCGCGGCCCGCAGCGGGAGTCCGCCGTAGGCATGGTCGAAGATCATCCGGAGGTCCTCGGCCGGCCCGAGCCCGGTCGGAAGCCCGGCGGTCATCATCCGATGGGTGCGGGAGAATCCCAGGTCCGGATACCGATCCGCCAGCGCGGCAGCGTCGTCGGGAGTGTCGACGTCACGCAGCGGCGGCAGCAGTTTGACGGTGTAGCCGAGATCCAGCAGTCGCGCCAGCTGTGCGGCGCCGGTCCGATCGGTGGACATCGGCACCGCCGCGAAGACCTCGGCCGCCGGGCCCCGGCGCAGGCCGATCGTCCAGTAGCCGCCGTCCTCGGTCAGCCCGATGACGGCGTCCGCGCCGTCCCACGACGTCTGCAACAACTCCCGGGTCACCTGCGGTGTGTCCATGGCGATCACCATGGTCGGACCTGGACTGTCGGCCAGCGCCCGGTCGAGGACCCGGCCGAGTCGGTCGCCGAGCCCGCCGCCACCCTGGTCGACCACCTCGAACCCGTCTCCTCGTCCTGCCGGATTCCCTTCCCAGGCGAGGATCCGGCGGCGTACGGGCGTACGTCGTACGGCCTCGAGGGTGTCGTCCAGGGCAGCCGCTGCCAGCCGGGACGCCTGACCGGGCGTGAACACCGACTGCAGCCGGGTCTTGACCCGACCGGGTAGTGGCTCCTTGGCCATGACGATGATCGTCTGCGCACGGTCGGCGGCAGCGCCGACCTGATCGTCCGCCGATGGAGGCTCGAGTACGAGGGCCGGCAGCTTCGCGGCAGCCGTCATCGCGAGGCCAGCACCCCGCGCAGATCGCGGACCGCCCGCAGCGCCCCGATCGGCGTGCCGGTGACCTTGGATCGTCCGACCCGCGGGTGGTAGTCGACCTCGATCTGTCCGATCCGCCATCCTGCAGTTGTCGCCGCGACCACGGTCTCGGCCGGATAGCCGCTGCGGCGGTCCCGCAGGCCGAGGGCCAGCAGCGATTCGCGCCGTGCGACCCGCATCGGACCAAGATCACGGATCCGGAGCCGGGTCCGCGCGGACAGCTGCCGGGCCAGTTCGGCATTGGCCAACCGCAGCCACCACGGCCAGGCGCCCTGACCGACCGGGCATCGGACGCCGATGGCGAGATCGACCGTCTCGTCTGCGATCGGATCGACCAGCCGAGGCAGTTGTGCGCCGTCCAGGCTGCCGTCGGCGTCCATCACGGCAACGATGTCGGCCTCCGATGCCACCAGTCCGGCGTGGCACGCTGCTCCGTAGCCGCGCTCCGGACAGTCGACGACGGCCGCTCCCAGGCCGCGCGCCACCTGGGCGCTGCCGTCATCGGAGCCGTTGTCGACCACCAGAACGTCGTAACCGGCCGGGATCGCCCCGATCACCGCCGGGAGCGCGTCCGCCTCGTTCAGACAGGGCAGGATGACCTGGACCGATTCCATGGTCGAAAACCTAGACAGCCGGTGGGTGCCAGACCATGATCAAACGCTTTCGGTTCGCTTACGCCCGATGCCGGCCGGCGCCGGATCGGGGCCGATCAGCGGCCAGGACTCGTACGCTGGCGGGGTGAGTGCCCAGGTATTGATCGTCGAGGACGACCAGATCCTCGCCGATGTGCTGGCCAGCTATCTGACCAGGGCCGGTCACCGGGTGACGCTTGCCCGGGACGGGTCGGAGGCAGTGACGGTCTGGCAGCGGACCGTCCCCGATGTCGTGCTGCTGGACGTGATGTTGCCGACGCTGTCGGGACTGGAGGTGCTGCGCCGCCGCCGTGCCGCGGGCGATCGCGCGGCCGTGATCATCATCTCCGCCCGCGGCGACGAGCCCGACCGGCTGGTCGGCCTGGAGGTCGGTGCCGACGACTACGTGGTCAAGCCGCTGAGCCCGCGGGAGATCGTGCTGCGCACCGAAGCGCTGTTGCGGCGGGCCGAACAGCTCACCGGGAGCCGACTGCGCGATCGGGCGATCGTCCTGGGCGACACCGAAATCGATCTTGCGGCCCGCACCGCGTCGAAGCGCGGAGAGCCGCTCGGCCTGACCAGCAGGGAATTCGATCTACTGGCATTCCTGGCCGGCCATCCCGGTGAGACCTTCAGCAAGTCGGCACTGCTCAATCGTGTCTGGGGCTGGGATTTCGGTGACAACTCCACGGTCACGGTGCACGTCCGCAGGCTGCGCCAGAAGATCGAGGCCGACGCCTCGGATCCCCGGCTGGTGCTGACGGTCGGCCGGGAGGGGTATCGCGCAGCGCGGGAGGACGAGTTGGCATGAGCCAGGTACTGCATGACCGCCTGATCATCACCGGGATCACCGTCCTCACCTGCCTGGTCGTGGCCGGAGTTGCCTGGGCCCTGCTGCGCCTGGTCCGCAAGGCGTCGATCCGCTACCAGGTGATCATCGCGGTGCTCGCGCCGGTGCTGGCGGTCGCCGGAACCGTCGTGATCAACGTCCGCTACATGTTCCTGTCGGCCCACGACAGCGGGGTGATCATTCTCGCGCTGATCGTCTCGCTGGTGCTGGCCGCGGCGCTCGGCCTGCTGGTGGCCCGGCGGATCGTGGTGGGCGCGACGCATGTCGGCGCCGGCATCACCGGTCTGGCACCCGACACCCCGCGTCGACCGGTGGCAGCCGGGGACGCGGCGTTGCCCGCCGAACTGGCCGGCGTGATGGCCGAGCTCGACAGCACCCGGATCCGGTTGGCCGAGGCGCGGGAACGGGCGCAGGCCGCGCAGTACGCGCGCCAGCAGCTGGTTCGCCACCTGTCCCACGATCTGCGGACGCCGTTGTCCGGGCTCCGCGCGATGGCCGAGGCGTTGGAGGACGGCATGGTGACCGATGTCGGGTTGGCGATGCGGCAGATCCGCGCCACCGTCGGACGGATGGATTCCTTGGTGGGCGACCTTTTCGAACTGTCCCGGGTCCAGGGCGGACCGCCGGACCGGGAACACAAGCTGCTGTCGGTCAGGGAGTTGATCATCGATCTGGTGGACGAGGTGGAGACCGTAGCCGAGCGACAGCGCGTCACCTTGCGGGTCGACGTACCGGAGGACGACCGGCTGGCGATCAGCGGTGACGCGGACGATCTGGTCCGGGCGCTCGGCAATCTGGTCACCAACGCCGTACGGCACACCGGGCCTGGCGGGATGGTCGCCATCACCGCGGCCCGTGGCCCGGGTGGCGATATCGGGGTCGCGGTGTCGGACGGCTGCGGCGGGATTCCGGAACCTGACCTGGCGCGGGTCTTCGACGCCGGCTGGCGCGGAGACCAGTCCCGGACCGGCGCCGATGGTGCCGGGCTGGGACTGGCGATCGCGCGCGGCGTGGTCGAATCCCATCAGGGCCGGATCGCCGTCCGGAACACCGACGACGGGTGCCGCTTCGATGTCGAATTGCCCGCATCGGGGAGATCGGCCGGATGAAGGTCATGATCACCGGCGGCGCCGGATTCATCGGCCGCGCCGTCGTGGGCCGGCTGCAGCACCTCGGGCACGAGCCCGTGATCTACGACCGGGCCGTCGATCCACGCGACGACATCGTGGACCTGTCGCGGCTGAGCGCGGCAGTGCGCGGCTGCGACATGATCATCCATCTGGCAGCCAGGGTGGGACTCGGCGTCGACCTGTCCGATCTCGACGGATACGCCCGCGACAATGATCTTGGTACCGCGGTCGTGTTGCGGGCAGCTGCCGAGGTGTCGGTCGGACGGATCGTGCTCGCGTCCTCGA
>Ga0164242_10007622_pt1 | contig 11812 bp, 13 predicted proteins | sample OricomgcompostMG_FD_108783 | JGI IMG/M metagenome (GOLD analysis project Ga0164242, IMG submission 108783) | Miracle-Growth compost microbial communities from Emeryville, California, USA - Original compost - Miracle growth compost (MG) ... | reverse complement strand
CCAGCTAGTACAGTACCAACAAATGGATAGTTGCCATTCTTATCAGCTTTAAACTTAGCTGAATTGGCTTGATTAAATTTTGCTACAAACATGATGTAGGATTTATGAGTTATGAAATTGTTAATAAGTGGGGTTCCCCCCCTCAATGTTAGGAAGAAGTGTTGGGGACGGAAATAGGTAACTACTTCTGGTCGCACATATGATTTCAAAAAATCACCAAAAAAATTTTGGGAAGCCCCCAGGATTTCATATATTTTATTCATCAGGGAGTCCTTCCCAAAATAAAAATTAAAAAATTTTTTTAAATGAGTGAAACCTTAAATTCTGGGGTATACATGATATTATGTGTACCCACTGGGCAAGCATATGTTGGGCAGTCAGTTAACATCAAAACTAGACTTTATAAGCATAAGTATTATCTACAATATGGAAAGCATAAGAATAGATACTTACAGGAAGCTTGGGATAAATATCATCAAGCAAGCTTTCAATTTTCCATTTTAGAGAGGATATCAGTTCAAGCCTTATTAATTGAGGCTGAAAATAAATGGATAAATAGATTAGAGACTTATAAAACTGAGAAGGGATTCAATATACAAGTTACAATAGATACTGACCAGGATTTAAGGAGTTCTAATATTAATAAAGTAGCTAGCACAAAAAGACCTTCATCTAAGCTTAAAACTATACTTAAAATATCAATGGAGAATGGATCTATCACTGAAACTAATTCTGAAGAGTTAGCTCAGGAAGGGTTTATTAAGAATGCTTTCTTCTATACCTTAAAGTACTGGAAGAGTACTAACCATAGCTATGAAATAGATAGCAAATTGAAGCACCCTAAAAGGTCACATAAGGGGTATATATTTGTTTACAAGAAGAATTATAATCCAGACTATGATTACTTAGCAGGAGTGAAAGCTATTTATAGGAAGCCAAGAGAGAAGAAGGAGCTGAAGAAGATTCAGTACACTAGAAGTGCAAAGAGACCTATTATAGCTACCAACATTACTACTGGAGAGGAAACTACTTATCCATCTATCAGGGATGCTGCTAAAGCCCTGGAGGGTAGACATCAAGGTATTACCAAAGCTTTAACTGGAGAAAGAAGCTCTTATAGAGGGTACACATTTAGATATGTTGATCCTACCTGGGCAGGAACCCATAGAGTCAGTAAAAGAGTGGCTGAGTTATATGAGGGATAGGTAACCACTCCTCAATTCACACAACAAAAAATTTTTTAGAAAAAATTAGGGGGCCTTTTATTCCACAAATAGCACTTAAAACACATATGTGCACAAAAATTTTATAAAAAATTTTGTAGTATATATGAGAATACCTATCTTTTATTATACAGCTACTAAAGCTGATATTTCATGAGAGTTTCTCTCCAATCATAATTAAACACCCCCTGGGTGGCCCTTACTTCAAGTGGTAACATTTAGTTCAAAGGATCCATGTGATTGTGGAGTATTAAAATAAGAGGATAGGACTTCCTGCTAACACTCATCAAAAAAGAGTGGGGTGATATTAAATCAGATTTGAATTTGATATTAGAAAGGTCTTCAAAAACACAGCAAATTATATATCCTACTAGACCTATAAGTATATCAATACATAGTTAGGTTGAAATACTCAAGGAGTTGTAGGTAACCGCAGTCTAATAATCTTGTATCTCAGTGGAATAATCTATATAAAATCTGTATTAGAATAAAGCTATTCAATGAAATAGAACCTAATATAGGGTGAGTATAGATAGCAGCACCTTTAACTAGGACAGCTGATTAGATAGGGCTAAAATGGCCCTGTAAAGAACTTCCTGTGTTCAGGAGACAGGCATTAGTAACATATCTCCCCCAATATCTTATACAAAAACTAACCTATGATATTACTTACTATCTACCTATCTATGGTAGTCATTCTTTCTCTGATTGAGGTTATATTCAGAGGAACCTTCTCCCTAGTATGTACTTATGAGGATGGATCTGAGAAGTCCTTCTCTCCATTTCTCCCCATTGCCTTATGGCCCATAGTACTATTGATTATTCTAATAAGAGCTATTTTCTCAAAACTAAATTCTAATAATAATGCATGTAAACATTGATTTTAAAGCAAAGGAGATTGAACTCCTTGATGAATCCTTCAAAGTTTCAGACTTACTTGAGCTACTTGATAATGAACTCTTTGAGAGTTTTACAGTAAAAGCAGTGGTGAATATCCAATGTGACTGTAAGAAATCAAACCCTTGGTATCAACCTTATGATATTACAGTAAATCCTATCTACTATGGTAGTAATACATGCCAAGCTAATTTTACATCCACCAATATGGAAGAATTGATGAAGGAGATTAGACAACATACCAATAAGGAGTAATCCTATCCTGTATACAGCCTCCTTGTCTAGGGAGGCTTTTTTAGTAGCATTTGTCAATTAAACCTAATTTATTTACTTTATTTAAATAAATATTTTGGTATTTAAATAAAAAGTTGTATATTTTATTATACAGGGAGCCATTCCCATTAAAACCAAAATTTATATGGAAGTAGTAAAAAATCAGGAGGAGCTTACTCCTGCTGAACAGCAGAAAGCTGATAGAGAGCTCATGGATAAAGTCAGAGCTCAAGCTAATAGATATAAGGAGGGCATTAAGATACTGGAGCCTGAAGTAAAATATATGGAGCTTATGACTAGGCTTGAGAAAGCTAAGTATGAGAAGGTCATGTATCAGTTTCAGTATGCTCAATTCTTAGCCTCTCAACAACCTTCAAAACCAAATGCAGATGAAACAGTCAGTGACAACACAGCAGATTCCCCAGAAGAAGGAGGAGACTAAAAATTACCTTGATAAGCCCCAGAAGATGAGAGGCTATAATGTCCCAAGAGATAAAGGAGGTGACATATACAAGCCTTGGTGGGGGAGTCCGATAGATTATTGTATTCCTCATGTTTGTAGGATGATTATTAGCCAGCCTCTTTATCAGATGGAGATATCCTATAGGAATGCCTCATCAAATCCCTGGAATAAGTTTAATGTCACTATAGTAGAATCTGACTTAACTGATGAGATTATTGAAAATGCTATATCAGTTGTAGCAAAGGACCTGAGGGGAATTTTAAATAACTATAAAAGAAAACAAAATAATAAATCATGGAGACACCAACTTTAGGGCAGCAGAGAATTAGAGTGGCCTTTAATCCTTCTCAGGACTCTCTTGTAGATGCAATCAAAGCAAAATCAGCTGAACTTATTGATTTAGTTCAGGCCTACAAAAATACTGTAGTATCTGAGACTTATGATACTTACACCTCTGCACAACTTCAGCAGGATAAGGGAGAGTTCTTTAGATTAATCTCCTTGGCCCAGACTGCATATGAAGAAGGAGCCATGTGGGGAGTAAAAGCCTTTACCTATTTTAAACCATAGTATAAATGGAGATAAAAATTATTAATAAGCAAGCAAAGCTCACTCTTGATGAACTGATAAAGTATCAGCTGGTGAACTATTGCTTCTTCAATAATCTATCTCTCTCAAGTACTGATATTGATACTCTGAAGGACCTAGTCAAAATTGGTAAAACTGAGCTTAATTCATTCTGTAAAAATCAGAGTGAGAGGAATGTCATTAATAAGCTATCAAAAGCTGGGTTAGTTATAAAGACTAAGAAGTATCTCAAAACTATTGAAGTGAACCCAGAGTTGCAGATTGGTAGCTCTGGGAATACTTTACTTCAGCTTAAATACCTATATGTAGATGAGATCAAAGAAAGCTAAAAACCTGCTTATCTCTCTCTCTGAGAGGGATAATATTGATCTAGAACTGCTCTCTACCATAACAACTGACTTTTGGAATGAGGTGGAAAATCTCTTATCAACTAGTTCAAAAGCAAGAATAAATATTCCTGGGCTTGGAGTTTTTGTTAGGAAGCAGCATCAAGTCAAGAAGACTAGAGCTAAGCTTCAGGCAAGGATGGATTTTAGGAAGGATTCTAAATATGTACTTGGAGAAGAGAGGAGGCAAGCCCTTCAGGAAGATATAGAACTACTTGATAAGATGGATGAAGCTTGCTATGAGGTGCTTGACTATAAGTTTAAAAAAAGGAGGGATAGACATGAATTTATTGAAGGTCTGGGAGGGAAGGAAGGAGATATGGGAAGCCATACAGAATAAAATTAAGAAGGATCCTGAGCTTGAATTGATTGCTGAGAAGAGATTAGAGATTTGTAAGACTTGCAAATTATATGATGAATCTGGATCAAAGTGTGCAGTACCTGGGACTGGCCCATGTTGTGGAAGTTGTGGATGCTCACTTTCATTAAAACCCTTCTATGATCCCTATTCAAAAGATGCTTGCCCACTAGGTCTCTGGGATATAAATTTGGATTCAGAACTATAACCTATAAGTAATGTCCAAAATTAATTGTAAGGGGGAATGGCTAGAGCTGAGCATTATCAACCCCATATATAAGAAAAAGTATATAGAAAAGAAGTCTGGAGGAGAAACTGTTCTTTTTGAGAAGGATGTCTGTGTTAAAGAGAAGTTCACAAAAGGATGGTTTAGGAAGGATGGAATTGTACATCAGAGACAGTATTTAACCTCTACTTATGAGGTAGCCAAATCAAGATCAATCTTCTTTGATAATTACACAAGAGAAGAATACTTAGTAGCTCACTCAATGGATGACATTAGAGAACATATAATGGGTGGGCCAGTAGGCTTCAAATAGAATTAAACTAACCATGATTTTAAAATTTAAGGATGAGGGGCATCAGTACATCAGTACTAATGGTGAGGATATTAAATGGATTAGTGCCACCTCCATCATACATAAGTTTACTGAGCCATTTAATGCCGAAGAATCTGCACTTAAAGCTAGTAAAAACCCTAAAAGTAAGTGGTATAAAATGACTCCTGAAGCTATCCAGGCAAAATGGAAGGAGATTAATCAGAAGTCATTAACTCTTGGTACTGCCTATCATGCAATGAGAGAGGAAGCCACCTTGAGTGCTGAAAGCATTCAGAAGAAGGGTAAACCCCTGCCAGTAGTTAAGCCTATTATGGTTGATGGATGGAAGTTAGCCCCAAATCAGAAACTTAGTGAGGGAATCTATCCAGAGCATATGGTTTACTTAAAATCAGCTGGCATATGTGGCCAGAGTGATTTAGTAGAAGTCATTGATGGATTTGTGAATATACTTGACTACAAGAGTAATAGGGAGATTAAAACTGAGGGATTCATGGCTTGGGATCCTATTTCCAAATCAAGGAGAGAGAAAATGATGCTTACTCCCTTCTCCCACTTACCTGCATGCAATCTCAGTGAATATAATCTCCAGCTCTCCTTGTACATGTACATCATATTGAAACATAATCCAAGACTGAAGCCTGGAACTCTCACTATTGAACATGTAGTATTTAAGTCTATTGGAGAAGATGAATTTGGTTATCCTATTTATGCTACAGATTCTAGTGGAGCTCCAATAGTAGATTATGTAGTACCCTATGAACTCCCCTATTTAAAAGAAGAAGTAATTGCTCTTATAAATACTGCAAAAGCAGCTTAAATAACTCCCCTGGCCCTGCTTGGAAACCCCATCAGGGTCTTTGTGGGATCTGGAGATGTAACTCAGTTGGTAGAGTGTCAGACTGAAAATCTGATGGCCGCAGGTTCAAGTCCTGCCATCTCCACCATATTCTCCCTTAGCTTAACAGCATAAAGCACTGCTCTTCTAAAGCAGGGAGTGATGGTTGGAATCCATCAGGGAGAACAATATAGAGGAGAATCTAAGATTGGTTCTTAGCCTCCCCTGCTAAGGGATGGGCTCAATAAAATGGGTGGGGTTCAAATCCTCTCTCCTCTGCTGTGACTATAGCTTAGTTGGTTAAAGCGCTGGGATGTGGACCCAGAGATCATGGGTTCAAGTCCCATTAGTCACCTAATAACTAAACCTAGCCTAATGAAGATAAAGATATTTGAGATTGATGCGGGAGGTATAAAGCCTCATGAGAATTGCTATATAGTTCCAGAACTAAAAGCTGTAATTGATGAATATGAAGATCCTATTCCTGCATTATCCTTTCTATATGGAATGAAGGATCCATCCTCTCCTTATATTAATGTTCCTGAGGAGGAAAAGGAGGAAGCAATTTGGAATGATTATCCTGGAGATTATACTTCTGAGGATGATGTCATTATAAATGCTCTTGCAAAGCTTGACAAACTTTATGAAACCCCAGTAATTAGATTCTTTAAGAACTGTAAGATATCCCTTGATAAGCTTGGGACATATTTGGCAACAACTGCCATTACCGATGGTAGAGATGGGAATCTGGCAGCTTATTCTGTTGCTCAGACAAGGATGGGTAAAACTATGGAGGATTTCCAGAAGATTGAAAAGCAAGTGGAGAAGGAAACTGAGCAATATACTACTAGAGGTGGTCAAAAAGAGCCTCTTGACTAATGGAATATACTATACCAACATATACCTTAGACACTAATGAGTGGTCTGAGACTAATTTCTATTCAAAGGAGGAGTTTACTGAATTCATTGGAGAGAGGATTAAATATCCTGGCTCCTATGAATTCAGTATTGAATTAGTTCAGAAGATTACTGAGAGAGCTATCTATTTCAATAAGCATGGCTACTATGATAGGCATGTGGAAAGGTCAAAGGATTATTATAGTTTCTGGAGACCTGAGAAGCAGAAATGTACTAAGGGTGTTATATGGAAGGATGGGGATAAAGTTTATTATACTACAAGGGAGTATTATATGTGGCTTAACTTCTTACCCATTTTTGTAAAGAAGAAAAATGCCTATGACTTTCCTTCCTTTAGAGATGGGCAATATCACATTGCCCTTATTGAACTTCATGCAGAACTCCTTGGATTGCATATAGTTATGACAAAACGTAGGCAGTATGCCATGTCATACTATCACTGTGCTAAGATCATAAATCAAATATGGTTTGAAAATGGTATTACCATAAAATTCCTTGCCTTCCTTGATCAGTACATTGAAGCAGCATGGCCATTCCTTGATGAATATAAGAACTTTCTTAATGAACACTCTTCATTCTGGTATAGAGCCTTTACTCCTGAGAAAGTGGGTAACTGGCAGCAGAAGTATGAAACTACTACTCCTGATGGTAGAAAAGTTACAAAGGGTAATAAGTCCAGAGTAATTGCAAAGACTACAAAGGATTCTCCTACTAAAGCTGTATCAGGTGCAAGTAAATTCTTCTTTTATGAGGAGGCTGGCATTTCGGGGAACCTTAAAGCCACATTTGGGTATGCAAAGTCAGCCATGATGGAGGGCTTTGAAGCCACTGGTCAGTTTATAGCATTTGGCTCAGTGGGTGACTTAAAGCAATGTGAAGACCTTAAATACTTAATGTATAATGCAAAGGAGAATGGATTTTATTCTATAAAGGAGAAGTACTTCTCTGAGAAGGGCAATGAGAAGGAAGTAGGATTCTTTGTGCCCACTTTCTGGAATTTTGCTCCATTTGAAGATGAAGCAGGTAATTCAGATATTGAGAGAGCCATTGCAGCTCTAAAATCTTATAGGGCTAAAATAAAAGAAGAGAAATCTCCTGAGGATTATCAACTGGAAGTCTCTCAGAATCCAATCTATCTTGAGGAAGCCTTTGCTATGAGGCATGAGCCTTATTTTCCAAAGCACTTAGTTGAAGCTCAGATCTATACCATTGAAGAGGAGAATAAACATCCCTATCAGGTAGTAGATATAGAGCTAGGAGCTGATGGAAATTACATTATTTCCAAATCTGATAAGCAGCCATATACTAAATACCCTGTTGATAAGAAGGATAAGAATAAAGAAGGAGCCATCATCATGTATGAGAGGCCAGATAAGTCACTTCCTTGGCTAACTTATTATGGCTCAATTGATCCAGTTGCAGGAGATGGAACTACCAGCTCCAACTCATTGGTTTCTATATTCATATGGAAGAATGAAGTAGAAGTTACAAGGACTAATTCTGAAGGAGATGTAGAGACATTTGTAGAACCTGGGAAACTGGTCTGTGAGTGGACTGGTAGGTTTGATGATGGGAATAAAAATCATGAGAGGTGCCTTGCAATAGTAGAGGCTTATAATGCCTGGACTATATATGAAGCAAATATATCAGGATTCCACACCTATATGACTCTAAAGAAGAAGCTGAAATACCTTGTTCCTTCAAATCAAATCATCTTCAATAAGCAAGCAGGAGATTTCAACCCTAAGCATCCCTATGGATGGAAGAATACTGGGACTATATTCATGCAGCATATGATGCCTTACTTTATGGACTTCATCAAAGAAGAACTGGAGGATGAGGAAGTAGATGGGAAACTTAAAAGAGTATATGGCATCTCCAGAGTAATTTCTCTTAGAGCACTCAAGGAAATGAAGGAGTTCACTCCAGGGATTAATGCTGACCAGATCATAGCCCTAGTAGCTCTTATAGCCTTTGTTCAAATTCAGGCTGTTAACAGAAGAGTTATTAAGAAGGATGTGAGGGAGACCCAAAATTCTAATTTGGATAATTCAAGAAAAATCACTAAATTTTTAAGAGAGCCATTCTCTAACATGCCATCAACTACCAATTCACTATCAAAGGTGAGAAGAAGTCCTTTCCACTCCCTTAGATAATATACATAACTAACTTATGGGATCACCCGTTATTAATAATCTCCAACTCAAAAATGGAGCTAAGCTGGATAAGAGGAAGAATTTTAGGAATTCCCTTGTCCAGCCTTCTCAGTTTATACCCTATGAGGATAAGGATGAGGAGTGGACTGCCTGGAATATGGATTGGCTTGAAACCCAAGGCTTAAAACAAGTTGAATTTAATTTCCCAAGATACATCAGAAATATCAGACTGGCCCACGGAGTAATTGATAGAAGAGACTATACTAATTGTGAGGAGAATGAATATGGGGATATTTTCAAACTAACAGCAGATCCTAATGACTCTGCACTTGAGTTAAAGTTCTACCCTATCATTCCTAATATTCTAAACCTATTTAGAGGAGAACTGATGCAGAAATCTACTGATATTCAGTGGATTGCTCAAGATGATGTCTCCTACAATGAACTACTTGAGAAGAAGCAGTCTGAAATTGAAAATATTCTTATTCAGCAGGAACAACAGAAGTTCATGCAGAAACTTATTGAGCAAGGGATGGATCCAAATGATCCCAAAGTCCAGGCTCAAATGCAGGAAAATATTAAATCTCTCCCTGAAGTTCAGGATTTCTATACAAAGACTTACAGAACTTCAGTTGAGATGTGGGCTACCCATCAGTACAACTCTGATGTTGAGAAGTTCCATTTTCCAGTACTTGAGGACAGACAGTTCCTTCATTATCTCACCCATGATCAGCTCTACTTCCATTTCAATATGAAAGAGTCTGACTATGATATTGAGGAATGGGAACCTATTATGACTGCTGCTCATAGATCCCCAGGAGAGAGATATGCTTCTAATTCAAGTTGGGTAGTACACTTTGATAAATTCACACTCAGTGATGTCATTGATAAGTATGGCTACTTAATGGGAGAAGAAGATATAGAAAATCTTGAGACCTTATTTCCAACAAATACTCATCTAATGAACCTCACTGGACAAGCTCCAGATGAGTTCTATGATCCAAATGAGTCTTATGACTCAAATATGGGAATGCCATCAGTTCAGTATAGGCAGCTACAACAATCTGTTGATACCTTAATGACTGGCACTTCCTTCATTGATAGGGTTATAAATGGTAAAATAGAGAGTCCTGGACTTGATGACCCTACCTATATCAGAGTGGCAACCATGTACTGGAAGACTCAAAGGAAGGTTGGGCACTATACTTACATTGATGAAAATGGGGAATTAGTCCAAGATATTGTATCTGAGGATGCAGAAATTACCATCCCTGGAGTTTATGATTACACCTATATAAAAGCTGATACAAAAGATAATCTTCGCTTTGGAGAACATATAGACTGGTATTGGATTAATGAAGTTTGGGGTGGAACTAAAATTGGGCCTAATTCTCCTCAGGGATTTGATAAGACTGCAAATGTCAAACCTATATATCTTGGGATTAATCAGAAGTGCCCAGGAAGACTGAAGTTTCAGTTTAAAGGGGATAGGACTACATATGGAGCTAAACTGCCTGTAGAAGGCTGGCTAGGCTCCTCAAGGCATATTTGGGATTGCTCCCTAGTAAATACTCTAGCTCCTTTCCAGCTGTTACATAATATGTCCATGAATCAGTTGGCAGATATCCAGATTGGAGAATTTGGAGCTGTCCTTACTCTTGATCAAAATATACTCCCACAGAATAGTATGGGGGAAGATTGGGGTAAGAGTAATCTTGCTAAGACTTATACTGTAATGCAGGATTTTAGTATACTGCCAACAGATATGACTCTTGCTAATACTGAACAGGGGGTTGCTACCTCAAATATGCAAGTACTTGATCTAAGTGAAACTCAGAGACTTCTGACAAGAATGCAGATTGCTGACTACTATAAACAAAGAGCCTATGAAACTGTTGGAGTAACTCCTCAGAGATTAGGAGAAGTTGGTAAGAGGGAGACTGCTGCTGGAGTAAGTGCTGCCCAGGGGAATTCCTTCTCTCAAACAGCAAAATATTTTGCCACTTTCTGTGATGATGTTATGCCAAGAGTTCATACAATGAGAACTAACCTAGCTCAATACTACAATTCCACCAACCCTTCAGAGAGACTTCAATACATTACTACCGCTGATGAGAGGATAAACTTTCAGACTAATTCTACCAAATTGCTGGCAGCTGATATTAATGTATTCTGTACTACTAGAATAGCTCATGAGAACCTTAAAAATCAGTTGAAGCAGTTTGCAATGGAAGATAATACTACTGCTGCTTCCTTCCTTGATAGAGGTTCCATCCTCAAAGCTAATTCTATTGCTGAAATTGATAAAGTCTTAGCTCAAGCTGATGCTAAAATTAAGCAAGCTCAGCAAGATCAATATAATCAGGAGCAAGCTATGGAGGATAAGAGGATTCAAGCTGAGAAGGATAAAATTCAAAATGAGCAGCAGTTCACCGAGAGGCAGAATCTTATCAAAGCTCAGGCTCAACTGGAGGCTGCAAGGATTGCTCACTCTGATGTTCCACAGGAAACATCTGTTGATCCTTCAAAAGAACTTGATAGAATTCAGCAAAATGCTCAGTTTACCTCTTCTCAGGATTTTGAGAGGTCAAAACACTATGATAATATGAATCTTCAGAGGGAGCATAATCAAATTCAGAGGGAGAAAATTCAAGCTGAGAGAGATAAAGCCTCAAAGGAGTTCAAAGTAGCATCTAAACCTAGTACTAAAAGATAATTATAGTCTTATATATCCATTTATTTTAGTACTTGCCATTCCAATTAACTAAGAATTTGTGTAATTCAATAATATTACCTATATTATTTATAGGAGTTTAAGACTCCAATTCTCTAAAAACCAAAGCTATGTCAAAACAGTTCACAGAAGTCTCTACTGCTTCAGTAGATGATTTAAATGATATATTCTCAGGGGCCCTATCAGATGGAGTACTACTTCCGGAGGTGCCTACAACTGAGCCAACAGTAGTAAATAGAGCACCAGAAACTGACTTTGATCCTCAATCAAGGGAGCAAAAGCCTGAAGAAGCTGAGGAACCTACAGTTGAAGTGCCTTCAGTAGAAGTTGAAGATACTTTATCCTCTGCTCTATCTGAGCCAGATGAGCCTGATACAGTTGAAGAGCAAGAACCTCAGCCATTATCTGGGATAGCTTCTTT
>Ga0164242_10007621_pt1 | contig 11814 bp, 9 predicted proteins | sample OricomgcompostMG_FD_108783 | JGI IMG/M metagenome (GOLD analysis project Ga0164242, IMG submission 108783) | Miracle-Growth compost microbial communities from Emeryville, California, USA - Original compost - Miracle growth compost (MG) ... | reverse complement strand
TAGATCCCGACCCGGGTTATCGCGTTGTGCCTGCGCAGGTAGCAGTACCAGGTGACGCCCAGCAGGGCGAGGAAGAACGCGATGTAGAACCGCAGCGCCGGCTCGATGCTGCCGAACTCCGACTTCGACCAGGCGTAGGCCAGCGGCACGATGAAGCCGCCGAAGGCGCCCACCGCCGAGATGACGCCCAGCGCGCCGGCGGCCTGGCGCCGCATCTGCACCATGGTGTCCGGATCGCCGCCGGCCAGCTCGCCCTTGATCTTGAAGATCCGCGAAATCATCCGGTAGGTCGAGCCATTGCCGATGCCGGTGGCGACGAACAAGAACATGAAGCTGGCGAAGAACGCCGGCAGGTTGACCGCCCGCACCGACCACAGCGCGGCCGCCGCCCCGAGGGCCAACAGCGCGAAGCTGGCGGCGGTGATGCGCGCCCCGCCGATCCGGTCGGCCAGCTTGCCGCCGAGGGGCCGGATCACCGATCCGATGCCGGCGCCGAGGAAGGCCCAGGTCAGCGCGATGTCGCCGCGGCCGAACACCGTCTTGAGCAGGGTCGGGAAGGCGGCCGAGTAGCCGATGAAGGACCCGAACGTGCCGATGTAGAGCAGCGACATGACCCAGGTGTCGGGGTGGCGCAGCGACTGCCATACCGGCTTCACGTCGGCCTTGGCCTCGGTCAGGTTGTTCATGAATCCGAACGCGCACACGGCGGCCACGACGGCCAGCGGCACGTAGAACAGTCCGGCGCGCGCCAGGGCCACCCCGCCGCCGGCGACGACGACGGGCGGGATGATCTTCTGCACAACGGCGACGCCGACGTTGCCGCCGGCCGCGTTCAGGCCCAGCGCCCAGCCCTTGTCCTTCTCCGGGTAGAAGAAGGAGATGTTGGCCATCGACGAGGCGAAGTTGCCGCCGCCGAAGCCGGCGGTCGCCGCGACCGCCACCAGGACCGCGAACGGGATGCCGGGATGGCTCACCGCCCAGGCCAGCAGCAGGCACGGGATCAGCAGCAGCGCCGCCGAGATGGTCGTCCAGTTGCGGCCACCGAAGATCGGCACCGCGAAGGTGTACGGCAGCCGCAGGAAGGCGCCCACCCCGCTGGGGACGGCGACCAGGCACAGCGCCTGGCTGGGGGTCAGCGCCCAGCCGGACGCGGCGGGCAGCCCGTGCGCGCCCGCGGTCATCTGCACCACGACGATGCTCCACAGCATCCACACGCTGAACCCGACGTGCTCGGCCAAGATCGAGAAGATCAGGTTGCGGCGGGCGATCGGCTTGCCGGTCGCCTCCCAGAACTCCGGGTCTTCGGGTCGCCAGTCGTCGATCCAGTGCCGTCCGGCAGGACGCTCGCGCGTCGGCGCGGGCTGCGATGCCGGGCTGAGGGTCGTGGTCATCTGGTGGGACTCCCTTGTGGGTAGGCGCGGGCGGTGACCACTTGACGCTAGAGAGGCACTGTTACCGGTCCGGGTGTGCACAGTTACGCGGGCGATACGCAGAAATCGCAACGGGGCGGGCGCGTTTGTCAGAACTCTGCAACGCGAGCCGCCGGGTGGCGGAACGCGATACTCTCACGCGATGCGACAGGGATGGAATCGACGGGGATTCTTGCAGCTCGCAGGGGCTTCCGGCGTCGCCGCGCTGGCCGGGTCCTCGGCGCTTTCGGCGGGGTGCTCGTCAAACAAATCCGCACCGGGAGCCACGCCGGGATCGGTGACCCTCACCCACCTGTTCGGTCAGACCGTCATCAAAGAGCCGCCCAAGCGCGTCGTCAGCGCCGGCTTCACCGAGCAGGACGACCTCCTCGCCGTCGGTGTGGTGCCGATCGCGGTGACCAACTGGTTCGGTGACCAGCCGTTCGCGGTCTGGCCGTGGGCCGCGCCCAAGCTCGGCGGCGCGCGGCCGGTGGTGCTGAACCTGGACAACGGCATCCCGGTCGACCAGATCGCGGGGCTGAAACCGGACCTGATCGTGGCCGTCAACGCCGGCCTCGACGCCGACACCTATCAGAAACTGTCCGCGATCGCCCCGACCGTCGCGCAATCGGGGGGCGACGCCTTCTTCGAACCGTGGAAGGAGCAGGCCGCCGCCGTCGGGCAGGCCGTGTTCCAGGCGGACCAGATGAAGTCGCTGGTCGACGGTGTCGACCAGAAGTTCACCGACGTCGGCAAGAGAAACCCGCAGTGGACCGGCAAGAAGGCGCTGCTGATGCACGGCGCGCTGTGGCAGGGGACCGTCGTGGCCACCATGGCGGGCTGGCGCACGGATTTCCTGAACCAGATGGGGCTGGTCATCGCCGACAGCGTCAAACCGTTCGGCACCGATCAGCGCGCCGTCATCCCGCGCGATCACATCAAGTCCGTGCTCGATTCGGCCGACGTGGTGATCTGGACGACCCGCAACCCCGACGATCAGAAGGCCCTGCTGGCCGACCCCGAGGTGGCCGGGTCACTGACCACCGCGCAGAACCGCCACATCTTCACCACCGCGGAGCAAGCCGGCGCGATCGCCTTCGCCTCACCGCTGAGCTACCCCCTCGTCGCCGACCAACTGCCCCCGCTGCTCGCCAAAATCCTGGGCTAGCCGCTCGCGCGCATCCTGGCTGTTTGAGCGTTTGCTAAGGCAGCTCTGGCAGTGCTCGAAAATCCCGCCGCCGCCCCTCGCACGAGCCCCGATCCCGGGGTTACCGTCGAGTAATGAGCGTGACGGACCTTAGCGGCGACCTGGCCCACGAACTGCCGACCGAGCTGGCCGGCAACACCGTCCTGGACTACGGCGACCGGGCGCTGATGGTGCAATGTGGCAGTGCCGCAGAGGTTTTGGCGTGGACCGCCGCGCTGCGCTCCGAGCCGATCGCGGGCTTGGTCGATGTCGTGCCGGCCGCCCGCACCGTGCTGGTGAAGCTGGACGGCCCCCGCCGCCAGGGCGTCGTCCGCCGGAGGCTGCACGCGATGCGCGTCACCGCCACGCCACCGGCCCCGTCCGAGCGCGGCGCCGACGTGGTGATCGACGTGGTCTACGACGGCCCCGACCTCGCCGAGGTCGCCGGCCACACCGGGCTGACCATCCCGCAGGTGATCGACGCCCACACCGCCACCCTGTGGCGGGTCGGATTCAGCGGATTCGCACCCGGTTTCGCGTACCTGGTCGACGGCGACCCGCGCCTGCGGGTGCCCCGGCGTCCCGAGCCGCGGACCGCCGTGCCGGCCGGATCCGTCGCCCTCGCCGGAGAATTCAGCGCGATCTATCCCCGGCAATCCCCCGGCGGGTGGCAACTCATCGGCCACACCGACGCGGTCCTGTGGGACCTGCAGCGCCCGGACCCTGCGTTGCTGATGCAAGGCATGTGGGTTCAGTTCCGGGCCGTCTAGCCCAACCGGGCCGCACCATTCAAGGAGGCAGTCGTGGCAGTCCTGGAGATCCTGCGCACCGGGCCGTTCGCCGTCGTCGAAGACCTCGGCCGGCCGGGACTGGCCCACCTCGGCGTCAGCCGGTCCGGGGCCGCCGACCGGCGCGCGCACAAACTGGCCAATCGGCTGGTGGCCAACCCCGACGACCGCGCCACCGTGGAGGTGACGTTCGGCGGGTTCGCGGCCAGGGTCCGGGGCAGCGACGTGGACATCGCGGTGACGGGCGCCGACACCGATCCGACCGTCGACGGAATCGAGTTCGGCACCAACAGCATTCAGCACGTGCGCGACGGCCAGGTGATCTCTTTGGGCGCCCCGCGGGCGGGGCTGCGAAGCTACCTCGCGGTCCGCGGCGGGATCTGCGTGGAGCCGGTGCTGGGCTCGCGCAGCTACGACGTCATGTCGGCCATCGGGCCCTCACCCCTGCGGGCCGGGGACCGGCTGCCGATCGGCGAGCACACCGCGGACTACCCCGAGTTGGACCAGGCGCCGGTGGCGGCCATCACCGGCGGCGTCGTCGAGCTGTCCGTGGTGCCCGGGCCGCGCGACGACTGGTTCCTCGACCCCGACGCGCTGGTGCGCACCGCTTGGGTGGCGTCCGATCGCAGCGACCGGGTGGGAATGCGGTTGGTCGGCCGTCCCCTGCAATGCCTCCACCCGGACCGGCAGCTGCCCAGCGAGGGTGCCACCCGTGGCGCAATCCAGGTGCCGCCCAACGGTTTACCGGTGATCCTCGGTCCGGACCACCCCGTCACCGGCGGCTATCCGGTGGTGGGTGTGGTGATCGACGAGGACGTCGACAAGGTCGCCCAGGTGCGGCCCGGCCAGTCGGTGCGGCTGCACTGGGCGCGGCCGCGCGCCCCGGTCGGCGCCGTGGCCGGGGCCGGCGTCGCGAGTTGGCCGTTCGGCTAACGCAATTCCGGCGTTCGACTGTAGGACAGCTCACAAAGTCCGACGCACCGGCGTGAGATCACTTGGCGGCGATCGGCATTCGCGCGCGCCGGCACCCTTCAGGGACTTACCAGATAACTGGTAATCAACTAACAGCCCATATCGGCCGATTCCGGTTGACCCGCTCGCGTCCTAGATGTGAGCATCGGAAACCTACGGCGGGGCATGCCCCTTCATGCGGGACGCCCACGCGCGTCGCCGGCCAGACCCCGAACTGCTTCCAAAGAGAGGGATCGGTATGCACGCACGCGCAGCGTCCATATGCCAACGCGCCCAGGTGATTTCGCCGCACCGCAACCATCGCATCGCGGACTGGAATCCCGAAGACGCGGCGGCCTGGGAGGCCGGGAACAAGAAGATCGCCCGGCGCAATCTGCTCGGCACCATCGCGGGTGACCACGTGGCCTTCTCGATCTGGACGCTGTGGCCCGTCATGGCGCTGTTCATGCCGGGCGCCGTCTACGGTTTCTCCGCGGGCGACAAGCTGCTGCTGGGCGCGGTGGCCACCCTGGTCGGTGGTTGCGCCCGGATCCCCTACACCCTGGGCATCGCCGCCTTCGGCGGTCGCAATTGGACGACGTTCTCGGCCTTCGTGCTGGTGATCCCGACGGCGGGCACGATCGCCCTGTTGGCCAACCCCGGCCTGCCCCTGTGGCTCTTCGTGCTGTGCGCCGCGCTGACGGGGCTGGGCGGCGGCAACTACGCGGCCTCGCTGGCCAACGTCAACGCCTTCTACCCGCAGCGCCTCAAGGGCGCCGCGATGGCGGTCAACGCCGGCGTCGCCAACCTCGGCGTCGCGGTGATCCAGCTGATCGGCCTGCTGGTGCTGGCCACCGCCGGGCACCAGGCCCCGTACTGGGTGTGCGCGATCTACCTGGTCTTGCTCGTCGCCGTGGGGATCGCGGCCGCGTTGGTCATGGACAACGTCCACCACGGCACCCAGCTGCGCACCATGCGCTCGATCCTGTTCGAGCGCGACACCCACGTCATCTCGCTGCTCTACATCGCCACCTTCGGCTCCTGGATCGGGTTCTCCTTCGCCTTCGGGCAGGTGCTGCAGGTCCACTTCCTGGAAAGCGGGGAAACCGCCAAGCACGCCGCGCTGCACGCCGCCCAGGTCGCCTTCGTCGGCCCCCTGCTGGGCTCCGTGGCGCGCATCTACGGGGGGCGGCTGGCCGACCGCATCGGCGGCAGCCGCGTCACGCTTGGCGTCCTCGCCGGGATGACGCTGGCGGCCGCGCTGTTGGTCACCATCAGCGCCCTCGAGGACCAGCACGCCGTGACACGTTCCGTCAGCATGATCGGCTGCGTCGCCGGCTTCATGGTGCTGTTCGTCCTGTCCGGCATGGGAAACGGGTCGGTGTTCAAGTTGATCCCGACGGTCTACGAGGCCCGCAGTCGCGGGCTGGACATGAGCGAAGACGACCGTCGTCGTTGGGCGCGCGCGCAGTCGGGATCGCTGATCGGCATCTGCTCCGCGGTCGGCGCGTTCGGCGGCGTGGCAATCAACCTGGCGCTGCGGCAGTCCTACCTGAGCACCGGCACCGAAACGGCGGCGTATTGGGCGTTTTTGGCTTCCTACGTCGGCGCGGCGATCATGACCTGGATGGTCTACGTCCGGCGTCCCGTCACGGCCCCGGGCCGCTCCGGGGCGCGGGCGGAAGCCGAGGCCGCCCGTGTGTGAGCGGACTCGCAACACGGGCAATGCCACAGCAATTGCCCGGTAACGCAACCGAAATGTCGCAGGCATACACACTTCATATGGCCCCCCAACTGGCCCCACCAGACTCCGCGCCGCTGACCGGCTACCGGATCGCCGTGACGTCGGCGAACCGGGCCGAAGAGCTGTGCGCGTTGCTGCGCCGCAACGGCGCGGAGGTGTCCAGCGCCGCGGCCATCAACCTCATCGCGCTGCCCGAAGACGAAGAACTGCACCGCCACACCGAAGCGGTCATCGCCGAGCCTCCCGATATCTTGGTGGCGCACACCGGCATCGGCTTCCGCGGCTGGGTCGCCGCGGCCGACGGCTGGGGACTGGCCACCCAGCTGCTGGCGTCCCTGTCCCGGGCGCGGATCGTGGCCCGCGGGCCGAAGGCGACCGGCGCCTTGCGCGCCGCCGGACTGCACGAGGAGTGGTCGCCCAGGTCCGAATCGTCGAGCGAGGTCCTGCGCTACCTGCTCGAATCGGATATCGCCGGTAAGCGGGTCGCGGTCCAGCTGCACGGCGCAGCCGACACCTGGGATCCGTTCCCGGAATTCCTCAACGGGTTGCGGTCCGCGGGCGCCCAGGTGGTCCCCATCCACGTATATCGCTGGAAACCAACGCCGGCCGGCGGCGACTTCGACCAACTCGTCACCTCGGTCGCCCGGCGGCAGTTCGACGCGGTGACCTTCACCTCGGCGCCCGCGGGCGCGGCGCTGCTGGAGCGCAGCCGCGAGTTGGGCGTCGAAGAGCAACTGCTGCAAGCACTTCGCAGCGATGTGCACGCGATGTGCGTGGGCCCGGTCACCGCGCAGCCCCTGCTCCGCGCCGGGGTCCCCACGTCGTCGCCCGAGCGAATGCGGTTGGGGGCGTTGGCCCGTCACATCGCGCAGGAACTCCCGACCCTTCGCTCGACCACCATCCGGGCCGCCGGCCACGAGATGGAGATCCGCGGGACCTGCGTGCTGGTCGACGGTTCGCCGCGGTCCCTGTCGGGATCGGGAATGGCGACGCTGCGCGCGCTGGCGGAGCGCCCCGGCGACGTCGTCGCGCGCAACGACCTGTTGCGGGTGCTTCCCGGCAACAGCAACGACCCCCACGCCGTCGACACGGCCGTGCTGCGGCTGCGAACGGCGCTGGGCGACAAGAACATCATCGCGACGGTGGTCAAGCGTGGCTACCGGCTCGCGATCGACCATCCGGACGAATCCCCATGGCACTGATCCTGGTGGCGCACGGCACCCGCAGGCCCGGCGGCGTGGCGATGGTCGAAGACCTTGCGGCACAGGTGAGTACGCTCGTCCGCAGCCCGGTCGACGTGGCGTTCGTCGACGTGGTGGGACCCACCCCCAGCGAGGTGCTGGCCACAGCGAAGGCCGCCGGCCGGCCGGCCATCGTGGTGCCGGCGTTCCTGTCGCGCGGATATCACGTCCGGGCCGACCTGCCCGCCCACGTCGCGATCAGCGGTCATCCGAACGTGACCGTCACCCCCGCGCTGGGCCCGAGCGGGCAGGTCGCGCGGATCGTCGGCGATCAGCTGCTGAAATGCGGTTGGCGGCCGGGCGATTCGGTGATTCTGGCGGCCGCGGGAACCTCGGACGACAAGGCCCGCGCCGACCTGCACACCACGGCGACGTTGTTGTCGGCGCTCACCGGATCGCGGGTGAGCCTGGCGTTCGCGGCCACCGGGGACCCGCAACTGCACGAGTCCGTCGACCGGGCGAGGCGCCGCGGTGGACGCGTCGTGGTCGCCTCCTACCTGTTGGCCGACGGCCTGTTCCAACAACGGCTGCACGATTGCGGCGCCGATCTCGTCAGTCAACCGCTGGGCACCCATCCCGGCCTGGCGCGCCTGATCGCGAACCGATTCCGCCGCGCCCTGCCGCCCGCCCTGGCCGCCACCGCCCGGCATGCGTCGCGTCGATCGGCCCCCCAACAGGTCACCCACGCGCGCGCGTTACGGCCAATTCCTTGATCTTTGGGCTCGAACCGGCGATCCTGGCACCATGCCCCGTCGCGAAGAGCCGTCGCGTGGCATCCTTGATCCGGTCGCCAAGGCGCTGCGTTTGCCGTTCGGCACACCGGAATTCATCGACCGGCTCGTCACCGGAGGGGTCAATCAAATCGGCCGCCGGACCCTGACGATGTTGATCACCACCTGGGATGCCGCCGGGGGTGGGCCGTTCGCGGCCAGCGCCGTCGCGTCCACGGGCATGGCCAAGACCGCCGAAATCGTCCAAAGCAATTTCGTGGGCCCGGTCTTCGGCCCGCTGCTGAAAATCCTCGGCGCCGACAAGGCGGCCACGCGGGCCTCGTTGTGCGCCTCCCAGCTCGTGGGCCTGGGCATCATGCGCTACGGCATCCGCTCCGAGCCGCTGCACTCGATGTCGGTGGACGCGCTGGTCGACGCGATCGGTCCGACGATGCAGCGCTACCTGGTCGGCGACATCACCCGGTGAGCGGTCGCGCGCTCAGGCCGCCCGGGCCTCGGCGTCGCGGGCGATCTGCACGAAGCCGTCGGCGGTGATCCGCACCGGGTACACCGGCACCGAAACGCTCGGATCGTCCAGGCAGGAACCGTCTTCGAGCGAGAACGCCTGCTTGAGAATGGGCGACTGAACCGTGACGCGGCCTCCGCGGTCGCCGACGATGCCGCGGGACAGCACGGCCGCCCCGGAGAACGGGTCGACGTTGCCCACCGCGTGCACGGACCCGTCGTCGAGCCGGAACAACGCGGCCTGGGAACCGTCGTCGAGCAGTACGCCGACGCCGCGGCCCGGAATGAGGTGGTCGTACGCGCACGCGCTCGTCCACACGGCAATGTCGTTGAGAAGCGTCATGATACCTTCCTCGTTCCTTCGGAGTTGTGCTCGCGGACCGTCGGCATGCCAATGGACACAGGGATTTTGCGCCCGGCGTGCTCGGTGAACGTCACCGTCGAATCGACGGCGTCGGGGGCGTTGACGAACGACACGAAGCGCGAGAGCTTGTCCGGGTCGTCGAGCACCCCCTTCCATTCGCACTTGTAGTTGCGCACGTGCCGCTCCATCGCGGCCTCGAATTCGGCTGCCAGGCCCAGCGAGTCCTCGCAGACAACCTCGCGCACGTGGTCCAGACCGCCGTCGAGCGACTCGACCCACGGCGCGGTGCGCTGCAGCCGGTCGGCCGTGCGGATGTAGTACATGACGAACCGATCGACGTACCGGACCAGCGTCTCGGTGTCGAGGTCGCTGACCAGCAGCTGCGCGTGCTTGGGGGTCATCCCGCCGTTGCCGCCGACGTAGAGGTTCCAGCCCTTTTCGGTGGCGATGACGCCGACGTCCTTGGAGCGGGCTTCGGCGCACTCCCGCGCGCAACCCGAGACGCCCATCTTGATCTTGTGCGGCGCCCGCAGGCCGCGGTAGCGCAGTTCGAGGTCGATGGCCAGCTGCACCGAATCCTGCTGCCCGTAACGGCACCAGTCGGTGCCCACACAGCTCTTCACCGTGCGCAGCGCCTTGCCGTACGCGTGCCCGGATTCCATGCCGCCGTCGACCAGGCGCTTCCAGATCTCGGGCAGTTGGTCCACCCGCGCGCCGAACAGGTCGATGCGCTGGCCCCCGGTGATCTTGGTGTAAAGGCCGAAGTCCTGGGCGATCTGGCCGATCAGGATCAGGTGCTCGGGCTTGATGTCGCCGCCGGGGACCCGCGGCACCACCGAGTAGCTGCCGTTCTTCTGGATGTTGGCCAGGAAGTGGTCGTTGGAGTCCTGCAGCGACGCCTGCTCGCCCTCGAGGATGTGGTCCGAGCCGGTGGATGCCAGGATCGAGGCCACCACGGGTTTGCAGATGTCGCAACCCTTTCCGCGACCGAAGCGCTCCAGCAGTCCGGAGAAGGTCCGCAGCTCGGTGGCGGAGATGATCTCGAAAAGCTCGGCGCGCGACTGGCTGAAGTGCTCACACAGCGCCTTGGACTGCTCGACGCCCTCGGCTTCCAGCAGCTGCTTGAGCAGCGGCACGCACGACCCGCACGACGTCCCGGCCGAGGTGCACGACTTCAGCGAGGGCACATCGGCGCAGCCGTCGGCGATCGCGCACTTCAGATCGCCCTTGGTGACGTTGTTGCACGAGCAGATCTGGGCCGAATCCGGCAGCGCCCCAATGCCCAACGCCTCGCCGCCGCCGGATTGGGCCGGCGCGATCAGCGCGAGCGGATCCCCGGGCAGCTCGCTGCCGACCATCGGCCGCAGCACCCCGTAGGAGGAGGCGTCGCCGACCAGGACGCCCCCGAGCAGGGTCTTGGCGTCGTCGGAGAGCACCAGCTTCGCGTACGTCCGGTTCACCGCGTCGTTGATGGCGACCTCGAGGCAGTTCTCGGTGACGCCCATCGCGTCACCGAAGCTGGCGACGTCGACGCCCAGCAGCTTCAGCTTCGTGGACAGGTCCGCCTCGCCGAACTCCGCGACGCCGTCCAGCAGGCGGTCGGCCACCACCTCGGCCGAGGTATAGCCCGGACCCACCAGGCCGTAGCACCGGCCGCCGATCGCGGCGACCTCGCCGATCGCGTAGATGTCGGGATCGCTTGTCCGGCAGGACACGTCGGTGAGCACACCGCCGCGCTCGGCGCGCGTCAGCCCGGCGGCGACCGCCAGTTCGTCGCGCGGCCGGATCCCGGCCGCGAAGATCACCAGGCCGGCGTTGACCACCTGCCCGTCGGTCAGGCGCACCCGCACCGACGTCGACCCGTCCGGGTGGTCGACCGATTCGATCGACTCGGTGCCGGTGCCGACATGCACGGAGATGCCCAGGTCCCCGACCATCCGGGCCAGCAGCGCGCCGCCGGCCTCGTCGATCTGCTGGGCCATCAGTCGCGGCATCATCTCGATGACGTGGGTCCGCAACCCGAACTGGCGCAGCGCATTTGCGGCCTCCAGCCCCAGCAGGCCGCCACCGATGACCACGCCCGCGGTCGCGTGTGAGCTTTGCGCCGCGCGCTGGGCGTCGGCGCGGATGGCGTCGAGGTCGTCGAGCGTGCGGTACACGTGGCAGGCGGGCAGGTCGTGGCCGGGCACCGGCGGCACGAACGCGTAGGAGCCGGTCGCCAGGACCAGGGTGTCGTAGTCGTGGCGCCGCCCGTCGGCGGTGAGCACCGACTTTGTCGCGCGGTCGATTTCGGTGACCCGCTGGTTCAGCACCAGCCGGACCCGGTCGTCGCCCGCGTACTCGTTGCCGGGCAGCGCGAGCAGCTTGCGGTCCCAGCTTTCGGTGTAGGAGGTCAGCCCCACGCGGTCATAGGCGGCGTCGGTCTCCTCGGCGAAAACCGTTATGCGCCAACGGCCCTCGGTGTCGCGGGCGCGGAGCGCCTCGACGAACCGGTGGCCCACCATGCCATGTCCGACTACGATGATGTGACGCGGCGCACAGCTTGCGCGCGAAATCCCGTCTGCAGACATGGCTTTGAGAGTAACGGCCAGAAATTACGTCTTTTTCGCGCAATGTGACAGTCCTATGACGAGGATCTCACAACTCACAGCTATGGCTGTGATTGATTGTTCGCTGCCGGCGAACGGCCAGTTGGAACTTAAGCGGGGTCGACTCAGGTTTGTATTAGTAGCCGGTCGTCGGAGCGCCGGTCACAGGAATCTCACAACGAAGATCAAGGTATTGAAAGGGAAGCACCATGAGCAACCTCGCACTGTGGTCGCGACCGGCCTGGGACACCGACCGGTGGCTGCGCGACTTCTTCGGCCCCGCCGCCGCGGCGGACTGGAACAACCCG
>Ga0164242_10007620_pt1 | contig 11815 bp, 11 predicted proteins | sample OricomgcompostMG_FD_108783 | JGI IMG/M metagenome (GOLD analysis project Ga0164242, IMG submission 108783) | Miracle-Growth compost microbial communities from Emeryville, California, USA - Original compost - Miracle growth compost (MG) ... | reverse complement strand
CGATGTGCCGGCCCGCGACGGTCGCCCCGCGCGGGACGCCGCGCAGCAGCCAGAGCGTCGCGGCGATCGGGACGACGTTGATCGCGAAGACCCAGCGCCACGACAGCGTGTCCACGAGCAGCCCGCCGACGAAGGGGCCGAACAGCATGGCGAGGCTCGTCCACGCCGTCCACCGGCCGATCGCCTTCGACTGCGCCTCACCGTCGAAGGCCGAGATGATGAGCGCGAGCGAGCTCGGCACGAGCAGCGCCCCGGCGACGCCCTGGGCGGCCCGCGCGGCGATGAGCACCGCCGCGGTCGGCGCGATCGCGCAGACCACCGAGGCGGCGCCGAAGCCGATGAGCCCGATCATCAGCACGCGCGTGCGGCTGAACAGGTCGGAGAGCGAGCCCGCGACCAGGATCAGCGCGCCGAGGGTGATCAGATACGCGTCGACGACCCACTGCTGCAGCGCCAGGCCGCCGCCCAGATCGCGGGCGATCGCCGGCAGCGCCACGTTGACGACGGTCCCGTCGAGGAACGCGACGAACGACGCGAGGACTGCCACCACGAGAACGACGCCGCGCTTCATGCCGCCAGTCAACCACCCGCCGCGCACGCTCCCGCAGCGGCCGCCCCCGTGCGGGGGTGGACGCGAATCACGCCACGCCCGCCCGTCTTCCGGGGATGCCGATGCGCCCGACATACGCTGGCCGCGATGCGAATCACGAGACTGACCATGACCGCCGCGACCGCCGCCATCGCCGCGCTGCTCGTGACCGGCCTCGGCATCGCACCCGCGCAGGCCGACGAGAAGTGGCCGACGAAGGCCGAGGTCGATCAGGCGAAGGCGAACGCCGCCGCGTCGAAGGCCGAGTACGCCAAGCTGCAGGGGCTGGTCGCCCAGTCGCAGTCGAAGGCGGTCGCCGCGGCCGCGACCGCGCTCGAGAAGCAGAACGACTATGCCAAAGCCCAGCAGGCCGAGCAGCAGGCGGCCGCCAAGGCGAATCAGCTGCAGGCGCAGGCGGACGCCGCGAAGACCTCCGCCACCGACGCCGACCGCCGCTTCGGCGCGATCACCTCGCAGCTCTATCTCGCCGGCGGCAACAGCGGCCTGACGACGCAGCTGCTCTTCGGGCACGGCGACGCCCGCGCGCTGCTCTCGCGCCTCAGCGCCATGAGCCGCCTGACGGGCCTCGCCGCCGGCCTGCAGTCGACCGCGACCCAGCAGGCCAACATCGCGTCGTCCCTCTCGGCACAGGCCGCCGCCGCGCAGAAGGTCCGCGAGGCCGCCGCGGCGACGGCGAAGAGCGCCTATGCGGATGCCCAGTCCGCGCAGTCCGCGGCGGACGGCGCCCTCGCCGCCTCGCAGAAGGCCAGCGCCACCGGCTACCAGCAGATGGCCGAGCTGTCGCACCAGAGCGTCGAGATGCAGCAGAAGTACGCGGAGCGCCAGGCCTACCTCGCCGCCCTCGCCCGTCAGCGCGCCGCGCAGGGCAACTCGTCGTCGCTCTGGCAGGTCTCGCAGAGCATCACGCCGAACCCGGCCGCGGCGAAGGCCTACGCCCAGAGCCGCCTCGGCGCCTACGGCTGGAGCAGCTCGTCGCAGTTCGGCTGCCTGCTGGACCTGTGGACCCACGAGTCGGGGTGGCGCGTCAACGCGTACAACCCCTCGAGCGCCGCCTACGGCATCCCGCAGGCGTGGCCCGGGCAGAAGATGGCGACCTTCGGAAGCGACTGGATGACGAACTACCGCACCCAGATCGACTGGGGCCTCGACTACATCCGCCGTTCCTACGGCAGCCCGTGCGCCGCGTGGTCCTTCGAGATGTCGCACACGCCGAATTGGTACTGATCGACAAAGTTTCGATATCGATGCCGAAGTGCCGTCATGCCTTCTGTGCAAACGCCGACGGCATGGTGCATGATCGTCGTGCCGACTCAATGACGAGCCGGTAGCGAGGCCCCCTCGCTCACAGCAATCGAAGGAGAGCGCGACGTGAAGCGCAGCTCAATCATCTCCGTCGCTGTTCTTGCATCCGTTGCAGCACTGGTGCTGTCGGGTTGTTCGAACGGCAACGGAGGCAGCGACAAGGGCGGCACCGCCGCCAAGAAGTCCACCACCGCCTGTGTCGTCCTTCCGGACGCGGCGTCCTCCCCCCGCTGGGAGAACATGGACCGCCCCGACCTGAAGAAGGCCCTCGAGGACGCGTCGTTCAAGACCAACATCCAGAACGCCCAGGGCGACACCAGCAAGTACGCGACCCTCGTCGACCAGGAACTCGCCCAGGGCTGCGGCGTCATGCTGCTCGTCGACCTGAACGGCGCCGGCCAGGCCGCCGCCGCCAAGGCCAAGGCGCAGGGCGTCCCCGTCATCGCCTACGACCGCCCGATCTCGGGAGCCGCCTACTACGTCTCGTTCGACAACGAGAAGGTCGGCGAGCTCGAGGGCCAGTCGATCGTCGACGGCCTCAAGGCCGCCGGCAAGGACCCGGCCACCGCGAAGGTCGTCTACATGGGCGGCGACCCGACCGACGGCAACGCCAAGATGTTCCACGACGGCGCGGACAAGATCATGTCGGCCGCAGGCATCAAGCCCGCCCAGGAGCCCGCGGGCGTCTGGGACGGCGCCAAGTCGGCGACCAACTTCGAGCAGGCCCTGACCGCCCTCGGCGGCAAGGTCGACGCGGTCTGGTCCGCCAACGACACCAACGCCGCCGGCATCATCACGGTCCTCGACAAGAACCACCTGACGGTTCCCGTCTCCGGCCAGGACGCCTCGACCGCCGGCCTGCAGAACGTCCTGCTGGGCAAGCAGACCGCGACGGTGTGGAAGCACGTCCCCGACGAAGCATCCGCAGCCGCCGATCTCGCGATCAAGATCCTGAAGGGCGAGAAGCCGGCCGTCGACAAGAAGCTCGATGACGGCACGCCGTACATCGCGGTGACCCCCGTCCTCGTCGGCCCGTCCGACGTGGAGAAGGTCGTCGCGGCCGGCGACGCGACCGCAGCCGACCTGTGCACCGGCGCCGTCGTCGCCGCCTGCACCAAGTACGGCGTCAAGTAGTCGAACCCATCGTGTGAGGAGGGGTCGTGCCCTGGCACGGCCCCTCCTCCCCCTTTCAGCAGGGAAAGGACTCCCCCATGGACACTCCCATCATCGAATTGACGGGTGTCACGAAGAGCTTCGGCCCGGTCAACGTGCTGCGCGGCATCGAGTTCCGCGCGTACCCGGGCAAAGTCACGGCCCTCGTGGGCGACAACGGCGCCGGCAAGTCGACCCTGATCAAGGGCCTCGCCGGAGTGCAGCCCTACGACGGCGGCGAGGTGCGCTTCGACGGCGAAGCTGTCACCCTCAGCCACCCGCGCGACGCCGCGCGCCTCGGCATCGAGATCGTCTACCAGGACCTCGCGCTGTGCGACAACCTCGACATCGTGCAGAACATGTTCCTCGGCCGCGAGGAGATGGTCGCCGGCACCTTCGACGAAGGCCGCATGGAGCGCCAGAGCTCCGAGGTGCTGCGCTCTCTCAACGTGCGCACGGTGAAGTCGGTGCGCCAGAAGGTCTCGTCGCTCTCGGGCGGCCAGCGCCAGACGGTCGCGATCGCCCGCGCCGTGCTCAAGAAGGCCAAGGTCGTCATCCTCGACGAGCCGACCGCCGCTCTCGGCGTCGCCCAGACCGAGCAGGTGCTGAACCTCGTGCAGCGCCTCGCGAGCCAGGGCGTCGCGGTCGTCATCATCAGCCACAACCTGTCCGACGTCTTCAAGGTCGCCGACTACATCAGCGTGCTGTACCTCGGCACGATGGTCGCCGAGGTACCCACGGTCGAGACCACCTACGACGACGTCGTCGGCTACATCACCGGCAGCAAGACCTACGTCCCGAGCGGAGCCAGCGCATGAGCGCCCCGACCACCAACACGACGACCCTCATCCCCGGCCCGTCCGACGACCTCATCGGCAGCGGGCAGGAAGGCGGGCTCGCTGAGCAGTTCCGCGGCTGGGTGTCACGCGTGCGCCAGGGCGAGATGGGGGCCCTGCCCGCCATCGCCGGCTTCCTCGTCCTCGCGATCCTGTTCTCGTTCCTGAGCCCGACCTTCCTGACCGAGCGCAACTTCGCGAACTTCCTCACGCAGGCCGCGGAGCTCGTGCTGCTCGCCATGGCCCTCGTGTTCGTGATCCTGCTCGGCGAGATCGACCTCTCGGCGGGTGTCACGGGCGGCCTGACCATGTCCATCTGGGTCGTCCTCGTCGACGTCACCCACGTGCAGTGGTTCCTGGCCCTGCTGATCGCGTTCGCCGCCGGCCTCGCCGTCGGCTCGTTCATCGGCTTCTTCGTGGCGAAGGTCGGCATCCCATCGTTCGTCGTCACCCTGGGCCTGTTCCTGGGCTTCCAGGGCCTCGAGCTGCTCATCATCGGCAAGGGCGGCAGCTACCAGGTGCAGACGCCGCAGATCCTCGCGATCATGAACAACAACCTGCCCGTCTGGGCGGGCTGGCTGATCCTCGCGATCGCGGTCGTGCTCTCCCTGGGGATGTCCTTCTGGGACCGCAGCCGCCGCACCGCGGCTCAGGTGCCGAACGGCCCGCTCACCCTCGTGTGGATCAAGGCGGGCGCGATCCTCGTGGTCGGCGGCATCCTGGTGTTCCTGCTGAACCAGGACCGCTCGGCCTCGATCATCGCCATCCAGGGCGTGCCGATCGTCGTGCCGATCGTGCTCGCGGTGCTGCTCATCGGGACCTTCGTGCTCGATCGCACGAAGTTCGGCCGCTACGTCTACGCGGTGGGCGGCAATGCCGAGGCGGCGCGCCGCTCAGGTGTCAACGTCGTGCTGATCCGCTTCATGGTGTTCGTGATCTGCTCCTTCCTCGCGGTCGGCTCCGGTCTGTTCACCGTGGCGCGCGTCGGCATCGTCGACGCGACCACCGGCAAGGACATCGTGCTCTCCGGCGTGGCAGCCGCCGTCGTCGGCGGCGTGAGCCTCTTCGGCGGCCGCGGCAAGCTCGTCCACGCCGCGGTCGGTGCGCTGGTCATCGCGGTCATCACGAACGGCCTCGGCCTGCTCAACCTGCCCGCCGGCCTCAACAACGTCATCGCGGGCGGCGTGCTGGTCCTCGCGGCGACGATCGACGCGCTCTCCCGGCTGCGTTCGGGCGGCAACCTGCTGCGGCGCTAGACGCGCCCGCGGCTGTCCGGCGGCGCCTCGGGGACTCCCCCGGGGCGCCGCTTCCGTCTGCTGCGGATATCGCGGCGCCGCGGCATCCGCAGGGGCGCAAGCGCTGCGTATGCCCCACCGGGCATGCGAAAAACCCCGGGTCGGATGACCCGGGGTTCTCGGTTTCGGTGGATCTGAGGGGACTCGAACCCCTGACCCCCTGCATGCCATGCAGGTGCGCTACCAGCTGCGCCACAGACCCGTATTCACTTCGTGTTTCCGTCCGATTCGCTCTCGCGGCAACTCATTCAGCCTACAACACGGGCGGGCGCGAACAAAAATCGAGCCGCGGCGCCCGCGCGTGTCACCGCCGCCGGCGCAGCGTCAGGCCTGACCCGCCGGCGCCGCGCTGGGCAGTTCGAACGGCACGACCGGGCAGTCGCGCCAGAGCCGCTCGAGCGCGTAGTACTGACGGTCCTCCTGGTGGAAGACGTGGACGACGAGATCTCCGAAGTCGAGGAGCACCCAGCGGCCGCCTTCTTTGCCCTCGCGGCGCAGCAGCTTGACGCCCTGATCGAGCAGCGCGTCCTCGATGCCGTCGGCGATCGCGACGACATTGCGCTCGGAATTGCCCGACGCGATCAGGAAGACATCGGCGAAGGGCAGCGGCCCGCTGACATCGAGTGCGACGAGTTCCTCGCCCGCCTTCGAGTCGGCAGCGGCCGCTGCAATCTGAAGCAACTCAAGGGCGTGCTCGGAAGCCGTCATGCAGTGGTGTCCTTAGGGGTTAGAAGGCGTGGAAGACGAAGCCCGCGACCAGCACGCCCGCCACGCCGAGCGCGGCGACGCCGCCGATGACGGAGCCGACGACCGCGCCGACCTTGTGGCTGGTCTTCTTGGGCGGGACGATGTTGGGCGCGGCGCTCGGCGCGTGGGTCGAGATCGCACGGGTGGCGGCGACGGGGGCGACGCCGGAGTCGGAGCGCGTGTCGCTGTCGTGCTGGTCGAGCATGCGGTCGATGTCGCTGCCGTCGAAGCGGCCCTCGATCTGGCCGGTCGAGCCGAGCCCGCGCGGCAGGTCGATGGACCCCGTGAGCAGGATCTCGCCCGTGGCGTTGAGAGGGCCCGTCATATCTGCCGCGGACGGCACGACCGGGACCACGAGCATGCTGCCCGTCGCGGAGCCCGTGGAGTCGATCGAGCGCAGGTGCGCTTCCTCGACGCCGGAGGTGATGACGTCGTCGAAGCTCTCGTTCGCGCCGAGCGACCAGTGGCCCGTGGGCGGCTGGTAGGCGCGCACCTGACCGGTGTCGGTCGTCTCGGGCGCGGCGTCGATGACCTCGGGGGCGGCAGGCAGCGTCGCCGGCGGCGTGGTCAGCGGAGCCGAGGAGATGACCTCGCCGGCCGGTGCGGATGCCGCGGGCGCGGTCTCTTCCGAGACCGGCACCTCGGTGATCGGCTCGGGCGCCGGCTCGACGGGGGCGGCAGGCCGATCGGCCTGCGCCTCGCCTGCAGGGACCTCGGCGATGGGGTTCTGGGCCTGCTGCAGCTCGCGGAGCTGGCGGCGCGTCAGCGGCACGACCGGGGCCTGAGGCGCGGGAGCCGCAGGCGCCTCGGCGACGGGCTCTGCCGGGGCGGAGGCCGCGTCAGGCTCTGCCGCGGACGGAAGCGCGGCACCCTCGGCGAGGACGGGTCGGAGATCGGCGGGAGCCGGAACGGGATCGGCCGCGAAGGGCAGTTCGACTGCCGGGACCTGCGGTTCTTCGACCGTGCGGCCCTCGCTCGCCGCCCGCTCCATTTCACGCAGCTGCCGGCGAGTCAGCGGCTGCTGCTGATCCTGCCTCAACGTCATGCCACGCTCCGATAAAGATGGTGCTTGGAGATGTACTGGACGACGCCGTCCGGAACGAGATACCAGACGGGGAAGCCCCTGCTCACCCGACTACGACAATCCGTGGAGGAGATCGCCAGTGCCGGAACCTCCAGCAAGCTTACGTCCCCCTTGGGCAATCCCGTAATGCTCAGTTCATGTCCCGGACGACTCACAGCGACGAAATGGGCGAGCTGCCAGAGTTGGTCGGCGTCGTGCCAGGTGAGGATCTGGGCGATCGCGTCGGCCCCTGAGATGAAGTAGAGCTCGTCTTCCGGTCGCTGTTCCTTGAGGTCCCGCAGGGTGTCGATCGTGTAGGTCGGCCCCGGCCGGTCGATGTCGACGCGGCTCACCGTGAACTGCGGGTTCGACGCCGTCGCGATGACGGTCATCAGGTAGCGGTGCTCGGCCGGCGAGACGGGGCCCTTCTGCCACGGCTGGCCCGTCGGCACGAAGACGACCTCGTCGAGCCCGAACGACTGCGCGACCTCGCTCGCCGCGACCAGGTGGCCGTGGTGGATCGGGTCGAAGGTGCCGCCCATGACGCCTACGCGGCGTCGGCCGGCCTGGGGCACAACCATGTGCTTCGGAAGAGGCGGGACGGCTTAGTGGTGGCCGGGGTGCCCGCTGCCGTGGGTCTCGGAACCCGTCGAGGTGGCGTGCTGGGTGGCGTCGGGGTCGGAAGGCGACGTGTGGCGGAGGGCGACGTCCTTGTAGGCCCAGGTCACGACGCCGAGGAACACGAAGACGACTGCGGCGATGACGCCGTAGACGAACGCCGGGATGGGCAGTTCGTGCTCGGTGTATTCGAACGCGGCGAGAACAGCGGTGTGCAGCATTGCTGGTGGGTTCCTTTCGACGGAAACGTCAGGTGAAGTCTATCGACGGATCTGGCCGGAACCGCGCACCAGCCACTTGGTGCTCGTGAGTTCCGGCAGGCCCATGGGCCCGCGGGCGTGCAGCTTCTGCGTGGAGATGCCGACCTCGGCGCCGAAGCCGAACTCGCCGCCGTCGGTGAACCGCGTCGAGGCGTTCACCATGACGACCGCGGAGTCGACCTCCGCGAGGAAGCGGTCGGCGTTTCCGAGGTCGTTGGTCACGATCGACTCGGTGTGGTGCGTCGAGTAGCGGTGGATGTGCTCGATCGCGTCGTCGAGGTCGTCGACGACGCGCACGGCGAGGTCGAGGCTCATGTACTCGGTCGCCCAGTCCTCCTCGGTCGCCGGCTCGGCGTCGGGGAAGATCGCACGGGCCCGGTCGTCGGAGTGCAGGGTCACGCCCGACTCGCGCAGGGCGCCGAGCACGGGCGGGAGCAGGCGCTCGGCGGCATCCGCATGCACGAGCAGGGTCTCGACCGCGTTGCACACGCTGGGGCGCTGCACCTTGGCGTTGCGGACGATCTCGACAGCCCAGTCGGTGCGCGCGGTCTCGTCGAGGACGATGTGCACGACGCCGGCGCCGGTCTCGATGACGGGGACGGTCGACTGCGTGACGACCGTCTCGATGAGCTGGGCGCTGCCGCGCGGCACGAGCAGGTCGACGTAGCCGCGCGCACGCATCAGCTCGGAGGCGCCCGTGCGGCCGAACTCGTCGATGGTCTGCACGGATGCCGCGGGCAGGCCGCTCGCGACGAGCGCCCCCTGGATCAGCCGGACGAGCACCGCGTTGGTGCTCTCGGCCGCGGACCCGCCGCGCAGCACGGCAGCGTTGCCGCTCTTGAGCGCGAGCGCCGCGATGTCGACGGTCACGTTCGGGCGCGCCTCGTAGATGGCGCCGACGACGCCGAACGGCACGCGGACCTGCTCGAGGTGGACGCCGTTCGGCAGGGTCTTGCCGCGCACGCTCTCCCCCACGGGGTCGGCGATCGCGATGATGTCGCGCACGGCGTCGGCGAGGCCGCCGACGCGCGCCTCGGTCAGGGTGAGCCGGTCGAGGAGGCCGCTGCTGAGGCCGTTCTCGCGGCCCCGGACGAGGTCCTCGGCGTTGGCGGCGACGATCTCGTCGACGTGGCCGAGCAGTGCGAGCGCGATCGCCTCGAGCGCCGCGTCCTTCTCGGCGGTGTTGACAGTGACGAGGCGGCGTGCGGCTTCCTTGCCCGCGCGGAGCCTGCCGTAGAAGGCATCCGCATCGAATGCGGTGGAAGTGGCGGGCGCATCCTCGACGAGAGACATGCGCCTCAGTTTACTTCCGGGCGGGTTCGAAGAACGTGCCGACGGGTGCGCCGGTGAGGGCGTCCGCGACGAGAGCCGTCGACGTCAGCACGACCGCCGTGCCCGACTCGGCGGCATGGCGGGCGGCGGACACCTTGGTCTGCGCTCCCCCGGTGCCAACGCCGGCGCTGCCGATCGAGCCGATCTCGACTCCGGCGAGCTGGTCCCCGAGCGCGACATGCGCGATCTTCTCGGCGCCGTCGAGGTGCGGAGGCTTCGTGTACAGGGCATCGACGTCCGAGAGCAGCACGAGCAGGTCGGCGCCGATCAGCCGGGCGACCAGCGCGGCGAGGCGGTCGTTGTCGCCGAAGCGGATCTCCTGCGTGGCGACCGTGTCGTTCTCGTTGACGACCGGCAGGATGCGGAGGTCGAGCAGGCGCTCCATGGCGCGCTGCGCGTTGCTGCGGTGCGTCGGATCGTCGATGTCGCCCGCGGTGAGCAGAACCTGGCCGGCGACGATGCCGTACGGGTCGAGCGCGGCCTGATACCGGTGGATGAGGACGCTCTGCCCGACGGCCGCGGCGGCCTGCTGCGTCGCGAGGTCGGCCGGGCGGGTATCGAGCTCGAGGAACGGCAGGCCGGTCGCGATCGCGCCGGAGGAGACGAGCACGACCTCGGCGCCGCGGCGGTGAGCGGACGCGAGCGCGAGCACGAGCGGCGCGATCTGCCAGGCGTTCTCGCCGCTGATCGAGGACGAGCCGACCTTCACGACGATGCGCCTGGCGTCGGTCACCACGCTGCGGTCGCTAATCCTCGTCACCTTCGGCGTCGGCTTCGGCGTCGCTCCAATCGGAGTCGCCCTCGGTCCACAGCCCGGCCTGGCGCTCCGCCTCGAGCTCGGCGCGCGCGGCGGCCTTGCCGTCCATGCGGTCGTAGTACTCGGCACGGCGCTCGCGGCGGGTCGCGCGCGAGTTCTGGTTGATGCGCTCATCGGTGCCGCGCGGCGCCGTGACCAGCTCGGCGGTCGACGTCAGCGTCGGCTCCCAGTCGAAGATGACGCCGTCGCCGGGGCCGATCACGACCGTGTCGCCCGCGACGGCGCCTGCGGCGAACAGGCCGTCCTCGACGCCGAGCTTCGCCAGGCGATCGGCGAGGAAGCCGACCGCCTCGTCGTTCTTGAAGTCGGTCTGGGCGACCCAGGTCTCGGGCCGCTTGCCGAGGATGCGGTAGTAGGTGCCGTCGCTGCCGCCCTCGGCGCGCACCGTGAACGGCTTCTCGTCGACGGCGCGCGGGCGGATGACGATGCGCGGCGAGGTCTCGACCTCGGCCGCGAGGCGTGCCCGCTCGGCGTCGACCAGCTCGGCCAGCGCGAAGGACAGCGTGCGCAGACCCTCATGGCTCACCGTGGAGATCTCGAAGACGCGGTAGCCGCGGCCCTCGAGCTCGCCCTTGACGAACTCGGCCAGCTCCTTGCCGTCCGGCACGTCCACCTTGTTCAGCGCGACGAGTTGCGGGCGCTCGAGCAGAGGGGTCTGACCTTCGGGGACGGGGTAGGCCGCGAGCTCGCCGAGGATGACGTCGAGATCCGAGATCGGATCGCGGCCGGGTTCGAGCGTCGCGCAGTCCAGGACGTGCAGCAGCGCGCTGCAGCGCTCGACATGGCGGAGGAACTCGAGGCCCAGGCCCCTGCCCTCGCTCGCGCCCTCGATGAGACCGGGCACGTCGGCGATGGTGAAGCGGGAGTCGCCAGCCTGCACGACGCCGAGGTTCGGGGTGAGGGTCGTGAACGGGTAGTCCGCGATCTTGGGCTTGGCGGAGGAGAGCGCCGCGACGAGCGAGGACTTGCCGGCCGACGGGTAGCCGACGAGGGCGACATCCGCCATCGTCTTCAGCTCGAGCTGGATGTCGCCTTCCCAGCCAGGAGTGCCCATCAGCGCGAAGCCCGGGGCCTTGCGCTTGACGCTTGCGAGCGACGCGTTGCCGAGGCCGCCGACGCCGCCCTCCGCGGCGACGAAGCGCATGCCCGGCTCGTCGAGGTCGATCAGCTGCTCGCCGTCGACGGACTTGACAACGGTCCCGACGGGGACCGGCAGCTCCAGATCCTCCCCACGGGTGCCGTGGCGCATGTCGCCCATGCCGAAGCCGCCGTTATCGCTCGCACGGTGGGGGCGGCGGTGGTAGCCGAGCAGCGTGGTGACCTGCGGGTCGGCGACGAGCACGATGTCGCCGCCGTGGCCGCCGTTGCCGCCGTCGGGGCCGGCGAGCGGCTTGAACTTCTCACGGCGCACGCTGACGCAGCCGTTGCCCCCGTGCCCTGCGCGCAGGTGCAGGGTGACGTTGTCGACGAACGTCGCCATTCGAAGCTCCTTAATCAGCGATCAGCTGGTGTAGCTATGACGAAGGGGCGGGCCGAAGCCCGCCCCTCCATTGAATCTCAAGGATTCGGCTGTTTACGCCTCGGCCGCAACGATGTTGACGACCTTGCGGCGGCCCTTGACGCCGAACTGGACGGCGCCGGCCGACAGCGCGAACAGCGTGTCGTCGCCGCCACGGCCGACGTTCGCGCCGGGGTGGAAGTGGGTGCCGCGCTGGCGGACGATGATCTCGCCTGCGTTGACCTGCTCGCCGCCGAAGCGCTTCACGCCGAGGCGCTGCGCGTT
>Ga0164242_10007619_pt1 | contig 11818 bp, 9 predicted proteins | sample OricomgcompostMG_FD_108783 | JGI IMG/M metagenome (GOLD analysis project Ga0164242, IMG submission 108783) | Miracle-Growth compost microbial communities from Emeryville, California, USA - Original compost - Miracle growth compost (MG) ... | reverse complement strand
CCTCCAAACGGCGTCCTTAAAAACCGGATCGGAGGGAATTATGTCTGGGATACTAAGTCGGGAACTTATGAGTGGAAGGGGGGCCTGCAGGAAGGCGGAAGAATCGGGGATATGTATTCCTTAAAGCAAGTAGGCATTTATGCTACGGATCAGGACGCCGCCTCTGCCCCAATTGATATGTATATTGCCGATAACGATAAAACGGTTTATGGCGGAGATACAAAATGGCTCGACAATGACCGCAATGACACTATCGACAGCCGGGATTTCGTCTATATGGGAAACCAGTATCCCGATATGACCGGAGGCTTTAGTACCACACTCAGCTATAAAAATTTCAGCTTATATGCCCGATTCGATTATACCTTAGGACATACCATTTTTGACTATGCGGCCCTATTCCTGGATATGAACGGTTATTCCGATGGCAATCTCACACAGAAAAAATATGATGAGTCCTGGAAAAAACAGGGCGATAATGCAAAGATGTCCAGGTACTATTGGGGGGGCGAACGCGTCCAGCGCAACAACTTCCTGGGGGTGACGGATATTGGCAATTCCATCTATTATGAATCAGGAAACTTCCTGTGTCTAAGGGAAATAACTTTATCGTATGCCATTCCGGAGAATATCCTTAAAAAGCTCAGGATGAGTAGCTTGCAATTTCATGTATCCGGGAATAACATCCATTATTTCACCAATTATTACGGGCTAAATCCAGAAGTAGGCGGAAAGGACGATGGCCGCTACCCAATGCCAAAGAATATCGTAGTCGGGGCGACCGTATCCTTCTAAAGAGGCAAAAAACCGGCTGAACGATGATTATAACCCATAACTGATAATTGATAAAATACTTTCTCATGAAGAACATAATGAAGATCTTGCCGCATATATTATTGTGTTTTGCGCTGGTATTTACCTCTTGTAATAATACACTCAATGAAATAAAACCCAAAAGTGTTATTACGACGGCTTCTTTTTGGAAAACAGAAGATGATGCTTCCGGAGCGCTCAACGGTATGTATGTCTTGCTAAGAAATACGGAGAATGACCTCTACATGGAAGGAGAAGAAAGAAGCGAGGCCTTTGAAGGTGGCGTATATGGCGGAGGTACGTATAATCTCTACCTGAATGCGTTAACACCCGATAACACGGGGGTAGGCAGCTGGACAGAATACTATAGTGTGATCAATGCAGCCAATGCACTTCTAAAATATGTTCCCGACATCAGTTTTTCATCGGACGACGCCAAAAACGCCGTCCTCGCGCAGGCCTATGCCATGCGTGCCTTTGTATACTTCGTGATGGCCAGAACATGGGGAGACCTGGTTTTGCGGACTGACCCCACGGAGGGGACCGACCCATCCGTTACCCAAAAGGAACGGTCTCCGGTAGCGGACGTCTTTACGCTCATTAAAAGCGATATTGACGAAGCCATCAAGCTATTCCCCAATGACAATTTTGAAGCAGGAAGGGGTAACTGGTCAAAGCCCGCTACGTACGCCTTGAAAGCCGATGTGTACTTATGGACGGGGAAAAAGTTAAATGGCGGTTCAGCCGACTTCCAGACGGCCTTAGATGCTTGTAACGAGGTACAAAAATCCGATGTAACCTTACTGCCGAATTTTGCAGATGTATTTGATTTCAATAATAAGGGGAATGATGAAATCCTCATGGCAATCAAATATAATCAACTGGAAGCATCTAACGGCTATTGGCATAATTGGATCATTGGTTCGGCAGTCCCTAGCAATATTACGCAGCAAGCAAAGGATATTCTGCTTCCGGTTGGGGGCGGCCAGGGACTGATGGTGGTGACCGCATTGGTGAGGAATCAATTCACCAAAGATGATTCCCGGCGTAATGCTACATTCTTTGAAGTCTATACACATGATGACAGCGGGGACTCGACTTACTATACCAATGTGTGTTTGAAAGGACGGGGTGAAGTGACGGGTGGCAACAGAATATTCGACAGCGATTATATTTTATACCGGTACGCTGACGTCGTATTAATGAAGGCAGAGGCAGAAAACGCCCTTGGCCAGGATCCTGCTGCGGAAATCAATATGATCCGGAAGCGTGCTTATGGCAGTAGCTATTCAAGTCATGTCTTTGTCAGTGGAAACAAAGATTTCAATGACGAAATGATCCTGAAAGAGCGGCTTTTGGAGCTCCTGAATGAAGGAAAAAGATGGTGGGATTTAGTCCGGTTCGGTAAGGCGTTTGACCTCGTTCCAAATCTTCAAAGCAGAGCAGGTCAGGATTATTTGCTGCTTTTCCCGATTTCGACCGCTATGCTTAGTCTTGAGCCTAAAATCTCGCAAAACCCGGGATATTGAGTGCTCAGCGCCCAAAAGGTTTGCTAATGGTACACCCCTGTTATTCTGCAATGGGAATGAACAGTAATGCTGCAGCCAGTCATGTATCTTTGAATATCGCCGAAATCATGTGTTACAATACATCACGAGTGTTTAAAGCTAAGAAAGGATGAAAATAACTACCTCAGTCTTAATCGTTGCCTGTCTATTTTATGGAAACTTACGGGCTCAGTCGCTTGCTTCCATACACACGACTCATCATAGCTGGAAAGGCGTGACCGGGAAGGATACCCGCGATTCTGCAGGTTGTGCTATCAGCATGGAGCCCCCCTTCCAAATCGATGTTTCCAAAGACGGAAAAGAACGGCAATTCCCCTTTGTATACAAGTTTGGGAGCAACATTTTTGTTTCCTACAGCGAGCACCCGGACGCCGTGGTTGCTTCCCCGACCGATGCGTTGATTATTTCCCGCGATAACGGGAAAACCTGGACAAAGAAAATAAGAAACCAGGACTTTTACATTACCTCCATGGTGAAGAAAAGGGGAATCCTTTATGCCATCGTATATTTTACCTACCCCGTTTCGGAAAAGGAAGAAAAAATGATCTATTGGACTTCAAAGGACATGGGCGATACCTGGGAGAAACATGAAGGCAGCGTCACAGGGCCGGACAGTTTGCCTTTCGGAACCCACAGAGGTATCTGGGGAAGTATGCTTTTCCACCGCGGTATGACGGTGATGAAAGATGGATCGATCGAAGGTGTCATGTACGGACATATGGGACAGGAAAAAAAATATACAACCGTATTGGTTAAATCGACCGATAATTGTGCCTCCTGGAAGGTCACGTCCGTGATTGCGGCGGGCGTACCGTCGGACACGCTCCAAAAAGCGGAAGGATATTGCGAACCGACCTTAATTAAGGTGCGGGATGGCTCCTTGTTGTGCGTCATGAGAATTGAGAGTTACCTGCCGTTATATCAGAGCCGTTCCCTGGACCAGGGAAAGACCTGGAGCAAGCCGGTGGCTTTACCAGGGTTATCTTCGACAGACGCCGAAAGCGTATGCCCCCAGCTGCTCTTGTTGAAGAGCGGCGTCCTGGCCCTCACCTATGGGAGACCCCATGACAGGATCGCTTTTTCAAGGGATGGATCCGGGTATCAATGGGACTGCAGCAGTTTGTCCTATTCCGGAGAAACGACGGGTTATTCCGGTATCGTAGAAGCTTCTCCCGGAAAGATTTTAGTGGTTTCCGACCAGGGACGCACGGGTGCCCAGGAAATGGCCATCTGGGGGAGATTCATTCATGTCGGCCTCCAGCCGGTCCAAGCGTCTAAATAATATCTTGTACTATTGGAAAGAAGTATTTATGAAAAGAAACATCTTGTTGTGCCTGCTATTGATCATTGGCTATAGTCAAATGAATGGTCAAAGCAAGTTGCTCTCGGGCCCGGTTACTGTAAAGAAAATATGGGATAGCGCCGCTTATAACTCATTTACCGACTTGATCCGCTTTGACAATGCATTTTATTGCGCTTTCCGGGAAGGGACGAGCCATGTAAGCAGCAAAAATGATGGTCATTTACGGATCCTGAAGTCAACCGACGGCACAGCGTGGCATAGTGTCGCGCTTTTAAAAGTAAAGGGTCTGGACCTGCGGGACCCCAAGTTATCCGTCACGCCGGACCACCGGATCATGGTTACAACGGCGGGTGCCATTTTCAACGCTAAGCTCAAGGCCCAAAAATTATTTCCTATGGTATCCTTTTCGGACAACAAGGGCCTTCATTTCTCTGAACCTCAAGCCGCAAAGATTGACCAGGTGAGCGATACCTCGCTAAATTGGATATGGCGTGTCACCTGGCATCACGGCACAGGATACGGCATCGATTACCATATGAAATATGCTGATGACCCCCACGCTACGCGAAGCGCCAGGCTCCTTTTGGTGCAGACAAAGAACGGCGTTAATTTTACTCAAATTCCGGGAATTTCTGCCGATGGATTCCCTAATGAATCCACCATCCGCTTCAATAAAAGCGATGAGATGTTCGTCCTCATCCGCAGGGATGCCGGCGATAAAATGGGTGTCTTAGCCAAGAGTGCCCCACCCTATCATGATTGGAAATACACCAAACTGGATTTTCAGTTGGGCGGACCCAATTTTCTTGTTTTAAAAAACAACCTGATCATCGCAACGCGTCAATATAGCTCACCCGCAACGACTGTTTTACTGCTGACAGATTTACAAGGTAAGGTAGTCAAAAAAATAACGCTGCCTAGCGGCGGAGATACGAGCTATCCCGGGCTGGTGCTATACCAGCATACGCTATGGGTTTCCTATTATTCAAGCCACGAAGGGAAGGCCAGCATCTACCTGGCGCAGATACCCATGTAGCCCAGAAACAGACGCGGACTGATTCGAAATATTAATCAGCCCACGCAACAATGAAAGCATTCCCCTGGCTTTAACCGGGAAAAGTGATTACCTGCCTGATGGTATTCCCCTGAGCCAGCCTTTCAAAACCTTCGTTAATGGCTTCCAGCGGGAGGATCTGGGACAGTAATTTATCCACGGGTAGCCGTCCAGACAGAAATAAGGAAATATAAGCAGGAATATCCCGGGAAGGAATACTACTCCCCAGATATGCCCCTTTGAGGGTACGTTCTTCTCCCACCAGCGTTACAGGAGACAGATCCAATCTTTTAGCAGGATGAGGTAAGCCTGCAGTAACAGTGGTTCCGCCCCGGCGGGTGCAAGCAAATGCAAATTCAAGGGCCGCTATGGCACCGGCAAACTCAACGGCGACATCCACGCCGCCATGAGTCATTCCTTCTCTTACCCTGGCAACGGCTTCTTGATCGGCCGGGTCAATGGTTTCATGAGCGCCCATTTGTAAGGCCTGCTTTCTTTTCTGGGGGTTAATATCCGCGGCAATGACTTTGCCAGCCCCGCGAGCCAGTGCTCCGAGTAAAGCGGCAAAGCCGACACCCCCCAGGCCCACAATCAATATATTTTGACCCATCTGTAAGTTGGCCGTATTTGCTACAGTCCCTACACCGGTCAATATTGCACAGCCGAAAAGCGCCGCTATTTCATAAGGGAGCGCAGGATCAATTTTTACCAGTGAATGCCTGGATACGATCGCATATTCAGCAAATGCCGAAACACCCAGATGATGATTGATCTGTTGCAGGTTTTTATTCTTTAAACGGATCCCACCGCTTAACAGCGTTCCCTTTGAATTGGAAGCATTTCCCGGTTCACAGAGGGCCGGCCGCCCGGTCATACAGGGATCGCAGTGCCCGCATGCCGGCACAAAGGAAAATACTACATGATCTCCGGGCTTCAGATCCGCTACGCCGCCTCCGCACGATACTACCTCTCCTGCTGCTTCGTGTCCCAGTGCCATCGGCAAGGGCCTGGGGCGGTTTCCGTCGATCACCGAGAGATCGGAATGGCAGAGCCCGGCTGCATGTATACGCACCAGGATTTCTCCGTATTCCGGCTCACTGAGATCGATCTCCTCGATCTGGAGGGGATTGCTTTCATAATAGGGCCGGGACTTCCCCATTTCATACAAAACCGCTGCTTTTATCTTCATGAATTTTGGGTTTAAGGCTGTGACAGTACCAGATAATGATATCTTCAATAAGCGGAATGCTACGGTTTTTTTTAGGGGTCAGTGAAGAAGGGACCTTAAGCGTGGGAACAATATATATACATACATGTGGGAGGAACCCATAGCTGCTCACCAAAGCGTCCATCCGCCATCCACAAATAGGTTCTGTCCGGTGATATAACTAGCCGCCTTCGTCAGCAGAAAAACCGCTGCTCCTGCCACCTCTTCAGGCTGACCAATCCTGCCCATCGGCACCTTCTGTGCTAACCGTTCCACAAAGGCAGTCTGCTCTCTTTGGACGGCAGGATTGGGAAAAGGCCCCGGAGAGATACAATTGCAACGAATGCCCTTTTGCGCCCAATGAACGGCCAGGTACTTGGTCATTTGAGCGATGCCGGCTTTGCCCACGCCATATTCGATAGGATTCACATTCATGGGACGGAGATAAACACGCGGATCGGGTGAAACGGAACCGTACATGCTGGAAAATAAAACCATATTTCCTCTTCCCGCATTTTCCATTTGCAATCCGACCTCCCTGGCCAGTAAGAAGGTAGCCGTTAGCCCCGCATGATTGACTTGATCAAAGTCTTCGCCGGTAAGATCCTCAAAATGTTTCGCGGTAGATCCGTACGTAAGCACGACAAGTCCGGACGGACTACCTCGTTGCTTGATTTGATCATTCACAAAACGCTTCATTTCATCTTCGTTGCGTACATCCAGGGTAGCGGCGGTAAGATGCGTGCTGTCCTCGATCGAATCGGCAAATTGCTGCGCACGATCTCCCAGATCAGCACATAATACTTTTGCGCCGGACTGAAGCAATAAACGGACAGTGGCTTGTCCCAGGTAACCGGCACCTCCTATGACCCATACATCCTGGCTATCAAGCCTGAAAGCATCATCAGCTGAACGATCCATCTATTCAATTTTTTTAGGTCTTCTAGCAAAAAAAATTCAACCCTTATTTTCCCCTGTCCCCTCCCCGACCTGCAAGGGATCAACCGGTATTCCTCCTCGTTTGGCTTTTATGCCGATGGGAACTAACGGTTAGGCTTCCGGTGTTTCTCTTCCACCGCCTGGTTAAGCAGCAAGGGAGTGTTCCGGCTATGCGCCCTCAGCTTTGATTAGGCATTAAGCCCACCATCCATCAGGATGTTTTCTCCATTGATATACTCACCGGCTTTGGAAAACAACAATACGGCAAGGCCTTTAATATCATCGTTGTTAGCCATCCGCCGCAAGGGGACTTTTTTGCAATAATTTTCTAAAAAGGCCGGGGGCTGATGATTCAATAGGCCCCCGGGACTAATGCTGTTAAAACGAACGTTCTTGCCGGCCAGCATCTTGGCCATATAACGGGTCAGGTTAATCAGCCCCCCATTGTGGAAAAAATAATCGGGCGGCAAATCGCCCATCGTGGTTCCTTCGTAATTGGACAGGTCGGGTCCGCGCATTCCCATCATGGAAGCAATGTTGACCACACTTCCTCCACCGCTCCTAACAATTAGATCTGTCATTTCCCGGAGCAGATCTATCATTCCCGTGGCATTTACCTGCATCGACGTTTCAAATTCTTCCAAAGGAGCGCCATAACCCTTCATAGGCCGCGAAACGGCATTGTTGGCAAAACCATCCAAACGACCAAAAGATTCCAGGATCGCTGCTTTGAGGCTCACCACCGAGTGGTGGTCGCCCTGATCGACTTGCATCCCATGGACATCCAGGCCCTTCGCCTTGAACGCATCGGCCGTCTCAAGCGCTGTTTCAAGCCGCCGGGAGCTGCAAATAACCGTCGCATCCGCTTCACCCAGACCTTCCACCAAACACTTGCCATACAACCCTGCACCTCCCGTTACCAGGATCACTTTCCCTTTTAACGAAAACAATTCTTTAACGTGCATCTTATCGATTAAAAATGATTCTCTCAAACCTGTAACAAGGCACCGCCCTGTTCCCGGCTTTCCGCCGCCGTGATCAGGGTCTTTATGATCCGCTCCGTTTTGTCAAATGCGATCCGCGGTTTGCCTTCTTCTACGGAACGGATAAATTCAATGATGTTATCCCGGAACATCGAATAGGAATTGCGGATATCTACCAAGCTCCAGCCATCTGATCCGAATAAAGATAATTGAAAAGTGGAGGTAATGTCCATAAATAAATGCAACACAACTTGGATCCCATTTTCCAGTTCAAGGTGAACGATGTCCTTGTCTTTCTTGCCGACGTGCCGGACACTGACAGGCCGGGGGTCATCCAATATGGCCAGTACAGCTTCCAATAGATGGACCCCGTATTTAATCCAGTCCTTCTTACCGACAGCAGTTACTAAAGCAATGTCGCCCAGGGAACGGATGCGTGTCTTGGCACTGCGGCACTCATTGGCATAGCGCATCGAGGAACAGGACATCAGGAATTTCCCGGCCGCCTGTTGTTCGGAAAACCAGTCAAGTTCCTGCCGGCTGATGGTCAGCGGCTTATCGATGAAAATAGGCACTCCGGCCTCCAGGAAGGGCCGGGCCATCGCAACATGATTGTCAGGGTCATCCCGTCCCAGGATCACTGCATCAACTTCGGGTACCATTTTCTCCAATTGGTCGACCACGTATGCTATTTCTGCGTTCCGGGCGATGCTTTCCGAAATCTGTCTTTCTTGCGTCCAGACATGGGTTACCCGCGCCCCGGAAATCCCCAGGGTATCCCGGTTAGCCATTAAATAATCAGCGACTGCAGGGTAGCCGATCCGGGAGATCTCTGCCGCATCAAAACATCCGTTAATAATGGATGACCAGGAATAGGGATGCGCATTGCCGGGGCTCATGCCGATGACTCCGATTTTCATCATTACTTGTGTCCTTAGTTGAACGATGTCAGATTTTAACCGTTTACTTGCTGATGCCCGGACCACACCGGACATGCGCGTTTTCTTAGTAGCGGTACTGAGAGATTCGCTATCTTCCGCTTTAGCGAACGGAATATGCTCATCCCCTGCCCCAAAAATAATCTTATCCCCGCTAGGATATCATTTCATTCATTCATAATTCTGAAACTTTTTTTCAGCATCAGGCAGGTAAGCAACCACGGATGTTTAGCGGCTCTTTACCGTCAGGGTCCTGCCATAGGTATAACGACCTCCTTTATAACCCCAGGATCCAAAATCATAACTAATAAAGATCTGGTCCTTTTCTTTCATTTCAGCGATCGCCATGTAATGGGTAGTATCGATGCCGGTGGTCAGGCGTACCACCTGGCTCCAGGTATCTCCATGATCCAGGCTAAAAGCCAGGTAATTGCCATTCCAGGGAAAAGTAGGGTCGATCCAACAGGCCTTGGATGGGATCCTGACGCCAAAGGCAGCCACCAGTACCCCATTGCTCATTTCCAGCAGGTCGGGATCTACGACGGCTCCAGTGAGCTCATAGGGTACATCGACGACCAGTTTCCCATCCCGCTTTACTTCCGCAAATTGTTTTTTCCAAAGATCCGTCTGGTGTACATCAATCCCCGCAAAGATCAGGGGCCTGGGGTCACGCCAGGTATTGCCTTCATCATCAGACACCGTTTCGTAAAGCGCCTCGCCTGTACGCATCATGCAAATCAAACGACCCGCATGGATCCCCCGGCTGATGCGCGCGATCACCGGTTCTCCGAAACCCTCCGTCCCTATCTTAGGGTCAACTGCCACCGTAGATACGAAATTCCAATGCCTCCCCTTATTGCTGGACCTAAACAGCATCACCCGCGTCTTTTTCATTCGTGGCTGGTAGGGACAAGGGGTATCGTCTCCCTTCATCCAGCCGTAAATAGTGGTCAGCAAATCGCCATTGGGAAGCGCCAGGATGCGACGATGCAGCCGCATGGCAACGTGCGGTCTTCCACCATCGTCGGAAGAAGCGTAGAAATTGGCATTCGGAATATCAAAGGTGACCTTTTCAGGACCTTGTAAGGTATGCCAGTCGTCCTGAGATTGATAGAGCAGTCCCACTCCCTCGTCTGGTTTCTCACCGGGTGTCACATAAGTCTCCAGTGCGATGAGCGTACCATCGGACAGCTGGAGCGCTCCGCCTTCGATGTTCACCCCGTTATCTCCCGGCTTAAGCGGGAATGCCTGCCACTGGTCGCCGCCGTCGCGGGAAATCACGGTTCCTATGGCAGCTGGATAAAAAATACGTTTTTGCGGATACGGCTTTTTCGGAAGTTGGGCCTGGACGATGAGGCTTCCCGCTTTAGTGCTTACCATATAAGGCTGTAACCCTTCCGGAAGGATCATCCGTTCTTTTCCAAATGCCAGCTTCAGGCGATTTTCATTTAGAAGTACCTTGGGTTTGTTGTGAACAACTGCGGGCGGTCGAACAAACATTCCCGTTTCAGCGCCGAAACCCTTCAACCCGGTTACGGTTAGGCCAGCCATTAATAAAGTGCTGCTCTGCAGGAATTTCCGGCGCGATTGATGCTGTGTTTCCATGTGCTGAGTTTTGAATTCTTTTTGAATACTTTTAAATAGAAGAATGCTTTGGTTGATGTCAGAAAAGCTTTGGCTACCCATTCAAATGCCGGGAAGATAATTCATTCAGCAGGGAGGTTCCCTGCATCCAACGGTCAATGTTCCGGATGAGAATATCATAGACTCTTTCCAGAAAATGCGGACTTGCGCTGGAGCCGGAAATATGGGGCGTCAAAATAACATGGGGCATTTTCCATAGAGGATGTTGAGGTGGAAGCGGATATTGATAATGGGTGTCAAGTGCGGCACCGGCTATCCGGTTCTCCCTGAGTGCGCGGATTAGTGCCGCTTCCTGTACCAGCGGGCCCCGGGCGGGATTCAACAAAAAGGCGCTTTCTTTAAGCATGTCTAACTCACGTTCGCCCACAATGCCGGCTGTTTCCTCTGTATGTGGAATCGCCAGGATGAGAAAATCGATTCCCCGCAGAAAACTTTCTTGCTCTTCCAGCGTAAAAACCTGATCGGGAAGGATACCTTCGGGATCACCCGTTCCTTCGATGCGGTAAATATCGTTTCGTGGGCTTACCCCATTTTTCGTGAGTACATGGACCCGCATACCCAAAGCCTTAGCTATGCGCGCGGTTTCCCGGCCAATACCGCCATATCCCCAGATACCCACCACGGACCCCCTGATCTCACGTTGGAAGCGGGCGCTTCTGTCCCAGATTCCTTCCTCTTGGTGACGGATCATGCCGCGAAGGTCCCGGACCAGGTTAATCATCATCGCAATATTCCATTCCGCGATGGGTATATCAAAGACGCCCCGCGCATTACAGGCCCGAATCCCTCGCTGAACCAATTGGTTTCCCAGCAGTTGCTGATAACCGGCCGAGCTGATCTGGACCAGCTTCAACCGCTGCATAAGCTGGTGATTTTCCGGAAGGAAAGTGCTGAACAGAACATCGCAATCCTCGATCTGCGCCGTCGGCAATCTGCGCGCGCTTTCTACCGGATTTTCCGTCCATTGTACGTTAATGGCTGGCATATCCTGTAAAATGCAGGCGGAAGGTTCATGTCGGGGGAGGTCTATCAATATTTTCAACATAGGCTTTCTGGCTAAGTGGTTAATATTTTCCCGGGCACGCTGTTAAATTCCCCGGTCCCCGGTACAAAAGGGAAACGGCGGATCGTGTCCTCCGATAAGGCGATACCCAAACCAGGTTTTTCGGGAGGCAGTACATAGCCATCCTTTATCCGGAGGCTGTCGCCTATGACCTCGGCATGTAGCGGACCATACGCAGGGGCCACCTCGAGGATTACGGTATTGGGACACGCAAAGCCAGCATGAATATTTTGCATTTGTGACCCGCCAGCGCCCCAGGCGTGTGGCGCAATGCCATTTCCCCGTTTCCCCAACCGGGTAGCAACT
>Ga0164242_10007618_pt1 | contig 11821 bp, 11 predicted proteins | sample OricomgcompostMG_FD_108783 | JGI IMG/M metagenome (GOLD analysis project Ga0164242, IMG submission 108783) | Miracle-Growth compost microbial communities from Emeryville, California, USA - Original compost - Miracle growth compost (MG) ... | reverse complement strand
GTCGTGATGCAGCGGGCAAGGGTCCTCATCCGCCCGTCTCCTGCGCTCCTATGCCCGATGTGTCCTGCGGCTGCGGACCACCTATTCGGGCGAATACCGTGAGAGGTATGGCACCCGAACCCAACCCGCCCGGAGGCAATCCCTCCGACGACCTCGACGCCTACGTGGGGCTGACCCGGCGGGAGGCCGAGGCCCGCGCCCGCGAGCACGGCTGGACCACGGTCCGCAGTCTGCCGACAGGGACCGTGGTCACCATGGAGTACGTCGTCGGCCGCCTCAACTTCACCGTGGACGAAGACCGCGTCCAGCGCTGCTGGCTGGGCTGAGAGGCGCGGACGGACGGGCCGCTTGGCGGTCCGACGGACGCCTGGCGCCCACCGGCGACAGCGGTGTGCGCTCGCTGCGGACCGGTGCGCCGGCCCGCCCCGCGAGGTGGGCGGTGCCCGGGGCCGAGGCCACCTGGCCGGCCGAAGAGCCCGCCGCCTTGCCGTGCCCGGTACCGGCCGCGGACCCCGTGGCCTGGGCGGTCGCCGTCGTCGGGGCAGCGGTGGACGAAGCCGTGCCGACCGGTCCCACGGGGGCGCCGACGGGGTCGGTACCGCCTCCTGTGAGACCGGTGAGGGCCGCGGCGGACGCGTCGCGACCCGCCGACTCCTGCTGGTCCGCCAGCCGTGCGGCCACCAGCCCCGGCGGGGCGGCAGCCACCTTCACGCGGACGCGGCGCAGCCGGTAGCGCCTCCACGCCTCCGCCAGCCACTCCTCGGCGCGGGCCATCGCCGGCTCGAACCAGGGCAGGGCCAGCAGGATCAGCAGCCCGGCGGCCCAGCCGAGCAGGACGTCGCTCACCCAGTGCGTACCCAGGTAGACGGTGGTGGCGCCGACGCCGAGTGCGAGCAGCGCGCTGGCCACCGAGCCCCAGCGGCGGGCCCGCGGGGTGGTGGCCAGATAGGCGAGCACGCCCCAGGTCACGACCGCGTTGGCGGTGTGGCCCGAGGGGAATATGTCCCCGCCGGCGAACATCTCGGCCGATCCGACCGTGGTCGCGTAGTGGGGGCCGAGCCGGCCGAGACCGTACTTGACCGCGCCGACCGTAACGTTCAGCAGCAGCAGGGAGGTGCCGAGCACCAGCAAGGGGTGCAGCGTGCGGTGGCGCCACGCCCGCCAGCCCAGCCAGGCGAGCACCATCACGGCCGTCGGGCCGCGCTGGCCGAGGACCACGAAGTAGTCCAGGAACGCGTGGATCTGCGGCCACTGCTTGTAGGGGCGCCACAGCATGACCTGCCAGTCCAGCGTCACCAGCTTCGACGTGGTGACAACGCCGATGACGATCGCCACGTAGGCAGCCACAGTCAGACCGAACAACCACACACGTGTTCGGCTCATCTGAGGCGCCTTCCTCCCGGTCGAGCGCTTCGCCGGAGGGTGGAGCCTGCTATCGGTACGCACTCAATCGACGTTACAGCGTGTGACAGCACACAACCGCCGTACGGCCGGATTTGTAATGACGATGTGATGTGGAGTGCGTCTCATCACCCCTTTGGCGGACGGCGTTTCCCGGGAATCCGGCGAGCCCGGAAGTTTATGTTCGAGTGCTCATACCCCGTGCGGGACGCCTTATTCGAAGCTTATTTCCCTCGAATTTATTCGGGGTTTCCCGGGGCATCGCCGGGCTCTCGCCGGCCGCTGCGGTCCGGTCACCGCGCAGGGCGGGGGCGAAGGGCAGGCGCGGGCCGGTCGCGGACGGGCCCCGGACGGACGCCGGGGGGCCGCCGTGGGGCGCCCGACTGCGGGGCGCGTCGCGGGACGCCGCCGGCCGGGGGCTAACCTGGCCGGTCAGCGGTGCGCCCCCGTCACCCTGGGGCCCGCCGCCGGTAGCCGTCGGCTTCTTCGCTCGGAGGTTCCGTCATGCCCGCAGCCGCCAATCCACGGGCCGGCTTCGATGCCCATGATCCGCTGGGCCTGGACGACCTGCTCGCCCAGGAGGACCGCGCCGTCCGGGACACCGTCCGCCAGTGGGCGGCCGAACGGGTGATGCCGTCCATCGCCGACTGGTACGAGCGCGGTGAGCTGCCCGTCATCCGGGAACTGGCCCGCGAGCTCGGCGCCATCGGAGCCCTCGGTATGCATCTGGAGGGGTACGGCTGCGCCGGCGCCACCGCCGTGCAGTACGGGCTGGCCTGCCTGGAGCTGGAGGCAGCCGACTCGGGTATCCGCTCGCTGGTGTCCGTCCAGGGCTCGCTGGCCATGTACGCCATCCACCGCTTCGGCTCGGCGGAGCAGAAGAAGCAGTGGCTGCCCGCGATGGCCTCCGGCGAGGTCATCGGCTGCTTCGGACTGACGGAGCCCGACCACGGCTCGGACCCTGCCGCGATGGCCACCCGGGCGGAACGGGACGGCACCGACTGGGTGCTCAACGGCCGCAAGATGTGGATCACCAACGGCTCGGTGGCCGGCGTCGCCGTGGTCTGGGCCCGTACGGACGAGGGCGTGCGGGGGTTCCTCGTACCCGCCGGCACCCCCGGCTTCTCCGCGCCGGAGATCCGGCGCAAGGCCAGCCTGCGGGCCTCCGTCACCAGCGAGCTGGTGCTCGACGGCGTGCGGTTGCCGGCGGACGCGGTACTGCCCGAGGTGGTCGGCCTCCGCGGGCCGCTGAGCTGCCTCAACAACGCGCGCTACGGCATCGTCTGGGGGGCCATGGGCGCCGCCCGCTCCTGTTTCGAGGCCGCGCTGCGCTACGCCGGGGAACGGGAGCAGTTCGGACGGCCGATCGCCGGGTTCCAACTCACCCAGGCCAAGCTCGCGGACATGGCGGTGGAACTCCACAAGGGCGTCCTGCTCGCCCACCACCTGGGCCGGCGGATGGACGCGGGCACCCTGCGGCCGGAGCAGGTCAGCTTCGGCAAGCTGAACAACGTGCGGGAGGCGATCGCGATCTGTCGCACCGCCCGCACGGTCATGGGTGCCAACGGGATCTCGCTGGAGTACCCGGTGATGCGGCACGCCGCCAATCTGGAGTCCGTGCTCACCTACGAGGGCACGGTGGAGATGCACCAGCTCGTGCTGGGCAAGGCGCTCACCGGGATCGACGCCTTCCGCGGCTGAGCCGGCGCGCCGGGCACCTGCCCGGGGACGGGCGCGCGGCCCGTCCCCGGGATCAGTTCTGGTTGAACTCTCCCTGGCCCGGGCCGAGATGCCCCCCACCAGGGCGTATGTCTCCGGTGGGGGGCCGGGGGCGACTACCGGGCCGTCTGTGGGCCGTCCGGTGAACGACGGGCCGCGTAGACGTCGTTCACCGCGTTCCGGGTGCGGCTCTCGCTGCTCGGCATGAGGTGGGTGTACGTCCGCAGCGTGAAGCCGGGGTCACTGTGCCCTAGGTACTGGCTCAGGGCCTTGATGTTCTCCCCCGCGTCCAGCAGGACCGAGGCGTAGAAGTGCCTCAGGGCGTGTGTGCCGTCCTCCCGCGATCCCCTGGGCTGGGTACCCCGCTTCGGCACGGGGAGGACTCCGGCGGCCACCAGAGCGGGCTTCCAGGCGCCCTTGTTGAAGACGCTCCGCCGGATCGCCTTGCCATCCTCGGTGGTGAAGAGGAGCTTCCGGGTCATCAGCGGCCCGTCCGGGGAGATCCACGGCAAGGTGACCTCGACCGGCGGGAACGCCTTCATGTGCGCGGTGAGCACACGGCCCACCTCTTCCGGCAGCGGCACGTCCCGCAGCTTGCCGCCCTTGGGCGGGGCGAACAGCAGCTTTCCCCGCACCAACTTGACCTGGTAGCCAACGTGCAGCCAGCCAGTGGCGAACTTCACCTCCTCGACCGGCAAGCCGAACATCTCCCCCTGTCGCAGACCACAGCCGGAGCCGAGATCCACCATGGCCTGGAAGTGGTCCGGAAGCGCGTCCCGCACGGCGAACACCCGCTCTGCTGGCCACGGCCGTACCCGCGCCGGCGCGGGCTTGGGCGCCTTCACCGAGTCCGCCCGGCAGGGGTTCTTGAGCATCAGCCCGTCATCGACGGCGGCCGTCAGCATCGCCGACACCGTGCCGAAGATGACCCGCCGGTAGGACGACGCGGGGAGGGCGTCTTCGAGGTTCCGAGACCAAGTCCGGATGTGCTCCGGCTGGAACGAGGACAGCGGCCGGGAGCCGAGGTAGGGGAAGGCGTGCAACCTCAGCTGCGACTCGACGGCGGACCTGGTGGCGACGTCGGTTGTCTGGGAGGCGAGCCAGCGTTCGCCGTACTGCTGGAAGGTGGTGCGGGCGGTCTTGGGGTCGATGTAGGTCCCGCCCTCCATGTCGGCGCGGGTCTTGGTGAGCCAGGCTTCGGCAAGGCGCTTCTGGCGGTCGGGGAAGCTCTTGGACTTCTCGGTGCCGTCGGGGCCGATGTATCGGGCGCGGTAGCGCAGTCCGGTGCCGTAGCGGTCGGTCTTGACGCGGGTGGTCTTGCCGTTGGGGGTCTTCTCGGTCTTGTACCAGCGGTCTTGGATGTGGCCTGCCATGGTGGGCGGCTCCCTGGTCGGTCCGTTAGCGGCTGCCGGGGCGCGTGCCGAGCCCTGGGGTTCGTCGTGTCCTGGCTGTCGCGGCGGCCGGGGTGCTATCTGCTAACGCGCTGGTGGGGGCGGGTTTGGGGTGCTAGCGAGGTCGCTAACGTTAGCGGGCTGGGGAGCTATCGCCCCGCCGTTAAGAGCCTCTCGACCGCGTTGCGGTGGGTGCCGGTCGCGGCGAGGGAGGGAGGGCGGTGAGGGTGCGGGGAGGCTCTTAATCGGGGGTGGTGGGGCTTGTGGCGGGTGCCTCCCTGTCTCCCTGGGATGGTGTCTGTGCTGATCACCCCAGGGAGGCTGCAACAGGGAGGCGGTCAGGGAGTTCTCCCTGCCTCCCTGGGCGTCTCCCTGTACGGGGTGTGACGGGTGGGCGGGTGAGTGAGGCACTGAGGTGCCGGGGTAGAGCGGTTGGCGGCGGTCTTGGGGTCCCCGGCGGGGTGCCTCACTGCCTCACCTCCGGGGTGTTCGTGCTGGTGAAGTCGGTGAGGCGGGCCGGGTGAGGCAGGGAGTGAGAACTCACTGCCGCACCGGTGCCTCACTGGCACGGTGCGTAGTGGTCGGGCCCGGGGGGCGGGGAGGCGGTGTCTGCTCCCAGGGGCGATTCTGGGAGCTCCCGGCGGGGTCCGGCCGGGCGCCTCCCCAGCCTCCCCGGGGTCCCCAACGGGGGCGTTGCCGCAGTTCAGGTCTGGGGAGGCGGGTTGGGGAGGCGGTTGGGGAGAACTCCCCAGGATCGGGGCGCCTCCCCAGGTGCCTCCCCAGCACGGTGGGTTACGCGGCGGGGTCGTTGGCGGTCTGCTGCTGGGTCCAGGTGTGGACGGCGGTGGGGTCGTAGCGCAGGTGCCGGCCGACGCGGAAGGCGGGCGGTCCGGTGCGGCGCTTGCGCCAGGCGTAGACGGTCTCGATGGGGACGGCGAACAGGGAGGCGATGTCCTCGGGGGTGAGGTAGCGGTCGGGCAGGCCGGCGCGGAGGGTGGCGCGGGGGTCGGTGTGGGCCATGGCGGGCGGCTCCCGGGCTGGCGGGCGGGGTGGGGGTGGTGCTGGGGGTTGGGGCCGGGCCGCAGGGGGTTCTGCGGCCCGGCGGGTGTACCGGGCGGCCGGTGGGGGCTGTCCGGTCCGGGAGCTCCCGGCGGGTGGTCAGATGACGGTGTGCGGGGGCGGGTCGGGGGGCTGGCAGGAGGGGTGCGCGGTCTGGCCGGTTCGTAGCGCCGCGAGGGGTTGGCCGCACACGGTGCAGATGGTGAGTTGCCCGTGAGGACTACGTTTCTCGAAAAATCGCGGCTCATCCGGCTCATCGCGGATCAGTGCAGGTGAGGGGCTTGCGGGTGATCTTTGGTTGTCCGGCTCAGCCCGGCTCACGTCCGGCTCATCGCGGCTCAGCGCCACCCCGAGGTAGGTGGGGACCTGCTTGCCGTCCGGGCCCCGGGGCTTGGAGCGCTGCATCTGCGGAACGATGGACAGCAGGTTCCGGCCAAGGAGCTGTTTGGTGCCGGAGCGGTGGCCGCAGTCCTCGGCCCAGTCCTTCCACGCCTGCCACAGCTCATCGACGGGTACAGCCTGGTCGGGCCCGGTGGTGCAGCACTCGCGGACGAACGCGGAGACGGGGGAGGCGGTGTCCTGCATGGTCATGACCGCTTCCCGGGAGGAGGCGGGTTCGGTCAGGCGCCCGCGGGCCAGCAGCCGTTCGAGGCCGTCCAGGGCCCAGTTGAGGATGCCGGGCAACTCGGCGGTGAGCCTGCCGGTCAGGGCGGTGTCCTCCTTGCCCAGCCAGGACACCGTCATGTTCAGCACGATGAAGCGGCGGGCGATGACGCCAGAGGAGTCGCCGAAATTCGGCAGTTCATTAGACAGGATCATCAGGCGGGTGGGGAGCTTGCCGGTCCACAGGTCCCGGTACTTGCGGTCGACGTCGATGGTGTCCTCACCGGAGATGGTCAGCAGGCGTTCCACCACCTGGTGGCCGTCCCGCCCGGCGAGCCGGGCGTCGGAGATGACCGCCAACGACTTGTCCAGCAGCGGGGACAGGCCGAAGTTCGAGGCGAGGGAGGCCAGCGTCGGCCCGGCCATGTTCCCGGCGCCGACCAGGGCGGACAGCACCCGGGCAATCGTGCCCTTGCCTGACCTGGTGGGCCCGACGACGAGCAGGATCTTCTGCTGGTCGGTCCGGCCGGACAGCACGTAGCCGAACCACTCCTGAAGCGCGTGGATCGAGGCGGGGTCGTCGGGCCAGGCCCGTTCCAGGAACGCCTCCCAGGTGGGGGCGGTGGCGGTCGGGTCGTAGTCGAACGGCACCGACACCAGGTTGAAGAACCCGGGCGTGAGCGGGGTCAGGGTGCGGTCTGCGACGCGGAGCAGGCCGTTAGTGCACGCCACGATCGGATCGGCCGGGCCCCCACTGGCGCGCTGGCCGGCGCCGGTGAGCCAGGCGGGCGGGTCGATGGCGGGGTCGAGGTGGGTCACCGCGGCGATGGCCTGCATGAGGTCGGACACCTTGCGGGAGGTGGGCGCCCACTCGCGTTCCTCGCTGCTGCCGTTGGGCAGCGCGTGCAGGTAGCGGGAGTGTTCCAGCAGCTTGTACAGGCGCGCGCGGATCTGCTGGTCGTCCAGCTCCCGCCAGTGGGAGTCGTCCCACGCCATCCAGGCGCCGCGCCAGTGCCGGAGCGTCAGCAACCGGTCCCGGGTCCACTCCGGCGCCAGGTGGCGGGCCACGGCCATGGGGTTGGTCGGCGCCGGCACCAACGCATCGGGGGCCGAGTCGGCCGACTCGTGCGCGGTCGGGTCGGGGGTGTTCATGCTGCCTCCCCGTGGGGGTGTGACGGGGGCGTGACGCGGGTCGTCACGCTGGTGACGGGGGTCGGCCGACGGGCCGGGAACGCCGACGGCAGCGGCGTCAGCAGCGTGCGCACGTCGGTGCGCACGTGGAGGAAGACGGGCAGGTCAGCCTTCGACTGCCGACCCGACTCGGGCGCGTTCGGGTCGGGCGATGCCGGGCCGTAGATGGCCGACTCGAACGCGGTGCACACCCGCGCCAGCGACAGCCACATCCCGACCGCGAACACCCGACCCGCGGTGGCGCGGATGCCGTGAGCGTCGGCCGACTCCGGCGCGTGCGCACCGGTGGGGGTGTTGCCGTGTCGGGCGAGGATGAGCAGGGCCAGCAGGACGGGGAGCTTGTCGGCCTTGGCCTGGTTGCACGGGGCGCAGGCGAGCACGGTGTGTTCGGCCCGCCAGGTGTGGAACAGCGACAGGGGTACGACGTGGTCGATGGTGGCTTGGCGCAGGTCGGCGAACAGCCGTCCGCAGTAGGTGCACCAGGCTCCGTCACGCGCGGCCAGGGCCCGCTTGCGGGCCCGTACTCGGGAGGCGTTGAGCGGGTGGCGGGTGTGGTGGTGGGCGCTCACGCGGCCACCGCCATGGGCTTGGCCTGCTGCGGGATGGACCAGGTGATCACGGCGTTCGCTCGCATCCGTTCCAGCGACTTGCGCAGCATCGTGTAGGACTGGCTCGGCGTGATGCCCATGCGCTTCTGGATCGCGGTCATGGTCATGCCGTCCAGGAAGCGCAGGGCGATCAACTCGCGCTCGCTGTCGGACAGTCCCTTGACCAGGTCCAGCACGTGGAGCCCGCCGACGACCGTCTCTTCCGGCTGCGACAGGGCGTCGGTGGCGACCCACTCCCAGGTAGGGAGGCTGTCGTCCTCCCGGGGCAGGAACTCCCGCTTGTGCCGGAGCTGTCCGTGGTAGTCGGCGATCGTCCAGCGGGCCATGACGGCGAGGAACCGGTACGGGTTGTCCGGCATCCAGTCGGACCCCTCCCGGGCCAGGGACTCGGCGGTCTTGAGGAACGTCTCGCTGGCCAGGTCGTCGGCCAAGTGCCAGTCCTGCACCCGCTTGTAGATGTAGGCCCGGACGAACCCGTGGTAGTCGGCGAACAGACGACCCAACCTCTCGTCGTCCAGGGTGAACGCCTTGGGCTCCGGCAGGCCCAGGGCTCCCGCCGTCGTGCCGTACACGGCAGTCAGGAGCTTGACGTACACCACGTGGGGAGTCCGCCGACCCAGCTCCCACGAGATGATCAGCGACCGGACCGAAGCCGGATGCGATCCGATCCGCACCTCCTGCCGGTCCGCCTCGCGCCACAGCTCCGACGTCAAACCCGACAGACTCCAGCCCCGCTGCAACCGGGCCGCACGCAATGCCGTGACCTGCTCACTCGCCCGTTCCGCGACGATTCCAGGCATGATGGACACACCCCTTCGTGGGTTAGGGGAGCGGCGAACTTCTTGGCGGTAGGGCGCCGCTCCCTGCTTGTGGTGCCGCTGACTAGTCTGCGCTAGTTCGCTGTGATGCGCAACCCGTGCAGTGGTGCGCTCTAGTTCGCTGTGATGGGTACGCTTAGGGCATGACTGCCACAGGAGGACCCAAGTCGAAGGCCGACCAGGTCGCGGACGCCCTTCGGGACGACATCCGGCACATGAAGCCGGGGGACCGGCTGCCATCGCAGCGAGAGCTCATGGACCGGTTCGGGTTCGCTAGCCAGACCATCCAGAACGGGCTAGCCGCACTGCGGGCCGAGGGGTTGATCACCTCTGCTGGCAACTTGGGCAACTTCGTGAGCCACGAGGGTGCGCCGGCCACGGACGTGCGAGACGAGATCAAGGAAATCCGCTCCCAGATGCAGGCGTTGGCAGAACGGGTTGCGGCGCTTGAGGGGCGGCGCGTCCCTAGCGGTGCGTGATCTGGAAACAGGATGTGATCGCTCGGGTATGGAACGTAAGTGACAGGATCGGGGGCAGCAGCTCGGGGCGGGGACATGTCCCGTGTCCCCGCCCTGTCCCCTTCCCTGTCCCCATGGGGCAGGCGCCAGACTCGCGGTAGGCACTCTGAGGAGGTCGTATGACCGACGACAGGCCCGCGTGGGCCCGACGGATGGTGGCCGAACGGGCGGCTCGCGACTGGTCGCAGCGGGAGGCAGTACGGGCTCTGCGAGCCCATGCCAAGGAAGAGCTCCCCGCCGACGACAGCATGATCCGTCAGTGGAAGCGCTGGGAGTCGGGACAGGTCCCGAACGACTTCTACAAGCCGCTCATCGCGGCGGTCTTCGGCACGGTGACGCACGCCCTTTTCCCCGCGCCGGTCCGTAGGGACGGGGAGCGCGAGATCCTGGCCGCCAGCGGCATGGAGACACTGGAGATCGTCAGCCGCCTCAACCGGTCGGACGTGGACGCGGCCACCCTGGACGCCCTCCGGATCACTGCCGATCGGCTCTGCTCGGAGTATCCATTCATGCCGAGTGAGCAACTGCTGATCGAGGGTCGCCAGTGGCTGCGCCGCGTGGTCGAACTCCACTCCAAGAGCCTCACCCTCGCGCAACACCGCGAGGTACTCGCCCTGTCAGGGTGGCTTGCGCTCCTGGTGGGGTGCGTGGAGTACGACACGGGTGCACGCCACGCGGCGGAGTCCACCCGCCGGGCTGCCCTGTCCATCGCGATGGAAGCCGAGCATGCCGAGATCGGCGGTTGGGCACACGAGATGCGGGCATGGTTCGCACTCACCACGGGCGACTATCGGGGCGTCATCGCCGCGGCTCAGCAGGGGGCGGAAGTCGCAGCCGGCCACGGCGTGGCCGTACAGCTCGCTGGCCAGGAGGCAAAGGCGTGGGCCCGGCTCGGGGACCGACGGCAAATGGAGGTCGCCCTTGAGAAGGGACGCCGCCTGTTGGAGGGGATGCCGCACCCGGAGAACCTGGACAACCACTTCGTCGTAGACCCTGCCAAGTTCGACTTCTACGCGATGGACTGCTATCGGCTGGTTGGTGAAGACAAGCTTGCGAGCACGCTCGCCGACGAGGTGCTGAGGGCGGGCACTGACTTCGACGGGACGGAGCGCACACCCATGCGGAATTCAGAGGCCCGGGTGACCCTGGGGGTCACAGCGGCGCGGGCCGGTGACCTCGAACAGGCCATCATCATGGGGGAGCGCGCCCTTGAGGGCGACCGCCAGTCCGTGCCTTCTCTGATCATGACCAGCCGAGAACTTGCCGCGGAGATGCGGCGTCGGTACGCGTCTGAGCCGGCAGCCAGCGACTACCTGACGCACCTGCGAGAGCTTGGTGCCGCCAAGCCGGGCTTCCTGCCTCAGTAGCTCGAAGGAGCGGCGGAGCCGCGCGTCTGGCAGCTCGCTGCGCTCGCGCATCGGTCCGCGACGGCTGCTGCGTCGAGCGGTACAAGCAAGAAGAGCACCTGGCCGCAGCCGGTGCTCTTCTTGCTTCCCGGGCATTGATCCGTGTGAGCCGGACGTGAGCCGCGATTGAGCCGGACGGCGTTGATCGTTTACAGTGCTCTGACCTGCACTGATCCGCGATGAGCCGGATGAGCCGCGATTTTTCAGAAAGTCGCCTATAGGCATTGGGCTGCCGTCGGCCGGGAGCTTCAGGGCCCCACCCCCCCCGTCGGCCTCAAAAGCTGCTCATGAGGCGGGGGTGCTGTGGAGGGGTTCGTCACCCCCCCGCTGAAACGCCGTCCTTGACCCTCTCGGGCCCGCTGTCGCGGGCCGGGCGCGGCCGGTACGGCGGGGTGGCGGCCGGAGGGCGTCCGCCCGAAGGGCGGTCCTTCCTGTCCTTGGCTTTTCAGGCGGGGGGTGGCGGTGCTCCGGATTCCATCTCCAGATTGGGAGCTCCCGCCGGTGGGGCCGTCTGTGGGCCGTGCAAGGCTGCCCAACGGTGCCCAGCGTTGACCAATGACGACCGCTCCCGCCCTGGTCAGCGCGTTGGTATCGAACAACCGAGCAGGCCACCAAGAGGCCGGATCAGTTCTGGTTGAAGAAGCCGTCGCCGCGGTGGCGGCTGTCCGGGCTCATCACCGAGTAGTCCGCCGGGGTCAGCAGGAACACCCGCGTCGCCACCCGCTCGATCGAGCCCCGCAGCCCGAAGGTGAGCCCCGCCGCGAAGTCGACCACGCGCTTGGCGTCGGCCGCCTCCATGGAGGTGAGATTCACGATCACCGGCACCCCGTCGCGGAAGAGCTCACCGATGCCGCGGGCGTCGCGGAAGCCGTCCGGGGTGATCGTCGCGATGCGGCGCCCCTGTTCCTGGGCCGATTCGCTCGCCACCCTGACCCGCGGGTCGGTCACCCAGGTGTCGGCGCGCTCCGGCCCGTCGCCGTAGTCGGCGTACTCCTCGTCGTAGTAACCCTCGCCGCCGTTGTCGTCGACGAGGCCCAGCCAGGCGCTCGCCCGTCGAACCGAACCCATGGACGCCTCCTCTCTCGCACGCGGTCGTACCGTCCGCTT
>Ga0164242_10007617_pt1 | contig 11821 bp, 12 predicted proteins | sample OricomgcompostMG_FD_108783 | JGI IMG/M metagenome (GOLD analysis project Ga0164242, IMG submission 108783) | Miracle-Growth compost microbial communities from Emeryville, California, USA - Original compost - Miracle growth compost (MG) ... | reverse complement strand
CGAAGGACGAGTACAGCGACGAGGACGTGGAGGCCTGGACGCCCGGCGCGCTCGGCGAGCGCGAGCGGTCCCCGAAGCGCGCCCGGAAGGCGGCCCGGCAGGCGGCCGCCATCGCCGAGGCCGGGGCACAGCGCGATTCAGTAGAGTAGGCCGGTGCGCAACGCGACCGCCGGCGTCCTCATCGCGGCCCTGTCCCTCCTGACGATCTCGACGCTGACGGCCTGCACGCCGAGCGCCTCCGCGGCCTCGTGCGCGGGCGGCCTGCCGAGCTCCGACATCGCGAAGACGGTCAGCGTCACCGGCGACCAGGACGCGCTGCCCGCGACGGCCGCGTTCCCGACGCCGCTCGTCGCCTCCGAGACGACGGCGAACGTGCTCACCCAGGGCGACGGCAAGCTCGTCGAGCCGGGCGACGTCGTCACCGGCACCTTCACCATCTTCGACGGCGCGAGCGGCCAGGCGATGACCGGCGGCCAGCTCACCCTCTCCACGACGGCCGGCGACCTGCCGCTCGCCACCGGCGCCGTGTGCGCCCGCGTCGGCTCCCGCGTCGCCGTCGTCGGACCGGCCTCCGAGCTGCTCGCGGACTACACCTCGCAGGTCGGGATCCAGGACACCGACACCGTCGTGGTCGCGATCGACATCGACGGCGCCTACCTCGGCCGCGCCGAGGGCCGCAGCGTCCTGCCGCAGAACGGCCTGCCGACCGTCTCGCTCGCCCCGGACGGGCGCCCCGGCGTCTCCTTCACCGGGGCCGCGGCACCGAGCGATCTGCGCATCGAGACTCTCATCCAGGGCGGCGGCGCGACCGTCCAGGACGGCGACCAGGTCGTGCTGCAGTACACCGGCATCGACTACGAGACGCACAAGGTCTTCGACTCCACCTGGCAGGACGGCCGCCCGACGATCCTCGGCACCGGCGACGTCGTCCCCGGCTTCAAGCAGGCCATCGTCGGGGCGAGCGTCGGGTCCCAGGTCCTCGCCGTCGTGCCGCCGGCGGACGGCTACGGCGACTCCACCAGCTCGCCGGTGGCCGCCGGCGACTCGATGGTCTTCGTCATCGACATCCTCGGCATCGCCCCGGCCGCGGCGGCGTCCGCGAAGTAGCGAGCAGGGCTACCATCGCGAGCGTGGCGAGCGAGGCACCAGCCGAGGAGCGGCTCTTCAACCTGATTCTCGCCCTGGTCGCGTCCCGGAACGGGCTGACCAAGTCCGAGATCCTCCAGACGGTGAGCGGCTACCGCGACCGCTTCGCCGGCGCGCGCGGGAAGGCGCTGGAGAACCTCGACCGGCAGTTCGAGCGCGACAAGGAGGCGCTGCGCGATCTCGGCATCCGGATCGACACGGTCGACGACCCGGGGGATCCGGGGAACAACCAGCGCACCCGGTACCGCATTCCGCGCGAGGCATATGAGCTCCCGGACGACATCGCCTTCACCCCGGCGGAGCTGGCGCTGCTCGGCCTCGCCGCGACGGTGTGGCAGGAGGGCTCGCTGAGCGCGGAGTCCCGGCGCGCGCTCACCAAGCTCCGGGGGCTCGGCGTCGCCGCCGCGGAGCCGGTCGTCGGCTTCCGCCCGCTCGTCCGCGTCGCGGAGCCCGCGCTCGACCCGCTCCGCGCGGCCATCGAGGCGCGCGCCGTCGTCGAGTTCGACTACCTGAAGGCGGGGGAGGCCACGCCGACGCGCCGACGCGTGTCGCCGCTCGCCCTCGCGCTCCACGAGGGCCGATGGCTCCTCGTCGCCGCCGAGGCCGACGGCTACCGGCTCACTTACCTGCTGCGCCGCATCGTGAGCAAGGTCGCCATCACGCGGAGCCCCGCCATCGCGCCGGAGCCCGACGAGGAGACGCAGGCGCTCGCGCGGCTCGCCGCGTTCCGCGCGGGCAACACGGCCCGGATCCGGGTCGTCGCCGGATCGGACGCGGAGACCCGCCTGCAGCACCGCAGCGACACCCGGGTCCTGGAGCCGCAGCTGCTCGAGGTGCACTGGACCGACCTCGCGCTGTTCGCCGACGAGCTCGTCGCGCTGCAGCCGGAGGCCCTCGTGCTCGAGCCGCCCGAGCTCGTCGCCCGCATTGTGCGGCGGCTCGAGGAGATCGAGGTGACCCATGGCTGACCGCGCTCCGGACCGCGAGCCGCGGCTCGCGCTCGACAAGGTCGCCTTCCTCACGGCCTTCGTGCCCTACCTGATCGCGCAGGACGGACCGGTGACCGTCGCCGAGGCCGCCGCCCACTTCGGGTACTCCGAGGACTTCGTGCGCCGCTCGGCCGAGCAGCTGCCGATGATGGGGCTGCCGGGGGAGTCCGGCTACGGCCTCGCGAACGACCTCTTCGACATCGACTACGACGCCCTGGAGCGCTTCGACGAGCTCGTGCTGACGAACCGGGTCGCCATCGACGACGTGCCGCGGCTCTCCGCGCGGGAGGCCGCCGCCATCATCGCCGGGCTCGAGATCCTCGGGCAGGATCCCCTGATCGCCGCCTCGGCGGACTTCCGGAGCCTTCGGGGGAAGCTCCGCAGCAGCGCCGCCGGCGAGCCGGAGACGCCCGCCGTCGGCGCGCTCGAGATCCCGGGATTCGCCGAGCTGCGCAGCGCCATCGCGGCACGGCGGCAGGTGCGATTCCGCTATCGCTCCTCCGGCGCGGCGACCGCCGAGACGCGGACCGTCGACCCGCTGCGGATCGAGGGCATCGACGCCAGCTACCATCTGCGCGCCTGGTGCCACCTGCGGCAGGCGTTCCGCATCTTCCGGCTCGACCGGATCGACGCGCTCGAGCTCCTCGACTCGCCGGCCGCGCACGACGCGGCCGAGCTCGACGAGGCGATCAGCGGCTTCACCCCGGGCGAGGGCTCGACGACCGTCACGGTCCGATTCGACCCCGTCGGCGTCGAGCTCGTCGAGGGCTACCGCCCCGAGACGATCGAGATCGACCGCGCCACCGGGGTCGCGGAGATGACGCTCGTCGTGAGCGCGGTCGCCGTCGTCCGCCGCCTGCTCGCCGAGGTGCCGGGCGCCGTCGTCGTCGGGCCCGCGGAGGTGGTCGCCGCGATCCGCGACTGGAGCGCCGACGCCCTCAGTCGGTACGCGGCCCAGCGCGGCTAGACTGTGCCAGCCCGCCGATCAAGCCTGAAGGAGCCCAGCAATGTGGCGTGAACCGTGGTTCTGGATCATCGTCGCGATCGTCCTCGTGCTGCTCTTCGGCGCCCCCAAGCTGCCCGCGCTGGCCAAGAGCCTCGGCCAGTCGATGCGGATCTTCCGCGGCGAGGTGAAGAACCTCAAAGAGGATGCCAAGGCCGACGAGCAGGGCCAGGACTCCGACAAGGGCGACTCCACCCCGTCCTCCTGAGGCGAGCCGTGGCCGCACCCTCGAAGCGCCGGAGGCGTGATCCCGAGCGCCGGATGACGCTCGCCCAGCATCTGCGCGAGCTGCGCCGGCGATTCCTCATCGCCGTCTTCGCGATCCTCGTCGGCGCCGGCGTCGGCTGGTGGGCCGCGCAGTACGTCTTCCAGGGGCTGCTGCTGCCGATCAAGACCGCCGCCGCGGAGTCCGGCAATCAGATCGTGCTGAGCTGGGACACCGTCTCCTCCTCCTTCGACCTGACCCTGCAGCTCGCCCTCACCATCGGCGTCGTGCTCGCCTCGCCGGTGTGGCTCTACCAGATCTGGGCCTTCATCATCCCGGGCCTGAAGCGGCGCGAGAAGCAGTACACCTACGGCTTCCTCGGCGCCGCGATCCCGCTCTTCCTCGCCGGCTGCGTCGTCGGCTGGCTGGTCATGCCGCGACTGGTGGAGGTCCTGCTCAGCTTCCAGCCGGCCGACACCGTGGCGAACCTCACCGCGCGCTACTACGTCGACTTCGTCCTGAAGCTCATGATGGTCTGCGGCGTCGGCTTCGTGCTGCCCGTCTTCCTCGTCATGCTGAACTTCGCCGGCGTGCTCTCCGGACGCGGCATCCTGAAGGGCTGGCGGATCGCGATCCTCGCCATCGTGACCTTCACCGCCGCGACCACCCCGGCGACCGACATCATGTCGATGCTCGCCCTCGCCGTCCCGATGCTCGTGCTCTACTTCCTCGCCGTCGGCATCGCCATGCTGAACGATCGACGCCGGGCCCGGCGGCAGGCCGCGTACCTCGAGTCCGATCTCGTGACCGAATGAGCGGCGGGAGGCCTGCCGGGGAGAGCCCTGCCGAGCGCTACGCTGCCGCGAAGGCGCGCGGGCGCTCGCCCGTGCTCCGCGCCTTCACCACGGGGCTCGGCCACGACCTCGACCCCTTCCAGCGCCGCGCCTGCGAGGCGCTCGAGGCGGGCAGCTCGGTGCTGGTCGCGGCCCCGACGGGCGCCGGCAAGACGATCGTCGCCGAGTTCGCGATCTTCCAGACGATGCGCACCGCCAGCGGGAAGGTCTTCTACACGACCCCGATGAAGGCGCTGTCGAACCAGAAGTTCGGCGAGCTGACCGCCGTCTACGGCGCCGAGCACGTCGGCCTGCTCACCGGCGACGTCAACATCAACGCCGACGCCCGCATCGTCGTGATGACGACCGAGGTGCTGCGGAACATGCTGTACGCCGACTCCCCGCTGCTCCTGGACCTCGACGTCGTCGTGCTCGACGAGGTGCACTTCCTCGCCGACCGCTTCCGCGGCGCCGTCTGGGAGGAGGTCATCATCCATCTGCCGCAGCGCGTCCGGACGGTCTCGCTCTCGGCGACCGTGTCGAACGTCGAGGAGTTCGGCGACTGGCTGCAGGCGGTGCGCGGCGAGACCGAGATCGTGGTCTCCGAGGAGCGCCCGGTGCCGCTCGACCAGCACGTGCTCGTCCGCCGGCAGCTCGTCGACCTCTTCCAGGACCCGCTCGCCGTGCAGCAGGGCCGCGCGGCCGCCGTGAACCGCGAGCTCGTCGAGCTCGTCCGACGCGGCGGGATCCGGATGACGCACGGCGGCCGCCTCGACCACGGCCGCCGGCACCCGTACGGGCGCGGGCAGGGCGGGGGCCGCAGCCTGCCGCGGGACAGCGACCGGATGCCGCGGCCGGAGGTGGTGCGGCTGCTGGAGGAGCAGCATCTGCTGCCGGCGATCTTCTTCGTCTTCAGCCGGGCGGGCTGCGATCAGGCGGTGCAGCAGCTCATCCGCGACGGCATCCGCCTGACCAGCGCCGCCGAGCGGGCCGAGATCCGGGAGATCGTCGAGAGCCGGGCACGGCAGCTGCCGGACGAGGACCTCGGCGTGCTCGGCTACTTCGAGTGGGTCGCGGCGCTGGAGCGCGGCGTCGCCTCGCACCACGCCGGGCTGCTGCCCACCTTCAAGGAGATCGTCGAGGAGCTCTTCCAGCGCAAGCTCGTCAAGGTCGTCTTCGCGACCGAGACGCTCGCCCTCGGCATCAACATGCCCGCCCGCACCGTCGTGCTCGAGTCGCTCGAGAAGTTCAACGGCGAGGCGCGGGTCCCGATCACGCCGGGGGAGTACACGCAGCTGACCGGCCGAGCCGGCCGCCGCGGCATCGACGTCGAGGGCCACTCGGTGGTGCAGTGGCAGAACGGCATGGATCCGGCGGCGATCGCCTCGCTCGCCTCCCGACGCACCTACCCGCTGAACTCCAGCTTCCGGCCGACCTACAACATGGCCGTGAACCTCATCGACCAGTTCGGCCGGGCCGAGACCCGGCAGATCCTGGAGTCCTCCTTCGCCCAGTTCCAGGCCGATCGCGCCGTCGTCGACCTCGCTCGCCGCGTGCGATCCCAGGAGGAGTCGCTCGCCGGCTACGCGACGGCGATGAGCTGCGACCGCGGCGACTTCCGCGAGTACTCCCGGATCCGGCGCGAGCTGACCGACCTGGAGCGCAAGAAGGTGCCGACGGATGCGAAGCGCGCCGACCGCGACCGTCGGGCGCAGCAGCTCGAGCGGCTCCGGCTGGAGCTGCGGCGGCACCCCTGCCACGGCTGCCCGGATCGCGAGGCCCACGCCCGCTGGTCCGAGCGATACTGGCAGCTGCGGAAGGCGACCGATCAGCTGGTGCGGCAGATCGAGGGGCGGACCGGCGCGGTCGCCCGGGTCTTCGACCGGGTGACCGAGGTGCTGCTCGCCCTGGACTACCTCGTCGAGGAGGACGGCAGCACGCGGCTCGCCGTCGAGGGCCGGCGGCTGCGCCGGATCTACGGCGAGCGGGATCTGCTCGTGGCGGAGTCGCTGCGGCTGCGCCTCTGGGAGGGGCTCGACGCCGCCGGGCTCGCCGCGATGGCGACCTGCCTCGTGTACGAGCCCCGGCGCGAGACGGCGGGGGAGAGCGGCCCGAGGCTGCCCGGCGGACGTGCCCTGTCGGAGGCGATCGAGCGCACCGAGGACCGCTGGGCGGAGCTCGACGACCTCGAGCAGGCGCACCGGCTGCCGGGCTCCGAGCCGCTCAGCGCCGGCCTGGTGCCCGCCATGCACCGCTGGGCGCGAGGCGGCAGCCTCGACCAGGCGCTGCGCGAGACGGACATGGCGCCGGGCGACTTCGTGCGCTGGAGCCGGCAGACCGTCGACCTGCTCGAGCAGATCCGGGAGGTCGCCGACGGCCCGGTCGCCCGCATGGCGCGGCAGGCCGTCGACGCGGTGCGCCGCGGGGTGGTGGCCACCTTTGACTGAGCGCCCGCCGCTGCCGCTGTGGGCCGCCGTCCTGGTCGCCGCCGGGGCCGGGCCGGTGATGAGCGCGGCCTATCCCGATCGCGGGTGGTGGCCGCTCGCCTTCGTCGCGATCGCCGTGCTGCTGCTCGCGCTCATCGGCCGGCGATTCTGGTCGGCCGCCCTCGTCGGCCTCGTCTTCGGGCTCGGCTACTACCTGACGCTCGTCACCTGGACGTCCACCTTCCTGGGGTGGGTGCCGATGACGGCGCTGTGCTCGCTCATGGGGGTGTGGTTCGCGCTCGGCTCGGGGCTCATCGCCTGGGCCTATCGCTGGCTGCCTCGGGCCTGGCCGGGAGCCGGCGGCCGGATGGTGCTGCTGCCCATCGCGATCGCCGGGCTCTGGACGGCACGCGAGGCGGTCGCCTCGGTCTGGCCCTACGGCGGCTTCGCCTGGGGCCGGGCGGGGGAGTCGCTGATCGACGCGCCCGTCGCCCCGCTCTACGCCTGGGTCGGCATCTCGGGCATGACCTTCCTCATGGTCTGGCTCGTCGCGCTGACGATCGAGGCCTGCCGATACCGCGGCGTGCCGGCGCTGCAGCGCGCGATCGCCCCGATCGGGCTCGCCGCGGCGATGCTGATCTGGCCCGCCTGGCCGGTGCCGACGACCGGCTCGCTGCGCATCGCGATGGTGCAGGGCGACGGGCCCGCCGGCTACTTCGAGCATCGGGACCCCGGCGCGCTGATCACGGCGCAGTACCTCGCGACGGCGCCGCTCTTCGACGCGGATGTCGAGGCGGATCTCGTGCTCTGGCCGGAGGGCTCGAGCGACTGGGACCCCGAGACGGACGCCGGGACCGCCCGCATCTGGGACGACGTCTCGGCGCGCATGGGCGCACCGCTGCTGGCCCAAGCGACCACCGAGCACGACGGGAACGACTACAACACCGCGATCCTCTGGCAGGCCGGCAGCGGCGCCCTCGATCGCTACGACAAGCGGCATCCGGTGCCGTTCGGCGAGTACATCCCCGACCGGGACTTCTTCCACGCCCTGGCCCCGGACCTCGTCGACCTCGTGCAGCGCGGGTTCACGCCCGGCACCACCGACCCGGTGATGTCGATCCCGGCACGCTCCGGCGCCGTGGAGGCGGCGGTGAACATCTGCTACGACATCGTCGACGACGCCCTGCTGCGGGAGTCGGTGCGGGACGGCGGGCGGATCATCCTCGCGTCGTCGAACACCGCCGACTTCGGCTTCAGCGACGAGAGCGTGCAGCAGCTCGCGATCGCCCGGATCCGCGCGATCGAGCTGGGCCGGAGCGTCGCGAACGTCTCGACCGTCGGCATCACCGCGGTGATCGCCCCGGACGGCGCGGTGACGGCGAGCCTGCCGCGCTACACGGCGGGGACGATCGTCGCCGACGTGCCGCTGGCCGACACCGTCACGCCGGACGCCGTGGCGGGCGCCGACATCGAGCTCCTCCTCGGCGGCCTCGGCATCGCGCTGCTGCTCGGCGGCGGGCTGGCCGGCGGCGTCACCCGTCGCGAGGCTCGCGAGACCGCGCCGCGGCGCTGAGCCTCAGGAGACGGAGCTCAGGTCCCGGCCCTGGCCGCGCGAGGCGCGCAGCAGCTGCAGCCGCTCCTCCAGCAGCTCCTCGAGCTCGGGGATGCTCCGTCGCTCGAGCAGCATGTCCCAGTGGGTCCGGGCCGGCTTCTCGTCGCTCGGCTCCTCCTCGACGGGAGTGCCGGCGGCGTCGAGCAGGATGCCGCTGTGACCGGTGCGCGGGTTCTCCCAGTGGGTGGGAACCTCGGCGTCCTCGGCGAACTGGACCTGGAACTCGGTGCCGTCCTCGGCCCGATACCGCGCCGTGATCCGCTCGACGAAGTCGACGCCCTCCTCGGTCTGGAAGCTCTGTGCGCCGAGACGCATCCCGCGCAGACTGCGATCCGCCATTTTTGTGGCCCTCCCTGCAAACTTGGGGTGTCCGCACGTCGAGTTGTGCTCCGGCGGATACCCGTGACAACCGCCTCGACCCGCCCGCGATTCCGCAGGGATCACGGATCACAGGGGCTTCGCAGGAATGATATATCGGTCTGCCTGAGGGATCCCGAGGTCCGCGCGATCCGTGATGATGCCGTCGACGCCGGCATCGAGCAGCCGCCGCATCTGCGCCGGATCGTTGATGGTCCAGTGGTGGATCTCCACCCCGGCGTCGTGCATCGCGTCGATGAACCGCGGCGTCGTCGTCGACATCCTCGCCGCCCGCACGGGGACCTGGACGCAGTCCACGCCGGCGAGCGCCCGCCGCACGAGCGCGGTGGAGCCGATCTTCGCGCCGAGCAGCGCGCCGGCGACCCGCCGGGACGATGCCGAGGTCGCGACGCCGGGCAGGGCCGTGACCGCGCCGGCGCGGCGCGCCTCGTCGAAGGATGCGATGAGGACGCGATCGACGGCTCTCGCGTCGCGGATCGCCCGGACCGCGGGCTCGACCGCGCGCTCGTCCTTCAGATCGATGTTGAAGCGGGTCTCCGGGAAGCCGTCGAGCGCCTCGGCGAGCGTCGCGAAGCCCTGTCCCTCGCCCAGCTCGATCCGGGCGAGCGCCTCGCGGTCGAGGTCGGCGATGCGCTCCGGCCGGCCGAGCAGACGCCGCAGATCGGGGTCGTGGGAAAGCACGGCATGCCCGTCCGCGGAGGCGTGCACGTCGGTCTCGACATAGTGCACGCCGGCCGCGATCGCGTGCGCGAAGGCGAGCATGGTGTTCTCCGGCGCCTCGAGCGCGAGCCCGCGATGCGCGAGGACGCGCGGCGCCGGGGCATCGAAGTAGGCCTTCACGGCTTGGGCGAGCCGAAGCCCTTCGCCACGTTCTTCAGCGCGTCGGTGAACTCGCTCGGGATGACCCAGAGCTTGTTCGCCTGCCCCTCGGCGAGCTTCGGCAGCGTCTGCAGGTACTCGTAGGCCAGGAGCTTCTCATCCGGGTTCCCGGCGTGGATCGCGTTGAAGACCGTCTCGATGGCCTTCGCCTCGCCCTCGGCGCGCAGCACGGCCGCCTTCGCGTCACCCTCGGCCTGGAGGATCGCCGCCTGCCGCTGACCCTCGGCCTCGAGGATCTGCGACTGCTTCGAGCCCTCGGCGTTCAGGATCGCGGCGCGCTTGTCCCGGTCGGCGCGCATCTGCTTCTCCATCGAGTCCTTGATGGAGGCCGGCGGGTCGATCGCCTTGATCTCGACGCGGCCGACCCGGATGCCCCACTTGCCGGTCGCCTCGTCGAGGACGCCGCGCAGCTGGGTGTTGATCGAGTCGCGGCTGGTCAGCGTCTCCTCGAGGTCGAGCGAGCCGACCACGTTGCGCAGCGTCGTGGTGGTGAGCTGCTCGACCGCCGCCAGGTAGTTCGCGATCTCGTAGGTGGCCGCTCGGGCGTCGGTGATCTGGAAGTAGATCACGGTGTCGATCGACACGACGAGGTTGTCCTCGGTGATGACCGGCTGCGGCGGGAAGGAGACGACCTGCTCGCGCATGTCGACGAGCGGACGGAGCCGGTCGACGAACGGCACCAGGAGGTTCAGCCCGGGGTTCAGCGTCCGCTGATAGCGCCCGAGTCGCTCGACGATGCCCGCATAGGCCTGCGGGATGACCCGGATGGAGCGCGCGATGACGGAGATGACGAAGATCGCGACGACGACGATCACGATCGTGAGGATGATCGGGCCGATGTCCATTCAGGACTCCTTCGATGCGGGCTCGACCTCGACGGTCGCGCCGATGACCCGGACGACGCGGACGCGCTCGCCGGGGGAGAGGGGGGCGCCGTCGTGCCGTGGCGTCGCGCTCCAGGTCTCGCCGTTCGCGAGCTTGACCGTCGCCGGCGTGCCCGCCGCGCCGGTCTCCACCACGCCGGCGAGACCCGCGATGGCGTCGATGTTGTGCCGTGCGTCGGAGCCGCCGCGCCGCAGTCGCCGCAGCAGCGGCGGCCGGAGCGCGAAGAGCAGCACCACGGCGATGACCGCGGCGATGAGGAGCTGCAGCCACCAGAGCTCCGGTGCGATGAACGCGGTGAGCATGCCGCCGAGCGAGCCGACGGCGAGCATCGCGAACAGCAGGTCGAGCGTGAAGATCTCGATCACCGCGAAGACGATCGCGAGCCCGATCCAGATGAGCCAGATCCATTCCATGTCCGATGGCCACCTCCTCTCGCCCATGACGCTAACAGGGCGCCACCGACATCGGTACCGCACCACGCGGCCTTGCTAGCCTCGTGCCGTGACGAATCCGCTCCCCGCCGGCTCGCTGTCCGGCAAGCACGCCCTCGTGACCGGGTCCTCGCGCGGCATCGGCGCCGACACGGCGCGCTATCTCGCCGCCGCCGGCGCCGAGGTCTGGATCAACTACCGCTCGAAGGCACCCCGCGCCGAGCGGATCGTGGCGGAGGTCGAGGCCGCCGGGGGCACCGCGCACGCGATCGGCGCCGACCTGACCGACGAGTCCTCGATCGCCGCGTTCGTCGACGCCGTCCGGCAGCGCACCGACACGCTCGACATCCTCGTGCTCAATGCCTCCGGCGGCATGGAGGCCGACCGGGGCGAGGACTACGCGATGCAGCTGAATCGCGACGCGCAGGTGAGCTTCCTGCAGGCGTTCCGTCCGCTGCTGCGCTCCGGCAGCCGCGTCGTCTTCGTCACCTCCCACCAGGCGCACTTCATCCACACGACGCCGACGATGCCGGAGTACGAGCCGGTGGCCCGGTCGAAGCGCGCCGGCGAGGACGCCCTCCGGGAGCTCATCCCCGCCCTGGAGGCCGACGGCATCGGCTTCGTCGTCGTCTCCGGCGACATGATCGAGGGCACCATCACGGCGACGCTGCTGGAGCGGGTGAACCCCGGCGCGATCGCGTCCCGGCGCGACTCCGCCGGGCGGCTGTACAACGTGGCCGAGTTCGCGGCCGAGATCGCCGCCGCCGCGATCGAGCCAGTGCCCGCCGACCACACCCGGCTGGTCGGCGACGTCTCCTCCTTCGCCCCCGGTCGAGCCGTAGCCCGGTGACGGAGCGCCGCGTCCGCTACGCGAGCCGCGTCCTGCTCTTCGACGGCTCGGGCCGCGCCCTGCTGTTCCTCGACGAGTTCCCCGACCTGCCGGGGCAGGGGAAGTGGATCACGCCGGGCGGCGGCGTCGAGGCCGGCGAGAGCGCCCACGACGCCGCGGTGCGGGAGCTCTACGAGGAGACCGG
>Ga0164242_10007616_pt1 | contig 11824 bp, 11 predicted proteins | sample OricomgcompostMG_FD_108783 | JGI IMG/M metagenome (GOLD analysis project Ga0164242, IMG submission 108783) | Miracle-Growth compost microbial communities from Emeryville, California, USA - Original compost - Miracle growth compost (MG) ... | reverse complement strand
GGATCGTCACCTCTTGGTCCATTAGGGGTCGGCTGCGGGCGGTACTGATTGACCGACCGGGCGGCGGATCCGGGCACAGGCTGCTGATCGGTTCGCGTGGACACCGTACCGTGCAGCCGCACCTTCTCCAGGGCCGCGGCCAGCCGCGCGGGGTCATGTAATGGTGTACCAGGTCGGGACACGTCAGCAAACTCGACCTGAGCCTGCAGGTACGACGCGGCCCGTCTGAGCAGCTCGCGTTCCCGCTCGCTGGGCACGCTGCCCGCATCGACGATGATGTCGTGCACGGTCAGCCCGGGCGCGTGCTGGGCGAGCACGTGGATGTGCCGTTCGGCGGAGAACCCGGCGGTCTCCCCCGGCTCGGCGGCGAGGTTGAGCACCAGGGCCCGGCGGGCCTCGGTGGCCTGCAGCGCGGCAGCCAGCTGTGGCACCAACACGTGCGGGATGACGCTGCTGAACCAGGAGCCCGGCCCCAGCACCACCAGATCGGCGGCCATGATGGCATCGACGGCCTGCCGGGTGGCCGGCGGATCGCCGGGCAGCAGCCGCACCCGGCGCACCTTGCCCGGCGTCGTCGCGACCGCGACCTGGCCCCGGATCACCCGGCTCATCCGCGGGTCGGCCTCCAGACCCGACACGTCGGCCTCGATCTGCAGGGCGATCGGGCACATCGGCAGCACCCGGCCCTTGAGCCCGAGCACCCGGCCCAACTCGTCGAGCGCGGCCACCGGATCGGCCAGCACATCCTGCAGACCGGCCAGCAGCAGATTGCCGATCGGATGGCCGGCCAGGGCGCCGCTGCCGGAGAACCGGTGCTGGATGATGGTCGCCCACAATTGTCCGTGCGGACTGTCAGATGCCAAGGCCGCCAAAGCCATTCGCAGATCGCCCGGCGGCACGATGTCCATTTCGCTGCGCAGCCGGCCCGAGGATCCGCCGTCGTCGGCGACGGTGACCACCGCCGTGACATGCGGGGTGAGCCGGCGTGCGGCCGACAGCGTCGCGTACAGCCCGTGCCCGCCGCCGAGCGCGACTATCCGCGAACTCATTCGCGCCCCAGATCGCGGTGCAGCACACGCACCGTCAGTCGATCACCGCCCTGCAGGCGGCCGGCCAGGGCCTCGGCAATCGCGACACTGCGGTGCTTACCGCCCGTGCACCCGATGGCCACTGTCATGTAGCGCTTTCCCTCCCGGCGATATCCGTCGATCACGACGTCCAGCAGACGATGGTAGGTCTCCAAGAACTCCGCGGCGCCCGGTTGCCCCAACACGTAATCCCGCACCGCCGGATGCTGACCGGTGTGCGGACGCAACTCATCCACCCAATGTGGGTTGGGCAGGAAGCGCACATCCATCACGGTGTCGGCATCCATCGGCAGCCCATATTTATAGCCGAACGATTCCACCGTAACGCTGGTGCTCGACACCGACTCCTCACCGAAGGCCCGCTCGATGGCCCCGCGCAGCGCCGGCACCGGCAGCGTCGAGGTGTCGATGATCAGATCGGCAGTGGCCCGCACCGAGGCCAGCAACGCCCGTTCGGCGGCAATTCCCTCGGCCAGGGTCTGATTGCCTTGCAGCGGATGACTGCGCCGGTTCTGCTCGTACCGGCGCACCAGGATGTCGTCGGAGGCCTCCAGGAACAGCACCCGCGGAACCACATTGCGGGTGGCCAGGTCCCCGCGCACGAAATCCAGATCCCCGGTGAAGCCGCGCGAGCGCACGTCCATCACCACCGCCAGCTTGGTGATCCGCGATCCGGCGGCCAGACCGAGCTCGACCATCCGGGTGATCAGTTCCGGCGGCAGGTTGTCCGCGACATACCAGCCCAGGTCCTCCAGGACCTTGGCGGCGGTCCCCCGTCCGGCTCCGGACAGCCCGGTGACCAGAACGACGTCGATATCGCCGGCCAGGCCGTCGTCAATGTGGTTGTCCTGCAAGTCCTCGCTCATCCCTGATCTGCCGATGCCGTACCGCCGCTGTTTTGATCGCCGCCGATTTCATCGGCAATCCGATCATTGTCGATATCGGGCCCGGGCGCGCCGGAATCGTCGGCCAACACCGCCAGCACCGCACGCGCGGTGGCCACGCCGATGCCCGGAACCGCAGTCAGTTCCTCGATCCCCGCCTCCTTGAGCTTGGCCACCGACCCGAAATGCGACACCAGCGCCTTGCGACGATGCTCGCCCAGGCCCGGCACGGCATCCAGCGCCGAGGTGGTCATCCGTTTGGAGCGCTTGCTGCGGTGGTAGCTGATCGCGAACCGGTGCGCCTCGTCGCGCACCCGCTGCAGCAGATACAGCCCCTCGCTGGTGCGCGGCATGATCAGCGGGTCCGGTTCGGCCGGCACCCACACCTCTTCGAGGCGCTTGGCCAAACCGATCACCGCAACATCGGTGACGCCCAGTTCCTCCAGAACCGCGGCGGCGGCATTGACTTGCGGGGCACCGCCGTCGACGACGAACAGGTTCGGTGGATAGGCGAAACGGCGCACCTTGGTCTCGTCGGTCGGCGCGGCCGGCTGGGCGTCGGCGACGTGCCGCAGGAACCGGCGCCGGGTGACCTCGGCGATCGAGGCCACATCGTCGGAGCGGCCGTCGCCGGCCGCCTCGCGGATCGCGTAGTGCCGATAGTCCGATTTGCGCGGCAAGCCGTCCTCGAACACCACCAGTGAGGCCACCACGTCGGTGCCCTGCACATGGCTGATGTCGATGCATTCGATCCGCAGTGGTGCATCGGCCAATCCGAGGGCATCCTGAATGCTTTGCAGCGCTTCACTTCTGGCGTTGAAGTCGCCGGCACGCCTGAGCTTGTGCTGGGCCAGCGCATCCTGGGCGTTGCGGTATACCGTCTCGGCCAGTGCGCGTTTGTCGCCGCGCTGGGCCACCCGCAGCGTCACCCGCGACCCGCGCAGCCCCGAGAGCCACGCGGCCAACTGCTCGGCGTCGTCGGGCAGCACCGGCACCAGGACCTCCCTGGGCACCGGGTTGGTGGCCTCGTCGGCGGCGCCGCCCAATTCGGCCTGATCGCCGTAGAACTGGGTGAGAAACTGGCCGACCAGGAATTTCAAACCCGGGGGGTCGTGTTCGGCCATCGCCTCGCCGACCGCCGGCTCCTCGGATTTCTCGATCACCCAGCCACGCTGGCCACGCACCCGGCCGCCGCGCACATGGAACACCTGAACGGCGGCCTCCAGGTCGTCGTCGGCGAAGGCGACGACGTCGGCATCGGTGCCGTCACCGAGCACCACCGCCTGACGTTCCAGGGCCCGGTTGAGCGCAGAGATGTTGTCCCGCAGGCGCGCTGCCCGTTCGAACTCGAGTTCTTCGGCGGCGGCAGTCATCTGGCGTTCCATGTCGCGGGCCAGCCGGTCGGTCTTGCCGGCCAGGAAGTCGCAGAAGTCCTCGACGATCTTGCGGTGCTCGTCGGCGCTGACCCGGCCCACACACGGCGCCGAGCACTTGTCGATGTAGCCCAGCAGACACGGACGGTCAATCTGCTTGTGCCGCTTGAACACTCCGGCTGAGCAGGTGCGGGCTGGGAACACCCGGGTGAGCAGGTCCAGGGTCTCGCGGATGGCCCAGGCGTGCGAGTAGGGCCCGAAGTAGCGCACCCCTTTGCGGCGTGGGCCGCGGTAGACGAACAGCCGCGGGTACTGCTCGTTCAGGGTGACGGCCAGTACCGGGTACGACTTGTCGTCGCGGTAGCGGATGTTGAAACGTGGATCGAATTCCTTGATCCAGTTGTATTCCAGTTGCAGCGCTTCGACTTCGGTGGTCACCACGGTCCACTCGACGCTGCCGGCGGTGGTCACCATCTGCCGGGTGCGTGGGGCCAGCGTGGTGATATCGGCGAAGTAGGAGGTCAGCCGGCTACGCAGGCTCTTGGCCTTGCCCACGTAGATGACCCGACCCTGTGGATCGCGGAATCGGTAGACCCCGGGCTCGACCGGTATCGTCCCCGGCGCAGGCCGGTACGTCGCTGGATCGGGCACAGTTACAGGCTAGCGTCCGGGCGGCGGTGCACCGCCGGCGTCGGCCACCGAATCGATGAACTCGCAGAACGCCGCGGCCTTGGCCACGTAGTTGGCGTACAGGTCATAGCTGGCGGCACCCGGGGACAGCAGCACGGTGTCCACCGGCAGCGCCGCGGCCAGCTGCACCGCCTGCTGCAGGCTCGCCACCGGATGGGTGCGCTGCGGGTGTGCGGCCGCGAATCCACGGCCGATCGCGGCGCCGTTGCTGGGCCCCTGGATCAGCTGCACGTCCCGCTCGCCGCTGCACAGGTAGTCGTCGATCTGCCGGTAGTCCAGCTGGCGGTCCATCCCGCCGACGATCAGCGCGATCCGCTCCCCCGGGCGCATGGCCCGTAGCGCGGCCACCACGCTCTCGCCGGTGGTGGCCAGGGTGTCGTCGATCCAGCGCCGGTCGGTGCGCCGGACGGTCTGCAGCCGGTGCGGCAGGGCCTCGAATGTGGTTACCGCGCCGGCGAATTCGTCATCGGTCAGCGGCCGGCCGATCACCTCTGCGGCGGCGGCCGCGGCCAGTGCGCCGTTGATCACGTTGTGCGGGTAGGTCATCACGTAGTCGCCGCCGTCCGGCGCGGTCACGGCGGCGGGGTCGATGACCCGCAGCTGCGGTGGCGGCGCGATGCCGAGGCGCTCCAGGGTGTCGAGCACCTGCGGCGTGGTCACCAGCACCTGGCCGCCGTGGGCGAAGATGTTGGACTTGGCCCGGTGGTAGGCGTCGATGCCGCCGTGCCAGTCGAGGTGGTCTTCGAAAAGATTGGTGATCAGCGAGATTCGCGGAGATGCGGTGATCAGTGCGCACTGCTGGCTGGACAGTTCGGCGACCACCGTCTCCGAGGCGGCGGGCTGCAGGTCCGACAGCGGGGTGCCGATGTTGCCGGCCACGGTGGCGTTCCGCCCGAGCCGATACAGCAGGTGGGTCAGGAACGAGGCCGTGGTGCTCTTGCCCTTGGTGCCGGTGACCCCGACGGTCTGCCCAGCGTATTGCCCGAGGTACCAGTCGGCGGCGCTGGACAGCCGGGCCCCGGCAGTGCGCAGCTCGGCGAAAAGCGGCTGCTGCCAAGGAATCCCGGGGCTCAGGAACACCACGTCACAGTGCCGCAACCGATCCAGATGTTCGGCGCCGCGCCACAGGTGCAGGTTGGCGATGTCGGAGGGCACCGCCAGCGTGCCACGGTCGGCATCGTCGACCGCATCGATCCGGGCCGCGCCGGCCGCGGCGGCGGTGCGGGCCAGCGACTGGCCTTCCTTGCCGAATCCCCAGATCCCGACGGTGGCGCCGGCCAGTGCCGGTCGGCTCATCGATGTCCGTCCAGGGCCGCGGCGTAACGGGCCGGTACGTACTGCACCGCCGGGCTGTCGTCGCGGTCGGCGGCGACCTTGGTCAATTCGGCTCGGGCACCGCGGAACTGCTCGACCAGACTCAGGCCGCGCCAGCTGTCGTCATCGAGGATCTGGAGCATCGACTCGGCGGCCTCGTAGTACTCGCCGACACATTCGAAGGGCTTGTGCACCCCGATGCCCAGGATGTCCTCGAAGCCGGCCTGCTGCTCGGCATCGTCGAACAGGTTGTGCCCGAAGATCGTTTCGACCTCGGCGCGGCCCAGCCGTGGGGCCATCAGCGCAAAGACGAACTGGCACTTGGGGCAGTGCCCGCACCAGGAGGCACCGCGCCGGCCCGCGTCCAGCGCGAAGGGCCGGTTGCAGCTGATGAACGCCCGGAAGTACTGCGGGCTGGTCGCGAACCGGTCGGCGATCTGCGACTCGGACAGCCCGCGCAGCAGCGAGAAGTAGCGATCCGGATTCATGCCATAGTGCGACAAGGTGTTTCGCAGCAGCGTCTCATAGGCGATGCTCTTGGACCACTGATGGTTGATGTCGCGGCCCAGCCATTCGATGTTGCCGACGTTGGAGGAGCGTTCGTTTGACAGCACCACCGGACCCAGGCCATTGGCATCGGCCACGATCAGTCCGATAACGCTGTTGATCGCGGTCACCGGGACGTGCCCGTTGTAGGCGCCGGCGGCATTGACCTCGATGAGCTGCGGTGCGATCGAGCGCATGACCCGCACATGCTGCAGGCCGCTGATCTCGATGCAGCGGTCGATCGGGTCGAACTTGTTGACGTTGAACAACACCGGGCTCATCGACTTGAGCGCCTCGATGGTGACCACCGAATCCTTACCGCCACCGACGGGGATAAGCGGCCGGGCGTCGGGATCCCAGTCATCGGTGACCGGCGCGGCGGTTGCCGCAGACTCGCCGGTGATCTCGGGGCGCAGCGCACCGGGCAGATCATTGCGGTAGGCGAACTCGCCCAGCCCGCCCACGGTCAGCTCCTGCAGGTAGGTTTGTTCGAAATCGAAGGTGGGGAAAGCGATCTCGATGCGCGGCGGGGCGGCGGCCTTGTAGTAACTCAGCGAGCAGCTCAGCGTCAGCAACCGCAGCAGCCGGTCGTCGGGCTGGGCACCGGCCAGGCTCGGGCCGAAGTCGACGGTCTCGGTGAAGCTCACGTCGTCGGCCGGATCGATGCCGCGCATGGTGTAGTGGGCCCGGTACACCCCGTCGACGACGTCGTAACCATCGATGGACAGCGCCTGATACGCCTGCGGGACAAAAGGTTTGGTCACAGTTGCTCCAGGAACGAGGGCGGTTTGGGATCTACGGGCAGCGCCTGCTCGCCGAGCAGCGCAATCGGATGGGTGACGAACTGTGGGGCGATCCACCAGGCGCGTCGGGTTTCCGGCGCCGGCACCGCGGCGCGGCGTGGCAGTTCGGCCAGCACGGCGCAGTCCCGCAACTGGTCCAGGATCGAGACGGGTTCGCCGGTATCGACGCCGACCGGGCCGACGGCGGTCTGCAGCACCAGTGCCCCGGCCAGCGGTGCGGTGATCACCGGGCCCGCGGGGATGCCGTCGACGCAGCCCTGCTCCCACAGATCGCGCAGCTGCTGGTCGGCGTCCGCGCGGCTGACGGTGCGGGCGGCCATCCGCAACCAGTGCGCGTCGCCGGCGTTCGTCGGCCGGTACCGATGAGCGAGATGGCCGACGCGTACCGGGATGTCGGAGAACACCGCGCCCGGCACACCGGTCAGCACCACCCGTGCACCCACCACGGTGATGGTGGCCGCCACCAGCGACGCCGGTGACCGCGCGAATGCGGCGGCGACAAACGCGGTGACGACGTGCTCGAATTCCTCGGCGCCCGGCAGATCGATACCGAAGAATTCGGCGGGCGCACCGAGGAAGTCCCGGACAGCTGTGACGTCGACCGGGCGGCCGCGGCGGATCGGGAAGGTCAGCGTCGGGTAGGTTCCCAGACCGGCGATCAGCTCGGCCGGGTCGATGATCGGGGTGTTGATATCGCCGATGTGGTGACCCCGCTCGGCCGGCGCGACAGCCACCACGTCCAGGGTCGGCGCGGGCATGCGAAAATCGGTCACTATCAGCGAATTCTATCGCATGAGACGAACGGAGTGGCTCGACGCCGTATGACCGCCATTTCAGTGATCCGCCTCACCGAGGCCGACTGGCGGGTGTTCGCCACGCTGCGGTTGCGCGCCCTGGCCGATTCGGTCGGCACCGAGGATGCCCAGTACGTCAACGAGGTCGCGTTCACCGGCACTCAGTGGCGTCGGCGACTGCGCGCCCATGCCCAGTTCGCGGTGTCCGATGGAACTGCACTGATGGGATTGATCGGTGCGCAACTGGCCGGCGCCGAGTCGGTCTACCTGTACTCGCTCTGGACCGATCCGGCCGTACGCCGCCGCGGGGTGGCGCGGGCGTTGTTGTCGGCGGCATTGGACTGGGCCCAGGAGAACCGCGCCCGTACGGTGGCGCTGCGGGTCGACCCGGCCAACAACGCGGCCCGGGCGGCCTACTTGGAGCTGGGTTTCACCGTCGACGAGTACGCCGAACAAAACCATTCCGCCGCAGGCGAAGTCACGATGACGCTGGTGCTGAATCCAGATCCGGGCGATAACGCTGCACCAGAGCCCGTAACTCGTCCATAGCATCGACCGCGTACAGCTTGTCCACCGCCTGGATCGCCATCACCGGTACATATTCGTCGTCGGGCAGGTCGACCCGCGCCCAGCGCGCACCCGCCGGGAAGGACACGCCGGCCACCTCTGGCCAGCCGATCAGCTTGTCGGTCAACACATTACGGACCGAGATGCCGGCCGATCCGACGCGCAACCGGGGCCTGGTGAACAGCAGCACACAGCCGGCCAGGATGACGCCCAGGATCGCCATGGCGACCTGGTCGGCGGTCTGGAAGATGACCCCGGTCGACCCGATCTTGAGCAGTGCTCCGACGGCGATGTGCACCACGACGATCACCGCCGCCGCGGTGTAGGCAACGTACTGCACCCGCTTGGGCCGGACCTGCAGGTCCCACACACCGGTGGCGTCGGTCATGCTCGCAGGTCGCGCAAGGTCAGTGCGGTGGCCAGGGCCGCCGATGCGGCCTGTTCGCCCTTGTCCTCGGCCGAGCCCGGCAGTCCGGCTCGGTCGATGGCCTGATCCTCGGTGTTCACGGTCAGCACACCATTGGCCACCGGGGTGGCCGCATCGAGGGACACCCGGGTCAACCCTTGGGTGACCGCGTCACACACGTAGTCGAAATGCGGTGTGCCACCGCGGATCACCACGCCCAGGGCGATTACCGCATCGTGAGTCTTGGCCAATTCCTGTGCCACCACCGGGATTTCGATGGCACCGAGCACCCGGATCACGGTCGGCTCGGCCACCCCGCAGGCCGTGGTGACCCGGCGCGCACCGGCCAGCAGCGCATCGCAGATGACGGTGTGCCAGGTGCTGGCCACGATCGCCACCTTGAGGTCGGCGGCATCGAGCACCGGCATGTCCGGGACGCCCGTACCACTCACTGGACGTCGTCCTTGCCCACGGTCTCCTCGGCGGACGGCTGGTGACGCTCCCCCAGCAAGTAGACGCCCTCGTCGTAGTCGTCCATGGTGGCCGCCTCGGCGTAGTCGTCCAGCCCGGTCAGATCGTGGCCCATCCGGTCGCGCTTGGTCATCAGGTAGCGGATGTTGTCGGCGTTGGCGCGCACCGGCAGCGGAACGCGTTCGATGATGTGCAGGCCGTAGCCGTCCAGGCCCACGCGCTTGGCCGGGTTGTTGGTCAGCAGGCGCATCGACCGGATACCCAGGTCCACCAGGATCTGCGCGCCGATGCCGTAGTCGCGGGCGTCGGCGGGCAGGCCCAGTTCCAGGTTGGCGTCGACGGTGTCGGCGCCGGCATCCTGCAACTGGTAGGCCTGCAGTTTGTGCAGCAGGCCGATGCCGCGGCCCTCGTGTCCACGCATGTAGAGCACCACGCCGCGGCCCTCACGGGCCACCATCGCCATCGCGGCATCCAACTGCGGGCCGCAGTCGCAACGCCGCGAGCCGAACACGTCACCGGTCAGGCATTCGGAGTGCACCCGGACCAGCACGTCGTCGCCATTGCTCTCGGAGATGTCGCCGCGGACCAGAGCCACGTGCTCGACGTCCTCGTAGATGCTGGTGTAGCCGACCGCGCGGAACTCGCCGTGTCGGGTCGGGATCCGCGCATCGGCGACCCGCTCGATGTGCTTCTCGTGCTTGCGCCGCCACTCGATCAGGTCGGCGATGGAGATCAGCGCCAGGTCGTGATCGTCGGCGAAGACCCGCAACTCGTCGGTCTGGGCCATCGAGCCCTCGTCCTTCTGGCTGACGATCTCGCAGATCGCGCCGGCGGGCTGCAGGCCGGCCAGCCGCGCCAGGTCGACGGCGGCCTCGGTGTGACCGGGACGGCGCAGCACGCCACCGTCCTTGGCGCGCAACGGAACCACGTGTCCGGGCTTGGTGAAATCGTCGGCGACGGCGGCCGGGTCGGCCAGCGCCTGCATGGTCTTGGCCCGGTCTGACGCCGAAATACCGGTTCCCACACCCTTTTTCGCGTCGACTGTGACGGTGTAGGCGGTACCGTGCTTGTCCTGGTTGACCGCGTACATCGGCAGCAGGCCCAGCCGGTCGCAGATGTCACCGTCCAGCGGCACACACAGGTAGCCCGAGGTGTAGCGGACCATGAACGCCACCAGTTCGGGGGTGGCCTTCTCGGCGGCGAAGATCAGATCGCCTTCGTTTTCCCGGTCCTCGTCGTCGATGACCACGACGGCCTTACCCGCCGCGATATCGGCGATCGCCCGCTCGACGGAATCGAGCCTCGTCATCTCCACCACCCTTGCTGTGGCCCGAGCGGGCCATGTTGACACCTACCAGTATGAACCACCGGTATGGGTCGATTGACCCCTGCCGTCCGCTGCGCGGAGCGGGTCATCCCCGCGGTGCCAGCAGCCGCTCGACGTACTTGGCGATGACATCGACTTCGAGGTTGACGGTGCTGCCCACCGGCGCCCGCCCCAGCGTGGTCAGTGCCAGCGTGGTGGGGATCAGCGAGATCTCAAACCAGTCGCCATCGGCGTCTCGGCCCAGCCCGGACACCGTCAGCGACACCCCGTCGACGGTGATCGACCCCTTCTCCACCACATAGCGGGCCAGCTGCTCGGGCAGCGCGATACGCACCACCTCCCAGTTCTCCGACGGGGTTCGCGACAGCACGGTGCCGGTGCCGTCGACGTGGCCCTGCACGATGTGCCCACCGAGCCGGCTGTTGATCGCGGCAGCACGCTCCAGATTGACTCGGCCGCCGACCTGCACACCGGCCAGGCTCGAGCGGTTGAGCGTCTCGGCCATGACGTCGGCGGAGAACGCACCGTCGGGCAGTACGTCCACGACGGTCAGGCACACCCCGTTGACCGCGATGGAGTCCCCGTGCCCGGCATCGGTGGTGACCAGGGGCCCGCGGATGACGAATCGCGCCGCGTCGGCCAGTTGGTCCTTGCTGACGATCTCGCCGAGCTCTTCGACAATGCCGGTAAACATGGGCCAAGCCTAGAGCCGCGGCCGCCCGTCGCAGCAGCCCACCGGGTGCGTCCGGGTAACGAGCCACCAGCGCTGTCGCCGCGCACCTATACGATGCATGGCATGCAGACGCGCTCACGCTCCGCCGTTGTTGTTTCCTTGTTCTCTGCCCTGCTGGCCGGGGTTCTGCTGATCTCGGGTTGTTCGAAGTCCGAGAACTCCGCACCGCTGCCCGACGCCGCGACGCTGCTCAAGCAGTCCGCCGAAACCACCCGTGCCCAGACCAGCGTGCACATCGTGCTGACCGTCAACGGCAAGGTCGCCAAGCTGACGCTGACCAAGCTCACCGGCGATCTGACCCAGACCCCGGCCGTCGCGGCCAAGGGCAACGCCAGTCTGACCATGGGCGGCATGTCGGTCGACGCCCCGTTCGTGGTCTACGGCGGTGACCTGTATGCCTCGCTGACCGGCGGCGGCTCGCTGTCCAGCTTCGGTCCGGCCGCCAAGATCTACGACATCGGCGCCATCTTGAACCCCGACACCGGCCTGGCCAACGTGCTGGCGAACATGTCCGACGCCAAGGCCGTCGGCCGCGAGACCATCAACGGCGTCCCGACCATCAAGGTCACCGGCACCGTCAGCCAGGACGCGGTCAACAAGCTGGTCCCGCAGCTCAAGATCACCACCACCCTGCCGGGTACTGCCTGGATCTCCGACGATGACAAGCACCAGCTGATGCAGTCCCAGCTCGAGGTGACCCCGGGTAACAACATCCAGATGACGCTGAGCGACTGGGGTAAGCCGGTGACCGTCGAGAAGCCCGCCGACAACTGATGTCGACGACCACCAACCGCCGGGTTGCCGCGATCAGCGCAGGCAGCCTGGCGG
>Ga0164242_10007615_pt1 | contig 11825 bp, 9 predicted proteins | sample OricomgcompostMG_FD_108783 | JGI IMG/M metagenome (GOLD analysis project Ga0164242, IMG submission 108783) | Miracle-Growth compost microbial communities from Emeryville, California, USA - Original compost - Miracle growth compost (MG) ... | reverse complement strand
CTTCGGCTACGCAGGTGTCCCCGAACGGCACTCAGAAGGATTACTATGACCCGCAATCCGGCCAACTGACGAATCAGGTCGTCAACAGGCCCGACGGCGGTCACGAGGTCTATTCATACGACGCCCAGGGCAAGCTCGGCTCCCACGACAGCTTCAACCCGAACGGGAAGATCGCCACCACGGCCGGCTACAATCCCAACGAACACACGGGCGCAGGCGCGGGCACGTTCACCTATGGCGTACACGATCCCGATGGCAGCACCCTGCTGGACAAGTACTCCACCAACCCGCCCGGCACCCCGTCCAGCACGGCTTCCGGTTCCCCGGCGGCGGACAATAACGGCCAGCCATCAGCCACCGGCGCTAACGAGTCTCCGGCGTCCCCCGCCACCGACTCTTCGTCCGACACCAGCGCGGCGTCATCATCGGTGCCATCGGACAATAACGACGACCAGCAATCGGCCTCCAGCGCTGAAAGTCCGGCCGCCGACACAGACTGGACGTCATCGGAAACCCAAGACAGTTAGCCATCCTCACTGTGCTGACACGCTTGCCGCACGACCCGCGGCAAGCGTGCTGCCCAATCGGCGCAAACCGTCACAGCACACCCGATTTGACGATCATCTGCACCGCCGCCGCCAGCACGCACACGAGCACGACAATCCGGAACACCAGCGGATGCAGCTTGTCGCGCAGCGGCCGGATGAGGAACATGCCCGCAATGGACGGCACGCTCGCCGCAGCCGAAATCGCGAGATCGGCTGCGCTCGCGTGGGCGCCGCCGCTGAACGTGGTGATCAGCGTGAGCACCGACACCACGAGAATGATCGCGATCTGCTTAGTGAACGCGCGCCCCGTTGCGCCGGTGGCGATCAGATACATCGCGAGCAGCGGCCCGGGCACCGACGCAATGCTCTCCATGAGCGCCGCGCCAAAACCCAGCGCGAAGCCCACCGGCCTGACGAGCGAGGGTGCGAGCGCGAGCCGCGGCGCCGCGAGCAGCAGCACGACGGCCACGATCAGCGTGAGCCCCGAAGCGGCCAGCGCATGATGCGGCTCGAGCCGGATCAACACGGCAACGCCCACGATATTGCCGATCACGGTGCCGATCAGCGGCGCGGCAATGTGCTTGACCGTCTTCCACAGCTCGCCGCCTTCGAGCGCCTGCGGAATATTGCCGAGGATGATCGGCATCGAGAGCAGCAGGACGGCCTGCTTCACCGGCAGGAAGTGCGTGAGGATCGGCATGGCGACGAGCGGTACGCCGATTCCGGTCACCCCCTTCACCATGCCGCCGAGCACCAGCGCAATGGCGATGCCGCAGAGCTGGAGTACGTCGAGCGCCTGCATGTGCGGAAGCAGGACGCCCCCGGAAAGATGGAAGTCGAACATCGGTCTGGGTATGGGCGTGTTATTTGTATGGACAGGCGTCGGCGCGATGCGGGTTCGCGTTTGCCGGGTCTGCATGATAGCGCAGCCCTGCCGATCGCACCTGGCTTCGCTCTCGGGCGCTCCGCGCCCGAGCATGACGATGTACCCATACCCCCAAAAAACGGCGCCGCTGCGAAGACCGCATGGAAATGCGAGGGCGTAACAGTAACAGCAACAATCAGAAGCGATGCACGATGCCGATCGCGCCTGCGAACTGACTGCGCGACGAAGACGGCGCGCTGTTCTGGCCGTCGCCGATATCGGCGGTCGCATCGATGATGTTGCCCGCACCGTTCGTGCCCAGCGTCTGGCCGCCCGCGCGCTGGTAGGCCTCGACGAAGTACAGGCCCGTGCGCTTCGAGAGCGTGTAGTACTGCGAGAGGTTGAACTGCTGGTACGAAGCCGCGCTGGCGATGCCGTTTGCCCTGGTCGCGCGCGTGTAGCTGTAGCCCGCCGCGAGATCGAGCGTGGTAATTGGCTTGAAGTGCAGGACCACGCCGCCGGTATTCCAGATCTGCGTGTCGAAGAACTTCGAACTCGCGCCCGCGATGTACTGCACATTCGAATAGGATGCCGAAATATCCCACTGCGAATTGAATGCATAGCCACCCGTTACGGCGAAGCGCTGTTGCGCCTGCGCGGTCTGGAAGCCGTTGGTGATGCCCGAAACGCCCGGCTCGCCATTGCTGTTCGCCGTGGAGCTCGTCCCCCACGTGCCGCCGCCGCTCGTCGCGTTGTTCAGGCGCTCGAAGCCCACGGCAAGGCCCACGGGTCCGCGAATGTAGTTCGCCGCGACGCTCCACGACGAACCCGCGTTGGCGCTGCCCGGCACGCCGCCGAACGCATACATGCCGCTCACGGTAAAGCCCGCGATATTCGGCGAGGTGTAGACCACCGCGTTGTTGATGCGATAGATCGTGTCCATCGAATCGAGATCGCCCGGGTGCGCGCCATAGGCGCCGGTGAGCCAGGTAGTGGGGCTGTACGGCGCGAGCAGCGAGTAGTATGGCGCATACTGGCGGCCCATCGTGACCGTGCCGTATTGCTGGTTCGCAAGACCGACATACGCCGCGCGGCTGAACATCAGGTCAGTGGTCGATTGCGCGCCGTTGGCCGAGTTGAAGCCCTCTTCGAGCTGGAAGATCGCGCGCGTGCCGCCGCCCAGGTCTTCGGCGCCCTTCAGGCCGAAGCGCGAGCCCGCCCAGATGCCCTGCGCCATCTTGACGACCGAGTGGCCGCCCGAATTGCTGCCGAGCGCGGCCGCGCTGCTCTGATAGCCGATGCCCGTATCGACGATGCCATACAGCGTAACGCTGCTCTGGGCGTGCGCGCCCAGTGCGGCGAATCCAAGCGTGGAAGCGAGAATGGTCTTCTTCATCTGTACTCCTGCATATAGTCGTTGTGATAGGTGTATTGCCTGTTTTCTACTACGCTTGATGCCTGATACGGATGTTCCCCTGTCGAGCCGCACGGGGCGCAGCGCAGTCATGCGCCGCCGTCATGAACCGCAATGCGCCCTCGCCTTCGATGCCGGATCCGGTCTCCTCCGCGTTGCACGGTGGATCCCGCCGTCAATTCCGCAATGTATCCCCTAGTGAATCTCGGGCTCGCCGCCGCTGCATGCGCCGCTTGCGCCGTCACGCTGGAGGAAATCGAACTCGCAGCCTTTGTCGGCCTGCATCACGTGCATCTGATACATCGCGCCGTAACCGCGCGTGAAGCGCGGCTCGGGCGCCACCCACGCGGCCTTGCGGCGCGCCATCTCTGTGTCGGAGATCAGCACGTTCAGGCGGCGCTCCGGCACGTTCAGCTCGATCAGGTCGCCGTCCTTCACGAGCGCGAGCGGTCCGCCGATGAACGACTCGGGCGCCACGTGCAACACGCATGCGCCATAGCTCGTGCCGCTCATGCGCGCGTCCGAAATGCGCAGCATGTCGCGCACGCCCTGCTTGAGGAGCTTTTGCGGGATCGGCAGTTGGCCCCATTCGGGCATGCCCGGCGCGCCGATCGGGCCCGCGTGTTGCAGCACGATCACGCTGTTCTCGTCGCAATCGAGCGCTTCGCTGTCGATGCGCGCGGCCATGTCGTTATAGTCCCTGAACACGACGGCCTTGCCCGTGTGCGCATGCAGGCGCTTTTCGGCCGCGCCCGGCTTGATGACCGCGCCGTCGGGCGCGAGATTGCCGCGCAATACGGCCAGGCCCGTGTCGGGCATCAGCGGATTCGCGCGACGGTAGATCACCTCTTCGCTATAGATTTGCGCATCGGCGATATTCTCGCCGAGCGTCTTGCCGTTCACCGTCATCTGCGCGCCGTCGATCAGGTCGCCGAGTTCCTTGAGCATCGCGCGCAGGCCGCCCGCGTAATAGAAGTCCTCCATGAGGTACTTGCCGGTCGGGCGGATATTCGCGAGCACCGGCGTGCGGCGCGCGATCTCGTCGTATTGCGCGAGCGTGAGGTCGACACCGGCACGGCGCGCGAGCGCGATCATGTGCACGATGGCATTGGTCGAGCCCGAGAGCGCGAGGCAGGTCGTGACGGCGTTGTCGACCGACTTGCGCGTGATGATGTCCGAGGGCTTCAAGTCCTCCCACACCATCTCGACGATACGCATGCCTGTCTTCGCCGACATCTGCGCGTGCCGCGAATCCGGCGCGGGAATCGAGGCGAAGCCCGGCAGCGTGAAGCCCAGCGCTTCCGCGGCGCTCGTCATGGTGGAGGCGGTGCCCATCGTCATGCAGTGGCCCGGCGAGCGCGCGATGCCGCCTTCCACGCCCTTCCAGTCGTCTTCGGTGATCTTGCCCGCGCGCAGGTCGGCCCAGTATTTCCAGGTGTCCGAGCCCGAGCCGAGCGTCACGCCGTTCCAGTTGCCGTTGAGCATGGGGCCGGCGGGCAGGAAGATGGTCGGCAGATCCATCGAGATCGCGCCCATCAAGAGCGCGGGCGTGGTCTTGTCGCAGCCGCCCATCAGCACGACGCCATCGGCCGGATACGAGCGCAGCGTCTCCTCGGCCTCCATCGCGAGGAAGTTGCGGTAGAGCATCGTGGTGGGCTTCTGGAACGGCTCGGAAAGCGTCTGCACCGGCAGCTCGATGGGAAAGCCGCCCGCTTGCCAGATGCCGCGCTTGACCTCCTCGACGCGCTGCTTGAAGTGCGTATGGCAAGGGTTGATCTCGCTCCACGTGTTGAGGATCGCGATCACCGGCTTGCCTGCGTACTCCTCGCGGCTGTAGCCCATCTGCGCCGTGCGCGAGCGATGGCCGAACGAGCGCAGGTCGTTCACGCCATACCAGCGGTGGCTGCGCAGTTCTTCGGGGGTCTTTCGCTTGTTGCTCATCTTGCCTTGGCTCCAGGTGTTTCCGCAGAGGTGTCTCAGTGAGGCCGCCAGGGCCCCGTTAATACGATTAACGCGAGTCCTTCACGCGCGATACGAGCTGGGTCGGGCTCACGAACTGCAGCGCGACGAGCACCCACGCGAGCGTGATGGCCATGTAGATCATCGCCATGGCGTCGATGGACTGCGGCGCGCGCACGCCCGTCGAGAACACGGCGTAATACAGCGCGACGACGAGGGTTTGCGTATCGGGTCCGGCGGTAAAGAAAGTGAGTTCGAACATGCCGATCGTACGCACGAGCACGAGCAGGCCCGCCGCCAGCATGCCGGGCACGAGGAGCGGCAGCAGGACATAACGGAAATAGCGCAGCGTATTCGCGCCGAAAATGCGCGCGGCCGACTCGAGGTTCGGATCGATCTGCTCGATGAACGGCGTCATCACGAGAATCACGAACGGCAGCGCGGGCACGAGGTTCGCGAAGATCACGCCGGGCAGCGTGCCCGCGAGGCCGAAGTGGTACATCGCCGTGGCCATCGGAATGCCGTAGGTGACGGGCGGCACCATCAGCGGCAGCAGGAACACGAGCATGGCGATGCGCTTGCCCGGAAACTGCGCGCGCGCCAGCGCATAGGCCGCCGGCACGCCGAGCACGATGGAGAGCAGCACCACCGCGCCCACCACTTCGAACGTCACCCACAGCACGCTGCCGAGCTGGAAGTCGCGCCACGCCTGCGCATACCAGTGCAGCGTGAAGCCTTGCGGCAGCGGCGTGCCGAACCAGCGTGTGGCGATGGAGTTCACGCCCACCGTCGCGATCAGCAGCAGCACATTGAGCAGGAAGAACAGCACGCCGCCCCAGACGAGCACTTTCCAGAGCACCTCGGGCAGGCGCGCAGCGGGCCTCGCCTGCGGGGTCCTGGCGGCGGGCGCGGGCCGCTCTTCGCGCACCGGCGTGCCTGCGGGAAGGCCCGCCGCGTTGTGTTGACGTGTGCTCATCAGCCTTTTCCTCCACTCACCGGGCCCGAGTAGAAGTAGCGCTTCGCACCCAGCATCGCGGCCACCACGAGCAATTGCACGAAGCCCATCACGATGGCGATGGTCGAGGCGAGCGAGTAGTCGTAGCTCTCGAACGCGGCCTCCGATGCGGCAATGGAAATCACGCGCGTGGGCCCCGCGGGCGCACCGAGCAGCACCGCCGACGGAAACACCGAATACGCCTGCACGAACGAGAGACACGCGGCCATCGTGAGACCGGGCGCAAGCAGCGGCAGATAGATTTGCCGGAATTGCTGCCACGGCCCCGCGCCGAGCGTGGCTGCCGCCCGCGCGAGCGTCGGGTCGATGCCCGTGACGTACGAGAGCGTCAGCAGGAAGGCGAACGGAAAGCCCGAGACGATCAGCGAGATCAGCACGCCCCAATAGTTGTGGGTGAGACGAATTTCCTCGTGGGTATAGAAGTGCAGGGCGTGCAGCGCCTGCGGGAACCAGCCGTTCGGGCCGAAGTAGCTCAGCATGCCGTCGGCGATCAGCACGGTGCCGAGCGTGACCGGAATCACGAGCAGCGTCGTCACGAGCTTTTGATACGGCGATTTGCGGCGCAGCGCGAACGCCACCGGCAGCGAAAGCCCCACGTTGATGACGGTCGCGGGCACCGCCAGCTTGAGCGTGACGAACACCGTCGGCCACAGCGAGAGATCGTGGATGAATTGCAGATAGTTCGCGAACATGCCGCCGCCGTTCATCGGCTTGAACGACAGCATGAGCCCGTAGGCGAACGGGTAAAGAAACATCGCGATGATGAAACCCAGCGCGGGCGCGATCAGCCAGCCGCGCGCATCGCGCGGCGCTTTGCTCAACGACGAGGCCAGTGTGCTCATGATGCGCGCTCCGCATAGGCCAGCACGCGCGAAGGCGCGACGCGCAGCGTGGCGCGCTGGCCCGCTTCGAATTCGCCCGCCACGCGCGCCCACAGCTTGCCGAACGGCGCATGGGCGAGCAGCAGCGATTCGCGGCCGCCGTATTCGACCGTCTCGACTTCGACGTCGAACGCGTTGGCGTCGCCCGCGTCGGCGCGCTCGAAGTCTTCGGGGCGCATCGCCACGGAAATCGCGTCGCCGCCCGCGCGCGCGACGGCATCGTCCATCGGCACGCCCGTCAGCGTGATGCCCGACGCGGACATCGCAATATGCTCGCCCTGCTCGCCCGTCACGGCGAACGGCAGCACGTTGCGATAGCCCATGAAGCGCGCCACATGCAAATTCGCCGGGCGGCTGTAGATTTCCTTAGGACTGGCAACCTGTTGCACGACGCCCTCTTTCATCACGACGATGCGGTCGGCCATCGAAAGCGCCTCGTCCTGGTCGTGTGTCACGTAGATCGTCGCGCGTTCGAGCTGGCCGTGAATGCGGCGGATTTCCGCGCGCATTTCGATGCGCAGCTTGGTGTCGAGATTCGAGAGCGGCTCGTCCATCAGCACGAGCGGCGGCTCGATCACGATGGCGCGCGCGATCGCCACGCGCTGCTGCTGGCCGCCCGAGAGCTGGCCCGGCAACTTGCTTTCGTGGCCGACGAGTTGCACGAGTTGCAGCGCTTCACGCGCGCGGCGCTTCGCCTCCTCGCGCGGCACGCCCTGCATCTTCAGGCCGAAGCCCACGTTCTCCAGCACGCTCATGTGCGGAAACAGCGCATAGTTCTGAAACACCATGCCGAAGCCGCGCTTTTCGGGCGGCAGCACGTCGATACGCACATCGTCGAGCCAAATGCTGCCGCTCGTGAGCGGCTGCAGCCCCGCAATGCAGTTGAGCGCCGTGGATTTGCCGCAGCCCGAAGGCCCGAGCAGCGCGATGAATTCGCCGCGGCGAATGTCGAGATCGAGATCGCGCAGCGCCGCGAGCTGCGCCCCTTCCGCGCTGGTGAAACTGCGGCACACCGAGTCCAGACGCAGACGATCGAATGAATGCTTCATGACACGTTCCTGAAACACGAGATCCACTGACTGAGCACAGGCAACGGGCGGCACCGCCGCGAGGCAGCGCCGCCCGCCCGTCGCTAACCCGTCACCCCATTACTGCGACTTCTGCGAGCCGATTTCGCGGTCCCATTTCTGGAACGCGGCCACCATCGCCTGCGCGGAAAGCGGCTGCACGTGCGGATACTGCGCGAGCCACTTCGCGTATTCGGGGCGGCCATATTTGGCGATCACGTCCTGGCTCTGCTTCGGCGCCATGGACAGCGTCACGCCCTTCACCGCCGGGCCCGGATAGAAGTAGCCGTCGTCGTAGGTCATGGCCTGCTGCTGCGGTTCGAGCATGAACTTCATGAGCTTGAGCAGCACGGCGAGCTTCTCCTTCGAGACGCCCTTGGGCACGACCATATAGTGAGCATCGTTCACCCACGTCATGTTGTCGAACGCCTGCACCTTGAAGTCAGCCGGCACGATACCGAGCGCGCGCGGGTTGATGTCCCAGCCCGTCACGGTCACCGTCATGTCGCGCGAGCCCTCGCCCAGTTCCTTCATGACCGACGAGGTCCCGCCCGGGTAGTACGGCACGCACGAATTGAGTTCTTTCAGGTACGCCCAGGTCTTGTCCCAGCCGTTGATGGGGTCTTGCGGATTCTTGTCGCCGAGCAGGTACGGCAGGCCCATCAGGAAGGTGCGCCCCGGGCCCGAGTTGGCCGGACGCGCGTAGATCAGCTTGCCGGGATTCGCCTTGCACCAGGCGAGCAGTTCCTGCGGCGTATGCGGCGGCCTGGCCACCTTCGCGGGGTTGTACTCGAGCAGCGGTCCCGCCGGCATATACGACACTTCGAGGCCGTAGCCCTGCGCGAGATCCTGCATCTTGCGCGGACCCGGCGCGTACTTGTCGAGCACGCCGGGCAGCGCGGCCGATTGGTCGGGCAGCAGCTTGATCCAGAGGTTCTGCTCGATGCCCGCGGCCAGTGCGTCGGTGCCCGTGAGCACGAGGTCGATATCGGCGCGGCCTGCCGCCTGCATCGCCTTGATCTTGCCGGGCAGTTGCGGCGCCGGCGCGTTGGTGAAGGTGATATTGGAGACGAGATTCGGATTCTGTGCCTTGAAGGCCTCGAAGGCCTTCTGGGTGAGCTGCAGATTGCCGGCCACGTCGACGATGTTCAGGGAAACCGGCTCGGCCTGCGCCGCACCCGCACCGAACACCGCCGCAGCCGCCACACATACGGCCAGCATGCTGGCCTTCAAGCGTCCATCGAACATCGCGTCTCTCTCCTCACATCTGTTTATGGAATGGGTTCTCTCGACCGTTTTTCTTCTACGGCTTGCCGGGTCGGGCGCCCGATGTGTCGCGGTCAAAGGATGCCGAACCACGCATCAAGTTGTCAAGCAACATCGCGCTTGCCGCGCGTGTCCGGGGTTTTACTCGCGCACCAGCTCGCCGTCGCGCAGACGCCACAGGCCCAGCGGGTTGTCGTCCTGGACGGCCGCCGGCAGCAATTCCGCCGGCAGATCCTGATAGCAGACCGGACGCAGGAAACGCTCGATCGCCATGGCGCCCACCGAAGTCGTGCGCGCGTCCGACGTGGCCGGGAACGGGCCGCCGTGGACCATCGCGTACGAAACTTCGACGCCCGTCGGGAAGCCGTTCGCTAGAATGCGGCCCGCCTTGCGCTCGAGCACCGGCATGAGGCGCGCGGCCAGCGCGTAGTCGTCGCGATCGATTTGCAGCGTGGCCGTGAGCTGGCCTTCGAGATGCTCCGCCACGCGCGCAAGCTCGGCTTCGTCGCGACAGGCCACGACCAGCGAGGCCGGCCCGAAGATCTCGTCCGACAACGCGCGCTGCGCGAGGAATTGCGCGGCGTCCGTCTTGAACAGCAGCGGCTGCGCCGCGCACTGGGCATCGCTCTGCGCCCCCGCGGCCAGTTGCTCCACGCCCTGCGCCGCCTTGCGCGCCGCCACACCTTCGCCATATGCCCTGGCGATGCCCGCCGTCAGCATCGTCTGCGCGGGCTTCTGAGCGAGCGCGGCGCTCGCGGCCTGCACGAAACGATCGAGCTCGGGACCGTCGATGGCGAGCACCAGACCCGGATTCGTGCAGAACTGCCCGACGCCCAGCGTGAGCGAATCGACGAAACCCTGCGCGATCGACTCGCCGCGCGCGGCCAGCGCCGCCGGCAGCACGAACACCGGGTTGATGCTGCTCATTTCGGCGTAGACGGGAATCGGCTCGGCGCGCTGCGCCGCGATGTGCGCGAGCGCGAGACCGCCCCGGCGCGAGCCCGTGAAACCCACCGCCTTGATGGCCGGATGCGCGACGAGCGCTTCGCCCGGCGCGTTGCCGCCGCCGAAGACCAGCGAGAACACGCCTTCGGGCAGGCCGACGTCGGCGACCGCCTGCTGGATCGCGCGGCCCACCAGCTCCGAGGTGCCCGGATGCGCGAGATGCGCCTTCACGACGACCGGGCAGCCCGCCGCGAGCGCCGAAGCCGTGTCGCCGCCCGCCACCGAGAACGCCAGCGGAAAGTTGCTCGCGCCGAACACGGCCACGGGGCCCACGCCGATGCGTCGCGCGCGCAAGTCCGAACGCGGCAGCGGCTTGCGCCCGGGCAGCGCGGAATCGAGCACCGCGCCGCACCAGCGGCCGTCGCGCACCAGCGAGGCGAACAGACGCAACTGGCCGACCGTGCGGCCGCGCTCGCCTTCGAGACGCGCCTTGGGCAGCGCCGATTCCAGATGCGCGCGCTCGATCAGTTCGTCGCCGATGCCAAGAATGCGCTCGGCGATCGCCTCCAGCAGTTGGGCACGCGTTTCGTGCGGCGCGGCGCGGAAGGCGTCGAAGGCCTGCGCCGCGAGTTCGCAGGCGCGCGCGACATCGGCCGTGTCGCCGAGACCGAACGGCGGCTCGATCTCCTTGCCGAGCGCGGGCGCGAAAGCGCGCATCTCGCCCGCCTGGCCGCGCACCGCCTGCGCGCCCAGCAGCATTGCTCCAGTGATCTGCATATTGGCTCCGCTCATGGGTGAATCCGCGGACGTTCCGCCAACGCGGCTAGCGCCCGGACACGCTCAAGCATGCGCCGCTTGCGCCGAACCCGTCAGCGACTGCTCGAACGCCAGCAGCGCCTGCGCGGCCGCGCCGATGGCGGGCAGCGCCTCGGCCGGCGACGGCGAGAGCAGCGGCAGGATCGGCCCCATGTCGGCGATGTCCGCAAGCGTGACGGCGTCGTGCAGCACGCGGATCAGCGAAATGTCGTCGCGCAGCGTTTCGAGCGGCATGAACGCATCGTAAAGCCGCTGGGCTTCGGCGGCGCGGCCTTCCTTGGCGGCCTTGAGCAGCGCCATCACGGCGCGCGCGGCGATGCAGCCCGAACCCGTGGTCCACGCGGCCAGGCCGAAGTCGCGCACGTGCACGAGCGCCGGACGCTCGCCCATGCCCGACACGACCTGCGAAGCGCGCACGCTCTGCAGCAGGCGGCGCAGATACGGATCGTTCGACGGATCTTCGCGCACGATGGCGTATTTCACCGCAATCAGCGTGCCGCGGTCGATGAGGCGCGCGAGCGTGTCCACGTCGACGTAGTGCTCGTTCTTGATATAGAGCGTGAGCGGAATGCCGGCGGCGTCGGCGATGCGCGCGAGGCCCGCCTCCACGCCCGCGGGCGTGGTAAAGCCGGCGAGCGGCAGGACCATGGCGGTCCGGTACTGCGTCTGCGCGAGGATGCGCGCCTGGTCGAGCATCTTGCCGTAGTCCGGGCCGATGGCCGGGATCACGCGCGTTTCGGGCGCGGTCACGTCCGCCAGCATGTCGAGCAATTCGCGGAACTCGCTGGTGGCGACGTGATAGAGGTTCGCGTTGCCGCCGTACAGCAGCGTGCGCAGGCCGCCCGCTTCCATGTGGCGGACGAGCTTGCGGTTTTGTTCGGCATCGAGCGAGAAATCGGGGCGGCGCGCCAGCGGGGGCACCGCCATCACGGTCGAGGCGAACTCGCTCTCGACGATCGGGGACACGTTCATGAGGCCTCGTGCTGGGATGGAGGGTTGTCGATACCCTGCACAGTAGCACTCGCCTCGATTAGTTGTCAAACAACTTG
>Ga0164242_10007614_pt1 | contig 11826 bp, 10 predicted proteins | sample OricomgcompostMG_FD_108783 | JGI IMG/M metagenome (GOLD analysis project Ga0164242, IMG submission 108783) | Miracle-Growth compost microbial communities from Emeryville, California, USA - Original compost - Miracle growth compost (MG) ... | reverse complement strand
TCGGCCTCGTCGCTCGAGTGGATCAGCCAGCCGTCGAGGATGCCGGTGTCGGACCGGGCGCCGAAGTGCCGTCCGATGGCCTCGGCCGAGGTTTCCACGCCGATCACCTCGAGGCATTCATCGGCCATGCCGCGCAAGGGTTTTCCCCCGATCACGGGCGATAAACCGACGACTTTGGCGGAGGTGGTCCGCAGGGCGCCCCGGATACCCGGCACGGCGAGGATCGCACCGATGCTCACCACGGGGTTCGAGGGTGCCAACAGCACCACATCAGCAGCCTCTATGATTTCCGTCACACCGGGGGCCGGTTTGGCTTGATCCGCCCCGATTGTGACGAATCCATGGGTCTCGACGTTTGCTCGGTACCGCACCCACCACTCCTGGAAATGAATCGCGCGGCGTTCGCCAGGGTTGTCGGGGTCACTGATCACAACATGGGTTTCGCAGCGATCGTCGGTCGCCGGGAGAAGTTTCACACCGGGCTGCCAGCGATTGCACAGCGCTTCGGTAACCGCCGAGAGCGGGTATCCCGCGCGCAGCATTTCACTGCGCACCAGATGCGTCGCGATATCGCGATCTCCGAGTCCGAACCAATCCGGTTGCGCGTGGTATTTCGCCAGTTCCTCCTTGGCATGCCAGGTTTCCCCGACGCGACCCCAGCCGCGCTCGGTATCGATACCCCCACCCAGCGTGTACATGCAGGTGTCCAGGTCGGGACAGATGCGTAAACCGTGCATCCAGACGTCGTCGCCGACGTTCACCAGCGCCGTTACATCCGCGTCCGGCAGCAGTTCCCGCACACCTTGTAAGAAGCGCGCGCCGCCGACTCCACCGACCAACACCGCAATGCGCGGTTTACGATCAATCCGCTCGATCTCGGCCGCGATGTCCGCTTGTTCTCCAGTCACATCCGCACAGCCTATGCGGTGCCCGGAAGCGGGTGTTCGAGTGCGTATTTGCTGGTCATTTGCTACTTCGGGGTTACCGAACCGCGCCGAAGGCGGCCTCGGATAGTAACGGAATTGTGTCGGCAGCTTGACCATCGGCGCGTCCGGCGTGTCTAATCACAGACATGTCATTCCGGGTCCGCGCGAGAGCCTTTGGCGCAGACCGCGTTTCGAACGCATGTTCGCATCGGAACGACAAGCTCGGGGATGTCCGCGGGACTACGTCGCGGTGTGGGACCGTCGGTGGGCACGTCCGGTCCGACGGAAAAATCATTCTGCGCTAACACACAGTGAGGAGGCGGAGCGATGGCCGAGGAGCTGGCCCCGTCGGGCATTCCGGGCGGTGTATCGCAAACCGATTCCACAGCATGCGCAGCACCAAGCGACTGCGCTGACAGCCGGAACGACGAACGAGAGGGGGGCAGCACGGTGAACAACGAATCGGGATCGCTCAACAGAACTCCGCAGGGAGGGCAGTGGGCGCGCGCCCAGCGCAAACCCGAACCACCGCAGCTGAGTCTCATCGTCACCGACTTCGATGCGATGTTCGACACCATCGAAGAACAGTGGCAGGAACGGGCGCTGTGCGCCCAAACCGATCCGGAAGCCTTCTTCCCCGAAAAAGGCGGCTCCACAAGGGAAGCCAAACGGATCTGCATGGGCTGCGAGGTCCGCGACGAGTGCCTGGAGTACGCACTCGCGCACGATGAGCGGTTCGGGATCTGGGGCGGCCTGTCCGAACGCGAACGCCGCCGCCTCAAGCGCGGCATCTCGTAGCCGCCTCTCCGGATATTTGGCGTGCCGTGAGAGCCGGGTGAGGTTCGCTTCGGGCCGGCGGTCGTGGGCCTGGTCGAGTTCTGGGCGTGCCCGGTGAGTTACCCATGTGCTCGCGAAATCTGTTGTCCGGTTTCCCTGTTCGCCTCGCTTCGCTTCGGCGGAGCGGGGCGGGCGACGGGAAGTGAGTCGCCCGGCACTCGTTCATCTTCATGGCCGCGTGGCACTGGTTCTCGGTTGCCCACCGTTCGTCCATGGTCGCCCGGCGTTCGTTCTCATCGGCGAGCGCGGTGACCGACAGCTCTTGCGCGCCTACTCCCCTGTCGGGTCGATGATCTCCGGATCGACGCCCAGATAGGTGGCTATCTGCTGGACCAGGACTTCGCGGAGTAGGTCCAGGAGGTCTTCCGGGTCGTGGGCACGGAGTTCGAGGGGTTTGCGGAACAGGACCACTCGGGCTCGGGTGGCTACGTTGTGGCGGTCCACTCCGGCCGGAACCAGGCGGGAAAGCGGGACCGGGCCGTCGGCGACCACCTCGTCGGGCCAGGTGACCGAATCCGGGTGCAGCGGGCGGATCTTGGGGACGTCGTCGACCGCGATGTCGAGTTTGGTCAGGCGATCGTGCCAGCGGGCGTCCAGAGGGGCGAACGCCTCCAATACCAGCCGGTCGAACTGCTGGCCACGGGTGCGGCGCGCGGGCGCCGACGGCGGCAGCATCGGTCCGCGCACACCGCGCCCGCGGCGAACCACCGAACGGGTCGTCACCGGCCGCCTCTTCGATCGGGTCATACCTTGCGACAGTAGTCACCGCGCCGAGGGCGCGGCCACGTGCTCTCCCCGGAGCCGGAGCCCCCGCGCGCCCCGAACCGGCCGGGCACCGGCCCGCGTGTCTGTCTGCGACACACGGCGTGGGGGGTTAGTCTGCTGGATGTGATTCCCATGCGTCGTTGCTGCCGCCCAGGCTGCAAGAATCCGGCCGTCGCGACGCTCACGTATGTCTACTCGGACTCCACCGCAGTCGTCGGCCCCCTCGCCACCGTCGCCGAACCGCACTCCTGGGATCTGTGCGAAACCCACGGCTCCCGCATCACCGCCCCCAAGGGCTGGGAACTGGTCCGGCACGAAGGTGGATTCTCCTCCAGCACACCGGACGACGACGACCTGACCGCACTGGCCGAGGCCGTCCGCGAAGCCGGTATGCGCCGGCGCGCGCCGGAACCCGAACAGCGCGGTTACAGCGATTACTCCCCGCCGCCGGCGCGACCCCAGCGGCCCGGCCGCACCGGCCGCCGCGGCCATCTCCGGGTGCTGCCCGATCCCCCGAACTGAGCCCGCACCGCACGCGCCACACGCGCGACCGGCCTGAAGCCCGGCCGGGCCCGCGGCCCTATTAGGGTGTTGGTCATGACAGTCGCCCGGTCTGCCGAGTCCGTTCACGCAGTTGTCAAGGCATACGACGTTCGCGGGGTTGTCGGAGAGCAGATCGACGCGGAATTCGTCCGCGACGTGGGCGCGGCCTTCGCCCGGCTGATGCGCACCGACGCCACCCCCGCCACGCGCATCGTCATCGGTCACGATATGCGCGACTCCTCCCCGGAACTGGCCGCCGCCTTCGCCGACGGCGTCCTCGATCAGGGGCTCGACGTGGTCCACATCGGGCTCGCCTCCACCGACGAGCTCTACTTCGCCTCCGGCCATCTGCAGTCCCCCGGGGCGATGTTCACTGCCAGTCACAACCCCGCCCGCTACAACGGCATCAAGTTGTGCCGGGCCAACGCGCTGCCGGTCGGCCAGGAGACCGGGCTCGCGACCATCGCCGAGGAACTCGTCGACGGCGTACCCGCCGGGCCGGGCACCCGCGGCACCGCCACCGAGCAGAATTTGCTCGAGGCCTACGCCGAATTCCTGCGCGGCCTGGTCGATCTCGGCGCGATCCGGCCGCTGAAGATCGCCGTGGACGCGGGCAACGGCATGGGCGGCTACACGGTCCCGGCCGTGCTGGGCGCGGTGCCGCAACTGACCATCGCCCCGCTCTACTTCGAACTCGACGGATCGTTCCCCAATCACGAGGCGAACCCGCTGGATCCGAAGAACCTGGTCGACCTGCAGAAGTACGTCCGCGAGACCGGCGCCGACATCGGCCTGGCGTTCGACGGTGACGCCGACCGCTGCTTCGTCGTCGACGAGCGCGGCGAACCGGTCTCCCCCTCCGCGATCACCGCGCTGGTCGCGGAGCGCGAACTGGCGAAAGAGCCGGGCGCCACGATCATTCACAATCTGATCACCTCACAGGCCGTACCCGAACTGGTCACCGAACTCGGCGGCACGCCGGTCCGCACCCGCGTCGGCCATTCCTTCATCAAGCAGCAGATGGCCTCGACCGGCGCGATCTTCGGCGGAGAGCACTCCGCGCACTACTACTTCCGCGACTTCTGGGGTGCCGACTCCGGTATGCTGGCCGCTCTGCACGTGCTGGCTGCCCTGGGTGAGAAGGACCGGCCGATGTCGGAGCTCGCGTCCTCGTATGCGACGTACGCGGCCTCCGGGGAGATCAACTCCACAGTGGCGGATGCGCAGGACCGAACCCTGGCGGTGGTCACCGCATTCGAAGGGCGCGCGCAATCGGTGGACCGGCTCGACGGCGTGACCGTGCGGCTGCCCGGACAGGCGTGGTTCAATCTGCGCGCATCCAACACCGAGCCGCTGTTGCGACTCAACGTCGAGGCCCGTTCGCAGGAGGAAGTAGACGCACTCGTAACCGAGATTCTGAGCATCGTGCGCGGCTGACTGGAATAGTGGAATCACAGGGCTTGGATTCGCCCGGGGACAACGACATCCCCCGGCGTGGTGACCCGATTGAGGGGAGGTGGCAACGCCCGATGATCGCAGGGACACCCGTACTCGACCTCGATGACGTCGCCTCGTTGGAGGCCGCTGATTCCGGGGGAATTTTGCGTTCGGCCGCCTCGGGGGGCGCCCAGGTGCGTGCCACAGCGGCCGCCGTCGCCGAAAACGCGCTCATCCGGCTCGACGGGCTGCGGCCGCGAAGTCTGGTGCTGGTCTCCGGCACCGGACGCGCGGCCCGGGCGGCCACTCTGCTGCAGGCCGCGTTCGGCGACCGCGCGGGCCTGCCCATCATCAGCGCCACCACGATTCCGCAGTGGGTCGGTTCGCTGGATGTGGTGGTCGTGGCCGGCGACGACTCGGCCGATCCGCGACTGACCGGCGCCGTCGACCGCGCGCTGCGGCGCGGCGCCGAAGTCGTGGTCGCCGCGCCCGACGAAGGCCCGATGCGGGCCGCGGCCGCCGGACGCGCGGCCATGCTGCCGCCGCGGGTCCGGGTGCTGGACCACAACCGGATTCTGCGCTTCGTCGCCGTCGGGATCGCGGTGCTGCAGGCGATCGATCCGACGCATATCGGACCGCTGGTGCCGAACCTCGACGAACTCGCCGACGCGCTCGACGCCGAGGCCCTGCGCGACGGACCGCATCACGAGGTCTTCCACAATCCCGCCAAAACCCTCGCCGCGCGGATGCGGGAACGGCGGCTGGTGCTGACCGGTGATTCCCCCGCCGCAGCGGTCGTGGCCGAGCACGGCGCCGAGGTGCTGTTGCAGACCGCGGGACAGATCGCGGCCGCCGTCGACCTCACCGAGGCCGTGGCCGCGAACGCCCGGCTGATCGAATCCGCCGAGGCGACCGCACCCGGTTACGACCCGCTGTTCCACGACGAGCAGCTGGACGGGCCGGCGCCGGTCGATCGGGCCCGGGTGTTCGTGGTGAGCGCCGACGGCGACCAGGTCGCGGCCCGGCGCCGGCTGGCCGTCTTCGGCGCGGGCGCGGGCATCGTCGACGCCGATCTGGTCAACGTCGACATCGAACTGATGCGAACCGAGGCGAGTGTGCCGCGCGAAGCCGGGGCGAGCGAACCCCAGGCGCCGGCGGCCGGGCGCGGCAGCGAGCTCGAACAACTGGCGGTGCTGGTACTGCGGCTGGAAATGGCCGCCGCGTATCTGCGTCTGCTCGGCGGCCCCCCAGCCACGAGCCGTCCCGCCCACTACGACGGGGGCCACTACTAGTGCACGAACTCGTTGGTGCGTTGCGTTCCTATGCCTGGGGATCTCGCACCGCCCTCGCTCAGCTGTGCGGTCGGGAGGTTCCCTCCCCTCATCCCGAAGCCGAATTGTGGTTCGGCGCCCACCCCGCCGACCCGGCGAAGGTCCTCGCCGACGGCGCCGGCCGCTCGCTGCTGGAACTGCTCGAGGCCGAGCCGAACCGGGAGTTGGGTACGGTCGCGGCGGCATTCGGCGGGCGCCTGCCGTTCCTGCTGAAGATCCTGGCCGCCGAGGAACCGCTCTCACTGCAGGCACATCCCAGCGCAGATCAGGCCCGCTACGGATTCGAACGGGAGAATCACACGCGGGTGCCGCTGGATTCCCCGATGCGCAACTACCGCGACGACTCCCACAAACCCGAACTGGTGGTGGCACTCGACCGTTTCGAGGCGCTGGCCGGCTTCCGCGATCCGCTGCGCACCGTCGACCTGCTGAACTCGCTGGCCGTGCCGGAACTGGTGCAGTACACCGAACTGCTTGCCGCCCAGCCGGACTCGGGCGGCCTGCGCACGCTGTTCACCACCTGGATCACCCTGCCGCAGGCCATGCTGGCCACACTGCTGCCGAAGGTCCTCGACGGATGTGTGCGCTATCTCAAACAGGTCGACCCACTCGAACCCCCCGGACTGGCCAAGGAATTCGCGGCCGAGGCGCGCACCACGCTGGAACTGGCCGAGGCGTATCCGGGTGATGCCGGGGTCCTGGCCGCCCTGCTGCTGAACCGATTGACCCTCGAACCCGGACAGGGCCTGTTCCTGGCCGCCGGCAGTCTGCACGCCTACCTGCGCGGCATCGGCGTCGAAATCATGGCCAATTCGGACAATGTGCTGCGCGGGGGGCTCACTCCCAAGCATGTCGACGTGCCCGAACTGCTGCGCGTGCTGGATTTCGAACCGCTGCGGGCGCCGATCATCGAACCCGAACCGGTCGATGCGCACTCGTTCCGGTATCCCACGCCCGCACCGGAATTCGCGCTGCGCCGCTTCGAACTGGCCGAGGATGCCGCGGCGGTCGACATCCCGCGCGTCGGACCGGGCATCATGCTGGTGACGGCCGGGACCGTCCTGCTGTCGCAGGCCGGGAGCGAATTGCCGATCGCGGCCGGAAGCGCGGCGTGGATCTCGGCCACCGATACCGATATCCAGGCACGGGCCCTCGGCGGCCCGGCGCAATTGTTCTGCGCGTGTGTGGGCGAGTGAGCGCGCGGCCGCTTTAGTAGATTGATCGAACAAATCGGACATCTACCGGCGAGCGCCGGGGACGGAAGGACCGGGGCTGCACCATGTCTGCTGGTGGCGGAAAGAAGGCGATCTTCGCGGCGTTGAGCGCGAATGCCGGTATCGCGGTGGCGAAATTCGTCGGCGCCGCGATCACCGGTTCCGGCTCGATGCTGGCCGAGGCCGTGCACTCGGTGGCCGACACCGGTAATCAGGGACTGCTGCTGCTCGGGCAGAAACGTGCCGAGCAGGAGGCCGACGATTTGCATCCGTTCGGCTACGGGCGCAACCGCTACTTCTACTCGTTCGTCGTGGCGCTGGTGCTGTTCTCGCTCGGCTCGATGTACGCCATCTACGAGGGTGTGCACAAGATCCAGCATCCGGAGGAACTGACCTCTCCCGCGGTGGCGATCGTGATCCTGGGTATCGCGGCCGCGCTGGAGGGCTACAGCTTCATGACCGCGATGCGGGAGTCCTCGCCGCTGCGCGAGGGGGCGAGCTGGTGGCGGTTCATCCGCAATTCGCGCAGCCCGGAACTCCCGGTGGTGCTGCTCGAGGACACCGGTGCGCTGATCGGCCTGCTGATCGCGCTGGTCGCCGTGGTGCTGACCGTGGTGACCGACAATGCGATCTGGGACGGTATCGGCACCCTCGGCATCGGCGTGCTGCTCGGTGTCATCGCGGTCGTGCTGATCGTGGAGATGAAGAGCCTGCTGATCGGTGAGGGCGCGACGCCCGCGCAGGACGCGGCGATCCGCGCGAATCTGGTCGACGGCGAGCGCATCGACCGGGTCATCCACCTGCGCACCGAATACCTCGGCCCGGAGGAGATGCTCGTCGCGGCGAAGGTGTCGATCGTGCCCGGACTCGAGATCGCCGATATCGCGACCGCGATCGACGACGCCGAAGCCCGGGTGCGGGCCGCCGTCCCCGCCGCCCGGGTCATGTACATCGAACCCGATCTGTACCGCACCCAGCCGGTGTAGGTCCTTCCGGTTCAGCTCGTCGCGCCGAGCAGGACGGCCGGGTCGAGGCGGATGCCGAACCGTTCGCGCAGCGCACGAGTCGCGGCGTGCATGCCGCACATGCCGTGCACTCCGGGCCCCGGCGGGGTCGCCGCGGAGCACAGGTACACACCGGGAAGCGGTGTGGCATAAGGGTTCCAGCGCGGCGTCGGGCGGAAGATCGTCTGCGCCGGCGTCATCGCGCCGGCCGCGATATCGCCGCCGACGTAGTTGGCGTTGTACGCGGGCATGAGTGCGGCCGGGCGCACATGGGTGGCCTGAATCAGGTCACGGAAGCCGGGGGCGAAGCGTTCGAGTTGCGCGACGACTTCGGGACTCACGTCGCGGCCGGATCCGTGGGGTACATGGGCATAGGCGTAGAGCGTGTGGTTGTCGCCGGGCGCCCGCGACGAATCGACTACACCCGGCTGAATCACCAGGACGTAGGGCCGCTCGGCGTGGCGTCCCGACGCGACGAGACGTTCGACGGCCGTCGCCTCGGCTCGCGTGCCGACGACGTGCACGGTGCCCGCGGCCGCCGGCTCCGGCGCCTGCCACGGCACCGGACCCGAGAGCGCGAAATCCACCTTGCAGGCCGCGCCGCCGAATCGATAGCGCTGCAGCCGGTTTCGATATGCCGTGGGAACCCGCGCGATCCGCAGCAGTTCCGTCGGCGCGGTATCGAGCAGAACCGTTCGCACACTGGCGAATTCGTCCAGGGAATCGACGCGGTGCCCGGTGTGGACGCGTCCGCCGTGCCGCTCCAGATCCGCGATCAGCGCATCGACGATGGCCTGTGAGCCGCCGCGTGGAATGGGCCAGCCACCCACATGGCCGAGGGTGCCCAGCAGCAGCGCCACCCCGGCCGCCGCGAACTGCCGCGGCGGCATGATGGCGTGCGCACTCACCCCGGTGAACAGTGCCGCTGCGCGCTCCTCGCGAAAACGCAGGTCCCACATCGGCGATGCCTGCTCGAGCAGCCGGCGCCCGAAGCGCACGGCGGACAGCCGATCACGAGGGATATGGCGCAGGTCCGACATCCCCAGCTCCACCACCGCCTCCCACTGTCGCACCAGCGGGGCGAACAGGCGCCGCCATGCCGCGCCGTCGCGGCCCAGATCCTCGACCGTCCGATCCAGATCCCGCCAGGCCGCCGCGGCCACCCCGCCGTCGAGCGGATGTCCGTAGGAGATCTCGGGAATCGCCAGTTCGACGCCGTGCGCGCCGAGATCGAAGGCGCGGAAGAACGGGGATGCCAGCGCCATCGGATGCGCGCCCGCGCACACGTCGTGGTGATAGCCGGGCAGGGTGAGCTCGGCGGTACGGCAGCCGCCACCGGCATGATCCGCGGCTTCGAATACCTCCACCTCGAGCCCCGCGCGGGCCAGCAGCACCGCCGCGGCCAGACCGTTGGGTCCGGAGCCGACCACCACCGCATCCGCCATGATCACCACCTTAGGGCGAAAACCAAGGGCTCCACGGCATCCCGGCGCACCGACCGGCTACGGCAGATGGCACGTCAACTGCGAGTGCCCCAGCGCATGAGGACGTGCATGCGTTGTTCCCACAGGTCGGGGCGCAGGCGACCGCTTCGGTCCAATGCCGCCATCCCGTGCAGTGCGCTCCAGAACACTTCGGTGTACGCCCCGGATTCGTCGTCGGGGACGCGCGGGCGGAAGAGTCGCTCGAGTTCCTCGAAGCAGTCGCGCAATGTCTGCGGGGCGTCGGGACCGAAGGGCAGTTCGGTGTCCTGAACGAACATGGCGTCGTAGAGGGCGGGGTTGTCGGCGGCGAAGTGCAGATAGGCCCGGGCGACCGCCTCCATCGCGGCGTCGGGGCCGTCGGCCTGTTCGCGCGCGGCCCGCAGGACATCTCTGAGCAGGGCGATCCCCTCCTCGGCGACAGCCGAGACGATCGCCCGCTTTCCCGAGAAATGGCTGTAGAGCACGGGCTGGCTGTATTCGATGCGTTCGGCGAGCCGGCGCACGGTCACCGCATCCCAGCCGTCGGATTCGGCCAGTTCACGTGCACTGTCGATGATCGCCTGCCGGCGCTGGGCACGTTCGCGTTCCTTGCGTTCCTGAACCGTCATACCGAAATTCTAGCAACGCTAGACAAGTTAGCGATAACCACTTACGATCGACCTGTCGGTTAGCAACGCTAGATTTTGGAGCAAGACAATGACGCGTACTCGCATCGCCACCGCCCTCGTCCTGATCGGCGTCGCCTTCATCCTGTACATCGGCCTCGGCTACGTCCTCGCACCGAATTCCATGGCACCCGGTTTCGGGCTTCCGGCCTGGCCGCAGGGTGAGTCGTCGGCCTTCATGACACTGAAGGGAGTCCGCGATATCAGCTCCGGCGTGGTGCTGCTGGCGCTGCTGCTGACGCGGCAGCGTTTCGCCCTCGGTATCGCGATGCTCGCCGTCGCGGTGACCCCGGTCGGCGACATGCTGACGGTGCTGAACAACCACGGTTCGGTGACCACTGCGCTGAGCGTGCACGGTCTGACCGCAGCTTTGGTCGCGGCCACCGGCGTGCTCCTCGTGCGCGAGCGTTCGGCGGAGTCGTCCCGCGACACCGTCGCAGCGGTGCCGGTCACCGCTGTCTCGCAATAGTCGTAGAGAGTTCTCGGCCGCTACAACGACACAGGCCGCCCGTGCGAGCGCACGGGCGGCCTCGTCGATTCACAGCACGGGCCGATGCACAGCACGGCCGATGCACAGCCCTGGAGCGACGACCGGAACTAGACGTCGGTGGAGAAGCGGATCCCGCCGTCGGGCAGATCCACGCCCGGCCAGATGCGGGCGCCGCGCAGGAGCTCACAGCGGGCGCCGACGCTGGCGCCGTCACCGATCACGGCGTCGCGGACCAGCGCTCGCGGACCGATGCGCGCGCCGAATCCGATGATCGAGCGCTCCACGGTGGCGCCGGCCTCGACCCGGGCACCGTCGAACAGCACCGCACCGTCCAGCCGCGCACCGGCGCCGACCTCGGCGCCCCGGCCCACGACCGTGCCGCCGATCAGCAGCGCACCCGGCGCGACGCCGGCACCGGGATGAACCAGTGATTCGCCGCGCTGCCCCGGCAGCGCCGGAGAAGGCGCGATGCCGCGCACCAGATCGGCGGACCCGCGCACGAAATCCTCGGGCGTACCCATGTCGCGCCAATACGAGGCATCGACATGGCCCTGAATGTGGGCGCCCTCGGCCAGCAGCGACGGGAACACCTCGCGCTCGACCGATACCGGACGGCCACTCGGGATCTTCTCGATGTACTCGCGGCGGAAGACGTAGCAGCCGGCGTTGATCTGGTCGGTCGGCGGATCCTGGGTCTTCTCCAGGAACGCCGTGACCCGGCCGGTCTCGTCGGTGGGTACGCAACCGAACGCGCGCGGATCACCGACCCGGACCAGATGCAGGGTCACATCGGCACGGGTCGAGGCGTGCGTATCGAGCACGGCCCCCAGATCGGCGCCGCCGAGGACGTCACCGTTGAAGACCATCACGTTGTCGGCGCGCAGCTTCGGCAGCACGTTGCGGATGCCGCCGCCGGTTCCGAGCGGCTCGGTCTCGGTGACGTATTCGAGGTCGAGGCCGAGCTCGGCTCCGTCGCCGAAATGCTCCTCGAAGACCTCGGCCTTGAACGATGTGCCCAGCACCACATGAGTGATGCCGGCATCGGCGATCCGGGCCAGCAGGTGATGCAGGAACGGTAGACCGGCGACCGGCAGCATCGGTTTCGGCGCCGACAGCGTCAGCGGGCGCAG
>Ga0164242_10007613_pt1 | contig 11827 bp, 12 predicted proteins | sample OricomgcompostMG_FD_108783 | JGI IMG/M metagenome (GOLD analysis project Ga0164242, IMG submission 108783) | Miracle-Growth compost microbial communities from Emeryville, California, USA - Original compost - Miracle growth compost (MG) ... | reverse complement strand
GCAGACCGTCCCACCGACGTTCACGTCGTAGTAGTCCAGCGGGATCTGCTTGGACTCGCCGACATTCACCATGCCGGCGAGGTGGACGACCGCGTCGAAGTTCCCGTCGGCGATGAGCTCGGTCATCCGCTGCTGGTCGCGCACGTCGCCGACGGCCAGGTCGACGCCGTCGGGCACGGGTCCGCTCGTCCGTGCCGTCGTACGCGACAGCGCCGTGACCGACCAGCCGGCCGACACGAACTCGATCGCGGCGGCACGGCCGACGTAGCCGAGGCCTCCGGTGATCAGCGCGCGCACCGCTGAAATCTAACCCGGTAGGCCCGGCCGTGCAGAGTGAAGTCTCGACGGGACGGCACGCGGACGACGCCCTACGATCGCCGTCGTGCGCATCGCGTTCTTGACCTACGGCGTGACCGCTTACCAGGATGCGGCCTTCCGCGCGCTGGCCGAACTCGGTGACGAACTGCTCGTCGTCCAGCCCGCGACGATGACCGACGCCCCGTTCGACCCGGACCAGTTCACCCAGAAGGTCCAGCGCTGGACGTGGCCGACAGCACAGGCGCCGGACGCGCCGGTCATGGTTCCCCTCGTCGAGGAGTTCCGGCCGGACGCCGTGATGATGGTGTCCTGGTCGGGCAAGGGCTACCGGGCCGTGATGAAGGCGCAGCAGGGACGTGCGCTGCGCATCCTGTTCACCAGCAACATCTGGCGCCCGACCGCCAAGCAGTGGCTGGGCCGGCTGACACACCGCATCTACCTCGACCCGCTCTACGACTGCGCGTTCGTGCCCGGCGACCGTTCGGAGTGGTTCGCCCGCCGGCTCGGCTTCGACGGCGAGACGATCATCCGCGGCGCGAACACCGCGGACGTCCAGGTCTTCGAGCGCGGGCCGCGCGATCCCGCGGAACTCGCCGCACGCAAGAGCTTCCTGTTCACCGGCCGGCTGGTCGACCACAAGGGCGTCGCGGTCCTCGCCGAGGCCTACCGCCGCTACCGGCGCGCCGTCGACGACCCGTGGTTCCTGGACATCGTCGGCACCGGGCCCCTCGCGGACGAGCTGTCGTCGATCGAGGGCGTGCGCATGCACGGCTTCCGCCAGCCGCCCGAGATGGCGGACGCGATGCACGAGGCGTCCGCGCTGATCCTGCCGTCGTTCCTGGACTGGTACGGCGTGGTCGTGCACGAGGCCGCGGTGTCCGGCCTGCCGCTCATCCTGTCCGACGGCGTCGGCGCGGTGCCGCACCTGCTGCAGGACGGCTTCAACGGGTGGACGGTCGCGGCCGGCAGCGTGCAGTCGCTGACCGATGCGATGGTGCGCATGAGCACGGCCGGCACCGAACGGCTCGGCGAGATGTCGCGCGGCAGCCAGGCACTCGGCAAGCGGCTCAGCCCGGAGATCTGGGCGCGCAACGTGCACGAAGAGGTCGTGCGCCGGGTGCCACGCGTGCGGGCCGGCGTCTGAGGACGTGCGCGTCCTCATCGAGGTCATGCGCGTCGAGTTCGGCGGCGTGGCCACCTGGGCCGAGAACCTGCTGCGCACCTGGCCCTCGGTCTTCCCCGACGACGAGCTGCATGTACTCAGTACGCCTGCACAGTTGGCCGCGCTGCCCTCCGGTGGATACGTGCCGCACGCGATCGCGACACCGCGCCCGGCCAACCTGACCCGGCCGCTCGTACAGTCCTCCGCGCTGCCCCGGCTGGCGCGTCGGCTGGGGGTCGACGCCGTGCTCGCGGCGCAACCGTCCACGTCCCTGCGCCATCCGGGCCCGCCGTTCGTCGTGATGGTGCACGACCTGCGCCACGAGGTGCTGCCGCACCAGTTCTCCCGGGCCCGCCTCGCGCTGCGCCGGGTCAACTACTCGCGCAGCTACCGGATCGCGGACGGCTTCGTCGCGGTGTCGCAGCGCACGGCCGACGACCTGCACCGCCTGCATCCGCAGCTGACCCAGCCGGTGCGGGTCGTGCACCACGGCGCCGACCATGTCGACCGGTGGCCGCGCGGCGCCGGCGCCGACCGGTTCGCCATCGCCTTCGGCCACCACACCAACAAGAACGTCGACCTCGCCGTCGAGGCGTGGGCCCGCATGCACGCGGCGGGCGTCGCGGGCCTGCCGCCGCTGCGCGTGCTCGGCCTGAGCGGAGAGGGACGCGCCGCGCTCACCGCGCAGGTCGTCGCACGCGGGCTGACCGGCGTCGTCGTCGCCTCGCCCTATCTGCCCGACGACGAGTTCGTCCGCACGATGGCCGACGCCGCGCTCGTGGTGTTCCCGTCCGACTTCGAGGGCTTCGGACTGCCCGTCGTCGAGGCGATGCGGCTGCGGATCCCCGTCGTGGTCGGCCCGGACCCGGCCGTGCTCGAAGTCGCCGGCGACCACGCGTTCGTGATGAGCGAGTGGTCCGCGGCGGCGCTTGCCGAGGCGACCGGCCGCGCGCTGCGGGTCACGCCGGACGAGCTGGACGCCGCGGCCCGGCACGTGGCCGGGACGACGTGGGCCGCTGCGGTTACCGGGACGCGCGACGCGCTGGCCGCGTTGGTGTGATCGCCAGGTGCTCCTGGGTGTCGGCCCAGGTGGCGATCTCGTCGGCGAGGTAGCGCCCGATCTCGCGGTGCAGGTCGGGCGAGTAGTGGAACCCGTCCGGCGTCGCGACGTCCAGGTCGCCGTTCGCGACCTTCTCGACGAGCTCGCTGATGCGCACGAAGCGCACCTCGGGGCGGTTCAGGCGGGCCACCATCGCCTCGAGCGCCTTGTTCATCTCGACGATCCGCTTGGCCATGCCGGGGAACCAGCTCTGGTAGCGCTTCGCCGGCGGCAGCAGCTCGAAGACGAACACGAGCGGGTTGTTCATCTGCTGGGCGTGCTCGAGCAGCCGCTCCAGGTCGGCGGCGACGCGCAGCGGGCGCGAGCGCCGGATCGTCGGGTCGAGCCTGGTGTCCAGCCGCGCCTGGGTGCGGGCGAGGAACATCCACACCGGCCGCAGCAGCCGGGCGCGGTACAGCTCGCGGATCCGGCCGGGCCGCCGCTTGAGGCTGTTCGCGTGCCGCTCGAGCCACCACGGCAGGAACAGGTGGATCGTCTCGTAGTGCCCGTAGACCAGGACGAGGACGTCCGGCGAGTAGCCGATCATCTCGTCCTCCCACCGCGCGAGCGTGGTCTTCGCCCGCTCGGACGGCACGGAGTACGTGGTGACGACGGCCGGACGGCCCCGGCCGAGCAGGTCCTGCTCGATGACGCGGGGGAAGGTGAACTCCGACCGCGGGCCGCCCATGGCGGAGGTCCAACCGACGGTGGACGCACCCTTCACGAGCACGCGGATCGGAAGCGGGAGCGGGCTCGGCATCGGGTGTGGTCCTTCGAGTGACACGTCGTGCGCAGGTGCGATCCGGTACGACCTGCAGACGGGCGCGAGATTAGCAGCGATACGCGGCCCGCGCCGGGTGGCGCAGGCCGCACCGGCACGAACTGCCGAGCCGACGCGACGCGGCTAGGGTGACGCCGTGGACAAGCCCGACCCCGCGGCCGGACTCGGCTTCAGCGACCTCGTCTTCTCCGACCTCGCCCGCTATCGGCCCGGAGCGAGACCGAGCTGGCTCGCCGTCGCCCTGCGGTGCCTGTTCATCCCGGGCATGATCGCGTCGGTCATCGTGCGCGCGCAGCAGTGCCTGCACCGCGCCGGTCACGCCAAGCTCGCCGGACTGCTGCGCACGGTCAGCACCGTTGTGCTGTCGGCGGACTTCGGCCCGGGCATGCGCATCGGCACCGGTTTCATGCTCGTGCACCCGATCGGCGTCAACATCGGTTACGACCTGACGATCGGCAACAACGTCACGTTCGCCGGCGGCGTCACGGCCGCCGCGCGGCACTACGACCAGACCGGCCCGCAGGAGTTCGCGACGATCTGTGACGGCGCGACGATCGGAGCGCACGCCGTGCTGGTCGGCCCGGTGCGCATCGGCGAGAACGCGATGGTCGGCGCGAACTCGGTCGTGCTGCAGGACGTCCCCGACAACACCGTCGTCCTCGGCGTGCCGGCCCGCCGGGTGGGCATGCGCGAAGGCGCGGACGCGCCCGCCGCCGCCGCTGCCACTGACAACGAGAAGTCCGCGTCAGCCTGACTGCTGCTGCCGCAGCGGGTCGTGCCGGGCGATGAACCCGGCGACGTCCGGCGAGTCGATCTCGGCCCGGTGCCGCGCGACCTTGTCATCCGGCCAGTCCCACCACGCGATGCGCAGCAGCGCCGCGCGCGTCTCCTCGTCGAAGCGGTACTTGATGTGCCTCATCGGGTTGCCCCCGACGATCTCGTACGGCTCGACGTCGCGGTGCACGAGCGTGCGCGCGGCGACGATCGCGCCGTGCCCGATGGTCACCCCGGACATGATCATCGCCTGGTAGGCGACCAGGACGTCCGAGCCAATGACGACCGGCCCCTTGCTGTACGGCGCACCGGGCGGCATGACCCACCGGCCGTTCTCGCGATGCGCGTGCACGGCGCTGACCCAGTCCGGGTGGTGCATGCCGCCGTGCAGGATCACCGCGGTGTGCGTGATGCCGCTGTAGCGGCCGATCTGCACGGGGACGCCGTCGTCCATGCCGTACTGGACGAGCCGGACGTCCGCGGTCACGGTGTCGTCCATGATCACGCGGCGGCGCGGGTCACCGGGGAAGGTCATCTCCGGGCCGAAGACCCATTCGCGCACGCGGGCCCGGGCCCGGTCGCGCAGCTTCTCGCGCAGCGTCCGCGGCGCCGGTTCGTGGTAGAGCCCTCCAGTCACGGCCCCGACCATAAGGGACGTCGGCCGAGCGTGCGCGGCGTCTCGTCGACAGGCGCGTGGCCGGGGGTTGGGATAGCCTGCCAGCGCGGTTCCGCGACGCTGCGGAGCAGGCTGTGGTGTCGCTCTGGTGTCACTGCAGTCGTCAGTGAAGTTGTCAATGAAGTTGTCCGTGAACTTCTGAACGTCTCCGGACGGATCCGACCTTTCCGACGAGGGAATCCATCGCATGGCCAGCTCGGTAACCGACGTCTCGCAGACCATCACCTCGTTCCTGGAGCGGGTGGACAAGGCCGTCCCGTTCGACGCGTCGACCCCGCTGTACGCCGACGGCATCGGCCTGGACTCCCTCGAGACCGCCGAGCTGTCCGCGCTGCTCGAGGACGAGCACGGCACCGACCCGTTCAGCGCCGACGGCCCGATGCCGCAGACGGTCGGCGACATCCTCGGCTTCTACGGCGACGTCGCCGCGGCGAGTTGATCGAGCTCGTCCAGCGCGCCGCGGACGCTGCTCCGGACAGCGTCGCGATCGTCACGGACGAGTACGCGCTGACCTACGCCGAGCTGGCTCAGCGGTCGCGTGCCGTCGCGGCCGGACTGGCCGCCCGCGGCATCGGCCGGTTCGCGATCCAGGACGCGGACGCCGCAACGGTGACCGCACTGCTCGTCGGCGCCTCACTCGCCGGGGCCGAGGCGTGCCAGTACCCGCCGACCGACGACGCCGAGCAGGTCGCGGCGCTGGCCGACCGGTTCGACCACACGCTGCTCGTCACGCCGCATACCGGCCACACCGTCGCGACGCTGACGTTCGACGAGCTGCTCGGCGACGCGAGCTCGGCTCCGGACGCGCCGCCGGCCGAACGTCCCCTGCTCGTCCTGACGACCGGGACGACCGGTGCGCCGCGCGGTGTGCGGCACGACTGGACGCGCCTGCTGCGCAGCACGAACCGCATCGCACCGGCGCGCGGCCAGCGGTGGCTGCTCGCGTACGGCCTGCACCAGTTCGCGGGTCTGCAGATCCTGCTGCACGTGTACGCGTCGGGCGCGACGCTGGTCGCGCCCGCGCCGCGGCGCCCGCGCGAGGGCCTGGCCGCGATGCGCAACCACGGGGTGACGCACGCGAGCGCCACCCCGACGTACTGGCGCTTCCTGCTCGCCGAGCTGCGCGTGGACGGTGGCGCGGTGCCGCGGCTCGAGCAGATCACGCTCGGCGGTGAGGCGATCCCCGCTCCCCTGCTGCCCGAGCTCACCGCGACGTTCCCGGACGCGCGCATCTCGCAGGTGTACGCGGCGAGCGAGTTCGGGTCGAGCAGCTCGATGCGCGACGGCCGCAGCGGCCTGTCCACGGCGGTGCTCGAGCGCGGTGAGGACGCCGACGTCGCGATGAAGATCGTCGACGGCGAGCTGTGGGTGCGCTCGCGCACCGGCATGCTCGGCTACTACGGCGAGGATCCGGTCGACCCCGACGGCTGGCGCGCGACCGGCGACCTGGTCGAGGTAGTCGGCGACCGCATCCACTTCCGCGGCCGCACGTCCGAGGTCATCAACGTCGGCGGGGTGAAGGTGCATCCGCTGCCGGTCGAGGAGCGCATCGGCGCCGTGCCGGGCGTCGACATGGCCCGCGTCTTCGGCCGCCCGAACGCGATGACCGGCGCGATCGTCGCGGTCGAGGTGGTCGCGGCGCCGGGCGCGAATACAGCCGAGCTGGACAAGGCGATCCGCGCGGCCTGCGCGGACCTGCCAGCCGCGGCCCGTCCACGCAGCATCAAGTTCGTCGACACGATTGCCCAGGCGGGCAACAAGATCGTCAGGAGAGACGTATGACCGGGCGCGTCGTGGTGGTCACCGGCGGCAGCCGTGGTCTCGGAGCGGGAATCGTCGAGTCCTACCTCGCGTCCGGCGACCTGGTCGCCACGTGCGCGCGCACGGCGACGAAGCAGACCGAGGCGTGGGCGGCCGACCCGCAGCTCGGTGAGCGGTTCCTGTTCCAGCCGGCCGATCTGTCCAAGCGCGAGGACGCCGACGCGTTCGTCAAGGCCGTCATCGCCCGCTGGGGCCACGTGGACGTGCTGGTGAACAACGCCGGGGTCGCGCGCGACGGCATCCTCGGGCTCGTTCCCGACGACGACATCGACACCGTCGTGGACCTGAACCTCAAGGGCACGATCTACGTCACCCGCGCGATCTCGCGCCGCATGCTCGCACGCGGCGGCGGGCACATCGTCAACATCTCCTCGATCGTCGGGCGCTCCGGATATCGCGGCCTCGCGGTCTACAGCGCGACGAAGGCGGCGCTGGACGGGTTCACCCGCGCGCTCGCGCGCGAACTCGGTTCGCGCGGCGTCGTCGTGAACGGCGTGGCACCCGGTTACCTGCGGACCGAGATGAGCCACGGCCTGGACGAGGACCAGCTCAAGCAGATCGAGCGGCGCACCCCGGCCGGCCGGCTCGGCGAGCCCGAGGACGTCGCGCGGGCGATCCAGTTCCTCACCGACCCGGCCAACACCTATCTGACCGGTCATATCCTCGTCGTCGACGGTGGGCTGACGTGTTAGGGGCATCGCAGGGGGCGCACAGATGGGGGTGACGCTGCTCGTCGAGCCCGACCCGGGCGGGCACCGCTTCCAGTCGGTCGCTGCCCTGGCGCGGGTCGCGGGCGAGACGTCCGACGTCGTGCTGCTGACCTCGCGCGGCGCCCGGGAGCGCGACGAGTACGCCACCCAGCTCGGCGACGTCGAGCTCGAGGTCGTCGAGTGCTTCGACGAGATCGTGCCGCCGACGCGGGCCTACGCCGCGGCGATCGCCGAGCAGTGCCGCAGCCGTGACGTCGACCAGGCAGTGCTGCTGGACGCCGACCAGGCGCTGAAGAAGTGGTGGCTCGTCGCCGCGCAGGAGTTCCGCGGGCTGCCGCGCCGCCCGCGCATCACGTTCATGCTGACCCGCTACCCCGCCAGGCTCACGCTGTCCGACCGGGTCGGGCTGAAGATGCGGGTCACCAAGGCCGGTCTGGCGCTGGCCGCGATGGCCACCCGGACGGTCGACCGCGTCGTCGGGTACGCCGGGCGCGAGGACATGGCGCCGGGCCTGGTCGTCAAACGCGTCCGCGACTTCGCGCTGTGCACCGCCCACTCGCGCGACCGCGCCGCGCTGCGTGCCGAGCTGGGACTGCCCGCGTCCGACACCCTGGTCGGCATCTTCGGCGTGATCTCCGCACGCAAGTTCGCCCCGCTCGTCCTCGACGCGATCGTCGACGCCGGGCTGGACGCCAAGCTGCTGCTCGGCGGCAAGGTGTTCCCCGAGACCGCCGAGTGGCTGGCCGCACTACCGGACGAGCTGCGTGCGCGCGTCATCGTGCGCGACGGGTTCCACCCCGACGACGTTCTCGACAAGCTCGTCGCGGCCAGCGACGTCGTCGCGCTCGCGATGACCAACAACGGCCCCAGCGGCATCATGGGCAAGGCGTGGGCCGCAGGCGTCCCCGTCGTCACGGCGGGTTCGCTGGTCCGGGCCCGCGAGGTCGAAGGCACCGGCAACGGGACCTCGGCGGAGCTGACGGTCGCGAGCTTCGGTGCGGGACTGCGGCGGGTGCTCGCCCGCGACTGGGACGAGTCGTCCCGGCACGACAACGTCCCCATCCCCACCCAGCGGGACTACGCGGCCGTCCTGCTCGGGCTCGACCTCCGCGCCGCCCCCGACCGCGTACCGGGCTGAGCCGTGAACTCGGTCATCCGCAGCGGCCTGGCCCGCATCGCGTCGTTCCTGCCCACGGCGGTGGCGACGCTGCTGACCAGCCACCTGATCATCAGCCACTTCGGCGTGCGCGCGTTCGACGCGTTCGCCCTGGTGCTGACGCTGATCAACCTGCTGCCGCTCAACAACCTGGGCGTCGGCGCCGCGGTGACCTCGGCCTACGCGGAGGACGGGCCGGACTCCCGGTACGCACACCGCACCGTCCTCACCGCCACGCGCGTGCTGACGTCCTCGACGATCATCACCGCCACCGCCGCCCTGGTGATCACGATCGGCGGCTGGTGGCCGACGCTGCTCGGCACGTCCTCGGGCCCGAACCTGTGGACCGGCCTCGCCGTGATCGTCTTCGCGGCCAGCTTCGTCCCCGGCCTCGGCCAGAGCATGCTGCTCGGCCTGCACCGCAACCACGTCACGATCGTGGTGCAGACGCTGTTCACCCCGCTCATCGCGGCGCTGACCGCGGTCGTCGTGTACGGCGGGCTGGCCGGGCACATCACGATCGTGCTGCCCTGCGCGGCGCTGGTCGTCGTCAACCTGATCACCAGCGTCATCGCGTCGCGCTCGACGCGGATCTCGTGGGGACGGGTGCTGCGTGCCGTCCCGCGCCGGCGGCGCTTCCGCGGGGTGTCGATCCGGTCGCTGTCCGGCCCGATGCTCGTGATCACGCTGTCGACACCAATCGCCCTGCAGAGCGACCGCATCGTGCTCAGCCACGTCGCGTCGTCGGTGCAGGTCGCCGACTACTCGGTGGCGCTGCAGCTGATCTCGCCCGCGCTGGCGCTGGTCGCCGCGACCGCCCAGCCGCTGTTCCCGATCTACACCCAGGCCCGTGCGGACGGCCGGCCCGGCCCCAGCATCGTCATGGTCACCGGGCTGTTCATGGCCGCCGGTGCGGTGGCGGGCGCGGTCATCGCGGTGATCGCGAACCCGGTCGCCCACCTGATCGGCTCGGGACACGTCGAGATCTCGACCAAGCTCGCGGTCTGCGGCGCGCTCGCGATCATCACGGCCGGCGCGTCCTATCCGGTCGCGATGAGCCTGATGTACCCGCGTGGGGCGCGGTTCGTCGTGTGGACCACCGTCGTCGCGCTGCCGCTCAACGTCGGGCTGTCGATCGTGCTCGGCCGCCACTACGGCGCGCCCGGCCCGCTGATGGCGTCGATCCTGGTCGGGCTGTTCGTCCAGGCGTTCCCGGGTCTGATCTACAGCTCGCGCCGGCAGCGGCAGCGCCGGCGTGCGTGGCGGCTGCGCGAGCAGCGCGAGGCCCAGTGGCAGGCGCCCAGCGAGGCGCGGCACTCGGCTGCACCGGTCGCGGCGGTCGCCGACCCGCTGGACGTGCCGCTCGTCCCGGCCGGTCCCGGCCGCGCGTCCGATCCCGGCACGGCCGAGGAGCGGACGCCCGCACACGCGCTCGCCGAGCCGTCCGAACCCAAGGCTGCCGACGCGGCGTCCGCGTCCGAGCCGAGCCCGACGCCGGACGCGCCGGTCGAGCGGGTCGAGCCGGACGAGCCGGTCGCCCCGCGGCGCCGTCCCCGGCCGCGCCCGCACCCGTCCGTCCCCTCCGCGGCGGTCGCCGCGGACATCGTGCCCGCCGCGCTGCAGCGCGTCGTCGAGTGAAACCCGAGAGGTAGTCGCCGTGGATCCGCGCCTTCGCGCCGCCGTCCGACCCGTCGCCCGTCCGCTGATCGTCGCGGCGAACACCCCGCTGGCCAAGGCCCGCGCCAAGCGCGCGTTCGCCGACGCGCCGCGCCCGATCAAGCTCGAGATCGGCGGCCACCACGCACGTCCGGGCTGGGTGGTCACCGACGTCGGTCCCTTCACCCGCAACTACCTGGACGCGACCCGGCGGTGGCCGCTCGAGGACGCGTCGGTGTCGGTCATCTACGCCGACAACGTCATCGAGCACATCCCGCTCGCCGGCGGGCGCGCGATGCTCGCCGAGGCCTACCGCTGCCTCGTGCCCGGTGGCGTGATCCGGCTGGTGACGCCCGACATCCGCAGCCACGTCGAGATGTATCTCGCCGGTCAGGCGTCGGTCGACAACTCCGTCGGCACGCACTACCGCAAGTACGGGCTGACCGTCGAGCACCCGATCGATCTGATCCGCATCCCGATCGGCTCGTTCGGCCATCACCTCGGCTACGTCTATGACTACGAGACGCTTGCCGCCGAGCTACAGCGCGCCGGGTTCTCGAACGTCGCGCGCTGCGAGCTGGGCGAGAGCAGCCATCCCGACCTGGTCGGGCTCGACGACCGGGCGTCGGAGGGCGCGGTGCAGGTGGCCGTCGAGGCCACCCGCTGACGCTCGCTCAGAGCGCTCGGCGGAAGAACATCCCGTCCAACTGCAGCAGACGACCCGTGCCGGGTTCCTCGAAGCCCTCCTCGAGGAACCACAGGTCAAGGCCGTGCCCGTTGAGGTGGGCGAGGATCTCCGGCAGCAGCGCCTGACCTTCGTACAGCGGTGCGAGCGACATCTCGGTGCGCACGGCGACGAACTGGTCGAGCGTCTTGGTCGCGCCGGCCAGCACGGACATCTCGTAGCCCTGCACGTCGATCTTGAGCAGCGTGCGGGCCGGGTCCAGGCCGTGTTCATCGACCAGGTCGTCGACCGTGGTGGCCGGGACGTCCTCGGTCGCGACGTAGCGCGAGCCCGGCGCCGCGGCCGCGTGCCGGTCGAGCATCGGCAGCACCGACGAGGACACGGAGTTGCCGGCGACGTTGATCTGCAGCGTGCCCGCCTCGGCGGAGACGGCGGCGCGCTGCACCGTCCAGGACGGATCGCTCGCAGCGCTCGCCGACAGCGCGGCGAAGGCGGAGCCGAGCGGCTCGAGCGAGACGATGCGCCCGCGGTAACCCGCCTGGCGCAGCGCGCGGCCGAACTGGCCGGTGTTCGCGCCGATGTCGATCACCGCGGTGACGCCGTGGGTGTGCAGCGCGCGCACGAAGTGCCGCTTGAACGTCTCGCGGGTGACGTCGTAACCGGCGCGGTGCACCAGCGCCTGGACGTGCTGCGCGAGCCGGTGGACGGGCTGTCGGGAAGCCATCAGCGGGAGCCTATCGATCGTGGTCAGCCGAGACAGACGGCGCGACCGTACGCACCGCTCGTGGTCGAGTGCGAGGTGGGCCTGCCGTCGACGAGCACCCGGCAGGTGATCGGGGTGCCGGACGCGCCGGACTGGACGAACACGGCGGCGAGGTAGCCGCCGCCGAGCGCCTGCTGGGTGATCTGCCAGTGCCGGGCGTCCGGATGGGCGGTGCCGTAGGTGTGCCGTGTCCCGGTCGGGACGAAGTAGCCGACCTCGCCGATGG
>Ga0164242_10007612_pt1 | contig 11828 bp, 12 predicted proteins | sample OricomgcompostMG_FD_108783 | JGI IMG/M metagenome (GOLD analysis project Ga0164242, IMG submission 108783) | Miracle-Growth compost microbial communities from Emeryville, California, USA - Original compost - Miracle growth compost (MG) ... | reverse complement strand
GACGCCGGGGACCTTGTTGAGCTTGTCCGCGATGACGGCGGCGATCTCGTCGTGGTTGCGTACTCGGACGAGCACGATGAGGTCGATCGGGCCGGTGACGGAGTAGACCTCGCTGACTCCGTCGATGGCGGCGATTGCCTCCGCGACCTCGGGGATGCGGGCGACCTCGGCAGAGACGTGCACGATGGCGGTGATCACGCCTGCACGTTACCGCGACGGTGAGCCTTATCGGGCTGGCTGGTGCACAGGTGTCAGCTCACGACGCTCGTCGAAGGGCACAAGCGCCCGGCGGGACTCCTCGACCGCGTCATGGACGGCGAGGTGGCGGGTCGCTCCCGCTACCGGGCAGGTCCACTCGCCGTCGATGTCGATCAGCCGGATGCCGGGAGACTCGAGCCACTTGATGATGAGCTCGCTCTCCTCGGCGCTCGCCGCCGGCACCGGACCCGGGCCGGCGAGCACCGTCTCTGCCGAGGCCCGCAACTGGCGGACATAGTCGTGCGCGTCGCCGCCCGGCGGCATGGTGCCGGCCGCGGCCAGGCGACCTCGGCGCACGACGTGGACCTCCCAGCGACCGTCCTCGCGGCGTCGCCCGGCGACGATCTCCGGGCAGCGGGCCAGTGCGGAGAGTCGCTGGGTGCGGGCCGCCGCCCGCAGGAACGCAGCCAGCCGATCGCGGTGTACGCCGGCCTCCTCGAAGCGCTCGTCCTCGGCAAGCAGCGTCATCCGGGCCGTCACCGACTCGATCACCTCCTCCGGCTGGTGCAGCAGCGAGTCGCGGAGCTGTCGGACGACGGCGTCGTAGGCGTCCTCGTCGGCGCTGCCGTCGCACGGAGAAAGGCAGCGACCCATCTCAGCCAGCACGCATGGTGACTTGGCGGCCTTGCGGGCCAGCCGATCGGAGCACTGTCGCACCGGGAACGTGTCATGCAGCGCTTGGAGTGCCTTCTCCGCCACCTTCCGAGAGGAGAAGGGGCCGAGGTAGTCGGCCTGATCGTCGAGGACCCGCTTGACCAGCGAGAGCCGTGGCCAGGGCTCTCGGGTGAGCTTCACGAAGTGCATCTTCTCGGGGAAGCGGGAGCGGCGGTTGTAGCGGGGCTTGTGCTCGGCGATCAGCCGCAGCTCGCGGATCTGTGCCTCCAGCGTGGTGGCGCACTCGATGCCGGTGACGGTGCTGGCGAGACCGACCATCTCGCCCATCCGGCTGCGCGTCTCCGAGGCGGTGAAGTAGGACCGGACTCGGGTGCGGAGGTCGCGGCTGGTGCCGACATAGAGGACCCGCTGACGGTCGTCACGGAAGAGATAGACCCCCGGCGCGTGCGGGAGCGCCTCGGCGAGGTGACGCTTCTTGCGCTGGGCGGTGGAGACCCGGGCGGAGAACGTCTGCAGCTCCTCCAGGGTGTGGACGCCCAGGCCGCCTAGTCGCTCCATCAGCCCGTGGAGCACGTCGACTGTGGCTCGGGCGTCCGAGAGGGCGCGGTGGTTGGGCGTCGTACCGGCCCGGAAGAGCTGGGCAAGTGAGGAGAGCTTGCAGTTGGGGGCGTCGTCGCGGGTGATGACCCGTCGGGCCAGCTTCGCGGTGTCCACCACCTCGAAGGTGGGCCACACCCGCTCCTGACGGGCGGTGAAGTGCTTGAGGAAGCCGACGTCGAACGGTGCGTTGTGGGCCACCAGCACGCAGCCGGCCGCGAACTCCAAGAACGCCGGAAGTGCGGCCTCGATGCCCGGGGCGTCGGCGACCATCATGTTGCTGATGCCGGTGAGCACGGCGATGAACGGCGGGATCGTGGTGTGTGGGTTGACCAGGGTCTGGAACTCGCCGAGGATCTCGCCGCCGCGGACCTTGACCGCCCCGATCTCGGTGATCATCGAGCCGCCCTCGGCGGAGCCGCCGGTCGTCTCGAGGTCGACCACGCAGAACGTCACGTCGCGCAGCTGCCGACCAAGCTCGTCGAAGCTGCGCTGGCTCTCCCACCGGGATCGTGTCCGCTCGCTGCGCCCGCTCATGCCGGTGACGCTAGGACGGACCACCGACAATTCCGGAACGACGCGCTGTCGCCGCCTGCCTATCCTTCAGTCGTGACCACAGCCCCGGCCCCGGTGCCGTCCGTGGCCGAGCTCCCGGAGCCGGTGCGGACGCGCGTCGTCATGTTCGTGGCCGACGTGCTGCCGCAGGTGCCGGAGCTGTCGGCGCCGCTGCGCCGCATCGCAGCATTCGCCCCGGCACGGCGTGCCAAGGCGGGTGGCACCGCGATCGCTGGGGCCCTCGATCTCGATGCGGCGGACGAGGGCGGCCTGCGGGACCGGGCCGCGGTCCAGCTGCGCTCGACGCGGCCGCGGTTCGCCGCCGATCGGTTGCCGGCGGGTGCGGATGCGGTCGAGACCGCGGCGTTCGCCTGGCTGGTGCGGCCCGAGTCCTGGGTGGAGCTGCTGGAGGAGGCCCTTCGCGATCTGCAGGCGCGCCCCAGGGTCGCCGAGCACGACCTCGCGCGTGTACAGCGCCGCGTCGACCAGCTCGAGCAGGAGCTGCGCGACGCCCGCGAACGACGGCGTACTGACGTCGAGGACCTCAAGCGCGAGAACGCCGTGCTCCGTCGCCGACTCGGCGAGGCCCGGGCCACCGGCCGTGATGCGCTCGCCAGCGCGGACGACGCGCTCGCCGCTGCGCGGGCGGCCCAGGCCGAGGCCGAGGCGACTGCCGCGAACCAGACGCGTGAGCTGCGCCAGCTGCGCGCGCGGATCGCGCAGTTGGAGGCCGAAGCAAGCGAGGACCGCCGTGCGGCCCGGGCCGAGCGTGACGAGGCGACCCTGCGCACTCGGCTGTTGCTAGACACGATCCTCGACGCGACATCGGGCCTGCGCCGCGAGCTGGCGCTGCCCCAGATGAGCGGGACTCCGGGGGAGAGTGCTGAGGCGCAGTACGCCGCTACTGGTCCGCAGCAGACCGGTCGCAGCCGCACCGTGGCCAGCATCGGCGAGCTGGAGGGTTACCTCGCGATGCCGCGTGCCCGGCTGATCATCGACGGCTACAACCTCACCAAGCAGGCCTGGCCGACCTCTCCACTGGACGCACAGCGGATCCGGCTCATGCAGGCGCTCGCGCCGCTGGTGGCCCGTACCGGTGCCGAGACCACGGTGGTCTTCGACGCCGCAGCGGTGCCGGGTGCCGGGGCCCGACACGTCGCGGGCGCGCCGCGCGGTGTCCGGGTCGTCTTCAGTCCCACGGGCGTCATCGCAGACGACGTCATCCGTGACCTGGTGGCGGCCGAGCCGGCCGGCCGGGTGGTGCTGGTCGCGAGCGATGACCAGGCAGTGGCTCGCGATGTCGCGCTCGACGGGGCCAGACCGGTGCCGACGGCGCTGCTGCTCCAGGCCCTGCGCTGACCTCCTCGCCAGTACGACGCAACGGGATACGACACGCCGCCGACGGCGCGGATCGAAAACTGTCAGTGGTGGCTGGGACTGTCCTGGCATGAGCACAACGATCGATTGCGACACCTGTGTGGTGCGAGGGCTGGAGTGTCACGACTGCGTGGTGACGGTGCTGCTTGGCCTGCCGCCCGAGTTGACGATGGACGACGAGGAGGCGCGCGCCCTGGCGGTGCTCGCCGACGGCGGTCTGGTGCCGCCGCTGCGTCTCGTCTCACCCCAGGAAGGTCCCGCCGTGGAATCCGCCTGAAGAAACGCCCGGGAAAATTGGGGCCCATGGGGCCGATGTGACGAATGAGGTCAACTTCATGTCGACACACTGTGGAGAGGGATTGGCGGGGCTGTGTCCCCCTCGGTTATCGTCTAGTCCACTTGGTGCCCGAGGCAGTGGATCACACCGATCCACGCGGGTGCCGCGCTGAATCGTGAGCCGACATCGGGGTTGGGTCGCGAGCCGGGGAACCAACGACGGCCTGGCCGTCATCTGGGGTGAATCTCCCGCAAGGCGTGCCCTACCGGGCGCGAGGAGTGGGAGTAGGGCATGTCGTGCCCGAATCCGTCAGCTCACCCGGTAGGCGTACGACATACAAGGAGAACGCCCGCTCGTGCTGAACGGACGGAACCGGATCACAGCCGGTATCGCGACGCTTGCCGTCGCCGGAGTCGTCGGAATGCTTCCCTCGACCTCCGCTCATGCGGCGCCCTCCATCAAGGACGTCCAGGCCAAGGTCGACAACCTCTACCACCAGGCGGACGTCGCAGGCGAGAACTATGACGCCGCCAACGTCCGCCTCAAGCAGCTGCGCTCGCAGCTCGCCGACCTCAAGCTCGACCAGAAGCGTCAGGACCAGCAGCTCAGCGGTGTCCGTGACCAGGTCCGAGACTCGGTGATGCGTCAGTTCGAGGGGTCGAACATGTCGGCCGTCGGCCAGGTCGTGACCAGCGGTGACCCCAAGGCGTTCCTCGCCGGCCTGTCGACGATGACCGCCTACGACGGCATCCAGAACAGCCTGCTGACCGACTACGCGAACCAGGTCACCGCTCTCAACCTGCGTCAGAAGGCGACCGCCAGCCGCGCCGCGGCCGTCACCAAGACCGAGGCCCAGCTCAAGCAGGCCAAGGACACGGCCGACCAGAAGCTTGCCGAGGCCAAGAAGGTCCTCGACGGTCTCCAGGCCAAGCAGCGCGAGGAGATGACGTCCCGCGACGACGCCCGGATGCCGACCGGCCCGGTCGACGCCAGCGGGGCGGCTGCCACCGCTATCTCCTACGCGATGGCCCAGGTCGGCAAGGCCTACGTCTTCGGTGCTGCCGGCCCGAGCGCCTTCGACTGCTCCGGCCTGACCATGCGCGCCTGGGGCGCCGCAGGTGTCGCGCTGCCGCACTCCTCGGCCGCTCAGTACGCCGGTGGTCGCAAGATCTCCGCTTCCGAGCTGCAGCCCGGCGACCTGGTGTTCTACTACCACCCGATCAGCCACGTCGGCATGTACATCGGAAACGGCCAGATCGTGAACGCCGAGAACCCGAGCGTCGGCGTCACCGTCACCGGCCTCTACTCCATGCCGTTCGCGGGCGCCGTCCGCCCGTGACCCGGCGGCGTTAGGCGCCGTCTGGGAGACTCAGCGCCATGACTTCCACGGACCGTCACTCCTCGCGAGTGGCGGTCCGTGTCGTCGTTGCGGCAGTGGTCGTCGTCGCGGTGGCGGTCGGGCTGATCGCCTGGCACATACACGGTGACGATACCTATGTCGTGCCTGCCGGGGTGGCGGGCTCCAGCCGGCCCGCGACCGAACAGCCGGGCCAGGCCGCTGCCGCGCTCGAGGCCTGGCAGAAGGCGATCATCCACCGGGCTCCGCAGGCCGCACCCGGCGCCGTTGCCCGGACTGCCACCGCCAACGCAGACGCGCTCGACCTGAAGGACTTCACCGTCCGCTACATCGCTCCCGAGGGAGCGGTCGGTGCCGATGGCTCCTGGACCGCCGACGTCGCTATGACCTGGCGGTTCGGTGGCGTTGACACCAGCACCGCATCCGCGGAGGTCAGCACGACATTCGCGCCGACCGCCGCCGTCGCCGATACGTCGGGGTCGAGCGCCGACCCGGGCGGCGTCGAGATCACCGGCTTCGGCCAGGGTGAGGGTCGGCTGCCCCTGTGGCTTGCCGGCCCGGTGCAGGTGCGGCGTACTGCCGAGACGATGGTGGTGCTCGGCGGCAGCGGCTCGGCCGCCGATCGGAAGGCGGCCCGCTACCAGACACTTGCCACCCGGGCCGTCGCGGCGGTGCAGGAGGTGGTGCCGTGGCAACACCCGCATCTGGTGCTGGAGGTGCCGCCGGCGGAGTCGGGCCTGGAACGGATGATGAACGCCTCCGAAGGCAGCTACCACGGTGTCGCTGCGGTCACCGCGAGCGTCGACGGCACCGCCCACGGACCGGTGCACGTCTTCGTCAACCCCGAGGTGATCGGCGGTCTGAACAGCCAGGGTGCCCAGATCGTGCTCAGTCACGAGGCCACCCACGCCGCGACCGATGTCGCCACCAACACCACGCTGCCCCCGTGGCTGCTGGAGGGATTCGCCGACTACGTCGCGCTGCGTGACGTGAAGCTGCCACTGTCGACCACCGCCCGCCAGATCATCACGGACGTTCGTCGGGACGGCGCCCCGAAGCATCTGCCGGGGGCGAAGCAGTTCAACGACCAGTCGGAGAAGTTCGGGGCCGAGTACGAGGCGGCCTGGCTGGCCAACCGGCTCCTGGCCCAGCTCGGCGGCCAGCAGGCCCTGGTCGCCCTGTACGACGAGGTCCGCGGCGGAGCCGACCTCGACACGAGCATGAGACGGGAGTTCGGTTTCGGCGTGCGGGACTTCACCGTGCGCTGGCGCCACGAGCTTCAGGGACTCGCCCGGTGAGCGTCGGCCGGATGGGCCTCATGCGCTGGCTCTCCCTGGTGATGGCCGTCGGAGGAGCGGTCGCGTTCGTCGTACTCGCGGCGCTGCTGGTGCCATGGCATCCCTATCCCGGGGGTGCGCTCCACCCACCCGCGGCCTCGAGCGTCTTCACGCAGGAGCAGATAGCGCGGGCCTCGGCGTACTCACACGTGGCGAGGTGGCTGAGTCGCGGCGCTCTGGTCGTCTCGCTCGTGGTGGCCTGCCTGCTGGGCTTCACCCGGTTCGGGCGCGCGGTCAGCGCACGTCTTCGCGGGCCGTGGTGGCTGCGGGCGATCATCCTCGTGGTGATCGTGGACGTGATCGGCCAGCTGGTGACGCTGCCGCTCGAGGCGGCCCTGCAGCACCAGCAGCTGCGCTACGGGCTGTCACGGCAGAGCTGGGCGTCCTACCTCTCCGATGTGGGGATCAACACCGCTGTGACGGCGGTGGCGACGGCGGTCGCCGTCGTCGTCCTGCTGGCGATCGCGCGCCGCTGGCGACGTACCTGGCCGGCGATCGCCGGGGTGGTACTCGCGGCGCTGGTGCTGCTCGGCTCGTTCGTCTACCCCGTCCTGGTGGAGCCGCTCTTCGGCAACTTCACCTCGCTGCCGCCGGGCGAGCTGCGCACCCAGATCATGCAGATCGCGCAGCAGGAGCATGTCCACCTCGACGACATCCTGGTCACCGACGCGTCGCGGCGCACGACCGAGCTCAATGCCTACGTCACCGGCTTCGGCTCGACCCGTCGGGTAGTGCTCTACGACAATCTGATCAACGAGCTGCCGCGGGGACAGGTGCTCTCCGTGGTGGCGCACGAGCTCGGTCACGCCCACCACGACGATGTCCTCACCGGCACTCTGCTCGGGGTGGCGGCGGCCTTCCTCGGCGTGGGCCTCCTCGGGCTCCTGATCGGACGCCGGTACGACGGTCTGCGTGATCCGGCAGCGGTGCCGCTGCTGCTCGCGCTGTTCGCTGTGGCCGCCGCGCTCGCGCTGCCGGTGGAGAACACGATCAGCCGCCAGATCGAGACGCGGGCGGATGTGGCGGCGCTGGTCACGACCCAGGACAAGGCGTCGTTCGTCGCGCTGCAGCGGCAGCTGGCGATCAGCTCGCTTGCCGACCCCACGCCGCCGGCGTGGTCGCAGTTCTGGTTCGGGTCACATCCGACGGCGCTGCAGCGGATCGCGGTGGCGGGGCGGGTGCTGGGCGACCGATGACCGGTCCGTGACCGGTCACTGACCGTTGTCGCAGGTGGTGGCGCTGCCGTCCATCTGGCTGGAGACCTGGTCGCAGGTGTGCTGGAAGAGGCCGCCGACCCGGCCGCCGAGCGACACGATGACCAGCACGAGGACCGCGGCGATGCCGGCGGCCAGGAGCGCGTACTCGATCGACGATGCGCCGCGCTCGTCCCGTCCTCGCTGGGTCATCGGTCATCCCTCCCGATGGTGCAGGCCCGGTCGTCGGTCGTCGATGGTGAGCAGAGGCGCCGCGGCGGGGCTGCGGCGCCTCGATGCTCTCGTGGGTCAGGCGTCCTACTTACACGTAGCGCCCGCGGTCGGAGCGGCACCATTGCTCGCGATGGTCTGGCAGGTGTTGTCGAAGGAATTCTTGATCTTCCCGCCGAGGACGAAGACAACGGCCACGATGACGGCGGCGATGCCGGCGACCAGGAGGCCGTACTCGACGGCGGACGCGCCGCGGTCGTTGTCGCGACGGCGGCAGGTGAACAGGTTGCGCAGGTAGTCGAGCATGGAGATCCCCCTCATTCACGGGCGAGCATCTGCCCCGCCCCACAGGACAATCGTCCAAGAACCCCGCCCTGCCCCGGATCGGGTGAATGTGTCGACGGTCATAGTCCCTTCGGACTATGACTAGACCAGCGCCCGTCCTAGGCGCGGCCCGGGTGCTCAGAAGCCGACAGGCTTGACGCTGGAGAGCAGTCCGATCCGCATCGCGGTGACCAGGGCCTGAGCGCGGTTGGCGGCACCGAGCTTCTGATAGATCCGGGCGATGTGAGACTTGGCTGTCGACTCCGAGAGGTAGAGCTTCCGGCCGATCTCGGCGGCCCCGAGGCCGTCGGCCAGCAGCAGGAGTACGTCGTGCTCGCGGTCCGAGAGCCGGGTGGACTCCGAGGTCTGCCGGCGCATCATCGCGCCGACCAGGCCGGAGCAGACGAAGGAGCGGGGTGAGACCGCGGCGTGCCTAGCGGCTCGCACGACCTCCTGGGAGGGCGCGTCCTTCCCGACGAAGCCGGAGGCACCCGCCTCCATCGCGGCGAAGATCTGCTCGTCGCCGGAGTGCATGGTCAGCACCACCACGCCGGTCGTGTTGCTCTTCCTGCGGATCGCCCGCAGGATGTCGATCCCGGTGCCGTCCTGGAGCTGGAGGTCGGCGACGACCACGTCGGGGGAGAGCGTGTCGTAGAGCTCCAGCGCCCGGGCGACCGTCCCCGCCTGGGCGACCACTTCGAGATCCGTCTCGAGGTCGATCACGCCGGCCAGACCTTCGCGGATCAGCTCGTGGTCGTCCACCAACAGCACCGACGTCATGTCTCCACCCGTGTCTTCCCCGCCTCCGTGGAGGCGTTCTTGGTCCCACCTGCGATCTCGACAGTGACGGCAAGGCCGCCGTCCTCCAGGTCGATCATGGTCAGCGTCCCGTTGATCAGCAACGCCCGTTCCCGCATGATCTCCAAACCATGCGAGCCCTTGCGGGGAGCCTGCATGCCGCGCCCGTCGTCGCTGACGGTGATCCGAGCGTACGGCGGACGCACCTGACAGTTGACCTCGATCGCCGAGGCCTGGGCGTGCTTGATGGCGTTGTTCATCGCCTCCTGCGTGATGCGAAACAGCTCCGCCTCCACTTCGGCACGCAGTCGGTCGGTGGTCTCGTCGAGCGTCACGTGGATCGGTACGCCGGAGACCTCGGTCAGGTTGCGGGCGATCGAGCCGATCGCGGCGCCCAAGCTCTCACTGGCGCCGACCGAGGTACGCAGGTTGACCAGCGAACGGCGGATCTCGGCCACCACTGCAGTGATCCGGTCGCGCAGTACGTCGATCCGCTCGGTCTGCTGAGGCGTCGTCGCCGTACCGGCGAGGGCGTCGACGAGGTAGCCGAGTCCGGCGATGTCCTGGGCGACGCCGTCGTGCATCTCCCGAGCCAGCCGCCTCCGCTCCTCGGCGGTGGAGGCGTCACGGAAGGTGACGAAGAGCAGGGCGGTGTCGAGCTGGACGGCGTTGACCTGCAGGCGGCCGCGCAGCTTCTCCAGCCGGTCGTGCAGGCCGAGCTCCTCGGGGCTGAGCCGGTCGGACAGGCAAGCCACGACGACTGCCGAGACCGAGCCGTCCTGAGCGGAGAGCAACGGTACGGCGAAGAGGTTGCCGTCGATCACGGTGCCGGCGCGCGACCAGGCGGTGACCGCGGCGTGGTCCCAGCCGGTGCCGATCGTGACGCCGAGCTCTCGGGTGACGAGCGGGGTGAGGAGCTCGCCGCTCGGCACATAGAGCGCCACCGAGCTGACCGGAAGCTCGTCGCGCACCTGCCCGAGGATGCCGCCGCCGAGCGCTACCGGATCCAGGCCGCCGTCGAAGCCTCCGCTGATGTCGATCAGCTGACGCAGCAGGGACTGGGCATAGAGGTAGGGCGCGAGGGGATCCGCACGCTGTTGGAGCGCCGTCAGCAGGAACGTTCCGATCAGGCCGGCGCCGACCCCCGCGAAGCACCAGCTGAAGATGTCGTAGCCCTGCTGCGGCGTCATGCCGTGGCGCACTGCGAGTGCGGCCGTGACTACGGCGAAGAGCTCGGTGGACAGCGAGATCACGACCCCCCAGATGCCGCGGTAGAGACCCGCGGTGAAGGGCACGATGGCGAGACCGGCCAACACGGCTGGGGAGCGGTCGATCACCACGCCCGCGATCAAGCCGATGGCGGCGGCCTCGAAGCCACCGAGGACGTCGAGCGTGATCCGGCTGCGCCATTCGAGGAGGGTGATGATCCCCCAGGTGACGGTCATGAAGGCGAGAGCGACCAAGGCGGGGGCGTCGCGTGACCACAGCAGCGGCACCAGCATCGCGACGGCCGTGAAGCCGCGGGCAAGTGCCGCGACCCGTCGGTGGTGAGGGTCGACGAGGGAGGCCACGTCGAGCGAGGGACGCATCGGCTAGAAGTGGCTGTCCATGATGTTGATGATGGCCGGACCCATCACCGGGACGAACAGGCACGGCAGGATGAAGAAGATCAGCGGCACGGTGATCTTCACCGGGACCTGCTGAGCCTTGGTCTCGGCGCGCTGACGGCGCTTGACGCGCATCTCGTTGGACTGGACCCGCAGGACCTGGGCGACGGGGATGCCAGCTGTCGGCCTGGACCATCGCGCTGACGAAGGTGCGCACGTCGTCCACGTTGCACCGCTCGGCGAGACCTCGCAAGGCCTCGGAGCGTCCTTGGCCGAGCTGCATCTCGCGCAGCATCCGCATGAACTCGTCCGCGAGCGGCCCCTCGGTCTTGATCGCCACCTGCTGTACGGCGGCGTCGAACCCGAGCCCTGCCTCCACGCTGATCGTCATCAGGTCGATCGCATCGGGCAGCTCGCGCCGGAGCCGCTCGTTGCGGTCGTAGGTGCGCTGGTAGAGGTAGAGATCCGGGGCGAAGAAGCCGACCACCAGCCCGGCCAGCGTGAGCAGCACTCCGATGGGGAACGACGTACCGAACAGCACTGCGACGAGGACGCCGACGACCAGGCCGGCCACCGCACAGATCACCTTGCCGGAGACGACCCGGTCCACCGTCCAGCTCGGCGGGTTCCCGGCCGCATCGAGCCTGCGTCGGAGCCGCTCGGCAGAGTTCGACCCGGTCAGCCGGCGGCCGACGCTCAGCGCGCGGGCGCGCAGCGGCTCGATCACCCGGTCGGTGAACGGCAGGTCGATCTCGTGGGTGAGCTCCTTGGGGGCTTGTCCCATCGCCTGGAGGACGGCCAGCGACCGGTTGACGCGAGCCGACTCCTCGTCGGTGCGCAAAGCGAGGGCCAGCAGCACGATCGATCCGGCGACGAGCAGGATCCCGAGGGCCAGGACGACGACCACCTCAGACCTCCACCTTCACGAGCCGGCTCATCCAGAAGGCTCCGATGCTGAGCCAGACCACACCGAAGACGACCATGATGATGCCGCGCGGGTCGTGTGCGAGTGGGTGCAGGTAGGAGCGGTTGGTCACCAGCAGATAGAGCGTGAAGACGGGCGGCAGGACGCCGATCACGATGGCGGACAGCTTGCCCTCGGCGGAGAGGGCCGCAACCTGCCGGCGTACATACTGCCGCTCCCGTAGGGTCGCGGCGACGGTGTCGAGGAGCTCGGCGAGGTTGCCGCCGACCTGGTGCTGGATCCGGATGGCCATGACCACCCAGCTGAAGTCGGGGCTGTCGAACCGCTCCGCGACGCCGTCGAGGGCGTCCTCCAGCGCGACGCCGAGCCGGTTCTCG
>Ga0164242_10007611_pt1 | contig 11828 bp, 10 predicted proteins | sample OricomgcompostMG_FD_108783 | JGI IMG/M metagenome (GOLD analysis project Ga0164242, IMG submission 108783) | Miracle-Growth compost microbial communities from Emeryville, California, USA - Original compost - Miracle growth compost (MG) ... | reverse complement strand
TCATCCCGACATTCGCTGGCTGCGCCGCCCGGGCGACCTCGCATCGCTCGCGCAGACGCAGCGGCGCATCGTCGACGCGCTCTGGCCGCTCGTGAAGCCGGGCGGCGAACTGCTCTACGTGACCTGCTCGATCTTTCCCGAAGAAGGTGAAGCAGCCGCGCGCCGGTTTGAAGCTAGTCATTCGGATGCGGTACGATTGGACGCGCCTGGGCAACTGCTGCCGACGGCGGGCGCCACCGCGCCCGAGGCGGTGCCGGGTGCGGCGGATTGCGCACCCGTTGCGGGCCGCACTGCCGATCACGACGGATTCTTCTACGCGCGCTTTCAGAAACGGTGACCATTAAACGCTTCTTCCCGCTGCGTCTTGCGGCCCTGATCTGGATCGCGCTGGTCGCCGGCTTCATGGCCGCGACGCCGGCGCGTGCCGAGACGATCTCGGTCCAGCGCGCGTCGCTCGAAGCGGACGGCACGGGCTGGAGCCTCGACGCCCGTTTCGACTTCCAGCTCAACAGCAGCCTCGAAGACGCCGTCAACAAGGGCATTCCGCTTTACTTCACAACGGATTTCGAACTGACGCGCCCGCGCTGGTACTGGTTCGACGAACAGCCGGTGAGCGTCTCGCAGAACATCCGCCTCTCGTTCCAGCCGCTCACGCGCGAATACCGCGTTTCGAGCGGCGGTTTGCAGCTCGGCTTCGCGACGCTCGCGGAAGCGCTCGCCGTCATCAAGCACGTGACCTCGTGGCACGTCATCGACCGTAACGACGTGCGTCCCGGCGAGACCTATATCGCCTCGGTGCGCATGCAGCTCGACGTCGCGCTGATGCCGAAGCCGTTCCAGATCGACGCGGTCAACAACCGCGACTGGAATCTCGCCTCCGACTGGAAGCGCTTCAACTTCACGGTGGCCGAACGTGCTAGATAAAGTGCGCCGCGTCGCCAGCTTCAGCAGCATCCTCGTCAAGCTGCTCGTGTCGACGGTCGCGTTCACGGCGACGCTGCTGCTGATCCTCCTCGCCGCCGCGAGCGCGAACACCGAGTTCTTCGACCGCTATTATGGCTGGCTCTATGCGGCCAATTTCGTCGTCGCGATCATCTTCCTGCTGATCGTGCTGGCGCTCGTGATCGTCATCGTCGTGCGGCTGCGGCGCGGCAAGTTCGGCACACGGCTGCTCGCGAAGCTCGCGTTCTTCTTCGCGCTCGTCGGCGTCGTGCCGGGCGGCATCATCTACATCGTGTCCTACCAGTTCGTCTCGCGTTCGATCGAGTCGTGGTTCGACGTGAACATCGAAACGGCGCTGACGGCGGGCCTCAATCTCGGACGCGGCATGCTCGACGCCTCGCTCTCCGACCTGCAGACGAAGGCGCGCATGATGTCCGAGCAGCTCGCCAATAGCGGCTCCGCCGGCACGACGCTGACGCTGCTGCGCGCGCGCGACCAGTTCGGCGTGCAGGACGCGGTCGTCGTCGCGCCGACGCGCAGCATGTCGGGCGCGGCGCCCGACCTTCACGTGCTGGCGCAGGCGTCGAGCAACTTCTCGTCGCTCGTGCCGTCCGACCTGCCGACGCCGCTCATGATCGACCAGGCGCGCTCGCGCGGCTACTTCGGGGCGATCGAAGGCGAGGTGGACGGCGATCCGCGCGAACACGGCCCGAAGGGGGCATTGCGGCTGCGCGTCGTGACGCCGATCCCCGATCCGAATACGACCGAACTCCAGCCGACCGAACGCTTCCTGCAACTCGAACAGCCGGTGCCGGCCGCGCTCGCGCGCAACGCCGACGCCGTGCAGCGCGCCTATCGCGAGTACCAGGAGAAGGCGCTCGGCCGCACGGGCCTGCGCAAGATGTACATCGGCACGCTCACGCTCGCGCTGTTCCTCGCGACGTTCGTCGCGATGATGCTGGCGCTCGCGCTCGGCAACCAGCTCGCGCGGCCGCTGTTCCTGCTCGCGCAGGGCACGAAGGAAGTGACCGAGGGCGACTACACGCCGAAGCGCGAAATCAAGTCGCGCGACGAACTGGGCTTCCTCACGCAGTCGTTCAACGCGATGACGCGCCAGCTTTCCGAGGCCCGCGCGGCCGTCGAGAAAAACCGCGTCGCGCTCGAACACTCGAAGGCCTACCTCGAAAGCATTCTCGCGAACCTCACGGCCGGCGTGTTCGTGTTCGACCGCCAGTTCCGGCTGACGACGGCGAACCCCGGCGCCGAACGGATCTTCCGTCAGCCGTTCCAGACGCTCGTGGGCGTGCCGCTCGATCACATCGCGGCGCTCGCCGAATTCGGCGCGATGGTGCGCAAGGCGTTCGCCGATCAGGAGGCGTCGAGCAGCGACGGCGATACGCGCCCGGCCCACTGGCAGCAGCAGTTCTCGGTGCCGATGCCGGGCGAGACCGATCCGCTCACGCTGCTCGTGCGCGGCGCGCGGCTCGTCGCGGGGGCAGGGGCCGACGGCGAGGTCGGGGACGTGCAGACCTCGGGCTACGTCGTCGTGTTCGACGACATCTCCGACGTGATTTCGGCGCAGCGTTCGGTGGCGTGGGGTGAAGTGGCGCGGCGCCTCGCGCACGAGATCAAGAACCCGCTGACGCCGATCCAGCTTTCGGCCGAGCGCCTGCAGATGAAGCTCTCGGACAAACTCGCGGCGCCCGACGCCGAGGTCCTCAAGCGCGGCGCGACGACGATCGTGAACCAGGTGCAGGCGATGAAGCAGATGGTCGACGACTTCCGCGACTACGCGCGCACGCCGCCGGCCGTCCTCGCGAACCTGCAGCTGAACGACCTCGTGAGCGAAGTCCTCACGCTCTACGGCGCCGAGGAAAACAAGAGCGCGCTGACCGTCGAGCTCTCGGCGCTGCCGGTCATACGCGGCGACGCGACCCAACTGCGCCAGGTGATTCACAATCTCCTGCAGAACGCGCAGGATGCGGTGGCCGATACGCCGAATCCGCGCGTGCTGCTCGAAACGCGGGCCGTAGAATACGGGGACCCCGATGCCGACGGCCGCACGCACGTGGCCGTGCGCCTCACGGTGTCGGACAACGGACCGGGCTTCCCGGCGCGCATCCTCACGCGCGCATTCGAACCCTACGTCACGACCAAAGCCAAAGGAACAGGACTCGGGCTTGCGATGGTCAAGAAGATCGTCGACGAGCACGGCGCGCGCATCGACATTCGCAACCGCATGAAGGCGGGCAATGTCATCGAGGGTGCACAGATTTCGATTCTATTTCTTCAACTGGCCGATGATGCCGCGCCGCCGGCGCCGGGTGCAGCGGAGCAGGGAAGAAGAGCAACAGCGGCAACAGTGCAGACAAGGGCAGCGTAAATGGCAACCATCCTGGTGGTAGACGATGAAATGGGCATCCGGGAATTGCTCTCGGAGATCCTGAGCGACGAAGGACACGTCGTGGAGCTCGCGGAAGACGCGCAGGAAGCGCGCGAATTCCGCCTGCGGCAGGTGCCGGACCTCGTCCTGCTCGATATCTGGATGCCGGATACCGACGGCGTCACGCTGCTCAAGGAGTGGGCGGCGCAGGCGCTGCTGACGATGCCGGTCATCATGATGTCGGGGCACGCGACGATCGACACGGCCGTCGAGGCGACGAAGATCGGCGCGCTGAACTTCCTCGAAAAACCGATCGCGCTGCAGAAGCTGCTGAAGGCCGTCGAACAGGGCCTCGCGCGCGGTACGGCCGCGCCCGTCGCCGCGCAGACGCCGGGCAAGCCGGCGGGACCGGGCGCCGTCGCCGTGGCTTCGGCGGCCACGCTGCCGGTGCTTCACAGCGACGGCTTGCACGACAGCACGACGAGCTCGCAAACGGCCTCGATCTCGTTCGATATCCCGCTGCGCGACGCGCGCGATGCGTTCGAACGCGCCTACTTCGAGTACCACCTCGCGCGCGAGAATGGCAGCATGACGCGCGTGGCGGAAAAGACGGGGCTCGAACGTACGCACCTCTACCGGAAGCTCAAGCAACTCGGCGTCGATCTCGGCAAGAGCAAGGGCGAGTGAGGCCGCGCCGCTTCACAAAGGACTTGCGCCGACCCCCCGGAATCGCTATACTTTCGCTTCTTCGATGGCCCGGTAGCTCAGTTGGTAGAGCAGCGGATTGAAAATCCGCGTGTCGATGGTTCGATTCCGTCCCAGGCCACCACCCGTATTCGAAGCAAGTCCTTGAGCAAAAGGGCTTGTTGAAAAAGGCGACTCGCACGAGTCGCCTTTTTTTTCGTCTCTGCTCCGGCTTTTCTCGCCTTCCCTCCTGCCCGTCGTGGCGCCCAATCGGCAATTCCTGGATGCCCAAGATAACAAGCCCTAAAAATTCGGCGTTTTTTGCCGATAGCGCGTAAGAGGGTGTCGCGTGAAAGCCGGCAGGCTGCGGCGATTGAACTAGCGCATTCGTGGAGTGCTATCCGACACGGTTTCATCATGCACGCCGGGCTATCCAGAGACTTCATGATTCGCATCGCAAGCTCCTTTCTCACCAAGCCGGCGCTCTTCATTCTTGCTGGAATCGGTATCACGCTTGCCACGACCGGCATCACCGTGATTTCCCTCTATCAGATGCGGCTCGATGCGACGGCCGAGGCGCGCGTGGCCACGCAAAATCTCGCGACGCTCCTGCAACGGGAGATCGAGCGCAATCTGGACATCTATCAGCTCGCCATGCACGATGTGGCGACCAGCATCCAGACACCGAGCATCTTTCGTCTTCCCGCCGACATCCGGCAACTCATCGCTTTCAATACGACCGCCAATGCCAAGGGGATCGGCACGTTATTCGCGACCGATGCAACGGGCAATATCGTTCTCGAGTCGCATTCGGTTACGCCGCGCAAGCTCGATGTCAGTGACCGCGACTACTTCCGGATTCACGCCCAGGAGAAAGACGCCGGCGTTTATCTGAGCGAGCCTTATCGGTCGCGCGCAGACCCGTCGCACGAGCTCTCCATTGCGCTGAGCCAGCGGCGCCAGGACAAGGGCGGCCACTTCGCAGGCGTGGTCGTCGGCACGCTGCGCCTGCGCTATTTTCATCAGCTGTTCGACGGCTCGATACTGGGGCCGCACGGGACCATTACGCTGCTGCGCACGGACGGGACCATCCTGATGCGGCAGCCGTATCGCGCGGACCAAATCGGCACGTCGCTCGCTGGCGGCCATTCGTTTCCGTCGCTCGTGAACTACGATCACCGAACCTTCGTCGATTTCGCGGTGCTGGACCACGTCGAGCGGCTCTACAGTTCCAGGCGGGTCGGACCGTATCCGCTCGTCGTCGTTGTGGGTTTTGCGACCGAGGATATCTACGCAGGATGGCACAAGCGCGCGGTTGCAATCGGCATCGTCACGGCCATTCTCGACGCGCTCTTCATCTTGTTGTCGCTGATGTTCAGCCGGCAATTGCGCAAGCGGCTGGCGATGGAGCGTCAATTGCGCAGGCTCGCGTGGTTCGATTCGTTAACGGGGCTGCCGAACCGCGTGCAAGTGCAGAGAGAAGCTCTTCGTATCCTGACGGAGGCGAGGCGCAATTCATCGACATTCGCGACGCTGTTCATCGACCTCGACCGCTTCAAGCGGATCAATGACACGCGGGGTCATGCCGCGGGCGACGAAGTGTTGGGCGAGGTCGCAAGACGCCTGCGCGAGCAGGTGCGCGGGGAGGGCGTGATCGGCCGCCTCGGCGGCGACGAGTTTCTGGCCATCCTGCCGAACTGCGATGTGCGCCGGGCTTCGCACGTCGCCGCGCGCATTTTGCAGTCGGTGTATCAGCCGATTGGCGTCCATTCGAAGCATGACGCCAGTGTCATGATTAGCGCGAGCATCGGGATCTCGCTTTATCCGCACGACGGCGAGGATACCGATACCCTGCTGCGCAATGCCGATATGGCGATGTACCAGGCCAAGAGCGCGGGGCGCAGCCAGCTGCATTTCTACGCACCCGAGTATGAGTCGCAGGCCAAGGAACATCTCGAACTCGAGATCGCGCTGCGCCAGGCGCTGAAGGCCCATGCGCTCAGGGTCGTCTATCAGCCCAAGGTTGACGCGACAGGCGCGCTGCGCGGTACCGAGGCGCTCGTGCGGTGGTACGACGAGAAGCACGGGTTTATTCCGCCCGATCATTTCATCGCGATCGCCGAAGAAAGCGGCCTCATCACCGACCTCGATGCCTGGGTGCTCGGCGAGGCCTGCCGCCAACTGGCCGAGTGGCGGGCCGCGGGTATCGACGTGCCGAACATGTCCGTGAATGTCTGCGCGGCGGACTTCAAGCGCCCCGACTACTGCGATTTCATCGCCGATACGCTGAAGACGCATGGGCTGTCTCCTCAAGACCTGATCCTCGAAATGACCGAACGCGTCATGTTCGACGAATCGGCAGACGCGATCCGCGCCTCGCTCGATGCGATACATGAATTGGGTATCGCGCTGTCGATCGACGACTTCGGTACCGGCTACTCGTCGCTGAGCTATCTGCACCGGTTCGCCGTCAAGGAGCTCAAGATCGACAAGAGCTTTGTGCAGGGCATCGGGCGCGACGAGATGACCGAATCTCTTGCGCAGTCCGTAACGTATATCGGCAACGTCTTGAAGCTGACGGTCGTCGCGGAAGGCGTGGAGACGCAGGCGCAGCGTGACTTTTTGGGCAGCCATGGCTGCCATTTGTATCAAGGGTATCTGTTCTCGCAGCCGCTGAAGCCGGAAGACTTCGCGCGGTGGGCGCAGGCGCATCGGCACGAGGACTTGATCGCGGAGCAGAGCGCCGTTTGATCGGAAGGTTCGCTGTCCGGTTGTCCTTAAAGCGCGCGCATCGCCGCTTTAACAGGCGCCTACGGCAGGCTTCGGCCCGAACTGCTACAATTCACGGGAATTGCAGCCCCAGGAGAATCGCGCGATTCCTGGGGCTTTTTCGTTGTTCTGCGGCGCTGCTTCGGCCATGTGCGATGCTGCACGGGAACCTCACACACGGAGTTTCACTGTGACTCGAACAGACGCCAGACACGGCGCACTCGTCCTCTTTTCCGGCGGCCAGGATTCGGCGACCTGCCTTGCGTGGGCGCTCGATCGCTACGAGACGGTCGAGACCCTCGGCTTCGATTACGGCCAGCGTCATCGGGTCGAACTCGAATGCCGCGCGGGCTTCCGTTCGGCCGTCGCCGCGGCGTTTCCCCAGTGGGCCAAACGCCTGGGCGAAGACCACATGATCGACCTCTCGGTGCTCGGCTCGATCAGCGATACGGCCATGACGCGCGAGATCGAGATCGAAACGGCCGCGAGCGGCCTGCCGAACACGTTCGTGCCGGGACGCAACCTCATGTTCATGACGATCGCGGCGGCGATCGCTTATCGGCGCGGGCTCCAGGTGCTCGTCGGCGGCATGTGCGAGACCGATTTCTCAGGCTACCCCGACTGCCGCGACGACACGATGAAGGCGTTGCAGGTCGCGCTGAACCTCGGCATGGACATGCGTTTCGTATTGGAAACGCCGCTCATGTGGCTCGACAAGGCCGATACCTGGCGGCTCGCGCAGCAACTGGGCGGCGAGCAACTCGTCGATTTCGTGCGCGTCCGGACGCATACGTGCTACCTCGGCGAGCGCGGCGAACTGCATGCGTGGGGCTATGGCTGCGGCGAGTGCCCGGCCTGCAAGCTGCGCAAGCGCGGCTACGAGGCGTACCTCGCGGGCGGCAACGTCACCGAGGCGCCGGTCTGAGCGCGCGGGCGTTCGGCGCCCGACTCACCCGATCCAGGATCCAGGCAGCATCATGACTTACGCGGTAAAGGAAATTTTCTACACGTTGCAGGGCGAAGGCGCGAACGCCGGACGCCCGGCCGTGTTCTGCCGGTTCGCCGGCTGCAACCTCTGGTCGGGCCGTGAAGAAGACCGCGCCGAGGCCGTCTGCCGCTTCTGCGATACGGACTTCGTCGGCACCGACGGCGAGAACGGCGGCAAATTCCGCGACGCGCAGGCGCTCGTCGCGAAGATCGCGTCGCTGTGGCCCGAGGGAGAAGGCAACCGATTCGTCGTCTGCACGGGCGGCGAGCCGATGCTGCAGGTCGATGCGCCGTTCGTCGACGCGCTGCACGCGGCGGGCTTCGAAATCGCCATCGAAACGAACGGGTCGCTGCCCGTGCTCGAAACGATCGACTGGATCTGCGTGAGCCCGAAGGCCGACGCGCCGCTCGTCGTCACGAAGGGCAACGAACTGAAGGTCGTCGTGCCGCAGGACAACCAGCGCCTCGCGGACTACGCGCAACTCGACTTCGATTACTTCCTCGTCCAGCCGATGGACGGCCCGTCGCGCGACCTCAACACGAAGCTCGCGATCGACTGGTGCAAGCGGCATCCGCAGTGGCGCCTGTCGATGCAGACCCACAAGTACCTGAACATTCCCTGAATCTGGCGTAAAGCACCGTGCTGACGATCACCCGAAAACTCGAATTCGACGCGGGCCACCGCATTCCCGACCACCGCAGCCAGTGCCGCAATCTGCACGGCCATCGCTACGTGCTCGAAATCACGCTGCAGGGCGACCTCATCGAGACCGAGGGCGCGCCCGACCGCGGCATGGTGATGGACTTCGGCGATGTGAAGGCGCTCGCGAACCAGCACCTGATCGACCGCTGGGACCACGCGTTCCTCGTCTACGAAGGCGACACCCAGGTGCGCGCGTTCCTCGAAACGCTGCCGGGCCACAAGACGATCGTGATCGACCGGATCCCGACCGTCGAGAACCTGGCCGCCATCGTGTTCGATATCCTCGCGAACGTCTATGACGCCCACTATGGGGTCAATCTGCGGCTCCATAAGGTGCGGTTGTCCGAGACGCCGAACTGCTGGGCCGAAGTCGTCCGCGATTGAACGGCGGCGGCTCGCTTTCCGGCCTTTTCTTGTTCGCTTGCGCCCCCTGTGGGCGCTTTTTGTCGCGGTATGATCGTTGCGGCAACGCCGCGCCTGTTAGTGCGCGGACGACAGAACGACACAACGACACAACGGCAGAAGATAACGGAGCGAGACTTGCCGGTGGCAGCGTCGGCGGCCGTTGAACCGGCCACGACGCGCGCCCCTGGGGCCTCGCCGGGAGAAAGCGCGGCGATGAGCACCTTCACGAATCCCCTCAAGGAACGCCTCACCGAAGACGGGCCGCTGCACGGCCTCTGGCTCTCGATGGGCAGCGAAACGGCGGCCGAAGCGCTCGCGCATGCCGGCTTCGACTGGCTGCTCATCGACATGGAGCACACGCCCAACGACAGCGCCGACACGCTCGCCCAGTTGCGCGCGATCGCCGCCGCGCATATGCCGACCGAACCGGTCGTGCGCCTGCCGGCCGGCGAGCCGTGGCTCGTCAAGCGCGTGCTCGACTGTGGCGCGCGCACGGTGATGTTCCCGAATATCGGCTCGGCCGCCGAGGCCGCGCATGCCGTGAGTCTCACGCGGTTTCCCGATGCACGCGCCCCCGGCGGGCAACGCGGCGTGGCCGGTCTCGTGCGCGCGGCCGCCTGGGGCGCGCGGCGCGACTATGTGCACGGCGCGAACGCGCAGATCGCGGTCATCGTGCAGATCGAATCGGCGGCGGGGCTAGAGGAGGTCGAGGCGATCGCGGCGACGCCCGGCATCGACTGCCTGTTCGCCGGTCCCGCCGATCTCGCCGCGAGCCTCGGCCATCTCGGCGACTCGAAACACCCGGACGTGCAGGCGGCGCTCGCGCGCATCGCCGCGACGGCGCGCAAGGCCGGTGTCGCGGCGGGCATCTTCGCGATGGACCCCGTGCAGGCGAAGCAGTATCAGCAAATGGGCTTTCGCTTCATCGCGCTCGCGGCCGACGTCATCTGGCTCATGCGCGCGGCGCGCCTGGCGCTGCAGGAAGCGAGATCATGAACCGCGTCCCACGCGGATTCGCGCGCTGGGCCGCCGGATTGGCGGTGGCGGTGTGCCTCGCGGCCGGGACGGCGGGGGCGGCCGCAAGCACGGCAAGTACCGCAAGTACCGCAGACGCCGACTCCGACCCGCAGACGGCGGCCGCAGTCGCCGACTACAACGCCGGCAATCTCGACGCGGCCCGCAACGGCTTTCGCGCGGCGGCCGTGCGCGGCAACCGGCTCGCCGAATTCGACTACGCGATGATGCTGCTCAACGGCGAGGGCGGCGCGAAGGACGTCGGCGCGGGCCGTCAGTGGCTGCGCAAGGCCGCCGACGCGAACATGTCCCACGCGCAATACGTCTACGGACGGATGTACGACGACGGCGACTTCGTCGCGCGCGACCCGGCCGAAGCGCACCGCTGGTTCCTGAAGGCGGCGAGGCAGGGCCATGTGCAGGCGGAACTCTCGCTGGCGAACCAGTTCCTCGACGGGCGCGGCACGGCGCGCGACAACCGCCAGGCGTTCTACTGGTACAAGAAAGCGGCGCAAGGCGGCGACATGACCGCGCAATACGTGACCGGCTCGTTCTACGAGCGCGGCGGCGACGGCGTGACGCGCAATCTCAACGTCGCGCGCGCCTACTATGCGGCGGCCGCGGCGCAGGGCGACCGCGTGGCGATGCTGAAGTACGAGCAACTGAGCGACGAACTGATGCGCAGCCGGGCGCCCGACCCGGCAAGCTCGGCGCGCGGCGCACTCAGACAGCCCTGAGCGCGCCGCCGCGCGCTAGCTCTGCATGAGCCGCTTCTGGCGGCCGACGCTCATGATGAGGCCGATGGCGACACCGAGCGTCGTGAGCGCGGTCCCCCCGTAGCTCATGAACGGCAGCGGCACGCCCACGACGGGCAGAATCCCGCTGACCATGCCGATATTGACGAACGCGTAGGCGAAGAAGGCCATCGTCAGCGACCCGGCCAATAATCGCCCGAACAGCGTCGCGCCATTCGCGGCGATATAGAGCCCACGCGCGATCAGACACATGTAGAGCGTCAGCAGCACGAGCCCCCCGGCCATGCCGAACTCCTCGGAGAAGACGGCGAAGATGAAGTCCGTGTGCTTCTCGGGGATGAATTCGAGGTGCGACTGCGTGCCCTTCAGATAGCCCTTGCCGAACGGCCCGCCCGAGCCGATCGCGATGACGGCCTGGATCGTATGGAAGCCCTGGCCGAGCGGATCGGAGCTCGGATCGAGCAGCGTGCAGATGCGGTGCTTCTGGTAATCGTGCATGAGCGGCCAGTTAACCTGCGGCTGGCAGATCTTCGTCTGGAACGACGCAATGAGCACGACGGCCAGGACGCCGGCCGCGAGCACGGGCACGATGAGCCGGAACGAGAGCCCCGCGAAGTAGATGACGAAGAAGCCGGTCGCGAACACGAGGACGGCCGTGCCGAGGTCGGGCTGCTTCGCGATGAGCGCGACGGGCAGAAGCAGGATCAGGAAGCCGACGAGGAAGTCGTACCAGCGCATCACGCCCTCGCGGCGCTGGTAGTACCAGGCGAGCATGAGCGGCGTCGCGATCTTGAGAATCTCCGACGGCTGAATCACGACCCCGATGTTGATCCAGCGCCTCGCGCCCTTGCGCGTGAGGCCGAACATGAGGACTGCGACGAGTAGCGCGATGCCGACCGTGTAGGCCGGTACGGCGAAGCGCATCAACGTGGTCGGCGGCACGTTCGCGAGCACCCACATCAGCACGAACGTCAGCATGATGTTGCGCAACTGGTCTTCGACGCGGCCCGGCATGTCGATCGTCGCGCTGTAGAGCGTCACGATGCCGACGCAGAGCAGCAGGAACACGGTCAGCGCGAGCGGCCGGTCGAAGCCGATGAACATCTTGCGGATCGTCTCGAGGACGGCGCGTTTGTCGATCTTGTCGAACTCGAAAGAGGGCATGGGGGACTCCTGTGTCGGGCGG
>Ga0164242_10007610_pt1 | contig 11829 bp, 10 predicted proteins | sample OricomgcompostMG_FD_108783 | JGI IMG/M metagenome (GOLD analysis project Ga0164242, IMG submission 108783) | Miracle-Growth compost microbial communities from Emeryville, California, USA - Original compost - Miracle growth compost (MG) ... | reverse complement strand
CGTCGAGAACAGGGTAGGGCTGTCTTCCCCGGCCAGGGTCTCCGTCAGTTCCAGGTTCTTGCGCGTGACGGCGTCCAGCACGACGTACTGGCCGGCCTGGTCGACGCGGATGGACTGGATGTGCGGCAAGGCCTGTGCCTGCGTGCGTCCGACGTAGCGCAGCAGGGCTCCGGCGGCACGTATGGCGGCGGGCAGGTCTTCCAGGCCGAAACCGGCGAGGGAGTCCACCTTGAAATGTTCCAGCAGTGTCTGGCGTGCGCCGTCCAGGTCGAAATGCCAGTCGGGGACGGCACTGATCGCGATGTCCGCCTCGTGGGCCCGGGCGGTTTCGGCGCAAACCAGTTCCGCCGGCGCAATGCGGGACAGTTCCGCCTGACGCATGTCGGACGAACACTGCGTGGCGCTGAAATCACCGTTGGCGAGGTTCATCCATGCCAGGCCCAGTACGTCGGTCCGACCCACGCGAGCGGGGCAGATGGCCGCGATCAACCGGTCGGCTTTCGCCGGCAGCAGCGCGTCGTCGGTCAGCGTGCCGGGTGTGACCGTGCGTACGATCTTGCGTTCGACCGGCCCCTTGCTGGTGGCGGGATCACCGATCTGCTCGCAAATGGCGACCGATTCCCCCAATGCGACCAGGCGCGCCAGGTAGCCTTCCATGGCATGAAACGGTACCCCGGCCATGGGGATGGGCGCCCCGTTGGATGCCCCGCGCTTGGTGAGCGTCAGGTTCAGGAGACGGGCGCCGCGCTCGGCGTCGTCGTAGAACATTTCGTAAAAGTCACCCATGCGATAGAACAGCAAATGCGAGCCCGCCTGCTGCTTGAGCTGCAGGTATTGCTTCATCATGGGGGTGTGGCCGGAGAGATCGGGGGAGGTCATGGACTGATTGGTATGCCCTTCAAAATCGCTATTATCGTTCAATGGGCCGCTGGGTCCTGCAATAGCCCGCCCGCACCATATTCTCGCAAGTTTCCAGATCAGTTTCGCATGACCGGAGCCCCCCGCCCGGGGCGACCCTTTGCCTGCTGCTGTTGGAGGGTTCTAAAAAAATATCCAGAAGCTCCGCTCTTGAAATAAATGTTATGTTATAACATTGCAATTTTAGTGAAAAGGAGTGCAAAACATCATGCGATTCTTCAAAAGAAAACTGTCAGCCATCCTGGCTCTGATGGTGCTACCCATTGCAGCACTGGCGGCACAGAACCCGGTCCGCATCGTCGCGGCTGAAAACTTCTATGGCGACATTGCAGCACAGATCGGCGGCTCGCATGTACAGGTCACCAGCATTCTCAGCAACCCCGACCAGGATCCGCATTTGTTCGAAGCCAGTGTCTCGACCGCCCAGGCGCTCAGCCACGCGCAGCTTGTGGTTTACAACGGGGCAGGCTACGACCCCTGGATGGAAAAGCTTCTGGCCGCGTCGGCATCGTCCGGGCGCCAAGCCATTGTTGCCGGACACTTGCTGCACGAGAAGGAAGGCGACAATCCTCACCTCTGGTACGACCCGGCCACCATGCCGGCGATAGCCAAGGCCATTGCCGCCACGCTGGAAAAGCTGGATCCCGCCGGCGGGCCCGCTTATCGACGAGGCTTGGCACATGTGCTGGCGTCGTTGCAAGTCCTGCAGGACAAGGTGACAGCGATGCGGTCGCGTTGCGCCGGCCTGCCGGTCACGGCCACCGAGCCTGTATTCGGCTACATGGCGCATGCGCTGGGCTTCGTCATGCGCAATGGTGGTTACCAGTTGGCGGTAATGAATGACGTTGAGCCCAGCGCCAGCCAGATCAAGGCGTTCGAGAAAGACTTGAAGGCTCGCCGCGTCAAGATCCTGTTCTACAACAGTCAGGTGACAGACGCGTCCACGGAGCGTGCCAGGCGCATCGCGCAAGCACACGGCGTGCCGGTTGTCGGTGTCACAGAGACCATGCCTGCGGGTTCTCACTACCAGGCCTGGATGATGAGCCAACTCTCGGAAATCGAGAAAGTGCTGGCGGGTGAGCGCCACCGATAAGTATCTGTACTTATCAGCCACTCGTTCTGATTCCTCTGCGAACCGGGGCGGGTATCTTCCTAGGCAACGCTGGTTGATGAGGAAGGGAATACCCGACTCTCCAGCACACGCAGGAACAAGGCGCCGCCATGGTCAACTCCCAGGGCATCGTAGTCTCGGCGCGGGATCTCCACCTGTATGAGGCCGGCGGCATCGTCCTGCGTGGTGCGCAGCTCCAGGCGCACCAGTCCGCCCAGCGGTACGATGTGTTCGACCTCCACCGCCGGCAGGCCCGCCTCGGCCTGGCGCGTTAGCTCGATGTCGTGGGGGCGTACGAAAACGCGCCCCTCGAATATGTTCACGTTGCCGATGAAGCGCGAAACGAACGGTGTGGCCGGGTGGTCGTAGACATTGGCGGGCGAGCCGATCTGTTCGACGTGTCCCTGGTCCATGACCACGACCTTGCTGGCGACCTCCATGGCTTCTTCCTGATCGTGGGTGACGAAAATGCTGGTGACGTCCAGGTTGCGGTGCAGGTTGCGCAGCCAGCGGCGCAGGTCTTTGCGGACATTGGCATCGAGCGCGCCGAAGGGTTCGTCCAGAAGCAGCACCTGCGGCTCGACGGCCAGGGCGCGTGCCAGCGCGATGCGCTGGCGCTGGCCGCCCGAAAGCTGGTCGGGGTAACGGTCGGCCAGCCAGTCGAGCTGCACGAGCGCCAGCAGATCGAGGACCTTCTGGCGGATCGCGGCGGATGTCGGCCTGTGGCGCCGGGGACGGACGCGCAGGCCGAATGCGACGTTCTCGAACACTGTCATATGGCGAAACAGGGCGTAGTGCTGGAAAACGAAGCCGATGCCGCGATCGCGGACGTGCTGCGAAGTCTTGTCCTGGCCATGGATGACGATGGTGCCGCTGTCCGCCTGTTCCAGCCCCGCGATGATCCGCAGCAGTGTTGTCTTGCCGCAGCCCGATGGGCCGAGCAGGGCTACCAGTTCGCCTTCGGCAATACTCAGGCTGACGTCGTCCAGCGCAATGAAGCCGCCGAATCGCTTATTGATATGGTGAATTTCGATACTCATGGTGTTACCGGAATGTCTTTGGGGGAAGAGGTGCGGGACAAGGATTCCGCCCGTTCGCCTGTGCGGCGTTGCCGCGCCTGCTGCCATTCCAGCATTGTCTTGGCAGCCAGAGTGACCAGAGCCAGCAGCGCCAGCAGCGAGGCGACCGCGAAGGCGCCGGTGAAGTCGTACTCGTTGTACATTTGCTCGACCTGCAGGGACAGGGTGTTGGTCTGTCCGCGTATGTGGCCCGAGACCACGGACACGGCGCCGAATTCGCCCATGGCGCGGGCATTGCATAGCAGGATGCCGTAGAGCAGGCCCCACTTTATGTTGGGCAGGGTCACTTTCCGGAATAGGGTCCAGCCGCTCGCTCCCAGGCTGAGCGCGGCTTCCTCTTCCTCCTGGCCTTGCTCCTGCATCAAGGGAATCAGTTCGCGCGCCACGAAAGGAAACGTCACGAACAGCGTGGCCAGCACGATGCCCGGCGTGGCGAACAGGATGTGGATGTCGTGTCGATCCAGCCAGGGCCCGAACCAGCCGTGCGCGCCGAAGACCAGCACGTAGATCAGGCCGGAGATGACCGGGGACACGGAAAACGGCAGGTCGACCAGTGTCAGCAGCAGGCTGCGTCCATGAAAGCGGAATCGTGCGATGGCCCATGCCGCGGCGATTCCAAAGAGCGTGTTCAATGGTACGGCGATCGCCGCCACCAGCAGCGTCAGGCGCAGCGCGGACAGGGCATCCGGGTTCGACAGCGCCGAGAAATAGGCGCCCACCCCTTGTTCAAAGGCTTGTTCGAGTACCGCCAGCAGCGGCAACACGAGGAAGATTGCCAGCACGCAAAACGTGATGGCGATTGGAATGACGGTGAGGCCGCGCGGGCGACGAGCCGCCCGGGCATCAGGCATGGCGGAGGTGTTCACGGGTGCGATTCCTTGCCGGCATTGCGCCGGGCCCATGATTGCAGCAGATTGATCAGCAACAGCAGCGCGAAGGAGATGACCAGCATGGCCAGGGCAATGGCTGTTGCGCGGCCGTAGTCGAACTGCTGCAGCTGGGTGACGATCAGCAGGGGCACGATTTCCGAGCGCATGGGCATGTTGCCCGCAATGAAGATGACCGAGCCGTATTCGCCCACGCCGCGGGCGAAGGCCAGTGCGAACCCGGTGAGCAGCGCCGGCAGTATGGTCGGAAGGATCACGCGCAGGAAGGTGGCGCGGCGGCCCGCTCCGAGGCTGGCGGCCGCTTCCTCCAGAGAGGTATCCATGTCCAGCAGCACGGGTTGTATGGTGCGCACCACGAAGGGCAGGCCCACGAAGATCAGTGCCACCACGATGCCCAAGGGGGTGAAGGCGATCTTCACCTCCCAGGACGCGAACCATCGTCCCAGCCAGCCATTGGGCGCGTACAGGGTCGTGAGGACAATGCCCGCCACTGCGGTAGGCAGCGCGAACGGCAGGTCGATGAGTGCGTCCAGGACTTTTCTGCCTGCGAAATCATATTGGGTAAGTGTCCAGGCCACGATAGTGCCCAACAGGCCGCTGATGACTGCGGCGGCAAGCGAGCAGCCCAGGCTGACACGAAAGGCCGCCAGCACTCGAGGCGAATCGAGGAGGGCCAAGATGTGGCCGGGTGTCAATCTCAGCGCCGCCAGGGCGAGTGCCGACAAGGGGATCAGCACCACCAGGCTCAGGTAGAGCAGGGTGCTTCCTAGCGCGAGACGCATGCCCGGGAGGACATGGGCGCTTTGGCTGCGGGGTGTCCTGTTTGCCGGGGCGCGTGGGGAGAGGGGCAGTGCCGCGGCGGGCTGCTTCATTTCAGGTAGATCTGGTCGAACACGCCACCGTCGGCAAAATACGTTTTCTGCGCTTTCTGCCAGCTGCCGAACACGTCCTTCAGCTTGAACAGGGATATCTTGGGAAACAGCGCCAGATCCTTTGCGTCGGCGTCTTCCGGATGCTGCGGCCGGTAATAGTTCGCAGCGGCAATCTTCTGGCCCGCGGGGGAATACAGGTATTTCAGATAAGCGCGGGCGACTTTGCCGGCGCCGTGCTTGTCGGCATTGCCGTCGACCACGGCGACCGGGGGTTCGGCCAGGACGCTGATCGATGGCACGACAATGTCGAAGTCGCCCTTGAGCCGGTATTTCGCCAGCAGTGCCTCGTTTTCCCAGGCCAGGAGCACGTCGCCGATGCCGCGCTTGGCGAAGGTGTTGGTGGCGCCGCGCGCGCCCGAGTCGAGCACCGGCACGTTCTTGTACAGTTTCGCGACGAACGCCTTGGCTTTCGCCTGTGCGGCGTCGACACGAGCCCGGGCCGCCGGGTCATGCAGCGCCGCCAGGTCGCCCAACTGCTGTTTCAACTCGTAGCCCCATGCGGCCAGGAAATTCCAGCGTGCTCCGCCAGACGTCTTCGGATTCGGGGTGATGACTTGCACGCCCTTGCGCACCAAGTCGTTCCAGTCGTGGATGTGCTTGGGATTTCCCTTGCGCACCAGGAACACGATGGTCGAGGTGTAGGGCGCGCTGTTGTCGGGCAGGCGGCTTTGCCAGTTTTCCGGAATTTTGCCCGTCTTCGCCGCGATGGCATCGATGTCGTAGGCCAACGCGAGGGTGACCACGTCGGCGCCCAGGCCGTCTATCACTGCGCGCGACTGGCTGCCCGATCCCCCGTTGGACGTCTTGATGTCGACCGTCTCGCCGGTGGTCTGCTTCCAGTGCGCCTTGAAGACCTTGTCGTAGGCGGCGTACAGTTCGCGTGTGGGGTCGTATGACACATTGAGCAGCGTGGTGTCGGCATGGGCGCCGAATGCCGCCAGCGACATGGCGGCGCCAATGAGAAGGTGCTTGAGGACGGAACTGCGCCGCGTTTCGGCGTGCATGTGGCGGTTGAGGGTTGGCTGCATAAGAACTCCAGTCAGTGGCAAGGATTTGGTTTTTCAGTGGCCCGGTCGGCACAATCATGGTGTTGCGACGTCGGCCACGAGGCTACGGACACGTCATGAAAGGTATCCGGGGGATGCGTGGCGTTTTATCGGTTGCCCGACGTATATCGCACCCTTCATCTGGCGATTCGCAGAGGAAGGGTCACGCAGAAATTCTAGAGTCGGGGTAGACGAAGCCGGAAGGAATATTTATCGACTTCCATATTTGAGAATCGAATATGAATTTGTCGGGTGTTGCGTATTGCTTCCTTCTCGCAGCATGCCGGTTGCTTGGACACGAGCACCACGACCCGGGCCATGCGTCAGCCGTTTGACCGGCTCAGGGCCGCCTGAGTCAGCCACAGTACGAAACCCATCTATGGAAATAGGAAAAAAATCGTTCGCCATGCAGCAGAGGTAGTGCAAACATATTCGGTATTCGTATTTGCCAACACTCTTTTCCATCGTGAATTTTCAGCAACTGCGTTCCGTGCGCGAAGCCGCCCGACGAGGCTACAACCTGACCGAAGCAGCCACTGCCCTGTTCACTTCCCAGCCGGGGGTCAGCCGCCAGATCCGGGAACTCGAAGAGGAGCTGGGAATTGACATATTCGAGCGCAACGGCAAACGCCTGGTCGGCCTGACGGAGCCGGGGAAGGGTATCCTGCCGATCATCGAGCGTCTTTTGCTGGAATCGGAAAATCTGAAGCAGGCCGGGCGCGAGTACGCTCACGAAACACGCGGCACCCTTTCTGTGGCTACAACACATACCCAGGCTCGCTACACATTGCCCAACATTGTCCAGGCATTCAGGCGTGCGTATCCCCAAGTGCGTATCGCTCTGCAGCAGAGTTCCCCGGAGCACATCGCGCAGTGGGTGATCTCCGGCAAGGCCGATGTTGGCATTGCCACCGAAGGTATTGCTCAATTCCATGAGCTTGTTTCGTTTCCATGCTATGAATGGAACCACACTATCGTGGTGCCGCAAGGCCACCCGCTGCTATCGTTGCAAATCGTCACGCTCGACGACCTCAGCCGCCACCCGTTGATCACCTACGACGTGGGGTTCACCGGGCGCGGGCACATTGATGCCGCCTTCGACAAGGCGGGGATAGCCACCGACATCGTACTGACGGCCATGGACTCCGATGTCATCCAGCAGTACGTTGCGCTGGGTATGGGAGTAGGGCTTATCGCTTCCATGGCTGTCAAGCACACCAACACGCATAAATTGTGTGCCATCAATGGTGCGCACCTTTTCCAGCCCAATGTGACGCGGGTGGCAGTCAGGCGCGGGGCTTATTTGCGTTCCTATACGTACGACTTCATTACGCGCATTGCGCCACATTTGTCGCGCGATGAGGTGCGTGAAGCACTGTTCTGTGGCAGATGATCGGAATGCCGTTTAGCGGCGATCAGTCAGCGTCAGGAGAAGTGCTGTTCAGGCCGGCCCCCAACGGCGAATGGTGTAGCGCTCCAGCGTCTCGAATAGCCCGTTCTCAATGAGCAGTCCGATAATGACGACGGAAATCAAGCCGGCAAATACACGGTCTGTGTAAAGTTCGTTGCGATTCTGGAAGATGTACCACCCCAGGCCCCCCTTGCCACCGGAGGTGCCGAACACCAGTTCGGCCGCGATCAGCGTGCGCCAGGCGAACGCCCAGCCTATCCGCAGGCCTGCCAGGATGGATGGCAGCGCCGCGGGCATGAATACCAGGATCACGTAACGCATCCCTCTCAGGCCGTAATTGCGCCCCATCATGCGTAAGGTGTTGGGCACTGCCAGGAAGCCGGAATAGGTGTTGAGGGCCAGCGCCCAAAGCACTGAATGGATGATGACGAAGATCAAGCTCGCCTGGCCCAGACCGAACCACAGAAGGGCCAGGGGCAGCAACGCGATGGCTGGAAGGGGGTTGAACATGGAGGTCAGGAGCGTCAACAGGTCGCGTCCGATCTGGGTGGAGATCGCTACAGTGGTGAGGGCCAGTGCCAGCACGATGCCCAAGAGGTACGCTTGGATCAGCACGACGAGCGACGTGCGGATACGCTGCTCCAACTCGCCGCTGGCCAGGTCACTGGCCAGAGCGCGCATAGTATCCAGCGGGCCTGGCAATAGCAATGCATTGTTCTGAACAGCCGCGACCACCGCCCAAATGGCGATCAACAGCAGCAGGATGAAGAGCTTGCGCAGCCAGGGCCGCTGCCAGAGAAGGTGGGTCGCTGGCAGTGTGTGCCCGATCTGCGCATCGTCCACAGGTTCGAGCGGCAATTCGTATTCTGGCCGCGAGGTAGAAGTGGATAAGGTAGAAGTGGATAGTTTGCTGATCAGCATGGGCTGGGATTCTCGGTGAAAATTCTATGTTTATGCCACCCGTTGGCTCGGCTGGATGTCGATAGGGTTGCCGAAGAGCAAACCGTGAATACGCGAGACGGCCGCCTGGAATTCTGTGCCCCCTTGACTGTGCAAGCCGAACCGTTGAGCGCTGAGCTCGGCTCGTACGCGCCCCGGATGCGGCGAGAGCAGCAGGATACGGTTGCCTATCACCAGCGCCTCTTCGATAGAGTGAGTGACGAATAACAAGGTGAAGTGCTCTTCTTCCCACAATTGCAGCAATTCTTCTTGCATCTTTCGGCGTGTCAAGGCATCGAGCGCGGCAAAGGGTTCGTCCATCAGAAGAATGCGCGGCTGCATGGCCAAGGCACGGGCAATGGCCACGCGTTGTTTCATGCCGCCCGACAAAGTATGGGGATAGGCACCGGCGAACGCCACCAGGCCGACTTTTTCCAGGTAATGCATGGCCCGGTCGTTCGCTTCCCGGCGGGACAGTGAGCGCGCCACTCTTAGAGGAAATGCGACGTTCTGTTGAACTGTTTTCCAGGACGGCAGTTGGTCGAACTCCTGGAACACGACAATCCGGTCGGGTCCGGCGTCGACCACTGGATGACCGTCAAGGAGGATGTGTCCGCCACGCGGGCGTAGAAATCCGGCGACGGCCTTGAGCAGCGTGGACTTGCCGCAACCAGAGGGTCCCAGCAGTACGAAGCGATCCGCCGTGTCCACTTCAAAGCTCACGCGGTGCGTGGCACGCACCACGCCTTGCAAGCCCTGGTATTCGATTGTGACGTCTTCGACCTGTAGCGGTGGTTGGTTGTGTGTCTCCGGATGAGCGTTTGAGTCGGCTGCGTGCGCCGGCTCCTCGTGGAGTAAATATTGGCTGGTCACTCAGCTCCCCTGCGCTGTGAGAGGATCGGCGAAGAAATAATCCTTCCAGGATTGGGGCAGATGGCGAATGGCGCCGATTCGATGCATGAAGCGCGCAATCTGGTAAGTGTTCCGGGGGGCGATCTTGAACCGGATATCGGGGCTCTTCATGAGCTTTACCAGGAAGGCGCGATCAATCTTTGACCCCGTCACGCGCAGATAGGCATCGGCGGCCGAGTCCGGGTGGGCGCGGGCGAATGCCGCGGCCTGTGCCAGGGCTTCTACAAAGGCTTTATACGTCTTGGGGTTTTCTTCGCGGAATTTCCGAGTGGCGAAGAGCACGGTCGACGAAACCGGTCCACCCATTACATCGTAGGACTTGAGCACAATGTGCGCATTCGGGTTGCGGGCGAGTTCTTCTTCCTGAAAAGGAGGGTTGCCGAAATGCGCTGTGATCTCGGTGCCGCCCGAGATGATCGCCGCCGTGGCGTCGGGGTGCGGCAGAGCGACGGTAATGCCATCGAGCTTGTTGTAGTGTTTTATCCCCCATTTTTTTGCGGCAGCCATCTGCAGGAAACGGGCCTGCACCGAAACGCCGACCGCGGGTAGGGCGATGCGATCCTTGGCGGTAAAGTCGGCGATGGTTTTGACCTTGGGATTGTTGCTGACCAGATAATTGGGAAACTCCCCGAGCGAGGCAATGCCGCGAATGTCCTGTTTGCCGTAGGCGCGGTCCCAGATGGTCAGTAGCGGGCCAATCCCGGCCGCGCCGATGTCGATGGCGCCGGATAGCAGCGCCGTGTTGACAGCGTTGCCGCCCGATAGCCGAATCCAGTCCACCTTTATATCGAGTCCTTCGGCCTTACCGTATTTTTCGATCAGCTTCTGGTCGTGGATGATGTTCAAGAGCACGTAGACAATGCCGAACTGTTCAGAGATTCGTATGCGCCCTTCGGCGCGAGCAGTGCCCGCGCTTGCCATAAACATCGCCAACGCCGTTCCCACCACGCACAATAAGTGCGCGAACGGGCGGTGCGGCGATGTGCGCGGGCGCTCGGCGGGTGTCTGTCGCCGGGTTCCGGGCCGTCGTCGGAAGGTGTGCAGGATAGGGCCGATATGGTCATTGCTTTTGTTGAAACGCATTATTGGATCCTGTGTTTTCTGTCGTAGAAGGCGCTTATATCCACTAGAGCGAGGCGTCTGCCAGGTTGTCCGACCCGGCTACCGGCGCCGTTTGCTTCGTGTGTCTTCATGGTCAGAAGGGCGCATCGCCCTCCACCGTCGTGCGGTACAGCTTGCGCCGAAGGTGTGCCGGGCAGCCGGTGGCCAGGTGGGTTACTGAACGGTTGTCCCAGAACACGAGGTCGTGATCACGCCAACGGTGCCGGTAGACATGCTCTGGACGAATACTATGATCGAACAGAGCCTGGAGTACCTGGCGGCTTTCCTCTTCGGGCAACCCTTCTATGCGAGTCGTAAACCCTTCGCTGACAAACAAGGCCTTGCGCCCCGTCTCTGGGTGGGTACGCACGACTGGATGCGAGACTTCCCCTACTTGCGCCAATTGCTGGGCACTGAGGTTTGGCCGCCAATTTCCCGCTTTCTGCAACTCGCCGTATTTGGCCAGGTAGGAGTGAATGGCGCGGCGGCCTTCAACGACTTTCCGCAATTCGACAGGCAAGGTCTCCCAGGCCCGATGCATGTCGGCGAACAAGGTATCTCCCCCTTGAGATGGCAGCTCCTGCGCATGCAGCAAGGAGCCCAGGCTCGGAATTTCCTTGTATGAGATATCGGAATGCCAGTACTTGCCGGCATCACCCAGCCCGATCGGATTGCCATTCTCAATGATGTTGGAGACGGTGAGGATCTCTGGGTAACCTGGTAGATGGAATTGATACAGCACGTGGATCATGAGTTTGCCGAAGCGTCGACTGAAGGCGATGTGATGCTCCGGTGTGATGCGTTGGTTGCGAAATACGAGCAGGTGATGGTGGAGGTGCGCTTGATGAATACGGGAGAAACTTTCGGAGTCTATGTCGCCTCCGAGGTCCAGTCCGATGATTTCAGCACCCAGTCCTCCTGGGAATGGTCTTATCGTGAAGTCGGCCGGCAAAGGTGCCGCCGAGTCGGTTCGATACCGTAGAACGGATGAGGGCATATCGGGCTCCATAGAGCGGCTGCGGCAGAGGCACGACATCTCTTGCGTGGCAAGAAGGTGTCGTTGCATGGAAGTGAAATTATGAGAAGAAATTCCGTGATCCAAAACGAATAAATCCGTGCTTGATTATTTGGTCTACGCATATCGTGGAAGGTCGGGAATTGGCCATATGTATGTAGCGATTGAATCGTTCGCGCGACGTGTTGCACTCGTCAGAATGGTCGGCTCATCGGCCTCTTTTGAAACACGGCGTTTCTACAACGTGTGAGTGGCCGTCATGAAAATCAACTGACCTATCCGTCAAGGAAATGAAATGGCTACTTCCCCTCCCGTAGAGAGATCGCATCCGCCATCCATCCGAAAAGTCGTCGCATCGTCCCTGATCGGCGCCACGATCGAGTGGTATGACTTTTTCCTGTACGGCGTCATCGCCGGCCTGATCTTCAACAAGCAGTACTTCCCCAGCCACGATCCGGTCGTCGGCACGCTGCTGGCG
>Ga0164242_10007609_pt1 | contig 11830 bp, 12 predicted proteins | sample OricomgcompostMG_FD_108783 | JGI IMG/M metagenome (GOLD analysis project Ga0164242, IMG submission 108783) | Miracle-Growth compost microbial communities from Emeryville, California, USA - Original compost - Miracle growth compost (MG) ... | reverse complement strand
CGCTGAGGAGGTCAAGTGGTCGGTCGCCGGGTCCACTAACAGCAACCGGCACCTACGATATTGCTGCCAGGGGCTCTTGGGGCTTCATTGTAGCATCCCCACCCACACATGCTGCGATTGTCGGGTCTGACGTCGTCGTGCGTTACCGAACCCTCCATCATTGACCTGACCTCCGTGTCACCCGCTTGCACGCGGACCTGTGTCAACTCTCAGGTGGGGACGGGACCTCTCTTCCCCTTCTCTACTTGCAACTTTGCTCTATCATTCACAATGCTGACCATGCCGGATGGGAGTCAAGATAATTAGCAAACTGCGATTGGGGCAATACTGGGACCAAAATGCTTTGAAAGCAGAAACAAATTGGTATGGCGGGGTAGAAGGGGGAAGGGGGGTTCATCCCCGCGTTTCCCGTATATGAAACATAGCTTCATTGCCTACGACTCAGCCCCGATAGGGGTCTCGAGCCACGCCCTTAGCCGCTAAAAAGCGATGCTACGGACGGCATCACAGAACGAAGCTTTGTCTAGAACTCTAGGTATTAGCATATATAAAAAACAATTCCCATCCGGTCAACCAGTGCGCCCCTGTCTCATAACGTCCCGCCCTCCTCCTTCAGCCGTAATTTCGTGTCCTCCCGCCGCCGTAGTTACTCGGGAACTGTTTCCCGTTCGCCAACACCGGCACATGCACCTGCGCTGGTCGCTTCTTCGGGGGCGGGAGCGAATTGACGGCTTCCCACATCTCCATGATGCCCGGCCGCCGAGCCGGGAGCATGCTGTACTGGAGGCTGTAGAGGTTCTTCCTGTTGATGGGCGGCACGAACTTGCCGGTCAGGAGGCAGAGTAGAACCCGTGGGGACAGGTAATGCTTCCGGATGCGCTGAGCCATTTGGAAGTATTGGTGGAACATGGCCCTGAAGGAAAGGGGAATCGGCTGTTCGAGGAGTTAGATTCAAAGAGTTAGATGCTTCGTAGTATGACCAGTGGGAATAGGCTGTTGTTTTATTACCTTGAGATAGATTACCGACGTGGTAGGATGATCGGGAGAAGGTACAAGAGCAAGTCTATTATCTAGGGTATCTCGAAGTTCAAAGCGAATGCCCCCTAGCGATTGTTAGTTGTTGTCGTCGACTATATACTAGGGGTAGAAGAAGAAGAATGTTGTAGTTACCTGGCAGCCTGCTGGGATCCTTGACTCTCAACATGAGGGCAAAAAGGGGGAAATGGTTCAAGCAGGAAAGCAGAGTGTCAAAGACCGCTTTCAGCGAAATTATAACCATGCGCGCTATCGCGAAGTTGAGGTAGAAAACCACAACGGTCGGTAGTAGAAAAGATAGAAGGGTGAAGAGGATCGTGCCCACTAGAAGCTGGTCGAGGTCGTAGTCGCACGAATCAATACGGTTCCGGAGTACGTTGTGCTTCTTCCCGCGGAACAGGTGGAATAGGGATACTAGGATGTTGAGCTGCCAATGGAATATGCGGGCAGACGCGAGGTAGAAGGAGTAGATGTGAACCGTGAGGACGGAGAGCAGGTCCGAGACCAAGGCAATGGGCAAGCTTGCACCACCGAAGCTTGAGAAGCCAATGAAGCGGATGATGTGAGGCATCGCCGGCTGGAGGGTTTCAATGCAACCTGTACCCTTTGTTAGATATGCTCTCCTTGAAAAAAAAACGAGGAAGAAATGAGGTCACACTCACTGGACCAATAGTCGATGACCCAGAGGAATAGGTCACCGAGAAATGCCGCGAGCTCGTTGTTTAGCTTCAAGCCCGCTGGCCAACCCATGAGCCAGGATATACTGCTCTGTAGTGCCTCAACAGTGTACGTGGCGAGGAGCTGACTTATCTGGCCAGCAACCCAGTTGGCATTGTCGATAATATAGGAGCCAAGGGCAATGCCGATAATGATATCATTAGCTACCAACCACAGGCTGTTGTAGAAGCGTATGTAGTCCGGGTGGCTCGTCGTCACACTCTCCCAGTCGTTCTTCCGCTGCCTCAGCGTCACGTACTGCATCGGCCAGTAGCAGAACTGCTGAAGCCGGATTTCGACCTGCTGGGCGGTGGCTGAGATATCCTTCAGCGCTGCATGCTTGTCCTGGGCCCTCCACTCCAGAATGAGGAGCATCATCTCGGCGGCAATCCGGTGAGACATTAGCACCAGCACGAATGCTCGTTTGATGATAGGCCAGACGTATATCGTGGCCATCTCCCATAACCACACGAGCGCTACGTCTCTCGCAGTTGTTGCCGATTCCACGACTCGCTCTGAGACACTCAAACTCCTCTTCGGCCGCGTCCCGATGCGGGAAACGTTTTTCTGGAGGAGCTGTTCGAGTTCCCACGCCCAGTTAATCTGGTTCACGATCTTCGCAAGGGCCCTCTCCTTCGCCGATGGTACGCGCTCGATAACCGAATGAAGCTTCAGCTTCTCGACCAGTTTCTGTTTTTCCTCTTTCCTCAGCCGTTCCCCCTTCTCGCCTTCCTCCTCGCTGAGATCTGAGGGTTCCGGCTTCGGTTCGCCATGCTTATCGTCTAGAGCCAGCGCTATCGGGTTGAGGGATATATATTGCATCTGCCTGGGCAAAGGCCTCTCGTAGAGAATAATCTGGATGCTGGTGGCTCGGGCGCAGACGACCGTCGGCACTCGCATACTCGGCGTAGTCGTGGCCCGGATCCAGGATGGGTTGATGTCGACTGTATCTGAGGTGTTGGAGACCCCAAGGACGTTCATAGACGGTTGACCGCATAGCTCGTAAATTCGGTTGACCGGGTGCGGTGCATTGCGGAAGAGGGTCCCCAGCTTCAAGGCGCTTTCGACGTTGCGCGCCTGTCTACTAGTTAGAGGCGGACCTGACCTGACCTGACGGGGTAGTCTCGGGGCCGCATACCTCTACTTCCTCGAGTATTGCGACGACGAAGACATCCAAGGCGGAATTCCTCCAGCCCACAACCACGCCCCTGAGGTCCGACCTTGGAATATCCGCCGGCCAAAATACTCGCATCAGCTCATCATGCTCTGTCATGGCAGACCGCAAGAGGCAAACAGGGAGGGGGGTCAGAACGACCCTCTCCTCCTCAGCTGCTCCCTAGCAGAAACACCCGAATCAGGCGCCCGGGGGTGCTAGAGTGTATCGTTATCAGCAGGGATTCGGGCCATTTGTGCTGCCGGAGGTCTCGTACCAGATTCGCTTCCCTCGTCGCCAGACGTTCCACGGGTATAAAAACGAGGAAGAAGACCAAGGTAAGGGCACCGAACCCTTTAGCAGCCCGTGTCTGTGAAGTCGTACGTACGGATGTCAGCCGGTCGGAAGGGGTATGCAAGCAATATATCGACAGGTTTTGGGAAGCTTACGACGACGCCGTGGTCCCAGGCGAATATAGCGAGCTCGTAAAGTCGAGTGACAAGATCCCATCGAGCAGTGATGTAGCCAGCTACGAAGATTCCGAGGGTGAGGACAGAGAAGGGGTGCATAGAATCGCAGGACTAGCTCGGTATTCGCATTCCGAAGAAAGCGAAACTTGGACCGTGTAGAAGCGCCCAGGGGGAAGGGCTGGGCCGATGGATGGGATGGCGGGATCGAGGACCTAAATCGGGAACGAGTCAACGCGTTTCTCGACGTCAATCGCTTGGCGGAGGCGGATATCGTGGCGGGCTTGTGTGGGTTGAGGTCGGGGTTTGGGCGCAAGCTGTTCAAAGTGCCGTGACGGATTGGCGCTAAGAGCCGAGGCCCCTGTCTGTCAAAAGTGCTTGGCCGTGTCGAGCCTTCTGAGGATCACGTGGGGTGCATGGACCATGGTTCTAGAACATCCACCGATATTCGAGGTTCAGATCCGGATTCCAGGAGAAGCAACATTAGGTAAAGGATGAAAGCAGAGAGGTTACTGTGTAGGAAGCAGGCTACAAATGTCTCATATTCTATTGCGAGGAGAGATGCCGCCAAAACTCCCGACCAGTACTCTTCCTAGCGTCTCCAGTTCCGCTATTATTTTACAAGTACATGTACATTCCAAAATGAGCCCTGCATAACGCCAGCTCGATATAATCGTACAGTTCCTACGAGTTTAGATGGTTTAGAATATTGGACTTGCCAAGCGATAGGTGGTGAAGTATATTGGGAAACTTACATTTGCGACCCATGTACGCCGCATCGTTCTCTTTGTTGTCTTCCCGTGCTTCCTCTAGGAGCTTGTCGATACCTCGCCGCTTAAGGGCGACCTTGAGAGCGAGTTCGTTAGTTGCTGCTCTGAATTGACATCCTTGGTGTTCTTAGTCCATACCGTGAGACATTTCTGGTACTCCTTGAATATCCCGGTACACTCGTTACTCTCAGAGGTCTCTATCCCCCGGAGATATTCTATCCATCTCGTGAGCGCGCCATTCCCGGCCTCCGGGAAGATGCTATACGGGGGGCTTACTTTCGCTGTACCACTTGAGGAAGCACGTATCATAGCGCCTGGCGGATACGGCGGGTTAGTGGAAACCCAACGACATATGGTCTCAACCTACTCTTTAACTTCATTGCACTCTGGTCCAAGCGAGGCCGACATGGTGGAGCTTTCAAGGTTGCGTCAAGCCGCTGCTGCCGAACCTGAGGGTCGTTGTTGATTCGACTCGAGGGTGTGCGAAGGTGTTTTTGACGGATCCTTTGGAGTATAGAGTGAAAGGGGTGCTTCGCCTTCCACTTTGCTTATACGACTAGAGAAAGGGGTATTCAATTCCAAGCCGCCGGCCGGGTCAAACAAGTGCTCACCTTCTAATATCGCCGGTTTTGCGTTGGAAATGCTCACCAGTGAAGTCACGCTTCCTTTCCAGGGGGGTGACGGCCAAGTTTAGCTCCATAATTCCTTATCTTATCAGCTACCAGAGCTGAGCTTGTCGCTGCATTCACCCCACCCTTGCCTAAAAGTCTGGGGTACATTTATTTTATTTTTTTCCCACTCCAGGGCCAACTGCATCATCGTCAAAGACAGGTACGGCCCAATTCGTACCTCCTTTCGATACCGTCGCGATGGATGCTTCGCAGGACTTCAAGTCCTTGCAGGAGAAAATACAGTCGTCTCTGGTCGCCACGACGAGGTCGGCCAACGGACTCGCGAACGAGGATCTGGCATTTCAGCGCACCGCCAATCCCACCGCCGGCGCGCGGCTCGACGCGACCAACGACCGACTCCTGCGACTCGCCGGCGACCTGCTCAAATCGGCCGGAAAGTTTGCTGGGCAAGCGGCGCCGACGTTTGAGGACGCCGACGATGTGGACATTGGTTGGCGGGGCGTTGTGGATGTGGTCGACTCGCTACTCGAGAAGGCCGATACCTGCCTAGACGAGTACACCGGCCTGATCAAGAGGAAGAATGTCCCGACGGCCGAATCTGTGAGTCTATCCATTGCGCCACCACTCATGCTACCGGGTCGACCGCCTTCTAACAAGCTGCCAGGGTCGAACGCCGAAGAAGTCAAAAACGAATGACAAGCTAGACTGGGCCTTGAAGAGAGCCAACATCATCAAGCCCCAGAATGGATTTGAACGAAAGACGGACAACTTTGATCTCGGCCCTTGGAAACCGCTCTTGACTACGAAGCCACATGCTACTGTGCCCCTCGAGCAAAGTCTTGTCACTATCGTAGACGAAGAGCATCAAACACTGTATGGCTCCCTAGGTTCCCTTATCTCTTCCATCCAGAGCTTGAATATCATACAAGACGAATATACACGCAAGAAACCAAAGAAAAATCCATCCCGCAAAGCGCGCCAGGTGGCTACACAACGTTCGCAATTGCGTACTGATAGCAAACGTAGATACAAGCATCCTTACGAACCCGAGATACTCGCTACGAATTATCCAGCACGAGTCTACCAGAACGCTGAACCGATCCCTTATCTTCCAATCGAGACCACTTCTGCCACCTGGGTTGACACATACGACCAAGTTCTGGAGATGCTGGGGGAGCTCAAGAAGGCTAAGGAAATAGCCGTCGACCTCGAACATCATGATTACAGGAGCTACCCCGGCCTCCTTTCGCTAATGCAGGTCAGCACTCGAGATAGAGACTGGGTTGTAGACACTCTCCAGCCATGGCGACATAAGCTTGAGATCCTCAACGAGGTCTTTGCCGATCCGAATATCATCAAGGTAGGACCTCGTGCATCTGCCGATTTTGGCCTTCCCTCCCACCCGCGTTTCCGTTGTCTCTCCTAACTCCCTATTAGGTTTTCCATGGTGCGTACATGGATATGGTTTGGCTTCAGAGAGATCTCGGTTTGTATGTTGTCGGGCTTTTCGATACCCACTATGCCTGCGATGCGCTCGGTTACTCTGGGAAGAGCCTTGCATATCTGCTGAAGCGATTCGCGGATTTCGACGCAGATAAGAAGTACCAGATGGCGGACTGGCGAATACGGTAGGTCACAGCCCCCAATCGTCCCTCCACGTCTAACATTTTCGAAGCCCTCTTCCGGAAGAGATGTTCTACTATGCTCGCTCGGATACCCACTACCTCCTTTACATTTACGATATGGTCCGAAACGAGCTCGTTGAGCGGTCAGCTGGCGGCAGTTCTGAACAGAACCTGCTCGCATATGTTGAACAAAAGTCCAAGGAAACGTCGTTACAGACATACAAAACCCCGCTATGTGACCGTGAGACGGGAGTAGGCTCCCGCGGATGGTTCAACGCGCTGGCGAGATCGCCAGGGCTACTCGGCCGCGAGGAATTCTCCGTCTACAAGGCCATCTTCAAGTGGCGAGACGATAAGGCACGCGAACACGATGAAAGCCCCACCTTCATCATGGCTCCGCACGCCATTATGGACATCGTAAAGATTATGCCGACCGATCCCAAGGCTCTCTGGGGTCTCCTACCCAGAGATGCCCAGATAGCAAAATCCCGCCTTGACGAGCTACTTGCGGTAATCGCGGAAGCCAAAGCTCGAGGTGTCAACGGGCCGACCCTGCTAGATTTCTACAAGGGCGACTCTCTAGGTGCGGTGGCGAAGCAAGTCTTCGCTGATAAACGCCAGCCGAAGCTTAAGCAAGATCAAGCGATCCCAGACGCGAAAGAGCTGCGGAGTGAGCGGTCCCAATTATGGGGCCCCGTGCCTCTAAGCTCGGTCTGGGATGGTTCAAACCCGGCGCGGACGGCCGCGGAAACGTCGGAGATCGCACTGCCCTGGACGATATATGTCCAGGATCAAGCCGCTGCCGATGTCAACATGGTCGATGGGGTTGAGCAGGTCGACGCGACGCAGTCCGAGGTCGCCACTCCCCTCGTCCAAGATGAGAAGGACGCGGTTACAGCAGAGGATGAAGGCTTCACCCTCAAGTCCGGCAGGAAGCGCAATGTTGACGAGATGAAGTCTGACGGCGAGTCCGACTCTGACTCGGGGTCGAGCGGCGGAGCAGAGTTGAGTGCGAGCGATATCAGGAGAGTCAGTTTGGACGACAAGGAGCCCGACGCGGAGGCGCTTGCGAAGGCCGAGAGGAAGAAATTCAAGAAGCAACGAAAAAGGGAGCTAAAGGAAGCGAGGAGAGCGAAGAGAAAGGCTCAGAAGGCAGCTAAGCAAGAGGCCCGCGAGGCAGAGAAAACCACGCTTGGCCAACAAAGTGCGCCCGACGCCGTAGGAGAGGTAGAAGATCAACCTTTCGACTACAGCCAGGCGCAGTCGGTGCTCCATGCGAAGCGAGCGGACCGCCGCCCAGCAACAGCGCCGAAGGTATTCGATCCTTACGCGGCGAAGACGGGCGATGCCCCGAAGGGTGCTAGGAATCTGAACTACCAGAAGTCCGGAAAGACGGCCACCTTCAAGAAGTGAAGGTGTCTCGTGCTGTTAGATTCCATCTTTATATAGCGCAGGCTATGAACTTGCTATTTTGTAGCTACTACAAGCCACCATTACCTTACAATGGGGAAACGAGAGATTAGGCTTGGCGCGTTGCTCTTCGGGCGTTAGCAAGGAGCAAATTTATCAATGCTAAGAACTGCCTGGTCCGGAGAGACCGTGAGCATTACATATGTTGAGCCTCGTTCCGCGTTGATCTCAACCCTAAAAGGAGCATAGTAGCGTTTCTCCGACCAGTCCATCCCTTGTCCCCCGTGATATGACATATAACTTGCCCACCAATAAGCTATAGAGAGCTATTGCTAGCCCAGTACATTTAACAATACATTCAGTGTCCCATAATACTTAATAGGCAACTCCCTCTGCCTCTGGCGGCGTTGGCGATAAATGCTGGCGTAATTAGTAACAGGAGAATCAAGGGGAACTTTTGTTGGAATAGATGCTGGAGTCCATATTCATGTATACGCTTGTGGGTGTGGTTGTGGAGTAAGTGAGCCATTGCGAATCTATCTGGGGGAGGTCGTCTCTTGTCATCCTGCCGCTAGCGCGGGGTAAACTTGACGACGAGCCCGTTGTTTATCATGAGACTTCGCCGCGGCATAATTCCTTGCTCAACGACCACCCAAACACACAAATACAGCGGGGTAGCTTGGAGGTTTGGAGAATGAAGTTATTAATTATGCCACAGATTATGCTTGCATTGTTCGGAACAGGTTGGGGTAAGGGTTCCCGAAAGGGCATCACATGACGCGTGCGTGAGGGGAAGGTCGGGGTAGCTCAAGAAGTGTCGACGAACTTCAGTCAAAGGTAAATTTGACTACATCCCTTCATCCTCCTCGACGCAATCGACCTCAATCGACCTCGATCGACCAATTCAACTCCCAATTGGTGATAACGACTCGCGAAGTTGTCGATAATTCGCCTCCCACAAGCGTGGAACCTAAGACTTCGGCGCAAGTGGGCCCTAGGCTTGGGATAAGAGAGGTACCTTACCTACTACCTACCTATCCGTCGCTCCACTGCCGTCGTGTTTTGTGGATGTGCGTGGATTCGCTAGCTACCGAAGTCGGCAACCAAGACCTGTTCTTGAAACGAACTCATGGCCCCATCGAGGATCCGCTCAAGCCTACGGATGAATGTAGCAAGTGCTGCAGGGAGCGGCCGCAAGGCCTTGGCAGAGCGCTCTACCATCGCTCGACTATGGTCATTCGCGTTGATATTCAAGTATTATCCGACCGAGGCCGGGAGACATGATGTGTTGATACGTCGAGGACGCAATGAAAAATATATTCTTGGATGGTCTTCCTTGAGAGATGAGAGAGAATCGCTGATCCTACTAGGTATGGTACAAGTCGGTAGTTCCGACACTTTTCGAAACCCCCCGGTCTAAGTCTATGTTCTATGCCGTGGTCTATGCAGCGATTCTATACCCAGCACTCTATCCAATGCACACCTTTCGCCCGTTCTATTAGGCTATGACGGTCGAATAGACTGTTTGCGAGGGCACGCCCCCCAAACATCATCCACACAAATGTACAGGCGACCCGCCAGTGAAGGCGTCGCCACAACGGCTCTCCGCAAGCGGACGAGACGTTTAAGTCTGACGGGTTCGTTAGCACCACATAAAGAAAGGGTTAATTGCAATATCCGGGGCTACTCACAAACTTGGCCATGAGGGCAATCATGAGATCGAAGAGGCCAATAGCCTCGACGAAGGCGAAACCCAGAATGGCGTACGAGAAGAGCTGGCCACGGAGAGCGGGGTTGCGGGCGACGCTGTTGATGAGGGCAGCGAAGACGAGACCGATACCGATACCAGCACCAGTCAGACCAATGGCGGCAGAGCCCATACCCAAGTTCCTCGACACCTCAACCATGGCCTGGGCGATCTCGGACGAGTACGCACGGCGGGTCTGGACGTTGAAGGCCTGGCGGGTGGTGGCGTTGACGATGGACGACATCTGCTGGCGCTTGAGCGTCTGGAGAGGAGACGCCTTGCTGGCACCTATTGACGAGAACGGATGGTGAGCTTGAGTTCGACGGCCAGCTTCCTGGGTACCCCCGATTCCCGTGCCCCCCTCGAGACGGCAGACCTCCTACGAACGGCCGATCAAAAAAAACTTACCACTCATTGCCCGCTTGGAGCCGGTGGACAGCTGGACCCGGAGGGCAGGGCGAGCGACCTTGGTGGTCGACGCGGCCATCTGCGAGGCCAATCTGGATGCGAGCACACGAGTGGATGCCATTGTGTCTGGTGGGAGAGGAGATGAGAGGAAGACTGCTCGAGAGACGGGAAAGAATTGCGGAGAAAAGGACTTTTCTGAATGGACAGCGTTGGACGAGGAGAGAGGAAGGGAGAAAGAGAGAAGGGAGAGAGGATGAAGAGAGAAGAATTATCGCAGTGGCCTACAGGGGGAGGTACCTCGGGGGGCCGAACTGGCCCGCTCCCGAGCGGGCCCCAATATCCGTTGGTCCTTTGGGACTCTTGGGAGGAGGCTTATCACTCGTCGAAACCAAGCTGCTTCTGGGACCGTGGGCCGCCGATGCCAGGATGTGGAAAGGGGAGCGAGTGAAAAATTTACGCCATTCGCAAGGGAGGCCGGACTACGAGGAGATCCAAGTGCCCACTGGTCCCGCCTGCCATTCGGAAAATCTCGGGATGGTTCGAAACTCTTCCACTGTGCTTTTTTAACGACGCGATTCGCCGAACAGATTGCTGACCACCACCAAAATAGTGAAGGATTATTACCCCGGCCTTGAAATATTCTTGATTGTTACAACTATTTTGAATAATACTGGAAGAAAATACTTGGATTAAGTCTTGCCCGACATTTTGCACGGAATACGGAACCGTACCCTTGCGCAATATACTATCAAAGGGGACTTGCGTGGGATGCCGTTCTGGCCTGGCGCCATGAGGCTCCAAGGACCCAAGGACCCAGGGACGCGATGCCCCACTTTGGATCCACTTGGCGGCAAACGACGCTACGAAACGAGATCATCAGGGATTTTAATACCACCTGCAAAGCCTGTCAGCCACAGATTACCATTCCGCCGGGAAGCCACCCGACCTCATACCGCTGATTTGCTATAAGTATTTTGGAAAACGATGAGGAATACGCAGCGGACTGTGTTCACTCATCTCAACGAAACCCTACGTTGAAAGAAGGCATACACCACTTGCTCACCAGTAATTAAGGGTTGGCTGTCTCTAGGCCGGCATAGAAGGCATAACGAATCGTGTCAACATGTCTGCCAGGGTACTACTGCCTGCCCAGACGCCGGATACCTGACTAGGGGCTCGTCGGCTCTTGGACGGGGCTATGGTTAGCGACGTCCTGCTGCTATTAACCCAGGTACTCATTTCTCGAGGCTGACCAATAGGAACACATCCCCGGCGCACTCACTACCGAGGTGTTTGCAAGGCAAGCTAGGAGCAAAGGAGCCGAGATGATCACAGGGAATGGAAAACTTTTTCTTTGTCGTGGCTCGGAAGGAACGTGGAAATGAAGGGTGGGCCCCGGTGAGGTAGAAAAATTCTACACCCCCTGTGGCTGCCGCGGCTACCGGCTTTTCAGCCTCAGGCCCTCCTCGGCGGATTGGCGAATCGGCCTTCCTGAACATGACGACGCTTGGGAGCTCGTGTCAGATCGGACGGGAGCTAAGGAATTTGAGGCCAGCTATCAGGGGACTGCGCGGCGGCAGCTGACGTTGGAAATGTTCACTCGAAAAAAACACCTTGCAGCTATAAATGTACCGACCTCCCATGTACCGGATATTTCAAGTTCAGTATGTCGTCTTAGCATTACACACAAACATGTTGTCCTTTTTGCATTTCTTGGCCACAAGGGCAAACAACCGAGTCAGGTCTGGGTCTGCGGTATAAAATTTTCTTGATGATTGTGGGTCCTTGGCGGTCGATCCCGAAGTGACAAACGCTGCGACTTGTTCGAAATTTCGGCGCCACGCGCCACCAATTCAGGAGCCCCTG